>LWDU01033342.1_pt1 | contig 118158 bp, 91 predicted proteins | sample 727161 | NCBI WGS metagenome assembly LWDU01 (sample SAMN04566230, study PRJNA314399) | hydrothermal vent metagenome | isolation source: deep sea hydrothermal plume seawater | place: Mexico: Gulf of California, Guaymas Basin | collected 2004-07-11
ACCCCCAGGTGGGCAACTGGATATGGCGCCCGGTGCGGATGCGGCCGCCCAGGTCGCCGATGAGCAGGAACGGCCAGTGGTTGCCGTGGGAGTGCTGCACTTCGCCTGAGTCGCTGGTATAGACGATCAAGGTGTTGTCGAGCATCGTTCCCTCGCCATTGGGCTCCGCGGGCAGGAATAGACAAAGGGTGACCGTACCCATGTTAAAGATTTTGGACTCCATCGATAAGACAAGCACCACTAGAACTACGTACCATATTACGAGTGTCAGCATGGATCTGCCACATAAAGAAAGGGCGCGTCTGCAACGCCCGTTTTTCCGAAAGGACCGTACCGTTACAAAGCTGCCCGCTGCACCAGCTGAGATAGCGATCAAGACGGTTACCCACAGACTAGTGCCCAAGGCTATAAAATCTTCTCCGCCGATTTCACTGCCGATGAGCATCACAACGTAAAAAATAACGAGCGCGACGAACAATGCCGCTATACCGGTCATTACACGGCGAAAGCGACTAGGCGAATTTGCAGATTTAATTGTATTCATTTAAGACACCGGACACGAAGCTACGGCGTGACCTCATCGCGGCCACGTCCCACCAGCTTACCAAATCACAACACAAAGTGTTTGGGTAGACCCCACCACCGGGCCGTCGGGCAAGGAAAATGGGGAATGGCTACTGTTTCTTGTATTTGTCAATCAGCGGTTGGAGGGCTTCTGAAATCGTCAGATCTTCGACCTTGCTCAAACTTTTTGCCTGCTCGTCGGATACGGAAGTTAGCCCGCTTAACTGAAGGTACCTAACCTTACTTAGAATTTCCGCCTGATTGTTGGCGATGGAGGTCAAACCACCTAACGAAAGAATCTCAACCTCACTGAGTATTTTTAACTGCTCGTCGGTAATAGAGGTTAATCCATTTAATTCAAGCAACTCCAAGTAACTCAGGCTTTCAGTCTGCTCGTCAGTAATAGAGGTTAAGGCATTTAAATGAAGAGATTTAACCTTGCTGAGTGTTTTTACTTGTTTATCCGTGACGGAAGTTAGCCCGTTTAATTGAAGGTACCTAACTTTACTTAAAATTTCCGCCTGCTTGTCGGTGATCGAGGGCAAACCGTTTAATTCAAGCGATGCATTCCTACTTAAAATTTCCGCCTGCTTATCTGTAATGGAAGTCAGGCCTTTTAAAGAAAGATGTTCCACCTTGCTCAGGCTTTCAGCTTGCGTATCAGTTATCAAAGTTAAGCCGTTTAACGTAAGTTCAGTTTGAACCTTACTAAGGGTTTCTGCCTGCATGTCGGTGATCGAGGGCAAACCGTTTAATTGAAGGTACCTAACTTTACTTAAAATTTCCGCCTGCTTGTCGGTGATCGACGGCAAACCGTTTAATTCAAGCGATCCATTCCTACTCAGGATCTCCGCCTGCATGTCGGTGATGGAGGTTAGGCCTTTTAAAGAAAGATGCTCCACCTGACTCAAGAATTCCAATTGCTCGTCAGTGATTGAAGTTAAGCCGTTTAAAAAAAGAGTTTCAACTTTACTCAATATTTCCGCTTGTTCGTCAGTGATGGAACTTAGACCGTTTAAACTAAGCTCCTCAACCGTACTCAAGGTTTTTGCTTGCTCGTCAGTAATATTTCCACTGGAGTTAATCTTGTCCACAATTTTCTGCTGATACAATTTAATTTGTTCGCGGCAGGCTTCTGAGATCTTCAAATCCTCAACCATGCTCAGACTTTTTGCCTGTTGGTCTGATAGGGAAGTCAAGCCGTATAAAGAAAGGAATTTAACCTTACTGAATGTTTCTACTTGTTTGTCGGTGACGGAAGTTAACCCGTTTAATACAAGGTACCTAACCGTACTCAGGATCTCCGCCTGCATGTCGGTGATCGAGGTTAAACCGTTTAATTCAAGCTTTGCATTCCTACTTAGGATTTCCGCCTGTTTGTCTGTGATGGAAGTTAGGCCTTTTAATTGAAGGCGCCTAACTTGGCTCAGGCTTTCAGCTTGCGTATCAGTTATCAAAGTTAAGCCGTCTAAGCAAAGACTTTCAACCTTTCCCACTTGGCTTGCTTGCTCGTCGGTGATGGTAGTTAAGCCGTTTAAAGAAAGATGTTTCACCTTACTCAAGCTTTTCGCTTGTTTATCCGTGATTGAGGTTAAACCGTTTAACGTAAGTTCAGCTGGAACCTTACTAAGGGTTTCTGCCTGCTTATCTGTGACGGAAGTTAGGCTGTTTATTATAATTACTTTGTAACGGTTGCTCAGGCTTTCTGCCTGCTGGTCAGAGAGCATAGTAATTCCGGTTAGATTAATGAAGGGTTGCATACCCAGACTTTGCATCTGCTCCTCTGTGATGATTCCAGTGTCATTAATCCGTTCAATAATTTCCTCGCGTGAAAGTTCCTCTGCTTCCCCACACCCAGCAAAAAGCACCACAATCAGTATTAGCAATCGTTTCATATTGTTTTCCTTAGTGCGGAATTTCACGCGGCCATATCAAACGCAACCACATCTCGGCCACATCCAACCAGCTTACCAAATCACAACACGAAGTGCTTGGTTGGGGGGTGGCTCGTATCTAGCTAGGTGCATGTGAAGCGGGCCGCTGGTTTCCAATCAGGGATGGAATCGGATAAGCTAAAGGATTGCAACAGTTGAAACCAGAATGAGGCCCTAACAATTCGACAGCTTGTTCAAACTGTAGGCTGTTTGCTCGCAATTGGTGCCAAAAGACGAAGTAGATTCCAACCGGAGACATCCATGCCTATCAGAAGATCAATGCGATACACATTAATATGCATTTTAACTTTCGCTTTGGCACAAGCCGCGTGCGCAGAGGAGTCTTACCAAGTCGCGGCAAAGGCCTGGGACGCACTCGCGAAGAAAGATTGGGACGGCGCGACTCAGTTGGCGGACCGAGCAGTGGAAACCTGGGGTCGGCAAGCGAGGAATATGAATCGGGAACTGCAGACGTTGCCTAAGGGGGATGCCGTCAAAACATTTGCGAATCTGAACGAAGTGGGGACTTGCCTGTGGATCAAAGGCGAAGCGTTACGTCAAGAGGGCGACCCAACCGCAGCGATGATTACCTACAAGACGCTGATCGCACAATACGAGTATGCACAGGCTTGGGACAACAAGGGATTCTGGTGGCAGCCAGCTGAGGCCGCTCGCAAACGACTCGCCAAATTCAAAGCTGCAGGTATCAACATCACGGTAAATCTTACGGAAACGCCAACAACCAAACCGACACTGCCAACAAATGGCGGTTCCGCTACAGAAGCTTATCAGGTTACGGCGAAGGCTTGGACAGCGCTGGAGAAAAGGGATTGGGACGGAGCCGTCGCCCATGCTGATCGAGCTGTCCAAGTCTGGGGAAAGAATGTAAGGAAGATAAACAACAGCTTGAAAACCTACCCTAAAGGCGCAGATGTTAAGAAGTACGCCAACCTGAATGAAGTTGGCACTTGTGTTTGGATCAAAGCTGAAGCGTTGCGGCTCAAAGGCGATAAAACGCGAGCAGTGACCACGTACAAACAACTAGTGGATGATTACAAGTACGCCCAGTGTTGGGATAAGCAAGGTTGGTGGTGGAAGCCTGCAGAAGCTGCGGCGATCAAAATCGACGAGCTAGAAGGACGTGGCACGAAAGGAATCGAGACTCTACCTCTAAAGCCCTCACTCGGACTTCCTGGCAAAAAAGGAATCTGCTTCACACTTCGTGAGCTTGGAAAGAATGGATCCTGGAAAGAAACCCTGCCACGGATCAAAGCCGTCAACGGGTACTGGAATTACTCATGGGGGATGCAGCGTGTGGACGCACAGCCCGCGAACATGGAATTTGTGCCGATGGCGTGGGGAGCTTGGAAGGCGGAAAACCTCAAACGCGACTTGGCGAAACATGTTATCCCGCAAATTCAAGCAGGCCGAATTAAACGCTTCCTGGGCTTCAACGAGCCGGACAAACGTGAGCAAGCGAATATGCCTTACATGGAGGCCATCAGGTACTGGCCCGTGCTCGAATCACTCAATATCCCGCTTTGCAGCCCAGCTTGTGCAAACCCTGAAGGAATCGACGACGACAGTGTACAAGGCGTGACAGGAACGTGGATGCGAGATTTCATGCGGGAAGCCGACCGGAGAAAATATCGCATCGACTATATCGGCGTTCACTGGTACGGCAGTCCCGATCCCGCGTCGTTCAAAGCCAAGATGATGCGAATTTATGAAAAATACGGCAAACGACCGTTGCTGATTACTGAGTTCGCTCCCGCCGACTGGCAAGCCAAGACGACTGCGGAGAACCGTCATTCCCCCGAAGCCGTACTCGCTTTCATGAAAGAAACGTTGCCATGGATCGAGGCTCAGAACTGGATCGCAGGATACGCTTGGTTCTCGTTCGAAACGCATCAGCCCGAGGGAACCAGTTCGGCTCTGCTCGACAAACGAGGAGAGCTGACCACCTGCGGAAGGTACTATGCCAGCATTAGCACAGAAAGACCCAACGGCGATCAAAGCATTCGTTGAGATCACGCAATACGCGCTGGCCATATATTTCCAATCGGAGCTGAAATCGGATACGCTAAAGGCTTGCGAAACGCCAACCAATCCAAACGAACACATGTTGATGGATCGTCAAACGTGGTCCAACACCAAAGAACAGCTTCAATGCAGACACCAACCTCGGCTAAAATCATGTTTCACTTCGACGTTCATCCTCGTTCAATGCAGGAGTTGCAGAATGACAGCAGACCCAATATCCAAAACCAAGGATGATTACACCGACATCATCGGTCTTATCAATCACCCTGAATCGCCAGTGGGAATCGACGCACAACTTACACACGCAATCATCATTGAGTACCTTCAGCAGATTTCAGGGCGGCTTGCCGACATCGAGGCTGAATTGAAAGCGATGCAATCGTCAGACGGAGCCGCCTGACGGAAAACGCCATGGACAACAGTGACGATCAACAAATTGTGCCGGGCATTTCCATTTCATCTTCTGGACAGGCAACGGTCGACCCGTCTTTGTTCGACGTCCTGTTCGATGTAGCCATCAAACTCGAAGAACCAACGAATCTCCCCGTCGATGTTCAACACGTTTTGGCGGCAATCGTTCTGGCGGCTCGCAAAGGTGAGCTTGACCCACAGACACCGCTATCGTCCGACGATCCGGCGCTAGCAAAGGTTTTGGCGGGTCATGTAAAAACAGTCTTCACAGATTACGGTGGCAAAGTCGGCATGGACGATTGAAAGCAAATCTACGCAAGGAAGCTGGCCGGTCGTCCGTCTGAAACTAAATGCTTGGGGCTTACACGACATGCACGGCAATGTTTGGGAATTGTGCCACGATTACTACGGGAAGAAGTACTACAAACAGTCGCCCGAAAAGGATCCAACGGGCCCAACGTCCGGCTCTTCCCGTGTTTTTCGGGGTGGGTCGTGGCGAGACTCTTCCCTCGCTCGTTCCGATTCCCGCAGTTTTGATACTTCTTCAAATCACGATACCGGTTTTCGGTTGGTTCGTGAGTTGGATTAGTTCCGTAGTCGGCCAGCGGCCACACACATTGCAAGAATTAAGGCGTGACTGCGGAAGCTGGAGTGAGGTCAAAAACCGTATCACGAAATCGTGCCACGACAGATTCTATATCAGCATGTCCTGTTTCATCCGTGGCGGTTTCACTAGTGCAGGGCGGTGTGTCCACCATTGTGTCCACCATTGACACTGCCTTGATTCGCCCGACCCTATGTTTACCGTGGTCTTGAACCGATGTCGCCAATCCTCTGTGGTGTACTTTTTCCATTTCTTCAAGGGCAGCCCGGAATGGTTTCACAGCATCCGGTGCGGTACGTAGCGATACGGCTAGACTCTGTAAAATAGCTGTTTTCTGAGCCTCTAGGAGTTGCTCAACTTGTTCCCTTGTCACCATGTCTGGTATGTCGTGTGACATCGTGTTATCGGGTGATACGGAAGATTTGTACCCTATATTGTCCGTGTCGGATTTAGCCAGTTCCTGCTCAGCTTCACGCTGATGATTCGTACGCAAAAGATCCACGTAACCCTGTATGTCCCTCAATCCAAACGTTATAAATTTGTTATTGATCTTTAGTTAGTGTAGCATAAAAGCTTATCTGCTTTCTAACCTTAACACGATCAACCATGCTCGACCACGAAGACAGACTCGGTGACGGCGCAACTCTGTGGGGCGAAAACTTTGTCCACAGTCCCGGAGACCTATCCACCTTCGGTGACACTAAACTCAAGGACGCGTTGTTTGAGGTAGGAATGAAGCTGCACGACCGCTCGGAAAGGTTCACGGAAGAAGGTGTGTTTGGTAAAGCACCGCGAAGTCGGCCGCACATTTGGTTCCGAGATAGATTAAGCACTTCAATGTTGAGTTCGTTTTAGATTTGAAACTTATATGCGGTCTGCCACTAGTGCAGGCCTAGAGATTTATTGAGGTATGCTCCAAGGGGAAACGAAGCGACTGAATGATCGATAAATTCCTAATACGGAAAGGTTGGTTACGCTAACATGTCTGGCTGGTTTTACACCAAATCGGGTTTTGCAAGCGACCATATAGTAGGTCCGATTCCTGAAAAGGAGATGGCTCGGCTAATTTCTATTGGTAAGCTAGGGAAAAACTCCGTCGTGAGTCACGCAGTTCATACTAATAATGATTGGGTTCCGCTCCGCAATTCCCCACTTTTCGAAATTTACGAGAGGTTTCACTTGGAGGTAAAACGCGAAGCGGCCGCGAAGAAGAGGGAAAAAAAACGACAAAAACTGGAAAAAGAGCGAGAGTTAGAAGCCGCTAAGCAAGAAAAAAAAGAGGCCAGGCAAAAGCAACAGGCAGAGCAGTTAGCAGCACAGAGGAAGCGACAAAGAACAGCTAACAATGCACGAACAACGAGTCCCGTAAACGAGAGTTCCAAACCTATGGCAGCGCACTCAAAAAAGGATTATCCGTACCTATCCCAATATTTAAGAATCGCCCAAATTCTTGTGGACGTTACTCATGGAATTTGCTTCGTCGTGCTATTCGTCTATATCGTAGGCGCTACAATCACCTTGATTAGGATGGCCTCTCTTGGAAATTTGTCGGCACCCCACGGTTTTGCGTGGTCGTTGGCTATAATAGCCGGTGGCATTTTGTCGTTTTATTCGATTTTATGGTCACGCATTATTTCTCTCGCGTTCCTCGAGTTTATTAAGGTTGTTGTCAATGTCGAGTCAAACACTCGTAAATAGATTAATTCTGGCGTACTGCATCCTAGGATGGTTTTCAAATTAACGCTCGGGCAGTAAAAAAAAGCTTTGGGCTGCAGGGCACTGGAATCCAATGGGCCCACGGTTATTGCGGAAAAGGATTACTACAAACGATCGCCGGAAAAATACCAACCGGTCCGTAGTCCGGCATTGAACACGTATGGCGGGACATTGGTGCGACTGTCCATCCCAACCAATACCGTTATTCAAACTGTGACTGCAACCAAGACAAATAATACCTAATATGCTTTCAATTACGCAGTAAATAGCAAACAATAGATAACATATGTCAGTTTTTCAAACCGAGAGGAAGCAGTACCGATCATGTCCACCATTGACTTCAAATGTCAGCATTGCTCGCATTCCATGCAACTACCCGCTTCAGCGGAGGGGCAAACGGGAAAATGCCCCTCTTGCGGTACAGCCGTAGTAATCAGCTCTAGCTCCTCGCCGCCCCAACAACCGCCCCAACAACCGCCCCAACAACCGCCCCAACAACCCCGCCCCAACAACCGCCCCAACAACCGCCCCAACAACCGTTGCCACACGTCGACCCAGACTCGACAAACACACACCGTTCGCCGACTGGTTCCACAACCAAGACGTTCGCTAAAATGTTAACCGATTCCTTTGTCGGCGTGAGGTCCCCATATCTGGAAGGTAATGAACGATATCCAAATCTCACCAATTATCTTAAGGTCATGGACCTCGTTGTCCGAATTGTATTCATGATTGGCTTGGTTGTTATTATTGTTGGATGCATTATTTACGTGGGCCTCGGTCTATTTATAATCGTTAGCGCCGTTATCAGCTGGGAAGATTACTTAATGCAAGCTGTTTTTATGGGTGTTGTAACAATATTGGGTGGTATTTTGGGCGGTCTCATAAATTACGTTATCCTAATTTGGTGCCGAATGGTTGCCTTGGCTAGCCTTGAGATGATCCGCGTTTTTATGGATAACGAGTCGAACACACGCAAAGCCTTAGAAAAATGATCGCACGACAAGGATAACTGTTTTCCCAAACCACAAAATTTTCGTTTTACGACGCGGCCAAATTAGCCCAGCAAAAACTTTATCACCTGATATATGATAAATCCAAGAATTAACAACAGCCACCCATTGGGTGCTTTCTTTTGCCGACTTCTATTCAAGTTAGTTCGAGAGTTTACCTTTGTTCGACTAGGTACGCCCTTGTCCGCCTCAAAAGCCAGTTGCCCCTCCCCTTGGTGTTCAGCCAAGGAGAGGATAGTTCTAAACGACTCCGTGGCGAATCGAATTAACGGCCGGTAGGGTTTAAAATGGTATTGTAATGTTCCTTTTAACACCACTGGGAAGAATTCACCAATATCGGCAAATCGAATGGGTCGCTTGCCAACGCTGAAAATTTTGAGGAGTAAGTGCAGGGTTTCAAATATTACATCGTATGTAATTGGGGGCGAAAGCCCGACCAACGGCGCGACCGTGGCTGCCAGTCGAATGGCATGGGTTGCAAGTGGGGGATGATTAATATTCGGGGCGGCTTCGACGAAATTCGAATGGGGGTATTCCTCTACTGCGTGATGGTCGGCTAGTTGCGTTACTGGTGCGGATTTAAAATCCATTTTCACCGAATCTTGATTGCGCATCAATCTAAAGTCACCGAACGGAAAGAAATTAAATATTTTTCGTTGCGGGCCAAACATGGCCGGACTCATAACGACCTGCCAAAATTCCTTCTGAATCTCGTTGACTTTGTTAATGGGAACTCCCGTCTCTAAGGAAATTATCTCGCCAAAGGTTTGTTGGCTGATGTGTCCCTGCTGACTGCTGAGTAGATCGCGCCGCAAAATCTGCAAACGATTAATTTGCTCCTTCCGTTCCTTTTCTTGGACGGCATCTACTTCACTATTGACGGTCTCGGATTTCGGAATATGCAGTTGTTGTTCTGCGTTGGGCAAACAGTTCGGATTTACCAACTGGGGATTTGTGGTCCCGGCTACCAATTCGTCGACAACGTCGTCGACGATGGGCCCCGCTGGTTCAATCTCGTTAGTCGCAGGATTTCGGTCCACGGCGAGGGTAGCGTGCGAAGCAGACGCTTGATCCGTTCCATTTTGTTTAGATTGGGCGACGTCTGAATTTACAGCATCGTGGGAGTTAGCGTCGTGTGCTATTAAAGGCACGTTACCGGATCGCGGGTTATTGATATCATCGGCCGCTTCCGTCAAACACTGAATCGCCGCTGCCTGCATTTGCTCAAGTTCGGATAATAGTTGATGGGCATGGTCATCAGTGGGAGACAAATCGAGTTGTTCTTTACGCTCAACTCTTCCACGAAATTGTGGCTCCGCGTCGACACTCGCGTAGGGGCCCACCGCATCTGCGGGCGACGTTGATAAGGGATCCCCTATTTCGTCCGCGTTGAGTTGTCGACGCGTTTCGTCGTAACCGGTTATCGATACGCGAATGCTAAGCGGGTGGGAGACATCGTGATCTGCAATGGAAACCGCACGGTCTCGTCGGCAGCGGATGGAAAGTTGAGTGTCACAGTCAGCTAGACGAAGCGTAATCGTATGGCCTTTACGCAATTCCTGCTTGCGAAGATAACCAGTAGTATTAGTTATTCGGGACAGGATTCCGGATAGGGTGAACTCCCTACCGACGAATTCGGAAAGGCACGCCTTACGTGACGGACTAAAGCGATTGCTCGTGACTATCTGCTCTAGTTGCGAAATCAATTCAGAATTGTTCATGAGGACTTCCCATACTGCGAATATATTTCTGTCAGATTCAGTGGTGCGTTGTAATTTCTATTTTAGTTAAACCTAGGGGAACGTGAACAGGCAATATTCGTTAAACTGATAAGTGTGTTATATTACGACAAAGGCGCAAATAACGGCGATAACGCGCCAAACGACAACCGTGTCGCCGCCCGCAATCCCGCTTGTCCCCATGATAACTAAGCCTTAATGCGCCGATCCATTCCCGCTTCGCCTTTTACAGTTACCGCAATTCGTGCGTGGCAACCATCTACACCCGGTAGCCCAGACGATTGGCGAACGTCGCTCGGACAAATAATAGTCGAGGTCGAGCTTGATTCGGGCGTCACAGGATTGGGCGTCGGTGGGGGCGGTGCTGCTTCGATTCACATCATCGACAATGTGCTGCGAGCTGAATTAACGCACAAAGAATTTCATACGCCCTTAGAAATTCATGAGAACCTATGTGAATTCACTAGCTTTTATGGGCTTAACGGAATCGTTCCGATGGCCATTTCAGGCATAGATTTGGCAATTTGGGATGCCTATGCAAAATCGCACAACATGACGGTGTTGGGGATATTGAACCCGGCTACTGAAATAAATGCTAGTTGTGCGATGTATCAAACGGTTATCGATGCTGCTGGTGCGAAATTGGCTTTTGAACAGGGCATGGCGGCCGTCAAATTGCATTTGGGGCAATTCGGCAGCGACCCGAGCGTTAATCGAATTGAAGAACTGATTCAACGGACTCGGGACGCAGTGGGTCTTGAGTGTGAATTGATGTTGGACGCGTTTGGTAATTGGAACGTATATACCACGCGTAACGTCGCTGATCGCATTTGCAAATACGATATAGCCTGGATCGAAGAACCTTTATTACCGCAAGAAATCGCCGCATACACAGAACTTTGTCGCGACTGTCCAATCCCCATCGCGGGCGGCGAGCACGAGTACCTGATAAACGGCTTTCGTCGGCTAATCGATGCCCATGCCCACGATGTATATCAGCCGGATATAAATTGGTGCGGCGGTTTGTCCACACTGATTTCTATCTATGAACTTGCCAATGACCATGAGGTACGAGTTTGTCCGCACCGAGGTAGTGAGGCCTTTGCGTTGCCGGCAATCATGGCGCTAGATCCAAATCCCTTGGCAGAATCCGCTCGTGAATGGTTCACGGCTATCGCGCCATTAACTCATGTTGAACGGGGTAGGGCAGTATGCAATCAAGGTATGGGATTTGGTATCGATCTCGCGGTGACGGGATAACTGGGTCAACCCGGATCGCTCAATCTTTTCTTTTCCCGTGTGTGCTGTATACTAGTGTCACCAAACCCCTTCTCCCCAGCACAGCTTTTGGACGCGAAAAAATGAATGTCCCTTTCAAACCTTCAGCTGCCGATCAGCGCAAAACTAAATTCAAAAAATCCAATCTAACGTGGTTGGTAGTCGGTGGGGCTGGATTAACAATCGTTCCCTTTATTTTGTTTGTGGTGAAATTCATCGAACGAGTGAAAAATCCCGTTGTGTTGTTAGAACATGTTGGTAAAACAACCCAAGAAAGCATGACTGGCACTGAGGATATGTTGACCTATGTATTGATGCTTTTTATGGGTTTGGCGGTTATTGGAATCCTTGCAGGTTTGCTCGGTACCCTTCTCTTAGTTGCGCAGTATGATTCCGAGAACGGTTTTAAGATGATTCGAGCTGGCTGCGGAACCGCACTTTGTTGTCAGGGCATCCTTATCATTTGCGCCGGCACAATTTGGGTTGCCAAAGCGTTAGCGTTGTTCAACGGGGACCTGATCGAAGAAGGCGTCCGGATTGTTTACACGCCGGATCGGCTCAAGGCGATGTCTACCGCCGTGTTTCTGAACGACGGGATGATCTGGGGTGTATGGGTTGTTATATTACCGGTGTTCGTAATGATTTATTTCGCCGAGAAGGATCTGCAGCGGCGGATTCCAAGTCATATATAGCGTTTGGTATTTCTCGCTCGAATTACGTGTTATGCGCGGTTAAGGGTTATTCCTTATTTTGCGATACCATGCTGGAATCGGTCGTCGGTTCGAATCTCCGCCACTGGAGTTGTTGTAATTAGCTGCACGTACATTCCCGGAATTACTGTTTCCATAATTTGGTCTGTAGTACGCACCATTGTTCATATTGTAATGATAAACCGGCCCGATCGATGAGAATATAGGATTTAAACTCATGCGCACATGCCGCCGGTCGGGAGAAACGACCGCAGTCGCTGTTAACTGAGTTCCTTGGGGCAACCAGGTGACAATCGGCATATATGCTACTTGTGGTTGACGAAAATTCCAGGGTAGCCCTCCAAAGGGCATGGCGCCAAAAGCGTTCTGTTGCAACCACATTTGCTGGACAAGCCATTGCCGATAAATCCAATTGTTCATTTGTTGCTGTTGTTGACCTAGTAACGCTCTCTGTTGTGCGTTAAGTATGTTTTGCAATCCGTTAATTTGCCCAGCCTGCATCCGGTCCACTTGTCCGCACCAGTTCTGCCAGTCACCTATGTTATTAAACATCTCCCGCCCCGCTCGTTTTACGAACTGCTTTTCAAGTTGCAAATTGCTTACCGCTTGCAGTTGCTTAAGGACGTTGTCTTCGGCGTCCACATCAGCTGGCAAAACGGATAAAACGGACGATAGTAAAAGGGCAATTGATCTAAATTGCATAACTCAAGTTCCTTTGAAACTTTGGTTGAACCACATGTCAGTAGATAATACCGCATATTGCGCGCCAAATCCTACGCAATTCGGGGATTTTATTCGTTAGACGTAAATACTCGAGTATGGAGAACCGTTACCCCAGTGTTTTTCGATGATAATATGCGGCGGACGACGTCAGTTTGACGACACCTGTCACCGATCTGACACGCACTGGATGGAATTAGCGAGCTTAAACGGGATGGTAAAATACGGTTAGTTAAGAATAATCTAGCAAATTAAGTCGTGGACCCGACTTTGGCGCGAACAAATTCACGATTTAACACGCCTATGTTTTCGGTACTAATACTTTTGGGGCAAGCGGCCTCGCATTCGCCGTAATTCGTGCAACTCCCGAATCCCTCTTCATCCATGCTCTCGATCATGCTTGTGACTCGTTCTTTTCGTTCTGAATGTCCCTGCGGTAAATGCGCCAAATGTGATACCTTGGCCGACACAAAGAGCATAGCGGAGGCATTTTTACAGGCGGCGACACAGGCCCCGCATCCAATACAAGCCGCGGAATCGAAAGCTGTTTCCGCATCTTCCTTTACGATTGCATTTGCGTTAGCGTCAGGAGCGTTGCCGGTGTTTACTGACACAAACCCACCCGCTTGAATGATCCGGTCGAAACTTCCGCGGTCGACGACACAATCCTTGAGCACCGGGAATGCTGCTGCACGCCACGGTTCAATGTAGATATTAGTACCCTCGATACTTCGCATATGTAATTGACAAGTGGTGGTGGTCTCCGGTCCGTGGGCCTGCCCGTTAATCACTAGGGAACAGGCACCGCAGATTCCCTCACGACAATCATGGTCGAAAGCAACAGGTTCCTTCCCAGCGACTTGGAGAGATTCATTGAGAACGTCAAGCATCTCAAGAAAGGACATGTCGTCGGATATACCGGTAACACGATGTCGTTCCATATAGCCGGGTTTGTCGGTCGCGGCTTGTCGCCAAACATGAATATTGTAATCGGTCATCTACTTATAACTCCGTGTAGCAAGTTCAACTGCCTCAAAATCTAATTCTTCCTGGTGCCTTATAGGAATTTCATTATCACCGACATGTTCCCAAACCGCCGAGTGGCAGAAATCTTGGTCATTACGTAACGCTTCACCTTCGCTAGTTTGATGTTCAGCCCGGAAGTGCCCTCCCGCAGATTCACCTCGGGCAAGTGCATCCCGACACATCAACTCTCCGAATTCTAGGAAATCCGCGACTCGACCCGCTTTTTCCAGTGCCATATTCAAGGTCTGGTTACTCCCGGTGACGCTGACTGAATCCCAAAACTCCTCCCGCAACTCGGGGATCTTGCGGATGGCCTCAGTTAGTCCCTCGGCGGTGCGTGTCATACCGCAATGTTCCCACATAATTTGGCCCAACTCGCGGTGGAAAGAATCCGGAGTCCTCGAGCCATCAATATTTAGTAGCCGTTCAACATGTTCACTGCAATTTGTCTCACTATCGATAAAGCAATCCGCATTTACTTCAACACGAGTTGGAGTGGCGCCCATTTGTCCAAAATAATTTGATAGTGTTTGCGGTAATACGAAATAGCCATCCGCCAGACCTTGCATTAAGGCACTAGCGCCCAAGCGATTAGCACCGTGGTCTGAGAAATTGGCTTCGCCAATAACGAATAACCCTTCAATCGTGCTCATCAGATTATAGTCGACCCATAATCCTCCCATTGTGTAATGAGGAGCCGGATAAATGCGCATTGGAACTTCGTAAGGGTTTTCGGCAGTGATCCGCTGATACATGTCGAATAAATTACCGTAACGACTGGAAATCGCGGCTTTTCCGAGCCGTGCTATTGCGTCGCGGAAATCTAAATAGACGCCCAGACCAGTGGCGCCTACGCCGCGTCCTTCGTCGCAAACTTCTTTTGCGCTGCGTGAAGCAATATCGCGTGGCGCTAGATTTCCAAAACTCGGATATTTACGTTCCAGATAATAATCGCGTTCGTCCTCGGGGATATCGCCTGCTGCCCGTTTGTCGTCAGTGGTTTTGGGCACCCACACGCGACCGTCATTACGCAAGGACTCAGACATTAACGTGAGCTTAGACTGATGGTCGCCACTAACGGGGATACAGGTGGGATGGATTTGAGTGTAACAGGGATTAGCGAATCCGGCGCCTTTCTTAAACGCTCGATAGGCGGCGGTTACGTTACATCCGACGGCGTTGGTCGATAGGTAGAACACATTGGCATATCCGCCCGTTCCTAATACTACGGCGTCACCACTGTGGCTCTCAATTTGTCCACTGACTAAATTTCGCGTTACAATCCCGCGTGCGACATTATCCTGTGTCACGATGTCAAGCATTTCCGTTCGAGTGTGCATCGTTACGGTGCCAGCGGCAATCTGTCGGCTCAAAGCTTGGTAGGCACCAATTAATAATTGTTGCCCAGTTTGCCCTCGTGCGTAAAAAGTGCGCGACACCTGGGCTCCACCAAACGAACGGTTCGATAACAAGCCCCCATAATCGCGTGCGAACGGAACGCCTTGTGCCACGCAGTGGTCAATAATCTCATTGCTTACCTCAGCCAGACGATGTACGTTTGCTTCGCGGGAACGAAAATCACCACCCTTTACCGTATCATAAAATAGTCGATGGATACTATCGCCGTCGCCGGGATAGTTCTTCGCGGCATTTATCCCACCTTGCGCCGCGATACTGTGCGCTCGACGTGGACTATCTTGAAAACAAAAACACTCAACTTGGTACCCCATTTCACCTAAGGTCGCAGCCGCTGATGCACCGGCTAGACCGGCACCAACGATGATTACTTTAAATTTCCGTTTATTTGCGGGATTAACGAGTTTAAGAGATTTCTTGTGGATGGTCCACAAATCCTTAATTGGTCCGTTCGGAATGTTTGCATCAAGTTTCATCGCGATAATTCATTTTTTTTAGATGAGTGTTCTGTATAACTTCAAGGAGGAATTTTTATAGTCGGGTGTGATCGGGATTAAATAAGTCCCATCCATACGGCAAACGGAATGGAACTATTGCCGCAGGTTAACAACAACGCTAGCGTTAACCCCAAAAAACTAAGTGGCTTCTTGGAGCTACCAGTCTTCAGACCTAAAGTCTGAAATGCACTGGATGCCCCATGGTAAATATGTAGACCCAACACTATTTGAAAACAAATGTATGACACGCTAATCCAAGGGTTTCGGAAACCTTGTACGACCATTTCATAAACATCAGTTACACCGTCAGCGGTGATGTTGGGCGGATCTCCGATTTGGTGAAACGTAAAATGAGCTAAGTGATAAATAACGAATAACAAGATTAATAATCCGGAAAGAATCATAAAGCGTGAACTCGCCGTCGCGGTCTTATAGCGATATTGATTGCTGTAGCGTTCCCCGAGAAATCCCGCTAACGGTGAATCCGCAACGACCGCGCCTCGAGCCTGATGGTTAGATCGCGTTAACTTAATCGTTAAAAATATGTGTAGGCCAAACACACACAACAACCCAAAGCGAGCTCCCCAAAGCAAAGGGCCCAAAGATTTCAGTTTTGCGGCGTAAGTATTTAAGGACTCTCTGCCCGCGAACACTTGTAAGTTGCCCATCATGTGCGCTAACACGAAAAAAATTAACGCTATTCCAGTAACGGCGATTAGCATTTTGGTGCCCACCGAGGTCAACGCGGGCGGCTTATTTAATTGTTCTTGGTCCACGAATATATTTCACAGCTAATTGTTCTATCGGGATAAAACTTGAAACAGCATTGAATGAATCGGTGCTGTTAAAGCAATTGCAGCACGTAATCCAATTCCCTATCAATATAATCGATTGGCGTCCGGCGTCCACTAGCATTACAGCGATGCAATGAATTCTGCAGCGGGCTGTTGCTAGGATAAAAGCAACTCGATATTTATCTTACTGTGAGATTTGCACGAACAATCGAAAGATTTGAATTAACCCGCCACGTCGGGTTCTCCTGCTCCTGCCTGGGGCGTAGTCGGGGCTATTTCGTCTGTTATATGGAGGCGGTCGGAGGTCCAATCCATACCAAGGTTATTTAATCACGTTCGTATTCTTTAAGATATCCCTTGAACAGTACCAAATGCTCCTCTTCATCAGCGAGCAGTCGGACGCATAGGTCCTGCGTCACATAATCCTTGCCATCGGTCGCATTGATAATTGCATTGTACATGGCACAAGCTCGTTGCTCTGTGTCAATTACACCCTTGATCACGCCGATGACGTCGCAGGTATCCTTGGGCGGCTGAATTTGCGTGCCGAGTGTCAGGCTTTTGGAACCGGGCACTAAGCCACCGATCTGCTTAATTCGCATGGCTAGTTGTTGCGCGTGAAGTAATTCTTCAGCCACATCCGCAGACAACGCTTTCTTAATTTCTTCGGCTCGTATTCCATCGAGATTAATGCTATTGGCGATGAAATTGGTGACCGTTTCGATCTCTAAACAATACGCTTCTGTAAGCAAATCGATAACTTCCTGATTGCAATGGCCCATCAAGTACCTCTTCCCCGAATTGACTAAACTAATGTTACGCTAGTATTTTACCATTTGCCTGTTCCCAGATATTCTACGCTACCGCAACCACTATTCAACCCATACGGCCTCCGTCTTTTTTAGTGTTAGGTCTCCGCGACATATCAAAAAAAATATGGTATTCTAGTAAAGAGACGGTGAGAAACAACTTCCCGCAATATTCCGCTGTTTCTTGTCGCAACTCTGAACATCGAACTAAGACTTTATAGGATTACGTAATGCTTCGCAACCAAACATATCCCACCGCAATACAGACGGTGGGCGACACTCCTCTTATCAAACTCAGCCGCATTGTCCCCTCCGGTGGAGCCACCGTTTTGGTTAAGTGTGAGTTCTTCAACCCACTCAATAGTGTTAAGGATCGTATCGGCGCTGCAATGATTGAAGCGGGTGAGCAAGACGGTTTGCTAAATTCCGATACACACGTCGTTGAACCGACAAGTGGTAATACTGGTATCGCACTTGCCTTCGTATGTGCGGCTAAGGGGTATCGGTTAACCCTCACGATGCCCGAATCTATGTCCGTGGAACGGAGGGCGTTGCTGCGGCAACTCGGAGCTGAACTAGTTTTAACCCCCGCAGCGGAGGGAATGAAAGGCGCTATCAATAAAGCAGCTGAGATCGTCGCGTCTGAGGACAACGCATGGATGCCACAACAATTTGAAAACTCCGCTAACCCTGCAATCCACGAAGCCACAACCGGGCCCGAAATTTGGGACGATACTAATGGTGAGGTTGCCGCAGTAATCGCGGGCGTTGGAACCGGTGGTACTATCACTGGCACATCTCGATTCCTTAAATCACAAAATCCTGGGATCCTTTCTTTTGCGGTAGAACCCGATACTTCTGCCGTCATCAGTGGACGGGATGCAGGAAAACACCAGATTCAAGGAATTGGAGCTGGCTTTATCCCAGGTAACCTTGATACAACTATTATCGATGAAACTATCACGGTTTCTAGTGAAGAATCGTTTGAGTGGTCACGTCGACTGGCCAAAGAAGAGGGGATAATGGCTGGCATTAGTAGCGGAGCGAACGTTTGCGCGGCGGCAAAAATAGCGAGTCGTCCCGAATTTGTTGGTAAAACGATAGTGACATTTCTACCGAGCCTCGGAGAACGTTACTTGTCGACTCCCTTGTTCAACGACGATGTTTGAATAAGTTCTAATCTGATCTCATTGGCTCCGTGCGCACCGGAGTAATTTCATGGAAATTGTGTGCCTAAAACCGACCGAGATTACAAAATCGTTCGGATACTCAATTATTAATGTGGCTTTACTTCGCGGCGCGAAGCATAGCTGGGAATTCTTACTATGAATGTTGTTAGTTCCGCAAATTGTTATGAAACCCCAGACAGGCCAGTTCAGCTATTTAAATGACGACGGTTTAATCTATGCAACAGTTATTTGAAGAATTCATAACGAACGCCAACACGTGGGTTTTGTTGCTGGTTGTAGCCATCAGTATCGCGGTGCTGGGTGTGAGTGCTGATGTACTTGTCGATAACGCCGTCAAAATTTCAATCAGAACTGGGCTCCCAAAGGTAATTGTGGGTGCCACAATCGTCTCGATCGGTACAACCTTTCCAGAGGCCGTCGTCTCGGTTATGGCTGCGATGGGGGGTCAACCGGATTTCGCTCTGGGTAACGCCGTTGGATCCATCATCTGTGATACCGGGCTAATATTAGGCATAGCCTGTCTCATGTCACCTCTAAAACTCGACATGACACTTGTCAACCGACAGGGTTGGGTACAATTTGGCACCGCTGTACTACTGGTTGCCCTTTGTTTGCCTTATGGTCGAATTGATGAACTCTTCACCCAAAAGGCGTTCCTGAGCCAGTGGTCTGGAATTCTGCTGGTAATCTTGCTTGGTGTCTATTTAGTTTGGTCCGTCCGTTTAGCGCGTTTAGGCGCCCCCGATTTGGACAATGATACGAGCGATGATGATAAGAGCGAAGGCATTTCTATGTTTTGGTGTCTCGGCATGTTAACAGTAGCCTGTGCGTTTGTGATCCTTTCAAGTATAGGACTCATCGAATCAACAAAAGTGTTAGCCGTTCGAGCGGGGGTTTCGAATGCCGTTATCGCGGCTACTGTGGTTGCACTCGGAACAAGCCTTCCGGAGTTGGTGACCGCGGTAACCGCCGTGCGTAAGGGCCATGGTGAACTCGCCATCGGAAACGTCATTGGTGCTGATATTCTCAACGTGTTATTTGTTGCTGGTTTGGCTGCGGCTGTTACCCCAGAAGGACTCTTTGCAGACCGAATATTTTTTAGACTGCAATTTCCAGCGATGCTTTTCATATTATTTTGCTTTCGGATCGGAATTCAAACGTCGTCCAACGGATACCTCGGTCGCCGGACAGGTTTTCTGCTATTGGGCACGTACATCATCTATATTTCAATAACGATTACTAACTTATGACCCGCCATTCCAAAAGGGGGATTCGTTTTCAGGACATGTCGGCCAAGTGGAATTAAGGAATAGTAAGCTTGGAACAGACGCGTCTATTCTCCACATATTGATGGAATTTAATGGTAAATACTTGATGTTCCACACTCTCATAGGTTATTAATACAGCCTCACACATAATTAACTATTTTACCTATCGTAAGCGGACTTTCGAACATGTCCCAAAACCTGTCCTTTACTTGTCCAGCTTGTTATTCCGAGGTCGCCGGAACACTGGGAGCAACGCTTACCTGCGGGGCCTGCAATTGTGAATTCAACGCTGCGGCTGCTACTGCGGTCGAAGACGACGAGTTAACGTTGGCACCTCTCAACGAAACAGTAGTAGCTGCGACGGTTGGAGCACCGACTATGGCTGGTAGTGCTGATGCCACGTTGCATCTTGAGGCAGAAGTATCTCAATCCGATCATCCGTGCACAAAATGTAAAGAGCTAATTGACGTCAATACAATTGAATGTCCGCACTGTGGATTTAACGTAACTTTGGGTCGCAAGCTAGACCCCGCGGAATTGGATCCATATCACGGTGTTTTCGGTTTTGATCGCTATCTGATGCACCACACACAAGACAACGATACTTCCGGTTTAATGACGTGGTTACACGTCTTCCTTGGTTTTGTTGGAATCGTAACAATGCTCGTTTTGAAGAGTTGGGCATATTTTGTGATACCCACGTTGGCTATCATTTACGGTATATATCGTGTTCGCGCGAATCGCGCTAAATCATTTCAACGAGGAAAAGGTGTGATTCCTAAGTTACTGTTGCTATACAACCGTCTAACTGGCTGGAAGGGTTTTATTTCAAACGATCACAGCGACGGTTGTGTCCTGTCGATGAGGTCATCACAATTTGACGATAATTCGATAGCTTCCATCGCCGAACCGGAAACGATAGAAGTATTGGATATCGCGGGCTCATCCGTCACTGATAACGGCGTCAGATATTTGGCCACTTTTTACAACCTTAGGGTTCTTGTTGTCGAAAATTGTACCGTCGGTGAAGACGCCCTTGATGAGTTACAGGCCGCGATACCACAAGTTTGTATCTGGCGCCCATAGAAATCAAGCGTCGCCTGCGCGAAGCGCCTCGATAACATTGGTCATGTCCGGCGGAAGTGGTGCCGTGAATTTCATTCGTTCATCAGTACTAGGGTGGGTAAATTCAATTGACTCGGCGTGCAAAGCCTGGCGAGATAGGAGGATATCCCGTTGGGATTCTGGTAGGTTATCACGGCCACTTATCAAAAAACTTCGACTGACTTGAGACATGGCACCGTACAACCGATCACACAGTACGGGATTACCAACGTGCGCCAAGTGAACGCGAATCTGGTGCGTGCGACCGGTTTTGGGCCGTACACGAACGTACGAAAAGCGGCGAAAACGATGTACTACTTCATAGAAAGTTGTTGCTGCCTTAGGGTTCCCGCCGTCATGGCGTATAGCCATCTTGACTCGATTGTAAGGATGATGGCCAATGGGTAGATCAATCGTATCTCGATCGCGATCGATACGGCCCAAGCACAAACATATATATTGTTTTTCAATATGCCGCATTTCAAATTGCCGAGCGAGCTTGCGATGCGCATCGTCTGTCTTGGCTATCACAATTACGCCGGTTGTATCGCGATCCAAGCGATGCACGATTCCCGGCCGAATGGATCCCCCGACACTACTTAATTCGTCAAAGTGGTGTGCCAACCCACTTGCGAGGGTGCCCTGCCAATGCCCCTTGGCTGGGTGAACTACCATCGCCGAGGGTTTATCGATCACCGCTAAGGCTTCGTCTTCATAGAGGATAGATAGCTCCATGGGTTCTGGTTCTGGGCCAGTCGACTGGACAATTTGAAATTGACAGCGAACCTGTTGGTTAAGAGATAATCGATAAGCTGGTTTCGCTCGTTTACCATCCACCATTACGTTTCCGGCGGTGATTTCTCGCCGTATACTTGTGCGGCTTAGTGCGTTGAACTGATCCGCGATGCATTTATCCAGTCGCTCGCCCTCATAGTTTTGCCCGACTTCAAATTCCAAGCTTTCAGGTTCAGTAACGTTCATACCTTTACCTGCGCTCGTTTAAAGTGTTAGTCGGCTTCTTAGTCGCATCTAGGCGCCACCTACTGATTGATCCGCGTTCTTCGCTTCGATCGCCCTCGCAGGTTTGTCGTCTTCCGCAGGTTTGTCGCCTTCCGCAGGTTTGTCGCCTTCCGCTGGTTTGTCGTCTTCCGCAGGTTTGTCGCCTTCCGCTGGTTTGTCGGCTTCCGCTGGTTTGTCGTCTTCCGCTGGTTTGTCGCCTTCCGCTGGTTTGTCGCCTTCCGCTGGTTTGTCGTCTAAACTCGGCAATGCGGATTCCCGCTGTTCGTCGGCGTCTGGCTGGGACTCACCGCGACTGTCAATGTTGTTTGCTGGATTTAGTGGGTCGTCTTCGGGATTCAATACGACTGTGGGATCATTCTTTGACAACCATGACAAGAATTTCTTTTCGGTCAAGGTATCACCCTCGTTCCAATCATCACCGGACATCGCCAAGACCGCGGCATAATGATCGTCGACCAACTTCACAAGGCCCGCCTTGACCGCATCGTCGGAAATGCTTGCTCTGGTCGTTTTCCAAGATTCCAAAGCAGCCAATCTATATTTTGGAAAATCAGCAGGATCGCCGACAATCATCAACGCCTCCTGACAATAAGCGATGCCATAGGAAGCACGAAACTTAGCAATCGTGTCGAATATAGTTACCTTGCCATCGTCGCAAGCGGCGACAACATCTATAAAGGCCTCAATTGCTTGCGCCAGATTCTCCCGGCGCAGATCTAGGTTACCTGATAGTAAAGACGGTTTGTTTCCACTGGGATTGAGTGGATTTTGGGGAGCAGACGTATCTGGCATAAGTGCCTTATTGAGAAGCAAATTTGCTTTAAATAATTCTGCCCAAGGCAACGAACCATCGGCCGCCATTTCATTTTGATACTTCGCGATGACTCCCGCAATCTCGCCGGCAGAGTCCAATTGTAAATTGGTAAATTCGGCGACGATTTCGTCGTGGTAAACCGACCAACCCTCTGATGAATTTACGTCAGTACTCGCGCTGTCAAGATATGCCCAAACGACGGCGACGACTATCATGGAAATGAGCACGGTACCCCACACCCGTGGTTTGGCAATTAGTTGGGCTAACTCGTCCGTTGCGTCGTTAGGTGTGGCGTCTTCTGAGGCGCGTCTCGTCAACAAACTGGACTCGGGTTGTGGCGTTGCGTCCTGATCTGGCCCCAGCTCTTGCTCATTTACGGCAGACTCGACTTCATCGAATTGGTCTTCTGGATGTTGTTCGTTCATTACAATTAAAAAATCCGTAGCAGGTTAATGACGATTTTTGTTACCGGCGTATTATTGCCTCAGGAATATGTTATCTTCTTACTAGATAAGCGTGTATACCCCGATTCATTAAATCAAAATCCTTTTTGCAAAAAAACACCCCAAAACGCTCTTTTCGAACAAATTTGCATGGATGCTACATTAAATTTCGCTCAACGTGAAGCAGTTAACACTCTCAGCGGCCCCTTACTAGTGCTGGCAGGTGCGGGCAGTGGAAAAACTCGCGTTGTTACGGTCCGAATCGCAAAGTTGATCGACACGGGAATTTCCCCCCGTCGAATACTAGCGATGACCTTTACCAATAAAGCTGCTCAAGAAATGCAGAAGCGCATCGGTTCCATGATATCGACGCGTCGAGAAAATCAGCCGGAAATTTCTACGTTTCACTCACTATGCGTGCGGATTCTTCGTCGGCAAATTCATAATCTTGGATACCCAAACAACTTCTCCATCCTCGACGCCTCGGACCAAAACTCAATCTGCCGCAAAGTCTTACGAGAAATACGTGTGTCGGATGCCAGCCTAAAACCCAGAGATTTGTTGTACCATATTGGACAATGGAAAAGCCGTGGAATTTCTCCGAAAATAGCCACTCGTGACGCGGATACGGATAAAGAACACCTCGCCGCGGTGGCCTTCCGGCGGTACCAGGACGAACTCACTCGTTGCGGTACGGTTGACTTCGATGATTTGTTGCTGCTTACCAGTGTGTTATTCCGCGACTTTCCGGAAGTTCGAGAAAACGAGGCGGATCGCTTCGACCATATTCTGGTAGATGAATATCAGGATACCAACGACATCCAATACAGCATAGTAAAATCACTGTCCCAAAAACACCGTAACCTGTGTGTAGTTGGTGATGACGATCAAAGTATTTATGGTTTTCGCGGCAGTGATGTTCGCCACATCCTTAATTTTGCCAGCGATTGGCCGGGGGCGAAGACAATCCGTCTAGAGTCGAATTACCGCTCGACGGAGGCTATTCTCGAGGTTTCCAATCGCCTGATAAGGTTCAACGCCAACCGTTACGATAAGGTATTAAAAGCTGCCCGCGCAGGGGGACAAAAACCACGCATTGAGCAGTTTAGCGATGAGGAACATGAATCCAAACAGGTGGTAACCTCCATTCGTCGAGACCTAGAGTCTAATGGGCGTGAACCCAGCGATATTGCTATTCTTTTTCGGACCAATGAACAGCCGCGTTTATTCGAGACGGAACTCCGTAAATTTGACATTCCCTACGTATTACTCGGCAGTTATTCTTTCTACGACCGCAAGGAAATTAAGGACTTAGTAGCTTATCTTCGCGTTATTCATCATGCCGACGATGAACCTAGCATGCGAAGGATCATTAACAATCCCCCGCGGGGTATTAGCGCGAATTCGGTGTCGGCTCTTGTTGAAATAGCTACGCAACGCGGCGTTAGCCTTTGGCAAGTCATGCTTGATAACGAAGCTTTACAAACACTCAAAATACCAGCGAGGATGGCAATTCGAAACTTCATTGAGACAATTCGATTACAGCAACAGACCTTTTCCGAAAACCTAGAGCTCTCAACTTTCCACTCTTTCCTGTCGGCAATTCAGTACAAAAAGGAGGTCTTGCGTAACAGCGAGGATGAGGCTGAAACTGAACAGCGTTGGGCAAGTGTGGAGGAAATGGCTAACGCTTTCGGAGCCTACCTTGAGCGTAAGAGGAAACCGACACTCGAGGGTTTCCTCGAGGAAATCGCGCTTGCTGAGAGCGACTTTGAGGACGATAAGGATGATCAACTAGATCGCAATGCTGTGGCGTTGTTAACGTTGCATGCCTCTAAGGGGCTCGAATTTCCGGTGGTGTACATGGTCGGGCTGGAAGAAGGCCTGTTGCCGCATGGCCGGGCAGTAGCAGCCGAGGGGTCGGCGATCGATGAGGAACGCCGACTCGCCTATGTCGGCGTAACTCGAGCACAGGATGAATTGACGCTTTCCCTGTCATTGACCCGCAGGAAATGGGGACGCGTTCAGGAGCAAAACCCCAGTCGCTTCCTGTTTGAAATGATTGGTCAAGCAGATAACCCGCACGACGCTGTCGTTAAACGCGAAACTGAGACCACCAACCATTGAGATTCCTTCGATGCAAGAGTTTAAAATAGAACAAGCACAAGCTAGTGATCTAGAAATAGTAATTCAGTTGACGCTAGAGTCGTTTGGTCTGGTTTCGTTCGAGAGTAATATTGAATCAGAATTTGGGCTTGTTAACGGCACGTCATGGCGGGATCGCAAAGCGGATCACATTCGCGCGGATTTCGCGGACCCTGATGGGCGGATATTGCTAGCAAATAACGATGAACAAGCCATCGGTTTTGTGTCGATACGCCTCAACCGAAAATCTAAAATCGGAGTGATTGCCAACTTGGCCGTCCGCCCCGCCAAAAGAAATAGCGGCGTTGGTAGAAAACTCATTCTTGCTGCGATTGACGAAATGAAAAAAGAGGCTATGGAATTAGCGCGAATTGAAACACTCGACCAAAATGAGATAGGACAGTCACTGTACCCAAATCTCGGGTTTAGGGAAATCGCTAGGCAAATATACTATTGCCAAGATCTGAGACGGGAGGATTCGGCTTAATCCGCTAACCGTCCAATTCGGCTTTGTGTAGCTCCGGTCGTAGATATATTAACGACTTGCCTAGGCGGCCGTTGTAGTTTCCGGCTGTTATCAACTTTAACCCAGGGGTGGATTTCGCGGCGTCGATGGCTGCATAAGTTGCCTTTGCGACGGCTTGTAGCGACTCTCCATTGACAATTATTTCCATGATCGATTTCACGCCTAACGGAACTCCGCTTTGATCACCGAGTTCCCCTCGTAATGTGGGGCAATACTTAGCGAAAGTGCTTGCGATCAAAAACTTGTATTTGCTACCAGCCTTACTAGCGCTGGAGGCGACCCCCCCTGGAAACGTGGTTACCACGCCTGGAGTTTCATCGGCGGCGATCGCTGCGGCGCTTGCTGCTGCAATCGCAGTGTCAGTGGTTTCGCCCATAAACCACAAATTGCCTCCCATCACACCTTCGCGAAAACCAAATCTACGAGACAACTCGAATTCCCCCCCCATTATAGGAATAACCCATAACTTCCGATCGAACCGTTCCGCACGGTACTGATGCCCATCCCCGAAGTATGCGATCTTCTTTCCTACTTGGAAATAGTCGCAGTTTTCGAGCCGATTGAATACACGGGCCGTCGGACATGTTAATACGTTCTGACTAAGCCGAGCGATCAGGATTTTCTCGAGGTGCCTCTCGCGATTGCGTTTGAATTTGGGTACATGAAATTGGACGATCGCTCCTATGCGATTATCCGGGGTTAAGGATTCGTCCAGGTAGCGATCGATTCCAGCCTCACAGTCGCACATAATGGTACTAGAGGCGTGGCCCGTGCAAGCGGCCACGGCTCGGTCTAACCACACGCGGTCCCGCGCGGTTATCAACACCTCCGCGTATATGCCTTTGAAGCCCTCCGCATACGTATTCTGAATCTCGCACTCAGCAACTTGGTTCTGTGTTTTCAATTATCATGCCTTTTCGAGCTCGACGAGTATCGTCTCAACACTCAATTCAAACTAAATAAATCAACGGTCGACATCTTTCTACGATCGGCCGATTCCCTCGTGCGTTGTTGTTTCCGTTATGACCTTGTCCATGAAAATGTCATGGGATTGCACGGGAATCTCTTCGAAAATTTGGCAATCGAAGCAGACAGCTACGATTGCAGCATCTCGTCGGGCGTGTTCCAGACATTTGTCATAGTAACCCTTTCCCATCCCTGTGCGTCCGCCTCGTGAATCAAAACCGACTCCGGGAACCATTATTAAATCCAATTCGGTTACTTCGACACGTTTTTCAGGTAAGTCTCGCAGGCCCGGCGCAGGTTCCAAAATCTTGTACATTCCAATTTCTAACTCATCCATTGATTCTAGATGAAATAACTCAAGCTCCCCTTCATCGTTACACCAGGGTACGACAACCTTTTTTCCTTGTTTAAGGGCTATTGGTAAATCGAAACGCGTTCGCACTTCCGCGCGAACATCGACGTAAAACATTATTGTTAACGCCTCTGTGTACTCCGGCAAACTCATAAACGTCTGCATAATACTGCGGCTTAAATTATCTTTGTTATCTTGGTTACGGCGGTTCGCGAAGGCGATTGTTCTAATGGCCGCTTTACGTTCAGCACCTGTGCTTATGGTTTCCGTCATCAATAGGCCTCCGCTGCCAGTTTACCGCGAATGTTTCAATTTATGATACGTGCATCATCTCCGCATCCTTGTGTGTGGAAGAAGAGTGGGTTACCATTTGCTAGGTTATAGCAAACATGGATGAATATTCAATCGACTATTCAAAATATATACACCCTAAACGAAGGTTCCAGATGAATCTCTCTACTATATGTCGAACGCTTTGCTTGCTTACACTAATATCCGGTCAAGTGACGGCGGCGAAACCGACACGCGATGATCTAGCGTTTGAAAAACTTGTCGATTTGCATTGGAAGCAAACTCTCGCTGCCAGTCCTTTTTTGGCGGCTTCACTGGGAGACAAGGGTAGCGCTAATCAACTGCCCGATGTTTCCATTCTGCAGCAAGTAAAACGCGCTCAAGATTCTAATCAATTATTATCTAAATTAAAAGAAATTCAGCCCTCCAAGCTTTCCCCTACTAACCAAACCAATTGGGCCATCTTAAGGCGTTTGCTGATAGACGGTAGCCTCGAGTTCAAATACAAGACATATTTAATCCCGATTTCGAACCGATCCGGGTTCCACATGCAGTTCGCGGAAATGCATAAATCGGTTCCATTCAAGAATGTTCAAGACTATCGAAACTATATCGACCGTCTTGATAAATTCGGGACGTATACAGACCAACATATTGAACTTCTCACAGAGGGTATTTCTACAGGCAACGTATTGCCATCGGTCGTTCTGCAAGGTTATGAAGATACGATCACCGCGCATATTGTTGGAGACCCGACTAAGAGTCTACTGTATTCCCCATTTCGTAGTTTTGCCGAAGGATTGGATGCTGCTGAAGAGGAACAGTTGCGAATGCAGGCAGTGGGTAGTATCACAAACACAGTTGTGCCCGCATATAAACGATTTCTTGAATTCATGCAGAAGACCTATATTCCCGCCGCTAGAGGGACGATAGGTGCATCCGCACTACCTAACGGACGAGAGTTTTACCGCTTTCGTGTCCGGCACTTCACCACACTTGAGATTTCACCGGATGAAGTTCATCAACTCGGGTTAACCGAGGTTGCTCGAATTAAGAATGAGATGCTCGAGGTTATTGGACAAGTTGAATTTGATGGTGACTTTGCGGAATTTCTCCTATTCCTCCGAACCGACGCTCGCTTTTATCCGACTGACGCGAGCGAATATCTAAAGGAAACTGCTTATATTCTCAAACGAATGGATGGTGAATTGCCCAAGCTTTTTCTAAATCTTCCGCGCAACCCATACGGACTCAAGGTAATTCCAGCGTATATCGCACCCAAAACCACCACAGCGTATTACCAACCACCGCCAGCCAGTGGCAAATTGGCCGGTCAATATTTCCTTAATACTTACAATTTAAAAAGCCGTCCCTTGTATGAATTGGAAGCGTTGAGCCTGCATGAAGCCGTTCCGGGGCACCACTTGCAAATAGCGTTGCAACAGGAACTCGTCGAACTACCATCGTTTCGCAAATACAGTGGCTTTACTGCCTTTGTAGAAGGTTGGGCATTGTACGCCGAACGACTCGGCTTGGAAGTGGGGTTCTATAAGGACCCTTACAGTAATTTTGGTCGGCTTAGTTACGAGATGTGGCGTGCCTGTCGCCTCGTTGTTGACACTGGAATTCACTATCAGGGGTGGACTCGCAAACGAGCGATTGACTACATGATACAGAACACGTCACTTTCGCGGCATAATATTGTTGCCGAGGTCGATCGGTACATAGCTTGGCCAGGACAAGCACTGGCGTATAAAATGGGCGAGCTCAAGATTCGTGAACTTCGCGAAAAAGCAACCATTCAACTTGGCGCGAGTTTTGATATTCGAGAGTTCCATGACGCGGTTCTCCGTGACGGTGCCGTTCCACTGCCGATCCTTGAAACAAATATTAATAAATTCATCGAAGAAAAAACACCGTGACCGATTCCGACTGTACCGATTTCCATAAAACTCGCGCAAAACCGACCACCGTTGTATTTGATCTCGATGGGTTAATCTTCAATACCGAGGAGATCTTTCTCGAGGCAACGAACCAACTATTAGCCCCGCTGGGGAAAAAACAAACGCCGGAAATCGTGGCGCAAATAATGGGACAACCGAGCAATGTCTCGACTCAAATACTGAAAGACTACCATTCCCTTACTGATAGTGTTACGGAAATTCGAAAGGAACTAGATCGACATTTTGATTTGGTGTTGGATTCAATTTTAGCTTTCATGCCGGGATTTGAGAAATTTCTGCAATGTTTAATCGAGGCGGATATACCGCGTGCGATTTGCACGTCCAGTACCGCGGACTATGCGACTAACTTGATAGACCGATTTGGGTATCTGGCAGAATTTCAACTAATTTTAGGTGGTGACCAGATTGTAAATGGCAAACCTGCACCAGACGCTTATCTTAAGGTAGCAGAATTGTTAAAAATTGCTCCGACTACAATGTTAGTCTTGGAAGACAGTGAAAATGGTTGCCGCGCGGCAATGGCCGCTGGAGCGTTTACCGTCGCTGTTCCGGCTAAACATAACATGGGTCAAAGTTATGATAATGTCGACCTAATTGCGGACACACTCTCCGATCCGGGGATTTTATCCGCGTTGGGTATCTAAAAAATCGATAAATAGCGGTTTTTACCCTAAACAAACTGACACACTCGTCCGATTTTTAAAACATCAAAATCGAGTTGGAGTTAGTAAATGTATCCCCTACGCAATGATGCCACCCGAGTTATTCGAACAATTGCCGTCACCCTGTCCTGTCTGTTTTTAGGTTGTTCGTTGCCTGTTATACCCGCTGACGATACCTATGAAGTGCTTGGCGGAATCGTACAGCGCGAGCATCCCTCGCTTGGTCGCGCAAATAGCGCTTTCGATCTTAGTAAGACTAAGCTAACAACTGAAACGATACCGCAGCGAGCGGCACCCGCGGTGCCTCCAATCTTCAAGGATCCCCAACCGCTCGAACGGCTTAAACATTCGCCGATAATTCCCTAGCCTCTGTTTCCTCGGTCGCGAGCGGTCCGCGGAACGGGCCCACGTTCGCCAAACTAACCTCGTGTTGGTAAATTTCTGACGTCGAGGGCGTGAAAATCGCGGTTTGAACTGCTATGCTAATAGGACATTACGCTAATTGACTGGTGACTGTTGTACGCCAAGTCATATGTTACCACCCGATAACTCCTTCCGGAGCAGTTATGTCCGAATTCGACAGTAGGGACCCCGATGCCGCTGTGGAGACTCCCCCCACTTCAATCCGCGGCATCCTTAGCAAACTTGGTCCTGGTTTGATCATTGCTGGTTCAATTGTCGGTTCTGGAGAACTTATTGCCACAACGACGACCGGCGCAAAGGGTGGTTTTGCACTACTTTGGTTGATCATCATTGGATGTTTAATTAAGGTTTTCGTTCAAATAGAACTAGGCCGTTTTACGATTACCACCGGCGTAACCTCGATCAAAGGGCTTTCCAAGCTCCCTGGACCTCGACTTGGACGCGGTAATTGGTTTATTTGGTATTGGTTCATCATGTTTATCTTCATCATGGGCCAGCTCGGCGGCATCGTCGGTGGCGTGGGGCAAGCGATGTCCATTTCAATGCCTATTACCGAATATGGCGTCGATCATAACGCCTTTCGAGAGGCTGAAACCGTTTTGGAAGTAACACGCGCGCAGCATTCAATAACGTCTGACCCCATAGCGCGGCAAACACTACAACAACAAATCATCGAAACTGAATTAGCCTCGGCAACTGCCTTTGCAAAACTCGCGCCCGTGGATGACGAAGTTTTGTCCAGCCCCGAAAATCTCAAGCTCCTCCTTGGACCTTTGTTGGGATCCGATTTGTCGCTCGAGGAACGTTGTATCGTTGAACAAGTGCTACCGGATGCTCGTCTACGTCAACTAACCGATGAATTGTCGATTTTGGAATTAGATCCAACTAACGCTGATACCGAGAAGATTGCGCAACTGCGATCTGACTTACTGGCTTCTGCCGACCAATATCTCATTACCATTACCCAACTGACCACATTAGTCGAAGAGCTGGAGAAGAGTAAGGTAGCAACGGTTTCCTCGGCAGATATAACGGCGGTACGCCGTTTAGCAAAAAAAGAACGTTTTCCCGCGATCAGCACACGGCTTGACAAGCTTGAGGGGGAAGTAGCCGCCGTCCGCAGTGCGAATATCGACGAGATGATAGAAGAATTTATTGGGCAAGACCACACGGCGGTAACGTCGTTCCTCCAATATTACGCTGCTGCTTTGACAAGACCAGCCATTCATCCATCGAACGATCATAATTGGTACGCCGCCGGCTTAACCCTCGTAACAATGGCTCTGCTGGTCATTGGACGGTATACGTTTATTCAGACATTTTCTACTGTTATGGTCGCGTTGTTTACGCTGGTCACGATAGCGAATGTTTGCGGCTTGCAAACCATGGATTCCGCCATCGCTTGGAAAATTCAGTGGCAGGATATTAAAGAAGGGCTCAGTTTCGGATTGGGTCCTGGAGAATGGACTGAGAGCTTGGGATTTGCGTTGGCGACTTTTGGCATCATTGGCGTTGGGGCTGCTGAGCTCATCGCTTACCCGTATTGGTGTATGGAACATGGTTACGCCAGTTTCACCGGCGTCCGGGACGATAGCGAAGATTGGGCCAGTCGGGCCCGCGGCTGGATCCGCGTTATGAAGTGGGACGCGTGGTGCTCGGCGGCAGTCTATACGTTCGCTACAGTTGCATTCTTCCTGCTGGGTGCCGCTATTCTGGGCCGTATCGAACTCATACCAGCGGGAGATGATATGGTTCGCTCACTCAGCGTCATGTATCGACCCGTGTTCGGTCCCACAGCGCAATTCATCTTCTTGTTTGGGGCAATCGCAGTACTGTATTCAACATTTTTTGTTGCCACTGCCGGCAATGCTCGCATGCTTTCAGATGTTCTGCGGACTCTCGGCTGGATAAAGGACTCCGACGAATCATATGGCCGCAGTGTTAAATGGATGTGCGCAATCTTGCCGGCTGTTTGCGGCATAACTTACATCATGGGTGTAAAACCCGTAGTGGCGATCATCATGAGTGGCGTCATGCAATCGATCATGCTGCCTATGCTCGGTGGAGCGGCGATCTATTTTCGCTATAAATATTGCGATGAACGCCTCAAACCCAGCCGTACATTTGATATGCTACTCGTTATTTCAGCGGTTGGCCTGCTAATCGCCGGTGGATTCGCCGCCTACACCAAGATCGCTAGCTTTGTTGGCTAATACGCAATACGAAAAACTACAGTTGGCTCACAAACTAGGATTATTTAATTTAGGAACATCATGACCGCGACGTTGACCACAAATTTCGTGTCACACTTAGAAGGCGCCATTGACGGGGAACGCATTTCTCCTGAGGTTATCCGAACGCTTCATCATGAGCGGCCAATTTGGGTACGCTACGATCTTGAAACAATAAGTAGTATCCTCTCTAAAGAAGATTTACTAAGCCGTCCTTCTACTATTTGGCGGTACGCGGAGTTGTTGCCGGCGTATGACGCTAACAAAATAGTATCGCTCGGTGAAGGCATGACGCCCGTCCTCTCCTGCCCGCGGCTCGCGGGGAAAATGGGGCTGAGTAACCTATTCGTCAAAGATGAGTCCCAACTTCCGACAGGGAGCTTCAAAAGTCGTGGGATGGCGCTGGCCATCACGATGGCTAATCATTTTGGCATTACATCAGTGGCCCTCCCAACAGCCGGTAACGCGGGTGGTGCGGCGGCAGCCTACGCAGCACGTGCGGGCATGCAATGCTACGTTTTCATGCCGCAAGATACGCCCATTATCAATCAATATGAAGCTTCCGCCGCCGGCGCCCATGCGTTCCTCGTGGACGGTTTAATCAACGATTGTGGGAGGATTGTTAGCGATGGTAAAGAACCAATGGGTTGGTTTGATCTATCGACATTGAAAGAACCGTATCGTATCGAAGGCAAGAAGACGATGGGGTTGGAGTTAGCGGAACAGTTCAATTGGAAGTTGCCGGATGTCATTTTTTATCCTACGGGCGGTGGAACTGGACTCATTGGTATGTGGAAAGCCTTTAACGAACTTCGTCAAATGGGGTGGCTGGATTCCGCGACAATGCCGCGGATGATCGCCGTACAGAGTACGGGCTGTTCACCAATCGTCAACGCGTTCAATAACGGTACGAAACATGCAACTCCAGTCCAGAACGCCCAGACGATAGCGCGTGGAATCCGTGTGCCAGGGGCTATCGGCGACTTTATGATTCTCGACGCTATTCGGCAGAGCGGGGGAACTGCCGTGGCGGTAGACGAAGCGGCGATCATGCCATGGATGTTGCGGGCGACGGCTACTGAAGGTATCTCAATTTGTCCGGAAACCGGTGCATGTTTTGCCGCGGTGGAACAGTGTTTTGCCGATGGAACTATCTCTGCCGAGGAGAATATCGTTGTTTTCAACACGGGCGCTTCTCAGAAATACGCGGAAGCAATCGCCTGTCAGCTCCCGTTGCTCGATACGAACCAACCAATCGATTGGTCCGCAATCTAACAACGTCATACTTGGTCACTATAGATTAACGGATTTTGTCGTGGCACGAAATGAACAGTTAATTCGACAGCATAAATTGCTTCAAGCACTAGAACGTGTTCGTTTTGGCAGTACGCTTGCCGAACTTCGTGACAGTTTGATAGAGGATCTGGGGTTATCGTCTCTCCACACGCGTACGCTACGACGCGATATCGAAGCGTTACAATCTGCTGGGATTGATATCGTAACGGAGGATCTTCAGCGTGGCAAAGTCTGGAAACTAGGGCCCAACGCCAAACACGCTTATACAATCACCGCGACCGCGACAGAACTCGTAGCGCTGTCGCTAGGGCGGGAACTCCTGGCCCCCCTCAGCGGAACGTTCATTGGACAGGGAATTAATTCTTTTTGGAAACGCGTACAAGAGGAAGTTCCGGAGAGCGTCTGGCAACATTACGAACGTTGTCGGCAGACCCTTTTCATCACAGGGACGCCGTCGAAAACCTACGAAAACCACCAAGGGTTTCTAAAGACACTCGAACGATGCGTCGTACAACATCGTTGGTGTGAAATCGAATATTCCTCATTGCAGCGGGAAACGAACGCCCGTCGCATAGCGCCGCGAGCGATCGTATTTTACAATTCAAGCCTCTACGTTATCGCCCATGAGGAAAAATCCGCTTCCGCGCCACGACACTGGAAATTAGATCGCATTTCCAGAGTCGTGGCGTTAGATGAGTATTTTTCACCGTCCGACGAAGATTTTCATAATTACCTCGATTCAGGAATTGGAATCTTTGCCAACGAAGGAACGACAATTTATCATATTCGGCTCTCGAGTGCGGCGGCCAAATGGGTTGCCGAGGAACCTTGGCATCCCCGACAAGAACTCGAACTGCTGGCCGATGGAAGCGGCCTGCTCAAGGTTCCCGCCCACCACGATATGGAAGTGATTCCTCGGGTCTTGGGGTTTTGCTCAAATGCTGAGATGCTAGAACCTAGTTCTTGCCGCAAGGCTATGATCGAGCTTCTCCGAGATATGGTCGCTCTATACGAAGCAAACGACTAACTATCGAATATAGCGCCTACATCCGGAGCATGTTCAATTTGAGCTTGATCGTCAAACTCTAGTAAATCGCGATCAGTGGCAAATCCTACCATACTGGCGTATATCACAGTCGGAATTGATTTCCGGTGAATATTAAAGTTGGTCACTTGGTTATTGTAACTTTCGCGTGCCCGAGCAATGCCGTCTTCTGTATTCGACAGTTCATCCTGAATTTTTAGCATATTTGTATTCGCCTTTAGATCAGGGTAATCCTCAGCCAATGCGAACATTCTCCCAAGCGTCCCGGTCAGGGTTTGTTCTGCGCCGACGAAAGCCTGTACCGCACCCGCATCACTGGGTTTCACCGCAGCACCTTGAAGTGCACCTTGGGCTTGGTTACGCGCTTGGATGACCGCCTCTAATGTCCCACTTTCATGTGCCATGTATTTTTTCGCCACTGCGATCAAATTAGGTATCAAGTCATAGCGTCTTTTGCAATATACATTTATATCAGAGAAACCGTTGTCGGCTTGTTCGTTCAAGCGTACGAGGCGGTTATATCCGCTCCACACGACGACCAACGCGATCACGCCGATCACTCCCAAAACACCAATACAAATAAGACCCATAACAAACGCGTCAAGTGCGGACATTATTGTTATTGAGATCATGTTTTAATCCTTTTCATGACTAGTAATTTCATCAACAGAGTCATTTATAATCTTTATGATGGAATAATTGCAAGCACAGGCACGACTTGCGGCATCGAGTCTATCGTTTGATTAAAATAAGTACATCTGCCGCGATAGCATCCCTTCATCTATAATGCTATTCGCTTTAGTAGTTAAATTGTTGCGATTCTTGCTCATTTCCGAACCATTACGTCTATTACCATGACTTAGGACACCAACCTGAATTCCGCCTCACCAACAGCAGTTGTTCTTCTAAGCGGTGGACTTGATTCCACGACGGTGCTAGCAATAGCGTTGGAGCAAGGTTTCGACATTGTAGCGCTGAGTTTTCTTTATGGACAAACGCATCGTCACGAAATTGACCACGCGAAGGCGATCGCCACGCAAGCCGGAATTCAAGATCATTGCATTGTTAACATTGATTTGTCCCAATTCGGGCAGTCCGCGCTGACCACTGATCTCAAAGTCCCCAAACACGATCACGTTTCCGAGATCGGTTCTGATATTCCGATAACGTACGTTCCCGCCCGAAATACAATTTTTCTATCGTACGCATTAGCCCTCGCTGAAGTACGCCAAGCGACCGATATATTCATCGGCGTTAATGCGCTCGACTACAGCGGTTACCCAGATTGCCGTCCCGAATTTATCGCCGCGTTCGGAAAACTAGCCAATTTAGCGACTAAAATTAACACGGTCAGCGCGGCTGATTTAAGCGACGTAAAAACCACAATTCACGCGCCACTTATCAACATGACAAAAGCGGAGATCATTAAAGAGGGGTTGCGATTAAACGTTCAATATCAAATGACAACCTCCTGTTATGACCCAGTCAGTAGCGATTTGGCCTGTGGTCGCTGTGACGCCTGTTTACTCCGACTACAAGGATTCGCGGGAAATGACTTAAGCGATCCTATTCAATACGCCAAATAGGTGACTGGCCTATATTAAGACGCCACGATCGACGCCTTCCCCTTGGTTGTGACGTGTCCCACGACTACCGCATCGTCGCACCCGCTATCGCTCATTTGCGTTAGCATGGAATCGACTCGGTCCTGCGACACTGAAATTAACAGTCCGCCGGATGTTTGTGGGTCGTAAAGAAGTTCGACGAGGTCGGCATCCGTTGACTGTGTTTCGACGTCTCCTTCATTTGCGTCACGATTTGAGGCGGAGGCGCGGGTTATCAGGCCTTTGCGATAGTAATCGAGTGCATGGGGAAGCTGGGGGACATCCGACAATTTTATATTCAACGTGACTCCACTGGCGATGGCGACTTCACGCGCATGTCCCGCTAAGCCAAAGCCGGTTATGTCCGTCACCGCACTAGCTCCAACGGCACTAGCTGCCTTTGACGCGACCAAATTCAACGCTCGCATGGCGTCAATCGCAGTATCCTCTGCAAGCTGACTTGCTTTACCCGCCTTCATGGCGGTCGTCACAAACCCGGTACCAATTGGCTTTGTTAGGACAAGAACGTCGCCAGCTTCGGCACCGCAATTTGCGTGCAAATCTTCCTCTCGACAAATGCCGGTAACCGAAAGGCCATATTTGATTTCAACGTCGCGCACAGTATGACCGCCAGCAACAACGGCTCCGGCTTCCCGTACCTTATCGTCACCACCGCGCAAAATTTCTGTGAGCACACTCAAATCCAATTTGTCATCAGGGAAGGCGACGATATTCAAGGCCGTGACGGGACTCGCGCCCATCGCGAATATGTCACTAAGGGAGTTCGCCGCCGCAATTTGTCCGTACACGAAAGGGTCGTTAACTAATGGTGGGAAAAAGTCTAAAGACTGCACCATCAACAATCCGTTTTCGAGTTGATATACCGAAGCGTCGCTAAACCCCTCTGCTCCGATCAGTAAATTCACATCGTCGGGTTTAGGAAGAGACTGCACAACCTGTGCAATTGCTGCTTGGGGCAACTTCCCAGCTCAGCCCGCGCAACTAGCATAATCGACCAAACGCTTTTTTCTGCCCCATAAACCCATTGAATCGTCATTCTAAAAGAAAGAACCAGATTTCTGACGGTCCGTGTCGACGTTGACACAATCCCAATAAAGACTATTATATCGGCTGACTAGGGACGTGCGGTAGTCAACATCACATAATTCAACTGAAAGTTTTGCGGAATATTTTCGCAATTTGCACTATGCCAGAATTCCTCATTCCGTTGCTCGCGCTTACCGCCATGGAAATTGTCCTTGGCATCGACAATATCGTCTTCATTGCAATTCTCACAGGACGACTGCCCGCGGCCAAACAACCTATCGGACGAAACCTCGGCCTTATCATCGCCCTCATTACCCGGGTTGCACTTTTGTGCGTTTTGTATTGGATCAATAACGGAGACGTGTTCGATGGCGCTATTTTCAAACTCGACTCACTGCATATCGACGTTATCGGAATTTCTAACGCGCTGTCCAACGGCGAGCATGCATTGGAAATCGGCTCGGCAGCTTTTTCCGAAATCAACAATATCACCGCGAAAGATCTTATCATGTTGCTTGGCGGAGTATTCCTGATTGGAAAGAGTGTTCACGAGATTCATGAAAAATTCAACGATTCAACCATGAAACAGGAAGGTGATAAAGAAGTTACGTTTGGTTCTGTTTTGTTCCAGGTTGCGATCCTCGACATTGTATTTTCGCTAGACTCAGTTATCACGGCCGTCGGAATGGCGAGACAACTGTGGGTGATGATCGCCGCCATGGTGATTGCTATGATCGTAATGCTCATCTTTGCCAAACGAATTGCCGATTTCATCGAGAGTAACCCGACGTTGAAGATGCTGGCCTTGAGTTTTTTAATCCTAATCGGTGTTATGCTCATAGCAGAATCCATGGGCACACATTTCAACAAGGGTTATATTTATTTTGCGATGGCATTTTCCCTTGGTGTGGAATTTCTCAATTTGCGGTTACACAACAAAAAGAAGGCCAAGCAGGCACGTGCAGCGGAAAACGTGGACTAGCGTTGTAAGTGCGAGATGGATGACACCGGCTTTTCGCTTGGCATCGAAACCATCTCTTTGATTGCCAAAGCGAGCAATCCTAACGCGATGCCAATCAAAATTACGTAAAACCGCGATTTCAAAGAGGAGTTTGGGGACGGCATCAGTCATTTGTCCTTTAGTTATTTCTTAAGTTGGCCAAGATACGCTACAACGTTGACTAGTTCCTGAACAGTCATCACCTTTTGTAAATCGGCTGGCATTAGGGATATACCCGTTTTGACAATGTCATCAATTTCCGTAACCGCTATAACGCGGTCGATTCCTTCTGCCTTTCGGACTACAACTTCGTCGTCGCTACGGCTTACTAAAATCCCAGATAATACGTTTCCGCTAGTCAATGCAATGGCATAGGTTTCATAATTATGACTAACACCGGCACTAGGGTCCAAAATTGAGACAAACATGGCCTCTTTCGACAGTTTGCTGCCTATTTCAGACAGATTCGGACCAATTTCCTTACCAGCCTCGCCTACCTGATGACATTTAATACAGGTCCCTTTATTAGCAAACACTACCTTACCGGCCACAGCATCTCCTTTGAGGCGAATAAGTTCATTCATTGGCGGCACAGGTGTAGCATCTGCGGTCTTAGGCAGCGTAATTAATTCCCGCGCGGATTTGACGATGAGAGGGTCCGAGCTCGCAAAAAGTGCGGTGCCGGTGGTAAATAACAATTCGTCTGGGATTTGATCGGCAGACAATAAATCCACTAAATACTGCTGGCCTTGTTTGTTGGTTCCAATCCCCCTGATAGCAACGTTCCGAATTTGCCGAGAGGACGACGCGTCAGTAACTATTGGTTTGAGTATTGCATAGCCGGCTGGGTGTGCACTGAGTGATAACGCCCCGGCTATAGCCAGCGCCCGAGTGCTGTCTTCACCATTGATTTCATTTAGCAGTAACGCCGATTGCTTGAAATCCAATAACACCGACGCTGCATTTACTCCGATAGTTTCCGCATGCGACGAGACAGCTAATTCCAACAAATCAGGAATAGCGTCGGTGACACCAAAAGCCTTGACTAGATCCAAATAGCGGGGTGTCCCCTTAATCGTCCGTAGATGCCTGCTAACTGCCGATTTCCATTTTTCATTGCCGGAAACATCATATCGCTTCAGACGCAACAACGTTTCAACGACCAGCTTGTCCCTACTAGACGACTCCTGGCTGACGACGGTATGCGGCGCACCTACGAACCAAAGGCAAATCGATACAACTAGTAAATAAGTGTAAACGCTTTGTTTATGGTCCTTCGTCATGGTGATTGTTCTCCTCTATTTATCGCAACTGTCCTAGGAGAATCTTTTCTAGGGCGGCGTCCTTGGCGGGCCCCTTATGGTAATCGAACGCTCTTAGATAACGCGGATGTTCTTTTTCCGGCGTATCATCGTCTAACAAAATATCGGCCAACATTGACGTCGCCGCTGTCGCCCTACTTCTCCACACGATATCACGTCCCGCCGGAGTCCGCCACTTTCCATCGACTACCTTTAACCAAGCCGCGAAACGACTATCCCAATTATTCTCAGCGCCCACTCCAAGTGCTTCCAAATACCAACGATCTTGTCCATTATGCTGCTTCGCCATTACCGCCCAGAGTTGGTCGGCTTCCACCCCAACGACGCCATGTAAAGCCACTAATGCTTCCCGTCGCACAGAAGCGTTCTCATCGCTGGCGACTTTGCGAACAACCTCCATAATATTTACCTCGAGCTGTCGCCCTAGACGAATGCCGGTTTCACGGATTTGGGGATTTGCGTCGCCAACCGCTAGACTAACATAGTGCATCCCACGCCCGGGGATTTTTCCCAACAACCACAGGGCCCGCGCTCGTAAACGCTGATCCGTCCCGTTGTACAGTGTCAGTAAGATACTTTCCGCCTCAGTCCCCGCTTTATGAAGCTTCGTCCAAGCTAGGTACCGAGTTGCTAGGTTCGGACTAGCCAGCGCCTTGGCTGCGCCAGTCAACGTAGCTAGATTTATGGGCTTGATATCATAGTTCGCATCCGGAGTGGAAACTCTAAACAAACGGCCACGGGCAATATCCCCCATATTATGTCCGCCGACCCCTGGGTCGTACCAATCGGTGACGAAAACAGAACCATCAGGAGCTGTGCAAACATCAGCCGGGCGAAACCATTGGTCCGTCGAATCCACCAATTGTATAGATTTAGCAGTGAAGCCCGCGCCAGTGGGTAGCACCGGGTAACTGCGTACCGTGTTTGGACCGGCATCACAATGAATGATTTGGTTGCGAAAGCGTGGTGGTAACATCTTACCTTCGTACAACATAATACCCGTAGGTGAGCCAGCCCCTGTCAACAACAAGTTGGGCATTACACCCGGATCATTTTGGTGCCAGTGCCTGTTGGGTATATCTTTTGCCATCCCGGTCCGTTCGGCTTTCCAAGCAGCACCGGTCAATTCATCTTTGTAGCCGTAATTACCATATTCGATAACATAGTTAATCCTCACCGCTTTATTACCGTCATCATCATTATCCGACTGCCAAATTCGGCCAAACGAGTCGACACTCACCTCGTAATTATTCCTAAAATTGTGGCCAATAACTTCGAAATTAGAACCATCGGGATCGCAACGGAAAATCATTCCTCCGACATAGGGTTTTCGATTATCGATAACGCGATTGCCTTTTAGATCGACAACGGGATTACCCTCCCTGTCGTGGACGGATTTCCCTGTATTGCCATAATTCCAATAATATTTTCCGTCCGGACCAAAAATAAAACTGTGGGCCGAATGGTCGTGTTGTGGCTGACCTGTTTTCGTGAACAACAACTCTTTTTTATCGGATTTACCATCGCCATCCTCATCCGTGAATACCAGTACGTTAGGTGAGCAACTCACGATGACTCGTTTTCCTAGGACACAAATCCCCATCGCCGAATCGACATCATGCCCCTGATAAAACACGGTTTGTTTATCCATAACCGCGTCGCCATCGGTGTCCTCTAGGATAAGTATTCGATCGCCAGCTGGGCGTTTACCTTGATTCTTCCTGTAATTTACAACTTCACATACCCACACTCGACCGCGATGGTCAATATCAAGGTTGGTTAAACTTTTCAATTCGGGTTCCGAAGCGGCCAATTTAATCACGATGTCATTAGGTACACGCATTGAAGCAATCGCCGCCGTGGGGGCGCGGGGGTCGTTCTCAGAACCAGTGCCAGTTAATTTTAGGCTAGTGCGTATTTTTTCGTAATCAAATTTATCGGGTGCATCGTAGTCCTGATTTTCTTTAAGCACATCCAACGTTAGCCGTTTCGATTCGACCCCATCTTGTGGTACTACACCATGTGCAGTCCAGACAATTGCATTGAGCATAACCTTGCGAAAATTGTCATCAGCCCAATTCCAATGATAGTGCCCTCCTGTAAAACCAAATCCACGACCGCCATTGGAGTTCTCCGAAGCCCATGCCATATGCTGGATTTCACCTGCCGCGACTGCCGCTCGTACATGTGGGTTACCACTATGCGCGCCGTCCGAGCGCGAAAGGCTTTCTTTCGGTGGTAGGGCGCTCAAAATCGGCGTGACACCTTTGAGCCCGTCACGAAATCGCATGTGGTAGTACCATTCGTCGTTGATTGTGAATGGCTTAACGCCACGCGAGATCGGATGCACTGGAAATTTTGAGAATGTCGCCGTCCAATGTGGATTGACCGACCAATGCGCTTCAAAATACCCACCAATCCAGTCAAGGAACCGGCTACCGACCTCACCTTTCTCAACTTCAACCCCGTAATGAATACATACAATACCAACTCCCTTTTTCGCGAGTGCATCTACCGCCGCTAAATGCGGAACCACCGGATGACGCCCGCCGCCGTCAGCGTACATAACGATGCAATCGACGCCTTCCAGCGCCTTGGCATCCTTGGGCCAACCATTGCGGAATACGTCGATGGAGTAATCGGGCTTCGCCGTTCGAATAGCGTCCGCTAATATCATGCACCCAGCAAAGTGTTCATGGCTGCCATACCCGTGACTGCGAACTCCCGCTATTAACGCAATCTTTTTTTGTTTAGTCGGAATTTCTCTAATTTGTATATTTTTGAATTGCACAGTCATAGGGGGACCTGCGTGTAATTGCAGTGCTAATAATCCTTCTGTGGCAGCTTTTGTTTTTTGGTTGTCCGTCACATCAATCGTAACTTTGCCGTTAAGGATTTGAATCAAGTGGTTCCCCTTGGCGATAATTGTATAGTCATTCCAACCCTCCTTCTTGGTTACCGCAAGAATATCCTGTTCGCTGGTTGTGGGTCCAACCCGATTCTTTTTTCCATTTTCATCGATGACTACTTTATTACCACGCTTTGCGAGGACACCGCGGCCTCGCTCTTCATAAAGCGTGCCCGTCCAGTTACCAGCACCGTCGAAATCCGCCTGGTATCCGCCCACCACCCACTTTTTGATCTCTTTGCTCCGATACTGCACCCCACTATTGCCGTTGACAATTCTAAATTGCAATCGCAGTTCGAAATTGCTTGGCTGCGAACCGCGGTAAATAATGAAAGTGTTACCGTCGGTGGGATTATCACTGGTTGTTTGCCCCGTTATCGCGCCGTCTTGTACGGACCAGAATTTAGGGTTGCCGTCCCAGTTAGTCAGTGTCTTGCCGTCGAATATTGAATTAAAGCCCTCATCGCCATAGATCGCGGAGTTGTTCACAATACCGCACCACATCGCGGCTAACAACAGAATTACAATTTTGTTCATCAGTTATATATTCCTTTTATTACAATTTTTTATCGACTTCATTGTCTCAGGATAGCACCGCAATCAAAGTGACTCTTAGTGGGTAAACACTTTTAGTCAACGACGACGTGACGCGTTGCTTTTTCATTATAACAACGCATGCAAGTTTGTGTGACCGTCGGGTCTAGCCATTATAGATATTACAACCGCTTTCCAAAAACGGAACCGCTAAATGCTTGGGCACTTTAGCCGCTGGATCTCGAATGACCTCCGGGGAATATTGAGTCACGTAAGCGCGACGCATGGCATCAGTGCGATTCGCGCTACTGCAATGGAACACTAGGCTGCTGAAAACAACCAGGGTTCCCGCTGGCACAATTGCCTGCAGTCCCTCAGCGGATCCAAAGTATCCCACCTTGTCGCCGGATTCCTCATTGCGAATGTGATCAACTAGAGAACGTGTACCCACCTCGGAATACGGTAACAACGTTACGGTGCCATTTTCCGCTGTCATGTCATCCACGGCGGCCCAAACGGTCACATACGGTGTGTGAGGGAATCCCAAATACCCGCCATCCTGGTGCCACGCAAAAGGGGCACCGACTTCCGCTGCCTTTGCAACGTACTGGTCATAAAACAAGTATGCATTTTGCCCAATCGTAGCTCTACAAATATCCGCCATCAACTCCCCAAATACATATTCCTTAAGCCCGTCGACGTGAGCGTATTGTTTGGCTATGTGATAACGTTGATTGCGGTGGCTAATATGAATTTGATCCGTTCCCAATCGGTCCATTTCGGAGTGCATGCGATCAATCAGAATATCACAGGCGCCACTGAGCAATTCCACTGTCTCACTTGATAAGACCGACTCCAGGATGAAATAGCCTTCGTCGATAAATTGTTGCTTTTGTTCGTCCGAAATCAATGGTCGTGTCCTGTTTACATGCGTTGGATACAACGCGTTAAATACTTGCGGGATTTGTTGATTACCGCGTTGGTTTCGCTGATTGACGGCATAATTGGTATACCGCGAGGGGTAGGGTGCATAAATATTTCCGTCAGGCCGTGATAGTTAATATCCCGCAATGCCCGCAAGATCGGTGTGAAATCGAGTGTTCCAAATCCTGGCAGTTGCATCAATTCATGTGCCTTGGGCATTGTGCGGTGGCAACCTAATCCGTGCTCCCACGCATAGAAATGTACGATGCTTTTATTGCAATGTTCAATAAGCTTAGCTATGACCTGACTATTTTGTGGTAAATGATAGGGAGCTAAGGCGATGCCTAGGTTGTCCGAAGGGTTCATGTCTGCGAAATACTTTAGGGAGTCCGGAGAATTGATTAAGGCATTACTATGATTTTCAATCGCTATTATCACTCCCGCTTTCTCGGCAATTGCTACATAGGGCCGCATCTTTTCAATAAACTCGCGCATCTGTTGTTTCAACGACCCCTCACTGTTCCCGGTGGAACCGCATACGATCATTTTACCACCCAATTTTTTAACAACTTCTATTTCGTCCGACAAGCCAAACGGTCCGAGGTCGTAGCGGGTCGTCATTTGTGGTTTGACGCCGGCAGCGACACACGCCTTCAGGTAGTGATTGTGGCCAATCGAGTCAATTTGATCTCGTTGGTCCCCGTGTGAGGGAGGCCACAAGTCAATGTAGGTGGCCCCTATTTCCGTTACCTGAGCGATACATTCTTGCACGTCAAGTTTTCCGTACATGCATGAAGCCAGCATGTAATCAAGCTTAAATTCTACACTCTGCTCCCTCCCGACGACCCAATTCGGCGCCGTCACCGCGCTCGCCCCTAGAGTCGCTAGCAGAGCTCGCCGTGACATATCGATTTCGTTGTGATACTGCATAATACTTATTTACCCAAATATTTGATTCGATTCTGTAGCTTTACATTAACACTTTGGTAAGTGTCGTGCAAATTCCCCGAATCAAACAGAGACTGGCGGATAAATTCAGCGTCATCCGCGCCAATCGCTTCATTAAAGATTGGTTGCAAATACTGATGTGCTATAGGAGTGACAACCAGATTGTCCATATCGTACAGGTCGGGATGTACCGTCCGCGGATGAATTTCCCCCCAATCATCGCGAAAGACACCGGCATCGTAATTCCCGAGCATAAATGTGAGACCCGCGGCGTCCCATTGCAGCGTTGCGACACGATTATTTTGACCGGAGGTCAACATCTCAACCGCATGGTATCCTACTTGTGTCCCATGATAACGATCAAATGACAAAGGCCGACCACCCCGTTGGGTATGTCCCACCTTGCGAGTAAAAATTGCAGTGTCAGGATCATCAAATCCTCCGAGTTCCCGCAAGAACGAGTGGGGGATTTCTTCTAAAAGTAATTGTTTTAGCGATGCTGCAGCACCGGCAAATCGCTGGTTCCCAGCAGGGTCACTACTCCGCCGCGAGTCACCCAGAAAATTACCATTTAGATCCCGTATACCCTCGCCGCAGACAATTACGGCGTGCTGTTGATGCCGACATATTTCTTCGACCTTGTTGGCCAACAACGCCACGTCGACACGCGCCTCGGGTATCAGGACGATATCCGGTTGCCCATAACTAGCGCCGACAGCGATATAGCCAGAATGGCGTCCCATCACCTCCACAATAGCTATACGACGATGACTTTCCGCTGTCGTTCGCACTCGTTGAATCCCACTGGCAGCTACAAACACGGCCGTTGCGTAACCTGGAGTAACGTAATTTACTAGTGATTCCAGCGAGAAGTTGTGGGAAGCTTCGCCAGACGGTGATTGCCGCGTGTAAACAATCCCATCACCATCGTCTTGGCGGGACCACTCGGAAGCTTCTCCTAGATAATTTAGCCCCAGATCATTGTCGATGGTTTTGGGTGCCAAAATCGTTGGTAGGCACTCACACAACGGTTGCATACCGTTAAGCGTACCGTCACCACCAACGCACACTAACCCATCCAAATTAAGCGCCGTTAATCGCCGAAATGCTGTAGCTAGCGTTGTGGGTTGTGTTTCATCGACGTATGTTCGCGAGGAACCCAAGATCGTACCCCCGCGAGTAGGATCGAGTTCGGGAATCGCGGTTAGTCCGGGATTTAACAACAGGTGGGGTACGTCGGGGCGGTAGAGAGATTGAAAGCCTGAAAGGAGTCCAATCAATTCGATTCCACATTCATTTGCTTTTTGTACGGCGCCTAACAGCGTCGCATTCAAAGCGGGCGTATCACCGCCCGCGGTCAAAATTCCTATGCGTTTCATGGATTTACCATTACATACCGGATTAGTGCGGAATTTGCGAGGCGACTACAATTGCCTAGCTAGTCAGTATACCAACAAACTGGGATAGTACCGTGCCTGCTACGGATGACCTATCCGATAGCAGCAGTAATTCAAGCGTTTCCAATTCCTGTTGCCCGACTAAAGCGGTAACGTCGATTACAATACGATTAGGGATCTCGATTCCTGAAGCCAACTCCGCCACCCCTTCAATCAAGACGTTCGTGTTGTCGTAGATTCTCGCTGAAGCTAGCAAGTCAGGGTCATCCCCTAAGTCAATTTCAACCACACTACCGTCAATAAGAATGACGTTAGAGCCGGTTGTTTCGCCGCCGATAGCGGCGAATTCGTTAAACACCAATTCGCCGAAATATGTCGATTTCAGCATTCCTTGGAGTAACGGTTCCAATTCAGCAGTTGTACCGAATTCATCTTTGACGAATTCATCGAGATTCAACCCAGTTTCATATATATCTCCGATGTCATTCAGCAGTTCCCCGAAGTCGTGACCTTCCAGCACGAAGTCGTCGTAATCGTTTGTTTCAAGGAATTCACCAACAAACTCGTCCAACCCAAATCCGCTGTCATCATAAGTTTGGAAGACTTCCTCGAAATTATCAATCACATCACCATAATCTGGGAGTTCGATTTCGCCAACAAATCCATCGATCTCGTTGAACAACTCGTCAAACACATCTTCAATGTCGTCAAATACGTCCGGATCAAAATCGTATTGATCCGGATATTCATCTATGGCGGTGGGGTCGCTAGGATAATTAGCATTTACCAACTCGGTCAAGCCGACGCCAAGCTGCTGAAGGTCCTGCTGATATTCCTTGTCAATAACGCCGACCGCCATTTCAATGTCCCGATAACGAGCGATTATCGCCGCGTTGTTGTCTAGCGAAAACCCCAAAAAACTGGTGAGCGCGGCGTCGCGTAATACTTTGGCGCGCACAAGATTATTTGTCGCTTCTATTAACTGCTGAGCAACCGGCTTCAACCCCGCCGCAATAGCAGCAAAATTGGCCTCGCAGTATTCTGATGCGAATTCGAACTGTTCCTCAAAACTGTCCTCCGCGGGATTTGTGGCTCCATTTAGCAGATTAATTATTCCTATCACGTCATTGGGAGCAACCGAGTTGTCTCCCGTCGTGTCGAGGTAGGCTCCCACTTTTCCGTGGAATAAATCGAAACCATTGAGAGAATTTACAATCGCCAGTGCGTCCGCCGGCGTAACAATTGAATCGTTAGTCACGTCCATAGCCAGAACTGGGTTTTGGAATGCGAAAACATCCGCGGCAAGCAGACAACGCGACTCAAAAATTTCCAATTCCAGACCACGAAGATAGACAGAGGTCTTTTTTTCCCGGTTCGACCGCAAGTTTAACATTTGACATTTCCTCAATACGCTATATTGGCAACAATAAACAAACACTTAAAACAGCAACAAATCGAATTCACAATATCATTTTCGGTAAGCCGCGGTTGAGTAAAGGCGTATTAAACTTTATCACCCCACAGTTAAAAGCTTAGATATTAGTTGTTCAAAAACCGCAAAGTGAACTTAATATGATTTCTTCCGCAGATTATCTACTCGGCATAACGGTTTTACCGGAGTATTTTCAAGTCGAAGGCGCGGCGCAAGTAATAGCCAATTGCGTCGAGACAGCCCATGCAAACGCTATAACCACGTCACCTTACGTCATGTGCGAGGCCGTTCAGACGGCACCGCAATTGGGGCAACGCGAACCCCCAATCGATGCTGGTGCAGGCGGCGTCCGTCTGTTGGATCGACCGCTATGGGGCAAACGAGAATTATATGTTCAAACTGCTCCCGCATTTACACCCAGTAAGACGCTTTACCGTGACCTCAAATATCAACCGCCATCCAAAACTGAACTTACACGGGGCCAACAACATCATATTCATGAAGCCCTAAAGTTGGCCGAAGAAAATGGCGTGCTGACGTACATGCAGATTCAAGCCGCAATTCCGCCTGGGTATCGCGTGCAATTCGCGGCTACAGATCCGCACGATCTGCCACTATTGCCCAACCAACAACCCGCGCAGAACCGCGTTGCCGCGAATGCCTCGTTAGCGAGCGCTGATATTCTCAATTACCATTGCGCCCTAGTTGTCGACCTGTGTAATCAATATCCGAGCCTCACGGGTATACGGGTGGATTGGCCGGAGTATCCCCCTTATCGATTAGATAGCGTTTTTTTGGACTTCTCGCCAGCGGTCAACGACTTCGCCGCCCATCGAAAAGGTGCGTCGTTCTCATCAATTCGGCGGAGTATCGGGGCGTTCTATGAGGCGCTTCATGGTAACCCACATACCATCCTTACCGACTCGCTGCTACAAGACATCATTGTCTCCGACACCCCCTGGGAAATGCTCGCTGAGCGGTTTTCTCAATACATGATAATCGAATGGTTGCAACTAAAAAAAGATCTCGTTTTCCACTACGTCCAAAAGCTCAGAGCGGCCCTTGACTCTCACGGTCACCAGGACAAGCAACTCGTGCCACACGCGTTTCCACCGCCATTTAACGTCATGAGCGGTTTGGATTTCAGTCGTATTGCTCCCTTAGCAGACCACATACCCGTCAAACTTTACACGATGCATTGGGCGATGATTGCCCGGTTCTATCTAGACCAAATCCACAAACACAATCCGCAACTCACTGAGTCGTTGTTGGTAGCGGCCATCTTTAAGTTACTGCAGATATCCGACGAAGCAGCGCCCGCTACGATATCTGATGTAAAATATCCGTCCCCGACCGAATCACACCTGCCAAGTGAACAGGTTCAATATGAAAAAATCGCGGACGCCCAAACTGCGGCAGGCGAGACACGAATCGCCGCGCTAGTGCATGGCTACGGTCCCGTTGAGGACACGATGAGCCGACTACGAGTCGGCCTGCGCGCGACAGACAATCACATTTGGGTTAATCGTTACGGTTACCTCAATGATGAAAAGCTCATGCAACTTGGAGCTCTTGTGCTCGATCAACTACAATAGGACTCCATGGACCGCGATATATCCCAAGTATCTTCTGACTTACATTTACCCCCGCTTGATGACTCACGCGGGATACGATGGTGGACACTAGTCCTGCCGTTCCTCGCGATTGTTTTCCTCTTCGGTTGCTATGGTTTGGTCAACGGAGATATTTGGTGGCATCTGAAGACCGGCGATTTGATTCTCGAACAGCATAAGATACCCAGCGAGAATTCATTTACGTACACCAACCCCAATTCATCGTGGATTGATTTACACTGGGGTTTTCAGTGCTTCGTGGCACTCATCTATAACCAGTTTGGCGGCTTCGGGCTGATATTCACTAAGTCGTTAATCGGTGCCTTCACATTTCTACTGCTCTTGCTCACATCCAGAAAATGTCTACCCGGTTGGTTGACATTGCTTTGTTGGGTTCCGTTCCTCGGTATTTTTTCGGCTCGGTATCTAGTACGCCCGGAGATGTTTTCGCTGTTGTTCGTTGCCTGCACACTCTGGGTATTACATTATTCCCGCCAGCGCCCACCCCTGCTTTGGTTACTCGTTCCAATACAAATTGCGTGGGTGAATACGCAGGGATTGTTTGTTCTGCAACACCTAATTGTTGGCGCTTTCCTACTTCAGCAACTAGTAAGCTTTATACATAAACGACGTAATTTGCAGTTGTTCCGACGACTATTGCTAGCGTTCATTCTCTCAACTATGGCGAGTTTCATTAATCCGTACGGGCTACAGGGAGCACTGTTCCCGCTTGAGTTGCTGGGCAAGATGTCCGGAGAATTGCGAGTGTTTTTTCAATCGTTAGCCGGAGAAACTTCTGGGATGTCCGAGTTTATCGAACGCTACGGGATAATTGCAACTACTAGGAACTCAACCACTATTACCCTATTCAGCACTGCACTAGTCGTGATGATCAGTCAGTTGGCAGCGAGTATCTATCGCCGTAAAATGGACATTTATCATTGGTCGCTGATCGGAGGCTTCGCATACTTGGCCTGGCAGATGAATCGCAACTCAAATCTTTTCGCGTTAGTCTATGGCTATATCTTATGTACAAACGCGGCCAATATCATTCAGTTTTACCGCTTATCAAAATTGACAGTCGACGGCTCAACAGTCGACTCCTCCCCTACGCCACGTGGGCTGCCTAAATACTTATTTCCATCCGCGCAGATAGGTGCATATCTTATCGTATTTGGCGTATTGGCTGTGACATTCAACGATGCACTGAACCATCGAGAGCAAAACCCCGGCCAACGACCGCAAAGGTACTATTTCACCGAACAACATCCCTGGTACAATCACGGTGCCGCGGAATTTCTAGCGGAAATACCGGCACGACTAAATGTCTATGTTCGACACCAGGGGACAGGCTTCGCGGGCGTCGTTATCTATCACTGTTTTGATGAACAAGGGAAATACGGTAAGCGAGTCTTCGCGGACGCCCGCCTTGAAACCAACTCCGTGAAAGTGTTGCGCGATTTTGAATCCATTCCGCGACTTCTTGAACAGGACATGCCGGCAGCGGAAGCACTACTTGTCGATGAACATGGGGAGTTACCGTTACTAGTGTTTGGCAACGCCGAGTTAATGCGACGTCCCGACCTGTTGCAGTCACTCATCGACAGTCAACGATGGCAGTGTATTTATGTCAGCGATTTTACCCAGAAGTCAGTCGATCTGGGTGTCGCCATGTTCATGACATCGACTAAACGCGAATCAATTGGCCTCCCACGCATGTCCGTTGAGTCGTTGTTGCAGACTTCTACGTTTTCCGGTCAATAACCAACCTCCTACACATTTATTGGATCAAACGTGTTAAAATGGTCGTCGAGCTATATCGAATCGCGACTAATTACTAATCCCCAAATAACCCATAGTTGAGGCATCATGCAAAGATTAAGTCTAAATACTCTTATAGCAATCGTGACGTCATCTGCAGTTATGCTTCTAATATCTGGGGCACACGGCGCAGATTGGGCAAGTTTCCGCGGCCCCTCCGGTGATGGTGTCAGTACAGCCAGCAAGGTTCCGCTTAAATGGTCCGCTACAGATAATATTGCTTGGAAAACTCCAATTGAAGGGCAGGGTTGGTCATCGCCAGTCTTGCGTAACGGTGTGTTGTATATAACCAACGCCGTCGCCAAAAACGCCGAGGTAGTACCAACTAGTTACCAACTCAACACCATCGCAATCAACGCCCAGTCAGGTAAAGTTCTGTGGAACATCAACGTATTCGACCAACCGACCGGATCCGCTAAGATTCATTCGAAGAATAGCCATGCTAGCCCCACGCCAATCGTCACGCCAACGCACGTATTTGTTCATTTTGGGCATCTCGGAACAGCCTGCCTGACCCTTAAGGGAGAAGTTGTTTGGAAAACGCTAGCGTCAGAATATTCACCTGTGCACGGTAACGGCGGTACGCCCATCCTGCACGATGGGAAATTGTACTTTAGCGTCGATGGAAAGTTAAAAACACTTGTAATTTGCCTCGATGCCGGCACAGGGGACACGGTGTGGGAGTTCGACCGTCAGAGTGTGGCATCGCGAAAATTTTCATTTACCACGCCGGTAATTATTGAAGTCGGCGGAAAGCCACAATTAATATCGCCGGCAAGTGATATTGTACAAGCGATTGACCCGCAATCTGGAAAACTCATCTGGCAAGTTAAATATGATGGATACAGCCTTATTCCCAAGCCGGTATATCACAACGGACTATTGTATGTTTGCACCGGATACAACACACCGTGGCTATATTGCATCGATCCGACAGGTAACGGAGATGTAACCGATACGCATGTTCGCTGGAACATTCAACGGCAAATTCCACATACGCCTTCGCTGATCCTCGATGACGGAAAATTGTTCATGATATCAGACCGTGGGATCGGAACTTGCCTCAACGCGAGTACCGGCGAAACAATTTGGCAGGAGCGGGTTGGTGGGAACTATTCAGCTTCTCCTATCCTGAATAATGGAAACATCTACTTTACTAGCGAGCAAGGTGATACCACTATTATTAAGGCATCAGATCAATATCAGGTTGTAGCTAAAAACACGTTGGGCCAAGCCACCTTGGCTTCCTTGGCAGTTGCGGATGGGGTTATATATATTCGCACCGAGTCACACTTATATCGGATCGAAGAGTAACGGGATACTAGAACCCCTCACCGGCGTAGTAATATCACCGGATTGTGCAACGAGTTTAAGATCTGGGCACCGGCCGACGTTGACGCGTGTCTTCGCCGTGTGTTTTGGGCGTAGCTAACATATGTTCGAGGCGGTTGGTTGGTAAGTAGTCTCAGCGACGGTCCAAACAAAGTTGTGTTCTGCCGCAGTACGGACTTCATTTAACGTCGACTGACGATGCGAGGTATGTTACCTTTCCGTCTGTTCCTACCACTACGACGAACGCTTTGAAGGGACCTGATGTGGGTGTAAATTTGGCGACGGCGACCGCGAATCGCCCGCCGGCAGGAGGCACTGGTGTGGTACTAAACCCGAGTCGTTCAGAATGCACAACCCAATAAACAGTTCCTTGTGCCGTTAGATCGCGCTGCTTCAACATCTCCGTCGAAAATGACATACCCGTACCATTTTCCAGAAGAAGGGGAACCGCCACCGTGTTTATTAAGTCATATACGGGATTTGGTAGCTTGCCTGGCATGCGGAATACAACTGTCGGTTCTTTTTGCAAGTTGGCTGGCATAGCTGGTTTTGGGGAGTTATTCGGCTGCCCAAAGGGTTTGTTGCCGGTAGATTTGGCTGGTCGATCGTTAATGTTAGGAATTTTAGTTTTAGATGACGGCCTGTTACTAGCGCCGTTCTCAGGCCTCTTGGAAGGCCGTTGTTTTTGGGGTCCTCGACCATCCGAGGGCTTTTCCATGCCGGGCCCGAAATCACCTAGGGATTGTTGGCTATCGTAGTTGCCCATCTGCGGTGGGCCCATAGCTCCAGGGGCACCGAGGGAATCGAGATAACCGAGGGATCCTTCCTCACCGCCGATATCAGGCAGATTGAGCATTCCCTGTTGTGTATTCAAATCGGCGTCGAGACCACCACCACCATTAATACCGCCCGCGGGATCAAGTGATTGTAACATTTGTTGTTCATCACCGGCATCCATCATCGCTCCGTCGCCGGAATTTCCTTCCATTCCCATATTTTCTCCCATATTTTCAATCATTCCAGCGTAATCGCCATTCATTGAGGCGTCGCCAAATGCGTTGTTGCCGTCTGTGTCTTTGGCCCCCGGTCGAGCCATTGAAGAATTGCCTCCCCCAATTTTTCCGGCGTCAATGGCGCTAGCGTCTCCTGCGGGATTGAGTTGTCCGTTACCAATGGAAGTCCCACCATTTTCAGGAAGAATCTTAGATAGCTGTATTCCTAGGTCATTGCAACCCAGCGTTACTAGAAGCAAATACGTGACTGTCAAGCAAGGAATGATTGCAGTATTTTTCATAATAGCTCCATAAAAGTCAGGCGTAACAAACTAATTATATCGTCAATTGACTGGAAATTCAAAGGTGAATCTATATTCAGTCGTCTTAGAAACCTGTTGTGTGGCCTCGGTTACCGTCGTTTCAACCGAAGTTTATAGGGAATCGCCGCGTCTTCGAAGAAGCGGAAAAAATTGGCCAACCATAGGTTCGCCGACAGGAATTACTGGGATTCCTGCGAGCAATGGCTCTGAACTATTTGATGATACACCGTCAGCCAACATATTGATGACCGCCCCTGGTCGTGATTTATCCGTAGTATTTTGAAAACTCCCGTGGACAGTTAACGGATGGTGAAAGACCATCTGTCCTCGCCGCAACTCGATCGGATGAGGTTTGCATAACGCCTCATGCTGTTCCTCGGTTAACGCGTCTTTAATGGCTTGCATGTCACCAGCCAGTCCAATAATTGGCAACAACTGCCAGCGATGACTGCCGGCAACATAATGCAAGCATCCGTTAGCGATCGTGGCATCTTCTAGCGCCACCCAACAGGTGAGGTGCGCCATCGGGCTTGTTCGCGTCCAGTACGAATAATCTTGATGCCAAGCCACGCCCCCGCCATGCTTTGGCGGTTTGTAAAACAATTGGTCATGCCAGAATCGAATATCAGCGTCCAGCAATTGAGTTGCTGGAATCGTTACCGCCGGTTGCCACAATAGATCATGAAAACCCTCGGATATTCGCCACGCACCGAGCGCGTGAAATAAAACATCCGTTCCGTCATCACATTCATTCAAGTGGCATTCATGCCAGAGGGAGTTATTAGCGTTTTCAGATGAAACCAGAAAGCCTAGGTCCGCACAAAGCAACTCCATAAACTCTTCACTCAAGGATTCCTTGCCTACCACAAATCCATGTTTACGATACGACTCAACTTGATCTTTCGCTAGCCGAAATCGTTGTAGGTTTCCGTCCGCCGGAATAGAATCTTTGGCAATCGGATGTGAGATCGTTGAGAGATCAATCGTCACGTTACTTTATCGCCCCTATGCGCGGGATTTTTAATGTGCTCCTAAAGGCATCCCATTTAGCTCGTGTCTTACCACGAGTTTCATCAGCGGCGAAACCCACTTGTGACTGACTGAACTGCCCGCTAGGGTACACACGAATACGGGGAAACCCGTATTGTTTGGGATCCTCCTTCGCTAATATTAGCATTGCGGCGATCGCGACGTCCCGAAGTTGTGTCTGATATTGAACATTGTTAATCCGTTGCGTCACACCGCAAAAGGAGTTGTCGTCTATCCGCAATTCCAACACTGCAATGTCCGCCTTTTTACCGAACATCGAGATGGCGATCATCACCGTTTGTAAAACATGACAAGGAGTTTTCTTGTCCCGCACCAACTGCAGCGCTCGAGGTAAACACTGGGGAATATTTAAGCTCATTGCCAATGAAAACGCCATTTGCGCATCCCAACTTTCACAGTGCATTAAGCAACCGGCAAACAACTCCCGTAAAATGTTGGCGTTCGCATTCGTGGGATAGGTATAGCTGCCTGTACTGTTTCGAACCCGCAATTGGTTCGCGAATATGGCCTGATTACATAATCCAAATATGGTCTTGATGCTATAACGATTCATCTTTACGTCATCGATACCTGCCGCAAACAGTAAACCCGTCACGCTCCCGAGGGGGATAGTATCCATCCGCTTTTCCCGCAAAGTTATTTGGATTTCTGCACAGCGACGATCAATCTCTTTGCCAACCTCCGCTGCGCCATGCTCGATCGACCTACAAAGGCGTGGCTCAGCACGGCTAATTTGCGCAAAGACCCGTCGGGATTCCGCTGTCTCTGTAATCTTGGAACAAAAGGAGCTCCACCCCGGCAATTTGATGTTTACATCTCCCACTCCGGCCTTAATGAATTGTTCGAGCTTTTGTTGGAATACGTTTTGTTCAACAGCGTCGAGTACTCTCCCAGCGCGAAAACGAGTTTCCCGGTTACCATCACGGATGGCAGCATTAAGTTCGGGTATTGCGTCCTCACCAAACGCTATCAGTTGATTCATGGCTCGTTGACGCACAACAAATTTGGGTGCCGACAAGTTCTTGATTAAGGATGCAACTACGATATTATCGCTATCAACATCTTCAGCCAATGTGGTATTTACCGTACCGACCAGCAATACCACGCAGTATGTAAATGCCAATAAATACATTTGCGCCGAGCAACAGAACAGGTCAATAAACCTATCGCCACCGCGATAAATAGCAAGTTTACTCGACGAGCAATACGGAGAATTCATTTTTTTTATGCCAGTTACAGTAACGACGCGTGTTCGACCCTCAAAACCGCCCGCTTTGACTATATTATGCAGCAGTGTATGGCGAAAGGCTAGAGGTTACCTAACGCTTGGTCCAAATCCGCTATTAGATCATCCACATGTTCTAACCCCACGGACAAGCGAATAAGCTCATCATGAATACCGTTGGAAATTCGGTCACCTCGATCATAACTTGCATGAGACATCGAAGCCGGTTGACTTATTAGAGACTCAACTGCGCCCAGAGAAACAGCTAATTGAAAAAGCCGCGTTGACGCCACGACCTTCCGAGTAGATTCAAAATCCGCGTCTATTTCCATGCTTAACATCGCACCGTATCCACCGTTCATCTGTTGCGTGGCAATATCGTATCCCGAATGTGATATTAAGCCCGGATAGTGCACACGTTTTACCTTCGTGTGCTGTTGCAGATATTCCGCCACACGTAATGCGGAACGACTCTGCTCGTGAACACGTAGTTCCAACGTTTTTATTCCGCGACTTATCAAATACGAATCCCACACGCTCATGCAGTTACCCACAGAGTTATGAATGAAGTATAACTTGTCATATAGATCATCATTATTGACGACCAGCATTCCACCATTGGCATCCGAGTGGCCGCCTAGATATTTCGTGGCCGAGTGCATAACGATATCGGCTCCTAACGACAAAGGTTTGGTTAGAACCGGCGTGGCGAATGTGTTGTCAACGCCTAACAGGATGCCATGTGACGAAGCTACTTTTGCGCAGGCCGCGATGTCCGTGATTGACATCAACGGGTTCCCTGGACTCTCGATCCAGATCAGTTTTGTCTCTGGTCGTATCGCCGATGCTAGCGACTCTGGTCTGCTGGTATTAGCGAGGGAAACGCCGATCCCAGCACGGTCGCAAATTTTATGCAGCAGGCGATAAGTTCCACCATAAATATCGGTCCCAGCAACGATGTGATCCCCGGCACTCAATAACATGGTAACGCAATGCGTTGCGGCCATGCCGGTCGCGAAAGCCAATGCGCCACTACCGCCTTCTAACGACGCCAAAGTGGTTTCCGTGGCATCGCGCGTTGGATTCCCACTGCGCGTGTAATCGTAGGGACCCCACTCCCCCGGCGTCTTCTGTACAAATGTAGAAGCCACGTGCAAGGGTCGCACTACGGCGCCCGTCAGTTCATCCGGTGAATTGCCGACGTGAATCGCGCGTGTGCTAAATTTCAATTGTTCTTCTTTTTTGTCCATATTCGATTTCACTATACCTGTAACGCCTGTTCCAAATCGTGAATAATGTCGGCGACATCTTCGATGCCGACCGACATCCGTATCATGTTGTCTCGAATACCGAACTGTTTACGTTCATCCGCACTGAGCTCAAAATAGCTCATAATCATAGGTTGTTCAATAAGCGACTCAACGCCGCCGAGAGACGGTGCAATTTTGGGAATCATAACTCGATCCACAATATCCGCGGTTTCACGCCAATTCGCTCCCCGCACTTCAAACGTAACCAAGCCTCCAAAGCCTATCATTTGCCGCGTTGCCAATTCATGATACTGATGCGACTGCAGGCCAGGGTAGAAAACCTTTGAAATACGAGGGTGTGTTTCTAAGTATTCCGCGACCGCTTGTCCATTGGCATTATGTTGCTGCATCCGCAATGGGAATGTCTTCAAGCCTCGCTGCAGCAAATACATGTTGTGGGCGGAGTTGATCGAACCCATGATTCCCCGTAAATACCTCACGTCCGAAAGTTGTACTTTCGACCCGCAAACTACCCCGGCGAGCAGGTCATTATGACCGCCAAGATATTTTGTTGCTGAGTGTAATACATAATCAATCCCGTAGTTAAGGGGTTGCAGGTTGTAAGGCGTTGCCAGCGTGGCATCAATCAAAGTCTCGACGCCATGGCGTTGTCCCAACTCCGCAAATTTTTCCAGATCTACAACACTTAAATGAGGATTCGTTGGCGATTCACTTACTAGTAATTTGGTGTTTGGATTAATTGCGGCGGCCATAGCATCATAATTACATGCCTCAACCTGTCGCGTGATGACCCCAAAACGGGCGAGATGCTGTGCACAAAATTCACGACTACGATGGTAACATTCGTCAAAAAATACGATCTCGTCGCCGGCACTCAATTTCGTCATTACCAATCCAACCAGCGCGGCCATGCCACTGGAATACACGATGGCCTCCTCGCTTCCCTCGAGTGCCGCAAGTTTTCGTTCGACGACCGCTTCGTTTGGGTTACCGTAACGTCCATATTCTTCGCGTGATTCTCCCTTTTCAATATAGTCAATAATTGATTGGCTATCTTCAAACGTAAAAGTCGACGCCAGGACAATCGGGTCTGTGATTGAGTCAAGAGCCTTGTGACTGGATTCGCCGCTATGGACCGCGCGGGTTGCCGCGCCCTCCGTTTTATGTTTTTTGAATTCCATTATCTCGATACCAATGCTGCCTGGGGTTAACAATACACCTACCGCAGACGCGAAGGCGAATTGTTTTGAGTATTATTTTAACGAATCGCGATAGAAGAAATGCGCGCCCTCAAAGCAGTCGCTGCGGGCAGAGTCCAAACAAACCCGCTACCTGCACAGAGGTATTATCGATTGTTGGTAGCACTTTAGCAGTTTAAGGCTGCAATCGGCCACAAATCCCTATATCAGTAATCTACTTCTGCTAACGTTGTCCAACAAGACGTAAAACATAAGGCGTTGGCCAAAAAACGCGAGTTCGTCTATCGCCGTAATGGATTATCGGGAATAAACGGGGTTCGACTAGCATTAGGCACACTGAAATTGACCGGGCGCACCAAGCCGAATTGCACACCATTACCTACGGCACGCGGTCCCTGCGTGGAAGGCAACAATAGGGAGGTTGCTGGGGCTACTTTTGCTGGGACCTCTTCGACTGATGTCGCGGGTGTAGGCTCTTGTGTTGTGTCTGATTCGTAAATAACACCTGACATTATCTCTCCGCAACCGTAACAATTCGATTCATAAAAACGCTCAGAGAAAAACAACCCGCGAAGGCGGCTCATTCCGCGACGGGGCAAAATGCCCGCCAATGTTTCACGTAAGCCCTGTGCAATAGCTGGAAGTAAAGGTTTACCACAGCCACACCCGGAGTGGATAGGACCGAGGTTGCCAACAAGTGCCTCGCTTGATCCCAAAGTTGACTGGGCAACTGCAATCCGATTTCCCGCGAGCAGCGGGTAATTGATTGCTACTCGCGGCTGGTAATACGAACTGCTAGGAGTAGAATTTTCTTCCTGTCCATAGGTATGGTAAGTTCCTACATTTAACAGTACGACAACTAAACTTGAAACAACTAATTTGCAATACATAATGCCTACACTCCACCTCGCTAATACGGTAGTTCGACTGGTAAACGATTACCAATTACTTCGGCCTCTAATAATCCAGACATTTAGAGTAAACTGATTAAGCGGAGCATTCTTCGTACCTCACCGCAAATGCGTAGCTTGCGCAAACTTCCAATTGGTGAAATCTATCTTGACGCAGGTTGGTGTTTATTAGTACTAATCTGTTTCTAATTTTGATTTGATCTAATAAGCCAACCGAAGTGTTTGTTTTGATGCCCTATCCAAAAATCAACTTCGACATTGTTCGCTTGGCGGTAATCACTACGTTACTGACAATTATATTCGACGGGAGTGCTGGCTTAACGGCGGCACCCCTTCAATTTGCCAGTTATCAAGATGGTGGCGAATTGGGTGATCCCACATTCGACGCATACGAAAACGGTGCTCCCCGTCCCCCAGCGTTCGGGGCAGACGGAAGTGGCCTCGGCTCAGCTCCGGGTAAACCTTGGTTTGGCCCTGAATACACGGAGCCCAAGAACCCTCCTAGTAATTCACTATTTTCAGGAAACCTGTTCGGCCAAAATCGGCGGGCTGCGGCAGTCGACGTATTTCGTTTTGCGGAGACTCCTCGGGTTCAATATGCGTGGATTCCTAACGGGAAGAGTGGCTATTCATTGAGTATTTCCGAGGTCGACGTGTCAGTGGTATTTGCATTTCCAAATTTTATGGAATCGGAACAACCAATCTATGTCGCTCCCTCATTTGCATTATCGATGTTTGAAGGTCCCCAGTTGGCGGAGCTTCCAGGGCAGGCGTACAGTGCTTTTTTGGAGATGCAATGGACCTCCGACCCCTCTCAGCGATTTTATGCCGACCTCGGACTCACCGTTGGCATTCACTCCGATTTTGATACATTAACCACTGACAGTTTACGCTTAACTGGCCATGCTTTAGCTAACATCTCACTCGACGAAAACACCACGCTACAATTTGGGGTGATGTACTTGGACCGCGTTGACATCAAAATGCTCCCGGCGTTCGGCGTTTTCTGGAACCCCCATCCCGAAATTCGCATTGATCTATTTTTTCCGCGTCCCAGAATGTCACAATATTACACTTCGATAAATAACTATGACGTGTGGTGGTATGTCGGCGGAGAATACGGCGGTGGCAGTTGGACTATGAAACGCACGGGCGTTTCTTCCAAGCAAGTCGACGTCAACGATTTACGCCTTGTTACGGGATTTGAATTCGGACTCGCTGAACAACTGCGACTTGGCCGTCACGTCGGTTTTATAGAAGCGGGGATCGTATTTAACCGCGAGGTCATCTATAAAAACTCTCCCGCCGACAATTTCAGTCCGAACACAGCGGTGATGCTTCGTGCCGGCCTCGGTTATTAACCGAACGTTTACTATTATTCGGATACCGACCACTGCACATGCGGTTCCCCATCCTGCACTTCTAAATTCACCATCAATTGTTTTTCACGAGCCGGCCGCAGCACGCCCACCGTGATTGTGTGCTGTCCCCGTTTCAATTGCAACTCGCATCGATTGCCACTCACCGGCGTAGGTGTCCCATCGACCCAAAGCAGCAGACCCATCCCGTCGTCAAATGCCAGAGTACAGCGACCTCCGTCTTCACTTACATCCAATTGAGTTCGTATGAAACTGACGTTATCCACGCTCGAACGGGGCTTAAATATGGCCAACTCACCAATTTCCACTTCGCCTTGGACCGTTGCATAGAAGGGCGCCCAAGTCAACGCCGTATCGTTGCTAGCGGCGGTGTCCAAGCTGGTTCGGTTGATGCGATGATGTGCCTCGTCAGTCCACAGCAATTGTTGCCAGCTACGTGCTATTGCATTTTTACTAATCTCAAAGTCACCAACTTTACCAAGCCGAGACATAAAGGCCACAAGGTCAATAAGCTCTTGGCGGGTAAGCCCATCCACGGCACCGTCGGGCATTAGGGAACGGCCCTCCTTTTGCAAATCGATGTCCACCTTAAGGATCGTGATAAGTTCGTTTTTTGCATCTCGGATGACTACGGATTTGTCGTTGGTTCGAACGGGCACACCAGAATAAACCTGTCCATCCACATCCAGAATTTGAATTGAGTGATAGTTCTCTTTAACCTTTCGATTAGGAGCAATCAGGCTTTCCACGAGATAGTCGACTGGGGCACTTCCTCCGATGCTTACTAAGTCGGGACCCACTTTTCCACCCGCTCCACCAATCGCATGACATAACATGCATTGTAATGAGGAACGCCGGAATACCGCTTGCCCTTTACGAGGATCGCCATTGTTTAGTGCCGCGATCGCGAGCTCTTGGACTAACTGTTCAGAATATTTCCAACCCGAATCCGAAATTTTGCCTGCGGTTCGTAAAGAGTCGATTAACGCCACGTTGTCGCCTGTCGCCCGCTGTGCGGTGCGTACTGCTGTCTTGGCAACATCGGCGGAGATCGTCACGTCCGCTAGTAACCCTGTCAAAACTCCGGCTCCCTGCTTGTTTCGCAAAACAGCCGCCAACGCAGCCGACGTTTCAACCATTGTACTGCGTTGCATCATCAACAAAACCGCCTTTGCCGCAGGGACGATGGCAAACGCTGACAGCGCCTCGATTGCGGCGACCGCTGATATCTCATCATCCCCGCTTGCGATTCCGCTCAAATCGTTACGCGCCGCGTCGTTTTGATACAAACCTATCGCACGAATCGCCTGTGCCTGTACTATGCGATTTTCCGTTTCCGTGCTGCTTTTCGCCAAACGAACATAATATTTGTCAAGTTTCCAGGCGCCGGCGGTCGCAAAGACCGCTGAACGATAGGCAGGACCGGCGTTCGACATCGATTCAGCCAACTTCTCGATTTCCGCCGGTCGTACTCGTCGCCGTCGTAATTCTTCGATTAATTCAACCAGTATTTCGCCACCCGCCGCCGCCTCAGTTTTCGCGTTGGACAAAACCCAAGCGATAGCAGTACTAGCTTCATTAGCCCCTCCGCTACTGGCTATGGCACGCAAAACTCGCTCAGTTCCGTCGCTTTTGAATTGCAGGCCCTTCAATATATTTACTAATGTCGGCGCCACATTTCCCGAATCCACGGACTCCAACGCATAAAGCAACTTGTTGCTATCGCCATTGAATGAATATCTGCCCGCTTCGACTGTAGATAGCCATACCTGTTTCGTCTCACGTAACGCCCTCCAAGTCGCAAAATCGATGAAACGATCCATCGGGTATTCCAAAACGGACGAAATCTCGGTAACCGCCGCTAGGTCAGATTCGCTAGATAGCGCCCGCACCGACTCAAGTCGAACGCGCGCATGCTCATCACGAACAGCAATCGACAGATAACGCCTGTATGCAGGTAATCTCGAACGCTGATGCGATACAACACGCACAGCTGCCGCACGAATGCGGTGATCTGAATTGAGTAGCAATCGTTCAATTAACGCCGCATCCACGTGGTCGACACATTGTAACACCCATAAAGCTTCCAATAGTTCATGTGCGCCCTGTGGATTCGACGCATTTCTCTTGGAAGCCCATTCCAATGTTTTATCGACGACGGAAACGTGATCGTGTTTTTTTAGTTCCAACTTGGCATTTAATCGCACCCATTGCTCGGGTAACGTTAGCGTTTCGAGCAATTCATTGATACCCATACTACCCACATCAATTGGCTCGATCAACGGTCGGTCCTTCGCTGTTATTCGCCAAATTCGCCCGTGTACGTGATCGCGTCTCTCGTCACGAAAATCTACTTCGCCGTGTTGAATAATTGGGTTGTACCAATCAGCAATGTAGATAGCGCCGTCAGGCCCCATCTTCACATCAATTGGTCGAAATGCTTGGTGGCTGGACTTAATCAACTCTTCAACTTGTTTTGAGCGGTAACCCGCCTTGTCTTCGGTCACCTCAAAGCGACAGACTCGGTTGGCGCGGAAATCATTTGCGACCATCGAACCCCGCCAATTCTCCGGTAAGTGACGACCGCTGAGTATCTCTAATCCACAATGTTTTGGACTGCCCGGATTAAGACCAACAAGCCGGCGAGGCTCGCCCGGAGACGCCACGAATACCGAACCTGGGAATACATAGTTGATTCCTTCCCCGCCGGCTCCATCTGTTGCGAAAGACTGTCCCCAAGCGTCGAAATGGTGTCCCCATGGATTTACTAATCCCTTACATACAACCTCTAGTTGCATCGACTCCGGTCGAAAACGCCAGATACCTCCACCCAGAAGCCGTTTGACACCGTAGGGTGTCTCAATGTGGCTGTGGATATAGATTGACTGATTCATATACAACCAGCCATCGGGACCCCAACGCAACGTATGTAATAGGTGGTGAGTATCCTCGGAACCGAACCCCGAGAGGACGACCCGGCGTTTGTCTGACACTCCATCACCATCGACGTCTTGGAAATGTAGTAAGTCGGTACTGTTGGCGACGTAACAACCTCCGTCACCTGGAACCACGCCGGTTGGAATGAGCAAACCCTCAGCAAACACGCTAGTTTTTTCCGCGACTCCGTCACGATCGACATCCTCAACAATGATAATCTTGTCGCTGGCCTTTTCACCTGGCTTAATATGAGGGTAGGACTCGCTCGCAGCTATCCATAATCGTCCCTGTGGGTCAAAGTTCATCTGGATCGGCTTTGCCATGCGTGGATCGGACGCGTATAAATTTACTTCAAAACCCTCCGCGATCAGAAAGGACTTCAGCTCCACGATGGGATCAACACTGGGTATTTCCTTCAATCCACGCTGCCCAACAGATGTCGACACAAAGACACACGACATTAAACAAGCCACTAAGACTTTAACTGCGCTCATAAGTTTCTTTTCCTGTTGAATCTAAAGCGCCGGCAAATATCGAACTATGCCAGCAACTGGGAGAAATTTGTGGATCAACTTCTGCGTATTTCAACTCGGTACGAGGTTGAATTTTGAATCGTTTGGATATTATTTTCAAAACCGTCAATGATTGGATCAAACAGCGGCACTTCCACGGCATTGTTTCCTTGTTCGTGTTTCCGGAACAGGAATAAGTACGTTTCATTTTGGGGGCGGTGTCGATGAAAAAACATCATGTTCTTGGCTGCGGTTAGCTCATAGACTCGTTTGGCCGCGGCGTATTGAAATGCCGAGGGCACCGTCACCCCCATTTTTAATTGGCTGGCAGTGACCCTGGCTAGTTTAGTATCGTCGATATAGATGTTGTACTTCCCCGGTCGTAGATCCTTAAACCGGAGGCGAACCAGATTAGCGTTAACCTCATCATCACCGTGACCCGACATGTCCAACGACACAATTCGCGCGGGCGCCATTACAAACCTGATACTGTCGGGTAACGCAATATATTCCGAAATATTGACATTGGTCCCCTGCATCCCGGTGACACTGAAAATCGATTTGGGCAACTTCAAATCATCGGCTATTTGCCGCGCTAACACCTGATACCCATGGGACGTTAAATGCATTCCATTATTTGTTAATCCTGAGTGCGCTGGCAACACCCGCCAACTCTTAGGCTGCAACTCATGTTTAACCCCTACCTGTCCCGAGGAGTTTGGTTCTGACAAGTGAATAACAGGTAGATCCTGAGCCACTGCCAACAAATCAATAGCGTCAATGTACAACTTTAATTTAGCGTTATAAGCCCCGGGATCCGGTAATGGAGGACCCAAGGTCTCGTAGTAACGAGGCGTCACGAGAACAATTGACGCTTCATGAAGTTTTAACGCGTCCAAAAGCGTTTGATACCCAAGCACAAATCGACTTAAACCAGCGCTTCCTGCGTGCGCCTCATTGGCGCCATAACTAACAATAATTACCGACGGTTGCGCCAACGTCATATCACGTTGCAAGCGTTCAAATCCTTGGGGGATGGTTCCAAATACCGCTCTACTTTCTCCCCAAACATTATCACCACTCCAGCCCAAGTTGCGAAATGTTACTCCCGAAACGCGACTCGAGATTTCAGCCTCAACATGCCCGTAGTTCTGCATGCGTTCAACAAATGTACCGCCCAAGAATACGACTCGGTCGCCTGATTTAATTAAGGGTTTTGTGTCTGCGGATACACCGCTGCAAAACAAAATGGACATAGCGATGTAAACCAAAACTTGAGTATCACGAATCACTGCACTTACCTCTATGAATATTTGATTTTCCAAATGGGCGGTACCATTCTGTTTATGGAGCGCAGTCGGAAACGACTTCGAGAAGTATAACAGATTTCGAGACCGACGACTGTGCCCCATAACACCCCGTAAACCGTAGCTGGACTTTATCGTGCTTAACTAGATTGACCGCACTGCCTTCAAGCTACACCGCTAATGTTTTAACAAAGATATAATTCCTCGGCGCGTCCGGCGTTTATTAGTTATTGCAAACATGTTATAATCGCTCAGCTAAGGGGGGGGGAATTCGCACATCGATTTTCACCTCAACCATTATACGAAATCCACCTTCTCTCCAATCAGGGCACTCCCCATGAATCTGCACATTGCACCAAGACATATGTTCCGAGTTATCTGTATCGGTGTTGTCGCTGCGTTGAGCAATCCAGTCGATTGTGTCGCCGGTGAAATTGACGAGTTAACCGCAACCATTCGCGACATTGGCCCGAAAGGTGCAGGGCACGTAGTCGCTCAGCAAGCTTGGAAATCATTGTCCGCGCAACCTGTATCGGAACTTGTGACTGTACTGCAAGGTTTCCAAGGTGCCAATCAACTTGCGACGAATTGGTTGCGGGGTGCGGTAGATGCCATCGCACAAACCGCACTCAACGAATCCAAGTCGTTGCCGGAAACCGAACTTCAAGCGTTCGTCATTGATCACGATAATTCCCCGTTAGCTCGACTTACGGCTTATGAGTGGTTGCTCCGAGTCAATCCTGAAATTCAAAAATCGTTACTGCCGCATTTCCTCGACGACAGTTCACTTGAATTACGCAGAGATGCTGTTGCGTCTTTGCTGCATAGTGCCAAATTGTCCGCCGACAAATCTCAAGCCGAAACCGTTATAGCGGCCTACCGCAAAGCCTTAAATCACGCTCGCGATTTAGATCAAATAGATGAAGCAACCAAACAAATAACGGACTTGGGTGGGATGGTTGATCTACCCCGACATTTCGGTTTTTTGCTGGACTGGCACGTGATTGCGCCTTTCGATAACACCAACAAAAAGGGACTGGACATCAATTACACACCGGAATTAGATGCCAACCGATTTATTGACTCTGCAGTTACACACTTGGGAAAGTTACCAGATCTGAAATGGAAAAACACGGCCTCCGAGGAACGCTTCGGAATTGTCGACCTCAACGGGATTTACCCCGACAAGTACAAGGGCGCGATCGCGTACGCGCATACAACTTTTGAAAGCTCTTCCGCACAAAATGTTCAATTACGACTCGGTTGTATTAACGCCAATAAGATATGGATCAATGGAAAGCTTTTGACCCGCAATAACGTCTATCACGCAAACATGATGATCGACCAGTACATTGTTAATGCGTCGCTCAACAAAGGCAGCAACCGCATCCTCCTAAAAATAGCGCAAAATGAACAAGAGGAATCTTGGGCACAGCGTTGGCAATTTCAACTGCGAGTTTGTGATTCCAATGGTACGGCTATTCTCGCAGCTGATCGATAAACCACCATAATGCAGACCATTTCACAATCCCACCCATTCATCCCCAACAAAAACAATGAATAGCTTAATTAAACACCGAGTCAATCTTTTAACAATAATCGCCTTCTTCATAACTCTTACTCCACAATTGTTGGCGGATGATTGGGACGGTTTCCGGGGTCCCCAAGGAAATCCAGTTTCAACCAGCGAGTTGCCTCTGGCGTGGGACGTCGAAAAAGGAAACAATATTGGTTGGAAATCCAAACTCCCAGGACGAGGTGTTTCCGGACCCATCGTTGTTGGTAACCGTATTTTTGTTACCGCTAGCGGTGGTGTGAATCAACATCGTCTTTATGTACTATGCTTTGACGTAGGGTCCGGCAAACAATTGTGGCGCAGGGATTTCTGGGCGACAGGACGCACATATAGTCACCCAACCAGTGCTAATGCAGCTCCCACTCCCGTGTCTGACGGTAAACTGCTTTTCGCATTCTATTCATCTAATGACTTGGTCTGCCTAGACCTCGACGGAAATTTGAAATGGTTTCGCGGTCTCGCACATGATTATCCGAAGGCTGGCAACGATGTTGGAATGGCAGCGTCACCAGTCGTCGCGGGCAACGTTGTAATTGTGCAGATCGAGAATCAGGGCGACTCCTTTGCTTGCGCTGTGGATAAGAACAGTGGCTTAGAGGTGTGGCGAAAACCACGAGATCCGCGGGCGAATTGGTCCTCGCCAACAACCTATACCCACGGAAACGGTGCGCCGACCGTAATTCTGCAATCTGGTTCGGGCTTGACGGCTTTTGATGCCGACACGGGTGCGAGTATTTGGGACATCGGCCTTTCCTGTGGCACCATGTCGTCTCCACTGGTCGTCAACAACGCCCTATACGTTACCTCCGGCGGCATTACCAAACTAGGATTAAACACTTCGTCTGGAAAACCGGAAGTGATCTGGGCGGTTAACAAACTCAACTCGAATGGCGCCAGTCCGGTTGTACTCGGTGATAACTTCTACACGCTATCTGGTGCTATTGCCAAAGGTGCAAATTCCAGTACCGGAGAAATTCTTTGGCAGCTCCGATTGAAAGGCCGATTTTGGGCAACACCGATACTCGCCAATAAACACCTTTACTTCATAAATCAAGATGGTTTAGTTCAAATCGTTGAACTCGAAGGTGACGGCGATTCGCAAACGGCGAGTATTGTTTCTGTCATCGATATGGGTGAGTCCGTACTAGGTACACCCGCCGCGGCTGACGATGCGTTATTCATTCGCAGCGATAAACACCTTTGGAAAGTCACCGATACAGTAAACGGCGAATGACCCCGCAGATCTTCTAGAAAGCGATTCACCTTGAACGAGATCTTTCACTGCGAACTTAGCACTCGTCCGGTATCCGGGGAAATTCGGCCACCCGGCTCAAAGTCGATTACCAACCGCGCGTTGGTATGTGCAGCTATGGCTAATGGCACCTCTGTATTGCGGCACGCGTTGGACTGTGACGACACAAATGTCATGGTTACCGCACTCCAAACATTGGGGCTATCAATAGACTGGCGCAGAGATACCAACACGTTAATCATCCATGGGTGCGGTGGGCAAGTCCCCGTAACAACTGCGCACCTAGATGTGGGCAATAGTGGCACGACCATACGGTTTCTTACTTCCGTTCTTGCGAGCATGCAGGGAGAATTTGTCCTCGATGGTGTCGCCCGCATGCAACAGCGACCGATCCAGGACCTGGTAGAGGCCTTAAAGGAACTTGGTTCCGACATCCAATGCGCCCCCAATGGTTGTCCACCCGTGACGATGATAGCAAATGGGTTTTCGCGTAACACTTGCCAGATAGCCGGCAACCTCTCTAGTCAATTTCTCAGTGGTCTTTTGTTAGCAATGGGGAATTCATCACGCAATATCGAATTACATTTAACTGGCACCCTCGTTTCACAACCCTATATTCAGATGACGATAGACGTACTTTCGGTTTTTGGTCGTACCGTCAGAGGAAATGAAAATAACGTCTATTCATCTGACGCCCAGCAAATGATATCTAGTGCTGAATACGATATCGAGCCTGACGCGTCAGCAGCAAGTTACTTTTTTGCGGCGGCGGCGGTTACCGGGGGAACCGTGACAGTGAGGGGATTATCAAAAGACTCAATTCAAGGAGACATCGGATTTTGCGATAGCCTAGAACAGATGGGGTGTCAGATTTGTTATGGGGTTGACTTCATACGCGTTCAGGGCGGCGAGCTTATTGGAATCGATATCGACATGAACGCCATCAGTGATACAGTATTGACGTTGGCGGTAGTCGCGTTATTTGCCCAAGGAGAAACTACCATCCGAAATGTGCGGCACATTCGAGACAAGGAAACAGATCGTATTACGGACCTGTCGCGAGAATTGCGCCGATTAGGTGCTATTGTCGAAGAATTTGAGGACGGAATGAAGATCACGCCAAGTAAATATCGCGGTGCAATCATTGAGACCTACGATGATCATCGGATGGCCATGAGTTTCGCCATCGCCGGACTTCGAATTCCAGACATATCGATTAGTGACCCCAAGTGTTGTCACAAAACGTACCCGAATTATTTCGAGGATCTGACATCGTTAATAGACAATTGATAGCTTCAGCATTGTTATCCAGGGGCGGATAAGAAATCCCCACGAATCGTGGACGACAACACTATTTGGGTTTTCCCAAATTATTATTCGCTTTGTCGATTAACTCATCGACCCGTAACAGGATCGCGTCGCTATAATCTTCTTCGTCCGGCGTGAATACGTCCTGTGCATCACCAGCCAAAAAATCACCGCCACAATGATTACAAACCATTTCGCGCCCTAAGTACTCAACACGCACCTGCAATTTACGACCGCAAGTGGGGCACTCCTTCACGAAATATGTAGTTTGAGGCATCCACGATTCCCTTATGCAGTCCTAGTTGGTTTTTACAGGACGCCTAATTCATAATCGGCGACTTGGCTAACTCTGAGCGTCGATTTTATCGATAAACCACTGCCACCACAAGGACCGAATTAACCACTACCCGAATTTCGACCTGACTATCAATTCACAGGCCCTACCTCATATAATTGCGAAAAGGGCTAGAAGCCACTCGCCACCAGCGATTTTAGCCTAACTTCATGGTGTAAAGTACCAGGGGTGTTGCCAGGGGTTTAGAAAACCGTGCAATCCCGAATATATCGATAAGGCCAGGCAAATACCCCATAGAAAAATTAGAACCATCGATTTACGAACGACATTCCAAGCCGGAATCAACATCAGTAAAAATAGGGGCGTCAACCAGAAAAACCATCGAAAACCACTGGCAACGCCGCCGTAGTTCCGATCCGCCAGGGGACGTAGAGTATAAAATCCAATCAACACAACAATAAGAGTAAGCAACACATAAGCAAGACGGCGCCAAATTGGTTCCGGATCCCTCCAGGCGACGGCAATACCTAGTAGGGAAAACAGCCAAATCGGCGTTAGTGAAAATATACCGTGGTGGCCAATAGTCATGTGTACTAAGTATCGCAATCTCGAGGGCTCGCCCAAATCAACACCATTCGCAGCGCCTGGCAGCCAATAACTAGCGTTTCCATTTACTTCATAATCGTACCAATTATCCCACTCCCGAATTTCGTATTTGTTTTCAACCCGTTGTAAAGCATATCGCCGTCTGTTCTGAATATCAAAGATACGCCACCGTCCTGCTGTGGGGTGCTGCTCAATAACGATGTTACTCATCCCCTGTAAAACTCCGTCGTCGTCGGTGCGCGTCCCAAGTAGCGTGAGAGTTTCAGGAACAACACCTGATACCAACAACGCTTTGTCACCTTCTTCCAATAATGCAAGTACCTTGCCGTCGCTGCGATGAGCATAGGGAGGGCGCAGGGACCCATGAGCCCAATAATTGCATCCGAAGAAGGCGAATGCGACCACGCCGATTCCCGCGGCGCCAAACGTAAGCGTATTAATTGGTGACCGAATCAACAGCCAAATACCCACTAATCCCAGGAATGATAACGCGGGTAGTTCAAACGTCACACATAACGCGGTCATAACACCGACACAAAAATAATTGAGCCATCCGGTTTTGGGCCGGTCCTCTATACGAATCAACAAACAAATCACGGTTAAGGTACACACCGCTGCGGGTAGATGGTTGTTTAATGAAACAGCAAAGGTGGAAAGGAAAGTGCCAAATCCCGCTGTTAGCCCCAAACAAATCAACACCGATCGTTGCCTCACGAAACGTTGGCAAATCGTCAAGTAGAGCCACAGGAATATTCCAAACAATAAAACTTGGTTGAGGAATACGAGTCCTTTAATCCCCCATAACGGATTTTCGAGAATGTCGACTCCCAACGTGCGGTTAAGGACCCAATATTGAGCAGCTATGAAAAGGATGTATAGCGGTGGTTTACTGGAATAAAAATTCTCAACACCCGAACTGTCAATATGGTAGACCTTGTCAATCGTGCCCCAATTGCCGCTTGAACCGCGCAATCGTTCAACATCATCAATAGACCATGACCCCTGATGCACCAATGAAACTACAGTTGCCCATCGACTACGATCATTCGCGCAGTGCATCCCCGTGACAGCCTCTCGTCCCTCGATAAACTTTTGCGATCCATTAGTATCCTTATCAAAATACTGATGCCATAACACGAGACGAATGGTGATCAACAACAGAGCCGGTAGGATCAACCATGCCAACTCTCGTCTTGACAAACGATCCAATCCGGAACCATCACTGCGAGTGCTATCGGACAGTTTTCTGCTTGATTTTGATCCAACCTCAGCTGACTTGTCCGACTCCTCACTGATAATATGTCGTCGGTCAGGCATCGCCTTTGTCCTGTTTACCCACGGAGTCCCTCACCGTATATATTTGCTCATCCCGTACCGTTTTCTTGGTGATGAGTTCCGCCAAGAATCCCGCAGTTAATAACTGAATACCAATGATGACACCGGCGATGGAAAAGTAAAACAAAGCACGCTCGTGTAGATGGATAGGTTCTGAGACCTGCGTCACTCGATGAACAATCCACCAAAAAGTCAAAATTGTCATGGTCAACCCTGAAATCGCAAAACAGCCCATGCCAAGGGACCCCAACAAATGCTGCGGGCGATTGCCGTAACCCGTAACCAAGTGGACCGTAAGTAAATCAAGGAAACCTTTTATGATGCGTTTCACGCCATATTTTGATTTGCCAAACTCCCGCTCGCGATGATTAACAACGACCTCTCCAACTCGCCAACCTCGCGCCGCTGCCAACACAGGGACGAAACGATGCAGTTCACCATAGAGCTGTATTTCCTCGAGCACCTCACTGCGATAACATTTGAAACCACAATTGTGGTCGTGCAGTCGTACACCGGTCAGTTTGCTGACCATTAAGTTGAATGCTCGTGAGGGTCCAACCTTGTGCCAGGGGTCATGACGCCTTTTTTTCCAACCACTCACAACGTCAAGATCTTGGGTTTCCAAAACCTCCAAAAATCTCGGGACCTCATTAGGATCATCTTGTAGATCCGCGTCCAAAGTAAATACGATTTCGCCTTCCGCCAATTGAAATCCCGCATTTAAAGCAGCGGCTTTTCCAAAGTTCCGCCTAAATCGGACACCGACCACCCGCGGATCTTGTTCATGTGCGTCAACGATGACATCCCATGAGCTATCGGTTGACCCATCGTCCACAAAAATTATCTCATAGTCAAACAACTGCTCATTCGCAACGGCTTGGATTTCACTGATTAGACGATCCAGACTCTCAGCTTCATTTAAAACTGGAATTACAAACGATATCATTTTCTGAATCCTCGAATTTATGGTTTGTTTTGAGCAGAGTGATTAGTTTGACCATTGTGGATTAAAAAGGTAGCTGCCGCACCCAATTCACATAATAACCACAGCCCTCGCAAACTAATAGCGGAAATTACCGCGAAAACTGGACCTGTCAGTGGAGTGAGCAGCGTAGAAATAACCATTTCCCGTACGCCGGCTCCACCGGGCATTAGCGATATGAAACCCGCGACGATCGACAACGATACAGCCGCAACGACCTGCGGATAGTCCCAAATGGCCAATATCGGATTATTTTCGGGCGACGGGAAAGCCTGCAATACGAAAATCATACTTGTGCCAAAGAACAACCAACCCACAGCGGCAAGCAACCAACCTTTGGCTAGGAACCGCCAACTCAAACCGTCAATAGCCTCGCCCAACATCGACAAGCCTCGCCGTTTACTCAGATATCGCAATACGAAACGAAACACTGGCGGACTCGCCCCCACGCCCGCCCCCACAGCGAGGCCAACGGCTAATAATGTCAACCAACCACTTTGGTGCGTCCGACCGTACCCAATCAATAGTAACGAGCTTGCCAAGATTCCTCCGACAGCCATCATTCCAAGCGTCTCAATGAATACCCCAACAACGGCCGCACTACTCGAGACGCGCGATGAACTAACTCGCTCACTACGGATAATCACAACTAACGCTTTACCAGGTACGTATTTTCCTAGTTGACTAAGAGTATAGGAGCGTAGAGATTCCACTAGCGTTGGCCGTTGCCCCAAAGCGAGCAGCGTGAGATGCCAAAACAATCCGAAACACAGTAAGCCAATCATGTAACTCAGCGCCGCCAGCATTACACACAGGAGATCGAGGTTAACCACCGAAAATTGCGCTGCAGAGAATTCATCCCCCGCTTCCCGAAAAGTCTTTTCAATCCAAAAAATGACGATCGCAACAACAACGAGGCGAAGACACAACTTCAGGTGGTATCTATCTTCAGATTTGGATTCAACTAAGTTGTCAGTTTCCGTCAGGCCAACATCCGCTTTTGCGTCTCCTAACGATTGTTCTGATTCGGGCGACATTTGAGATCCAACTAGTCGTATTCAACGCGTTTACTTATTTTGAATTCTAGTGTTATTGTCTATAATAACGTAATAATAATTAATAGCTGTCTTGGCGGACGTAATTTTGATTTCCTCGACGTGCTAGAGTATTAGTATACATTGCACTATCACGTATTTGGGAACAAGTCGACACTAACTCATGGCAGAAACAAATAATAAATACCGACGCCTAATTTCTTTTCTGGTCCTAATCGCAATCATAGTCCTTAGTGGCGCGATGTTTTATCAGGTTATGGCGTCCTTTGTGCTCCCGCTGTTCTTGGCGGCTGTGTTGTGTGTGGTTTTTGCACCGCTTCACCGACTCATTCTGCGAAAATTCAAAAATAGAGTACGGTGGGCCGCACTCGCCACAACGACAGTCATCGCTTTGGTAGTGCTTCTTCCGCTGATCACCACGGTCAGCATCGCCGTTGTCGAGGGCAGCAGACTCGCATCCACGATCACACCGGCCGTTATCGCGGACAGTCTTGGCGAAATTCGACAGAAGTTCAACCTTAACATTCCGCACAAAACAACTTTGTTGAAAATTGAAGCGGAGATTGAAACGCTCACCACAAGTAACTCCTTGAGTCAAATCGATCAAGTCGCCCAACTACACGCGGATCACGAATCGCTTGACCAAATAAAAACGCAGTTAAGTTCTCTTGACTTGGACGTCGGGCAACATCCCTCGGCCGCCGTGCATCTGGGGCAGCTAAACAAATCGATTGATTTTATTCTCGCACACCTCGATGACACCGTTTCTCACAGTCATGGCCCCGAATACCTCACACGTCTGGTGTCCGTTAGCACTCGTTACAATAAGTTCAAGACAGCCCTACTCGGCGGCACGGTTCATGCCTCAATCGCAGAAATAGTTAATCCGTCACCAAGCGAACTCCGAGAATACAGCGGAAACTTTTTCAACAATAGTTTGGGGAAACAGCTTTTGAGCGTCGGCGCCAACACACTCGCTTTCGCCTTGCAACTTCTCGCCGGAATCGTAATCATGCTCGTCGCAACATATTTCTTTCTGATTGATGGGGTACGCATGGTGCAGTCTATCACCAAATTGTCGCCGCTTAAGCAAGATTATGAGGATGCGCTTATCCAAGAATTCGTGACGATCAGCCGCGCTGTCGTCGTTGCAACCCTGTTATCCGCATTAGCTCAAGGGCTTTTAGCCGGCATTGGATTCTGGATTGCGGGAATGAACTATGTCTGGATGCTTACGGTTGCTGCTACACTCTTGGCGCTCGTCCCGTTTATAGGCGCCGCGTCAGTCTGGTTGCCCTGTGCGGTATACCTGATCGTCTTCGCGGATTCGCCTTCGTGGGGCGTATTCTTGTTGATTTGGGGTGTTGGACCAGTATCACTCGCCGACAATATCGTCAAACCTTATATTCTTCAAAACAAATCGAATTTACACCCGATGCTCGCGTTACTCAGCGTTGTCGGAGGTGTCCAAGCACTTGGGCCAATTGGGATTCTAACTGGCCCTATGGTCGTTGTCTTCCTGCAAACTCTACTTAATCTGTTGCATCGGGAAATATCAAGCATGGACGGGCATGAGGAAATCGCAGACGGATTATTGAATGAAGCCGCCGACTAAACCGAACCAATGATTTGATCTATTCTGAATCGGAATCGCGCTGGCTAGTGACGTCCGACGACGTTATTCGACGCTTGCGATAGAAGTCAAGAACAGTCATTCCTAGGTACACGTTTCCACCCACTGAGATAAGCAGTCCTAGTAAGGTGACGCTAAACAGCGGCCAGGAACGATGCTCAGCGGGCAGCGGACTAGTCGCTGTTGGGCTGGGTTTACCGCGTGCAACATCGTCGCCATTCGTTGTTACCGTCGCCAACCTCACAAACTCAGACGCCTCTTCTTCCAATAACTCTGGTTCGTGGACGGCGGTTCGCACCGGTAATGTGGTCTCGTCAGACGCCACCGCTAAATCTGGTAAAGCTTCTAACACTATGCGGTCATCCGCTTCGTGAAAGTCTAGCAAATCCAAGGCTGGGACTGCAATTCGCTCAACAATTTTTGACGTCTCGGCAACTACAGCGAAATCTGGTTTGTCGAAGACCGGCACCACAATTTGAACAACATCCGTTGGTTCGGTGATTTCCGCCAATTCAATTCCCACTACCGGTATTTCGTCGACAAGTTGGCGCGCCGTGAGTAGCGGTAGTGTGGTCCCCTCCGGCTCTAGGACGATCCGCACGTCTTGTTCATCCTCGACGGAACCCACTGCATTGCCCGGCAATTCAGCGGGACCAACTTGTTCTGGAATTAACAGAGTGTTTTCACTAGGATAATCGCGTTCAGTTTGGGCGGGCAAAGGAAACGCGTCGCCGTCATTGGATTTGGAACTGGGAACCGAAGAATCGCGGACGTCAGCGCCAATCGTGGGTTGAACTGGCTTCGCTTGGCCGTCGTTAACAGGAAAACCATCAAAGTTAATCTCAGCTGACCCGCCTTCGGGATCTTTATTGTTTCCATCGTCACCGTTGGACGTTGCGGGCTCAAGGGTTATGCCGTCCTGCGCGTCGAACGGGGGAAGCAGCGCATCCGGTTTAACGAGTTTTTCATCTCCAATTTGGATGCGAAATTTACGAATCCCTGCTAGCTCAGGCGGAATCACACTTTCGATAGCGTAGCCTTCAATTAGTTGCTTGGCTACTTCGGGCTCAATTTGGATCACGTAAACGGAATCTTCTTTGCCGTCCGGCACAACACCATAGTCCACTACAAAAAAGTTTGCCAGCAAGATTGCGATTATTCTGCTCATGTCACGACTTCCCCTCTAATACGAACTGTTTAGAAATTTGCATGCCTAACGATGACGGTGCCCTAGCAGTTTACGCTGCTAAGCCATCTCCATCATCAATATCGCCAACGTCCCATTGTTCATCACGACCGTCATCCCTGGCGTCCCTGCGGTCATCGCGCCCAACAAATCCAACCTCGCCATCATCCTCATCAACTATTTCGATGTCATCATATTCATCGTCGTCATCTTGATTTCGCGAGTCATCAAACGATCCCTCAACGCCTTCGCCCATATCTGAACTTCCGGTCCCGCGATCGCCTGTTATCAAATTAGCATGAGCCTCCGCGTCGAGTTGCTCCATTTCCACCGAAACCGCCTCTACCAAACGATCCACAACTTCTATTTCCTGGACCGCTGAAAGTAAACCTTCTTCCTCAGCGACTTCTTCCTCAGCGACTTCTTCCTCAGCGACTTCTTCCTCAGCGACTTCCTCCTCAGCGACTTCTTCCTCAGCGACTTCTTCCTCAGCGACTTCTTCCTCAGCGACTTCTTCCTCAGCGACTTCTTCCTCAGCGACTNNAGCGACTTCTTCCTCAGCGACTTCTTCCTCAGCGACTTCTTCCTCAGCGACTTCTTCCTCAGCGACTTCTTCCTCAGCGTCAATCTCAATTGCAACGTCTAATTCATCGCTCTGAACTCCGACCATCTCAAGTGAAGACCGTTGACCCACAACACGTTCGCTCACGAGTTCCGTCGAAACACCTGAAAAGCGTTCGAATCCGGGCGCGACGACATCATCTCGCAGTGTAAGTTCCCGGACGTCCGCGCTCGCAGACTCAAATTCTTCCGTCAAGTGTTTGTGACAAGTGAAGAAAAATACCTGCGTTCCTTGTGCCGCAAAATCTCTCAGCATGGTAACACCATGTTTTGCGCGATTCGCGTCACAATTAACCAGAACGTCGTCGAGGATTAACGGGAGGCGAACCCCACGACTAGTGTAACTATTTACTAACGCCAAACGCAGACAAATAAACACCGATTCTCTCGTGCCACGACTCAGCATGTCTATGCCCCATGTCTGACCACTGGCGTCGTCGACATACAACGCATCTTCGTCAAGTGGAGTCCAAATCCTCGCATATTTACCATTGGAAATTTTAGCAAGCCATTGCCCCGCATCAATCAGCGTTTCCGGTTGCCGTTCCAATTCATAAACATCTCGAACTTGCTGCAACACGTACTCAGTAACAGCCCATACTCTCCACCGACGCTGCGCATCTTCCAGCTGTTTTCGGACAACATTTCGTTCCAACTTTGCGGAATCAAGCGAGGTATCATTCAATAGTTGTTGCAATTCAAACTTTTTTCGCCCTTGTTCTTCATGTAGGTTCGCTAACAATTCGGAAGAATTGCTACGTTGCTGCTCGAATCGATCGATTTGCTCCGACAATTCGGAACGACTATACTTGTCCAAAATTGAATATAACTCGTTTTCATCAAATTCTTTATCTTTCAATTGTCGCTGAATCGCGCAACTCGCCTCCTCACATCGGCTTTTCAACTCAAGCACTCCGCGATGATCTTGAGACAACTGTTCAAGTTCCGCGAGATCCGACACTCCCGCTCGCACAAATACCCGATTAAGCGACGTTTCCAATTCCTGCCGCTTGGCAACGATTTTACTACGTTGCTTCTTCAATTTCCGCATCGACTTCTTCAATTCCTTCCGTTGTTGCTTGGCTTCACGATGCTCATTCATTAATTGACTCAATTGTCGGATCTGTAACGTGGCTTCCGTTGATTCCGGTCGCATATCTAGATCGATTAAAAGTTGCTCTATACGATTAACCAAATCCGACAAGTCGGCCTCGCGCCGAGCCAACTCAGCTTTGCGATCGTCAAGTCTTCGTTTCCGTTGCGCTACGACTTCCGAGTTATCGGCAATCAAATGGACATCACTAGGTCGCATTTCAGCGGGCAGACCTTGCTCAACAAGAATAAGAGCCCACGATTCCTGTGCCTCATCCGCATTACGCTGAAAGTCAGTCAACCGTGTTCGCGATAACTGGAGGCGAGCGTTAGCAGTCTTGAGATTTGCCAAAACGGGTACCATTGATTCCAATATTACATGTTGCTCTTGCAATACACGAAGTTGCTGATCCCATGCCGCACCACTGAGATCGTGTTTCGATTGGATAGCATCTATATCTTCTTGACATTTAACATTTTGTTGTCTCAAGAGCGTTTGTTGAGATAAATTCGTTGTTGCTCTGTGTTTTCGGCGCAGTGAATCCAAGAGGCGGTAACTAATGCCTGCCGTGAAACAAACGACTCCAATAACACCGATCAATGTCGCTGCGAAGGGGCCTATCGCAAACGCCTCGGGAAACGCGAGGCCAACGGCAGTTGCCGCGAAACCCGCAATCGTCAAACCAGCGGATGAAACCAACACTCCCCCGGCGGGTAACCCACCTTTGTTATTAACGATACAACTTTCTGTCGCCTCTAATTCACGTTGCAGTCGAGCCTGCCGGTCATCCAGGGCAAGTCGTGTTCGAAGAACGCCAATATCGGAACCCAATTCCGCCAATAACGTTTCGAACTCAGTTTCGTCGAAGCCGGTACTGGGTGAAACAGTCCTCTTGCCAACTTCGGAAACTAGTTGAGGGGCATTAGCAACTACCAAGTCCATCCACGCTTGTTCGACCTCCGCAAACTCCTCCTCAAATTGACCGACTAACACAGCTTGTTCTGCGCGGCGTTCATCGGCAAACGCCAATTCATTTTCAGCCTGACTAACCGCCCTCAAAACGTGTTGGCCTACCTCAGGCAGCGAGCCGCTAATTCGATCCAACAGATCATTTGACAACTCAAATCTATTTTGATTATTAAGTTCGGCGACGTCCTTCTTTAAGGAGGCAACTTGATCCTGCAAGGACACCAGCCAGGAGGAATGTTCACAAACCGTGTGAATACGCATCACGTTCGATGCCACATCTGTGTTGATGGAAACCGAGTCAATCTGGGACTTAAGCACTGATGATGTTTCAGATACCTCATGCATTTCGTCATTCAGCGAAACCCGCTCAGTCTCCCACTCGCGCAACCGCTGGACTGAATCGGCAGATACCATTTCAACGAGGCCTTCACTCAAATCAGGCAGCTTTTGCAATTGTTCCTGAGCTTCCTTTTTTTCGATCCACATGTCACGCGTCATCGTTGCAATCTCAAATAGATTGGCACGGCATTGAATGGATTTGGATTCACCCGCAACTCGTTCAATATCTTGCCGCCCCGCTCGTAATTCATTGCGCAATCTCGACCAAAGTTCTAACTGGTGAAAATCGCCCTGAACCAGTTGATCAAGTTGTTCAACTCGTCTTTGTAATCGACTGACTTCGGATTCTTCATAATTACTAGCAAAGATCGAACGACGGGTTTGGGTGACGCCCCGCAAGACTTCTCCCAGTGAGACGCGATCCAAGCCGGTCGTCATTTCATAAATGAACTCCGCTGCCTCGGTTGCGTTCAGAGAGTTGAGGTGTTGCAGTTCGTCTAACCCCACAGTGAACACATTTCGGAAGATGTCATGGTCGACACCTTTTAACAGATCACGATTCATCGTTGCGACAGAATGCAATTGTCCGCCGATTAGGATGTCCAACTTTTCCCTAGGTATAACGCCAGCGGTAGATAATTCTCGTGACACAACCCAAGTTTGCCCATCACCGTTTTCAATTGAGATCGAACCACCAAAAACCTCATCGGTATGCCCACGGACGTACTTCTCTCGGCCATCGTTCGCCAAACCATAGAACACTCCGCGAATGAATTCCATACACGTAGTCTTACCGGTCTCATTCGGACCATATACGACAACCAGGTCCCCGTTGAGATCGCCTATCTCAGTGTTTCGACAAACACCATATTTCGCCACGTTAAGACATCGGATCAACATTTCAGGCAGTCTCCGATTCTATAATGTTAGTGATCGGAGGCTCTGACTGCGGATTAGCGCCGCCCAGCAACAACTCGCCTAGTCGTGCAGAATCGTCGAGTGTACGCAATCCCTTGAGATCTTCTTCTACGGTCATCCAAGGACGTCGCAAATCATCAGAATCCGCAGTGCCGTTCAATTGCATTTTGGACCAACCGTTTTCTCTAAGCGTCTCAAGCGCGAACAGATAGTCGCTCAACAAATCCTCACCATCCGTCGCCACGTCCTTACCTCGTCCGACATGAACGTCGACACCGATGGAATACACGGCCGAGTTATCAGTCATTGCCTGTTGGGCTAACAATTGTTGCCACTGCATAAATTCCGTGCTGGTGTCAAGAAATGCATTCGTCGATTGTTTGCAATCTACGTCCCAGTGCACGAGAGTTATACAATCTGATTCCCAACTGTTGGCTTCAACATAATTGAAAATCTTCAATTCTAAATCATCGAGGTCGTTAATCGAATCGGTTTGAATATTTATGCTCTCGTAACGAATGGCAGCGCAATCTAGTTTGGTAAGTTCTATTTTGTCATGGACGTGAATTAACTGCGCCCCTCGTGGTCCGCTATCGGAAAGGCAACGACCTTGCGGAACTCCCGCGTAAAACATGCTTGCATTCCCATCCATCAAATGCTCTGCGTAGTTGCGACCACCAAGCACCCAAAGATCCGCCGCATCGAGTTTTTTGAAGGAATCGACCGTTCCACCACCGATCACCAACTGACGCTCCCCGCGTGACAAACCATCGAACCACTCTGGATGAATATTCCCCGCCGCGTCGCCGCCACACCCTAATACCTCAACATCAATTCCACCTAACGCCATTACCCGTCGGCCAACACTACCGCGGTCAAATCGAATTGTAGAATCCGGCCAAGACATCGTAGTTGGCCAACCCTCTAGGGGGTCAATAGATCCCGTTGCCCAAACCACTGGTATGCCATGTTCGTGCATCCGCGTGAATTGTTCCTCCAGAAACGAGAGCGAGCGTGCACTTGAATTGGTCGGACACAAAAGATTGCCTGTCAACGCAATCAAGTCGACCTGGTGCTGCACTGCAAAGTCAAATGCGCGCTGCGCAGCAACCTCGGGCGCCTCTAGCACTTCCGTTTCAATAGCCTCCGGAATCCAACGCAGTCCACCTAGTGGAACATCCAATTGAAAGTCTGAAGCATGTAATATGGTGAATCCTTCACCGGTCATCGTTACCTCCGTTGTAACTAGTGGCATTTCCGACCACACAAAATATACAAATGCGAACAGAGTATAACCAAAAGTGTTAAAACGTAAAATGTTAATTTTGCGTTTTAACACATCAAATGGTTTGTGATTTTGCCTAGAACGGAAATCGTCACGAATAATTTAAGCGAGGAACAAAGAGACTACGTTGGGCAACCAGTTCGTCGCGTTGCTAGAATGTCGATATCCCAATTCATCGCCGAAACCCGATGGCGCGATGGTACCGTTGAATATTCCCCAATAAACGCGACGGCGACTTCCCAAGAGATTGAACATAGTATGTCAATTTCGCAAGTTCGACGTCACCCAGAACACTGCTGCTTGGCATCAACGTTCCGGGCATGCCTAAATGAATAACTCGAGCAACTGCTTCGAATTGACTCCCGGCCTTATATGGGTCATGAACCAAATCTCGTGCGAACGTTGGAAATCCCTGATCGTCAACTAAATCTACGCCAAAACTACCTTCACCATCAATCCCGTGGCATTTATGGCAGTTTTGTTTCAAATATATTTTACGCCCATCTTCTAAGACACTCGTGCTCACTGTCAATGCCGCAGGAGCAACCCACCTTCGCGTGGGTACGGTTTGCTGAGTTGTATAATCCTCCACCGCCTGTTGGCCAGCAACATTCAATTTGCCATCACCATCAACAAGCAATCCATCCTCCAGCAGCGCCAAGGTTACACGTTGACGGGCTCCTTGAACTTGCATTTGCCGGATCTCGATCACCAAGCGGTCAATCAGTCCATCACTAAGTTGCCTCCAACTCTGCATTGAGGTGTTGGGCACCCCTGTGAGTAAAACATGTTTGATGTCTTCCGCCGTCGCGATCATGTTAGAAGACGTAGCCAAACGTAATTGTCCATTAATAAAATCTCTCGGTTTGGGATATAAATATCGTGCGGCATCGCCTCGTCCCGCACCATCTGTGCCATGGCATTGACCACAGTATTGCTGGAACTCTTTGCTGGCCGCGAACTCGGCGGTCAGTCCTAGTCGAGCGTTAATCAACACACCGGTAAACAACAGCAAAACCCGCGACACGATAAGAATGCGGAATCTATTCGATTTATAAAAATATCTCATGGCTTAAATCGTAACAATTTTACCCTGCCCGTTCTACCCGAATCAATGACTCAAGTGCCTCAACATCGCTGCACCCCTGCAGCCAATTGCCACGAACTCGATATGCTGGCACACCGGTTATATTCATTTGCCGGCAACGTCCCCAATCCGCATCGACCGCACTACCACCCTTGGGATCGCAAAGTATCTCCTCGACATCAAATTCCCTCAAACCACTCCGCTCACAAATTCCGCTGAGCACTTCTAGTTCTGCAATATTTTCCCCATGTTCGAAATACGCCAAGAAGACTGCCGCCCTGAAGTCGTTAACTTGGGAACGCACCACATCGTCATTGGACATCTCTATGTGTTTTACCAGTTCCTGCGCACGCCTGCTATTATACGTATGCGTACGTGTGCCATAGCGTAATCCTTCATTACGCATCATCTCGCGGAGTTGGTCCTGGCTTCTTTCAACGTCGATACCACGACCAGCGAACAACTGTTGCAATGTCATCCCTCCGGCGGGCGTCTCGGGGTGTAACGGAAAATAGATGTATTGCACCCTCGTATTGCTTTCATGCAACGCCTGTTGAAGATGCTTTTCACCGAGGTAACACCAGGGACATACGAAATCCGTGAACACCTCGATTACGTTGTCTATCTCAGAATTTCTTTTATGTTCTGTCACTTGGTTTACTTATCCCTTTGCGGTAATTTCGACGTTCCGTTAGTAACAGTAGATTACCTAAGTTTTCTATCGGCGGTGGCTTTGTAAGATAACTCACGCCCAACCCGACCGTTAACGCCGTCACCGTGGTGAAGAGTCCGTCCCACCAAGTGTTATTCTTGATCTCCGAAAAAGTTCCCAACCACAGTAGCGCGTCGCTCGACGCAAACTTAGTGTACAGTCGCACGAAACAAAACACACCCACGCCCGCGCTCATACCGACTGTTACTCCTACCACATTTGCGCGGGAACAGAACATACCTAGAAGCAACACCGATAGCAATAATCCAAAGGATGCCCCCGCAATCGCTAACAAAATATCAAACACCGGAGAATCCACATGCACTAAAATAACTGCCGCTGCCGTCACGATAATGCCGAAAACAAGCGTGCAAATCCTATTCACAGCGACACCCACCTCTTTACCGTGCCGCCAATCCGTTACGAACGACGCAGTCATGCTATTTATGCCACTATCTAAACTGCTCATCGCCGCTGCGAACAATCCTGCCAAAAGAAGGCCGGTCATTCCAAACCCAGTGGCATAGTAAACTACAAAGTGTGGCAAAAGTTGATCCTTTGCTTTTCCTTTAGCCAACGAATCAAACACCACCCGCGTCTCAACAGATTGCTGATAAAACACATATAACGCGGTACCTACAAGAAAAAATAACGTGCAAGCAAATAACGTAAACAAGCCCTTTACATATAAACTACGCCTCGCATCGGAAATAGTATCGACTGTCACGTATCTCTGGAATCCTCCATAGGTGGCGATTTGCGCTCCCAAGTAAATCACAAATCCGTAAGCACACGCCGAATAAAAATTTCGCTCACCCCATCCGCCGCTCAACGAGAACATTTCAAATTTGTCGGCCTCCATGCCTTCAGCAAGCATTCCATGCCAACCCCCATCAATTTGAGAGACGATATAGAACAGCAACACAAACAAGCCCCCTCCTAGCGCGAAAGCCTGAATCGTATCCGTCCAGATCACGGCCTTTACCCCCCCCACGGCAGTGTACAAAGTCGCCAATGCGCCGACCAAAATGATCATTAAAATAACATCGGTACTCGAGTCGGTCTCAAGGACTACTTCCAAAATACGGGAAACGGCCAGCAACATAGTTGCCATCCAACCGGCGGAGTAAAACATGAAGACACCGCTGGCAAATAGCCGTACCTTGCGGTTAAACCGACGCTCCAAATATTCATATAAGCTCACCGACCCCATGCGTTTATAGAAGGGGATAAACCAATAACAAACAATCGGAATTATCACGAATGGGATAAATAGGATGGCCAGTAATTGGTGATAATTTCCAAAAGCCCCTTCGGCTGGTAACCCCACGAAAGAATTTGAACTCATTGTCGTGGCAAACAACGACAACCCCACGGGCATCCAATGCATATTGCGACCGCCTAGGAAGAAATCGTCATTGGAGGACTGGTCGTGCGAAAACCACAATCCCAACGACACGACGAGCAGTAAGTAACCTAGGCACACGATCCAATCTAACGTCCCGATATCAGCAATCGCGCCCAATAAATGTAAAAGATTCATTTGTGTTACCCCTGAAATATAAACCATCACTTTCAGCCCGCGCTTAACCACAAACGCTACGGCACGCATATATTCTATAGTTTTGGCCATAGTGCCTGTTAGAGAATCGTACCCTCATTTTGTACCAGTGGATTTTGATATCGCCTTTGACATTTCAGGATTTAGATTGTCGCACCACCACACACCGAGTGGTAGAGCCACACTACGAGCTGTTTTTACGGTATTTGACGTAGGCCACCAAAGCTGATCGAGCGATTACTCACGGACTCACCTTGGGAAGTAAAGTCCGCCACAGGGAAGACACGAACACGCTAGCTGCAACTAAATATTTTGACTAATACTTACGCCAGGTTGGGTCTGGTCAGGATAACGATACGTTATAAATGAGGTTGCCAATCTGATCGTGACCCTTAGCGGTCCTTGTTTGTATTATCGCCAGGAAAAACATGCTCCGAGTACAACCCTCATTCGCTAGAATGCTCCCCCTGTTCCTAATCGCCGCTGGACTATCTTTTTCCGTCGTGGGCGAAACGCCCGCCGTCGACGTTACGGTCAAAAACGTGCGCTGTGTCTTCAATAACGAGCAGCATAACGCGTTCACCGACCTTACATGGTTTAAAGGGCATGTCTACCTAACATTCCGGAGTTGCCCGGACGGACATATGGTTTTTCCATCTAGTCGTATCATCGTCCTGCAAAGCTCGTCCGGAAAGGACTGGGTTCAGGTGCAATCGTTCTCTGTTGCGAATCGAGACACCCGTGATCCCCACTTCGCGCACCTCAACGGTGAATTGTTTATCTACACCGGCACCTGGTACTGTGGTCCCAATAAACCTAGAGTCCGTAATATCAATCAGATGGTCGGTTATGGCGTCAGCACAAAGGACGGGAAAAAGTGGTCCTCTCCGTTTATGCTCGAAGGAACCTATGGCCATTATATCTGGCGGACGGCCACCTACAACGACCGCATCTACATGTGCGGCCGCCGCACTCGCGATTTCGCGGAAGTCGCATCACTCCAGGAACGATCGAAAATGTTACAGTCGCAGATACTGGCCACAGCGGATGGCAAACGATTCCTGCCCGTCGGCACATTCCAAGAAAAAGATGGAGACGAAACTGCTTTCATGTTCGACGACCTTGGTAACATCACCGCCGTCGCTCGCCGCGGGAGGGGAACCGCTGAGTTAATTGAACTAACCGCAAATTTTCGAGTTACAACCCGTCGCGAGTTAGATCGTTATATCGGAGGCCCGTTTATTGGGCGCTTCGACGGCCATACGCTCGTCGCAGGTCGAAATATAGTCAACGGTGTGTCCAAGATGGTTGTTTGCACTCTCGCCGCCGGGAAACTTCAGAACCTCTGCGAACTCCCATCAGCTGGCGACTGTTCATACCCCAGTATAATCCAACTATGCCCTGGTTGTGTCCTGGTCTCGTATTACTCCAGTCACGAGAAAGACGACGAGGGAAATCCAATGACTAATATTTATCTTGCCGAATTGGAGTTCTAAAGTTTCACGTGTTTCCACACAATTATTCCCGTACTACGACATAGCTTTGAATACGATCGAGCCGAAATGTTTTTTCAAATTCGTCGTGGTGACAAATAGCTTTAACGTATAAGGCGTCGTTCTGTCGGAAGATCTTTTTTGGCGAAATCAGTCTCGGCGGACCGGGATATTCACCGTAACGAATTTCCAACGTGCATTCGCCGTCAATGGCAATCTGTAATTTGTCAAACTCGTGCGGCAGGTCGATGTCAGCGGAGGAATAGTCCGTAAAGCGATAGACGTTCGAACCTGCGATCAGGTTGTCGAGATATTTGTATTGCGGCAGTAAATCCAAAGCCAAAGTCAAACATCGCATTAATAACATCGAATCAGCCAAACCGCGATGTTCTTCAGTATTGATCAGTCCAAGATTCCTTCCGATCGTTTCCAGTTTGTAATTCTGGAACTGGGGGAATGCAAGACGAAACAACTTCAACGAACAAATGATTTGGTTGTTAGGTGGTTCCCGATTGGATGCAGTGTAGGCTGCCGCGAGAAAACTGCAGTCAAAAGGTGCATTGTGAGCAACCAACACGGTATCCTGATCACCAATGAATTCATCAAACGCGGGAAGAACCTGGTCAATTATCGGTTTTCCCAATACATCGTCGTCCGATATGCCATGAATAGCCGTAACCACCGTCGGTATAGCTTGCTCCGGATCCACCAATTGTTCAAAGGTATCGATGCTCGATTTGGAAGTGCTGAACCGCACGGCACCAATATCCACGATCCGGTCGACAAACGAACTAATTCCAGTGGTTTCTAAGTCAAAAGCGATAAATTTAGTTTCTTGAGTTTTTTGCATCTCGAGTATCTATGACATCCTTTTGTAATCTTCCCATTGCTAAAGTGTACCCCAAACGCACTTATACCGAACAAATGTTTTACCCTACACTTACCAGTCGCCTTGCCGCACTATATCGAGTGCTTGCCAAAGATACCACGACGCAACCGTTCGATACGGTCGCCAGCACTCCGCAATTTGCAGCATTTCAGTTTCCCTTGGTCGTCTGTTAAAGCCGTAGATCTCTCTGACGGCGTTCACTATCCCTAAATCGCCGGTTGGAAATACGTCCGTTCTTCCCAGCGAAAACATCAAATACATTTGGGCTGTCCATGGTCCCACGCCCCGTAATTTAATCAATTCGCCAGTGACCTGCGCGTCGTCCAACGACCGCAACTCTCTTAAGCGGATATCCCCATCAACTAGACTTTGCGCTACACTCAGTACAGCTTTACACTTAGCCGTCGACAAACCAATACCCCTAAGTTGTTGTTTCTTAAATGACAACATCTTTCTTGGTGTCACTCGGCGACCACCATTCAGTTTTAAAAACCGTTTCCAAATTGTCCGAGCAGCCGAAGTAGACAACTGTTGTCCGACAATACTGCGGACGAGCATTCGGAAGCCATTGCGGTCCAACTCAATACCGCACGGGCCAACCCGCATAATCGCCTTACGCATTAAAGCGTCACGTCGCCGTAACGTACGGCACGCTTTGTCTAAGTTTAGACCGTCCATCCAAGCACCTTTATTGACTAACAATTCGTTATAATAATAAATACCAATGTACACTCCATCTATACACCTTAGTCGCGACCTACTTCTATGCCAAATCACCACCGACTCGATTCGCATTTATTTCAGTCTCTAGATTCTGTTTCGACGTTGCCACCCGCGGATAGTCCGGTCCCGACAGACGCGGCGACGGAGTTCAAGGTATTGCGAAAAGAACTCGTTAAGTTGCAACGCGTTCTATACGCACAACACAGTGACAGTCTTCTCGTCGTATTCCAAGCCTTAGATGCGGGAGGCAAAGACGGCGCTATACGCAAGGTTTTTAAGGGAGTGAATCCGCAAGGCGTCCGGGTTGCGTCATTCAAACGACCCACCAAATTGGAACTGGACCATGACTTCCTCTGGCGCGTCCATGCTCACAGTCCCGGTCGCGGAATGATATCTATTTTCAATAGATCGCATTATGAAGACGTCATAGCCACACGAGTGCGGAAGATAATAGACATGGACGTCTGCAATGATCGATATGACCAAATCAATCATTTTGAACATGCTCTCATTCAGCATGGAACTACTATCCTAAAATTCTACTTACATATTTCCAAAGACGAACAAAAACGGAGGTTTCAGGAACGGCTCAGCAACCCCACCAAGCATTGGAAATTCTCGGCCGCCGATTTGGAAACTCGTAAACAATGGTCCCTTTACATGGCGGCCTATGGCGACGCACTGAAAAATTGCCACCGCGAACTTTCCCCCTGGCACATCATTCCATCGGATGACAAATCATACCGGAATTTAGCAATTGCACGCGTCATTGTTCAGACGCTTCAAAACATGTGCCCCCAGTTTCCGGCGCCCGAGTCGGGTCTACAACACATCACAATAGATTAGTATACGGGTGCATTTTCGGTATTCATTGGGGGATCTTCACGACAATCTCCGCGCAAAACAAACTCGCCGGATCACCTCGTTCGAGCAAAGTCCGTTCGACCACGGTTCGCTGCCTAGCGACCAACCCATGATAGAGTTTTTTTCCGCCAAATAACACGCTAACATCCTGGTCTAGATTCAATATTTTATCGTTGAGCAGTATCACGACCTCGGGGACAGTTGAAGATTCTATCGTCACCGTTTGTCCATCAACGTTCGCGACAATTCGACTGCGACCCTTTATCGACTCACCACGAACTGACAACCAATAAAAGCGTTGATGGGTCTCCGCATCCTGTAGCCATACTATTCGCCGCGGAAAAGGCTCACGTGTGTATTTTGCCATCCAAGGAATAGCCATCGCGTCTTCGCGATCCATCCAGTGCCCCATCCCGGCGCGCAATTTCGTAAAATGTTGATATCCTTTTGGAGACCCGGTTTGCAATTGGTCTAAAAGTTTTCCCCACTCTACAGCAACGCCGTTTCTATTATACGCCGAATCTAGGGCGCCCACCTGGATGGAAAATGGTGTGTTCAGTAAGCTATCTGGTTTGGCGTCATTTGGATGCCCAGCCATCATCGATGCCGCCGCCCAAGTGTCCGCCATTCGCGGTCCAATTTGGTAGACACCGTCGCCGCCGGCCGAATATCCTAATACGTAAACACGATTTGGGTTCACGTTTTCAAACACAATTAGGTTTTCTATCAGACGAGTAAAAAAAAGGTCTATATGTGCTTGGTGCCACAGATTCCAGGTATTTGTGGGAGCGCGGGGGACAAGATACACGCCCTCCTTGGGCGTATAGAGACGCTTTTGATTTTCCCATTGTTGATCATTAACTGCTGCTGGCGCTCCGCCCCCCCCATGCAACGAGATATATAAACTACGTCCCCCTGCTGGCGATTGGCCAAAGGTTTTGTACCAAAATGGCATCTTTAAGTCGCCGAGAGTTACGACTTTTGATTCCATTTCCGCCTTTCGTTCAACTAACACACGTTTTGAGTGTTCAAGCCGAAGGTTATTTGAAACCTTCGCGATGTCCGCTCTAGACAAACCTTCCGCCGCCACCTCAAACGTGCAAACCAACGTCACCAACAACACACCAACCAGTTTATGCATCTGTACTTTCCCCGCAATTATTTATTTGTGTTAAATTCGAACAGCGTCAAATCGCCCGTCTTTTTAAATTTTACCTTTCGACGTATCGTCCCCGAGGCGTGACGCACCAATATTTCATATTGCTCGTTCAGCATCACCTTTACATTCAAATGATCATTCGTATCAAATCGAATGTCGTTTGTCGTTCCTTGGTATACCAATTGTCCTGTGGAATCTCGGATTTCAATCGCGGCTGGCAACCGCGTGCCGTCTCTGTCGACTGCGCTAAACATCACCCGCCCCATTCCCGCGGGCATTTCCTCTTTGAGCCGAGTATATCGATCGGTCACATTCACCGCCCATACCCAATCTTTTTCCGGAGCCCAACCCAGCGGGAAGCGTTGATTGGTAGGGCGATAACTCACGGCAAAAATTGCATGCAATTGGCTGTTGCGATCAGCTTGGCTGGCCCGTCCCAAAAACCAGCCTCGGTCAAGCTCATCCCCCGCTGGTTCACACGCGCCGGTAAAATGCCAACCGCCGTTCCAGACTTCAACCCACGAATGATTACCACTCTGATTGCTCCACATCGGCGTACCTACGAATCGAGCGGGCACTCCCACGCTGCGACAAGCGTCAATTAGCAACACAGAAAGACCACTGCACGAAGCCAAACCACTATCTATCGTTTCGCTAGGTGACTGATCCGGCCGTTTACGGGCAGTCGAATATTTAACATTCGTAATTTTGAATATTTCTTGATTAAGCTTTACTGCGGCCTCTCCCGGCGTCTGGGCATTCTTGACAATATCATGGAATTGCTCGTAAAAATCCTTCCGCCACGATTCCCGCGTCTCAGTGATATTTGAATAGGGCAAAATATTGTTTAGAAAAATTTCGTTAGAGATAGAGTCGGTCCATGCCGCTTCCTGCCAAGCCCTATAAGCATATTCAACGTGTTGCAAAAGGAACTCCGCAGACAACGACTGTAAATCACCAATCGGCATAAAAGCTACAAGAAATTCCATACCTTCTTGTTGTTTCCGCGGAACTAAACGCAACGCTTTACTTATCTCCCCCCGATTATCGCCGGCTTGTTTAAGCGACATCTTAGCCCGCGACTCAAAATCGCTGCCACAAATATCCGCCTGCCCTACCGCGACGATACTAAGAAGAAGCGTCATGTACATAAATTTTCGAAACATAGTCGAGACTCCATGGATTTTTGTTAACCTCGCGATATCATTGTTCCACGGATTACTCCGCTTTGCAATCAAACAATTTACCCGGCAGAGTTCGCGGCGGAAATGTTATAGTAAGTTTGCGTTACAAACGTTGAAACGTGATAATGCATTGTGACATATATTCAATCCTAGCCGAGCTTAATCCATGCGAGTTTCAATCCCCCGCCGAAAATTCCTTTCATTTCTCTCCGCGACAGTCGCTTTAACCTCGCCCGCAAACCGCTTAGTATCCGAGGAGGACGGTCGACCACCGGTCCAACGCCCCCGATCTACAGACGGTGATGACCGATTTGAACCTCAGTGGGATGAGCAATTCACGTTAACCGTTGGCAATCAGGGAGCGGACATCAACGGCAATTCGGACCGGGCCTTGCAAGCGGCAGTCGATTACGTCAATCGCATGGGCGGCGGGACTGTCCATATAATGCCCGGTAAGTTCACCCTTCGTAATTCCGTCGTGTTACCTTCGCGCATCCGCATTAAAGGTAGCGGCGCTGACACGCTGATTACTAAAGGGGAATCCGTTACCGCCAATATTTCTGAAGACTCCGACTGGTACGACCAAGAAATCACGTTCAAGGATGCTAAAAACTTCCAAGTTGGTGATGCTGTGTTCATACAAGTCCGAAACGCCAATCACGATGGGCTTGACACCATCAAACGGACCCTCGTGGCTCGCAGTGGGAACCGCTTTAAGCTCAATGACGGCTTGCGAAAAAACGTTTGGCTTAAGGGTAAACCCACAGCGACCTCTGTGTTTCCTCTTTTCGCAAGTGAGCATACCGCCGATGTCCGAATCGAGGACGTTGTCCTAGATGGGAATCGTGCGAATAACGTCAATATGAATGGGAATTATGGCGGTTGCATCTTTCTGCAGGACTGCAACCGCTACACCATGAATAATGTGACAACCCGCAATTACAACGGTGACGGGATTAGTTTTCAAATTTGCCATGACATCGTGGTTGAAAACTGCCATTGCCACGGCAATCAGGATTTAGGTGTTCACCCCGGGTCAGGCTCTCAACGCCCGTTAATACGCCACAACAAACTGCATGATAATGGAATCGGTATTTTCTGGTGCTGGGGGGTGCGATATGGCCTGGCCGAGCACAACAGTATCCAGCGCAACCGCAATTTTGGCATTTCAATTGGTCATTGTGATACCGACAACATAATGCGATTCAATACGGTTGTGGACAGTGGCAAAGTAGGCATACTGTTCCGAGACGACGCACGTGGCAAAGATTTCTGGGCAAATCGTAATGTTATTGAAGATAACAAGATCATCAACAGCGGCGCCGCCGATGGAATTGGCATTTTGATCGAAGGCCAAACTCGAGATACCCAAGTCCGCAACAACTTCATCATAGAAAAACGCGGACCAATGAATCGAACTGCTATTAAGATTCAAAAGGACGTCGGCAACCTCAAACTAGAAAGCAACACGATCGAAGGATATAACAATACTGTCGTCGACAAGCGTCAGTGACCTGTAATCTACAAATCGTCCGCTAGACCCGCACATTACGTCGTTGCCAGCGGTTTCAGCCGCTGGAAGTGTGAGCCTACTTTGGACGATCCGATGCGTTAATTAGCCCAACTTTCGGTTTTGCTTGATAGGCCCTCACATCTTCGATCAACAACTCCACAGCCTTGTCCAACTGCTTGTCAACTCCACTAGGCATTTCACCCGGTTGGGGCCAGATAATCACGTGGGGCCGAGCACCGTTCAGCTCCATATCCTCACCTGTTTCTAGTACGTACCAACCGCGAAACGGAATACGAATACTGCCCGCGTCCATAATCGACTTACTGCCCGTACTGATCACACTGCCTGATGTTGGTACTCCCACAATCTTACCCCGCCCAATGCCTTTAATAGCGTGGCTAAAAATTTCCGCATTACTGTGACTGTTTTGATTACACAACACGACAATGGGTTTATCCCAGGACGCGTAAACCTTTCGGTCCTGCGGATATCCCTCACCACCACCTCGTGGTTTGGTAACTGCGTGCCGAGGTTGGTTGAGAATTGTTAGGAGATGATCTGTTGTGAATCCGCCACCGTTTTCACGCACATCAATCACGATTCCTTCTTTTCCATCCGCCACTTCAAATAACTCACGCTCAAACCGATGAAGACTAGACATGTTCATCGCCCGAATATGTAGATACGCCAACTTGTTGTCGGACAACTCCGCGACCTTAGATTGATTTTGGTCCAACCAACGTTCATACAACAACCCGCGAACCGTCGCATATGTCGTCGCCCGAATTGTAACGGTTAAACTCTCATCCAGTCGTTTGACGTTAAGCACAATATCCCGAGACAACTTACCATTCATGACACTGCTCTCGTCAATAGCGGGATCAACTTCAATACCATCAATGCTCAAAATAACGTCACCAACAAGCAACTGACTTTTAAGTTGCGCGCTCGGGCTGTTTTTGATGACCTCTCGCACTTTCCAACCCGGGCCCGCATGCGCCGTGTCATACAACACTCCGAGATGCGCCGTAACGTCATCTATCGATAGTACCGGCGCTGTATCGGTTTTTCCTCGATATCCAAGGTGTGATCCATTAAGTTCCCCTAACATCAACGCCATCACTCGAGAGAAATTAGCGTTAGATTTGCAGGCCGCCGCCGCGTCGATATATTTTCGGCGAATTTGATCCCAATTCCGATTATTGAAGTTGCCGTCGTAATAATCATCTCGCATCGCCCTCCAACCTTCCCGGAACACTTGGCGGTTGTACTCGCTTAGAGAATACGTTTGCCGCGCGCTAAACGCATAAGATTCCCCACCGCTGCCACTCGCGCCACCCCAACCAGGGATTCCCCCCTTTAGCCAATACAATTTATTTCCAGAGAGTCGCCAATCAACAACCGTCGCCTTAACGGGCAATACCATCCTTGGTGTAGTACTGTTATATGGACTAATTGCGAAGACACCCTCCTTCCCGTCGATTTTTGCGCTAAACATCAGGGTCTTTGAATCCGGCGACCAATTAAGACCACTTTCGCTGACGTTGGGGATTGGAACTTGGCGTAAACGCCGGTGAACATTCAATAGGTCCAACGACAAGCCCTTCGCCGTTTCTGGCTTTGATTCCGCCTCTTTGGATCCCTGGGGTTTTATGTCGGACATAGCGTCGTCAGTGTTATTGACGTCAAAGCTATCAGCATTTGATTTCAACGCTCGTTGCAATGTGACATCTCGTTTTGTCTGCTCGTGCAATGAGTCGACAAGCGGGACATAGTAGATATCCACCTCGTCATCTACTCTCCGTCCGACAAACGCTATTGTTTTCCCATCTTTCGACCAGACGGGCGATCCCTCGTTATCCGGATGACGCGAAATGTTAGTCACCTTTGATGGGTCGTCGACGTTAATCACAAACACATCATAGTTAAAGTTGTCATCTGCCGCCGAATAGACTAGCCAATGATCGTCGGGGGCCCAGTCGTAGCTAATCCCACTCCAAGTGTCTACCAACTTTCGCGGCTGAGCATCATCTAGTTTCAGAGGCAATACCCACAGACCATCCCGCGAACGCGAATAAGACAGATACGACCCCATTGGGCTGATCGCCAAATCCGCCTCCGTAACGTCGTCATCGGTCACTTTTTCGATCGTGAATGAACCGTTGCGCCACCAGGGTTGTTTCACATCCTTCCGCTGAGCACGTAGCACGTCAGTTTGTCCGGCGATCTGTCCAATGAAATACAAAGACTTGCCGTCTTTCGTGAAAACTAAATCCGTTTCCCATGCCGGCGTGTTGGTGACTTGAATCGGCTCTTTTAGCAAAGTATCCATAACCCAGATATCACCACCTGCTATGAAAGCCATTACTTTTCCACTTGAGCTGTAAGTAATTTGAGTTGCTTTTGTTAGAGTGCGTTCGATCTTGTCTTGTAAGAACAGATCACCCAAATACTCCAACTTTACGATCTGGGGTGGTTTGTTTTTTGTTGGATTGAATCGATATAAGTCAAACAACCGGCGAAAAACCATGGTCTGACCGTCCGCCGAGAGGGCAGGGGCGACGACTCCGTCATCCTCAAAAACCGTCAACTGTTTCCGCTTTTGTGACTTAATACGGTAGTTCCAAATATTGCGCGTTCCGTCAACTTCTGACACGTAATAAAAAGACTCGCCGTCGGGCGCCCAAACTGGGTACCGACAATCGTCTTTGTCGTCGCCGACAAGCTGTTCGTAGTCCGCCGCGCCAGACCGCTTTATCCAGATCTGAGACGCTTTACTACCGATGTATCCCTTTCTGGACCACGTCATTCCTTCGCGGGTGAAGAGAACAGACTTACCGTCAGGCGCTAACGCTGCCATGGCGCCATAGGCGTCGAACAGTAGGTGCTCACCACTTTGTGGAGCGGTCGCAGAAATCGTAAAATATCTCGTATCCCATCGGAACCAATGGTCGCGGCGGCCAGTCACAAACAATGATTGATTATCATCACTGAACCCGATCGGTCGAGTCCCTTCGCTGTGAAAGGTCAATTGCGTCGGTGCGCCGCCATCAATGGACATTGTGTACGTCTGCTCAGCGCCGGTGCGATTACTCGTGAAGGCAACCGAATTACCGTCACTTGAAACGCACGGATATCCTTCGACCGCAGCATGCGCTGTCAAACGCGAAATACGCCCACCGTTTGTGGGACCGCTCCACACATCGCCTCGCCATGAAAACACAACTCTATCACCATCTGGGGTAAGATTAATACCTGAAACAAGCTTTACTAGTTCCGCATTGGCATAATCCGACAAAACCAGGAATACTATCAGTGTATAGACACATTTTTTGATGTTATTCATCACTTGATATTTCCATAGTAGAATATAATAAATTGGTATTTGTCTTAGCATAATTACACGGACAAAGGACTCAAGTCCTTAAATTGCTTTGAGAGGGTGATCTATTATGCGCTATATTCGTCCCAAATCAATTTGCCCGCTTCCCTAAATGTGAAGACTATCCCTCTAAACTTGACCCACGATGGCTGATACATCTATTAAACCGTTTCTACTTACAATCCTGTGCATTAGCGCTTTGCATTTCGTAACAGGTGCCTCTTATTCCCAAGAAGTGGGTGGCTCACAACCCACTATAAAAACGGCGGAGTCTGCTGTTCAATGGTACAAACCACTGGCTGGCGGCCCTCTTAATTTATTGGTCATTTTAGCCGCGGATAACGCCAGCGAAGTTGATGAACTAGCAAAACGTCTGGATATGGTTGCAAACGTCATTCAAACTCACACACGCGATGCTTGGCACCGTGCGCCCTCCGAGTCTGCCCATGTTGATTCCCTCACAAACAGGCATCTCAGCTTAACGAATAAATACGACTGCATCCTGATAGGAAAGGTTGCTTGGGACGTGATCCCAAAGGGGGAGCGTGAATTAATTATCAAACACGTCGAACTGGGGGCAGGATTAGTCTACGTCAGTCCCTACTTGCAGGATGCGACCAACTCAAAAACAAACTCAACTACCGTAAAATTCAACGACCTTTTTCACGGTCCAGACAACCTCGGATTATACCGCACAGTCTATGCCCGAACTGCCTATGCCTTCAGCCAGTTAGTTCATTATCGTGACCGTTTGGTAACCTCTGATTTCCCCGCCTTACCACGCGAACTTTATCGGCAGTCACCATTGTTCCTGTCGTCACGGACGTTAGGGAAGGGGCGACTAATCACACTGGATTACGACGACACCGGAGTTATTGGTCTAAACATCCCTGCCCTAATTCCGTTTGTCGATACAGATCATTATAACGCTCTTACCAAACAGATTGTTCCGACAAGACGTGATCTTTGGTTGTTCGGCTTAACGATGGCGGTCCTGCACTCTAGCAACCGGTATTCGAACTCGCAGGTTTCATTTCTCATCAAAAGCGTCGTGCCAACACCGCTAGTGGACCGCAATATTGCGACTCCTCGGCACTTGCGCCAAATGAACCCTCGCCAATTCTATCGATACCGATTGTCCGACGCAGAGTACTATATTGTTCCACCTCGAGCCGACGAGTCATTAAAAACTTTTCACTACCGAATCCGCTCATCGTTCAATAAAACCATCGTGGCGAAAAATATCGAAATCGCTGAACAGGATAAGATCACTTTTAAGCTACCAATGCTTGAAGAAGGACATTATCTGTTGGATGGGTTCTACCTAGATAAGCATGGCAAGGTCATAAACTCAGGCAATACTTCTATTCAAGTCGTCAGCGTCAGTAAAATCCGGGAGTGTAAAATACCGTTAACTGACCTCCGTGACAACGGTAACTCTGATTGTGAACTTGTCTTGTCACAGCGTCTGACGGACAACCAACACGTTGAAATTTCTATTACTGACATCTCTGGAACAGAGTTGCAAACAATTACATTTATTCCCGATGCATTCTCGCGGAAATTCAGGTTCTCGTTGAGTTCGCAGAAACTACCCAAACAACCGTTTGTGTTGCAGTCTGCCATTGTTGACGATGACGGTGTGGTTGTTCGTCATCGCATTCTAGTCGATCCTAGTTCGATTAAGTAGGCACTAACGCCTCACCAGCATTATTCTCGGCAACAACACCCGCCCTCTAGCACAGCCATTACAGATCGCTTAATAACTAGTATTCTAAATTTGGTATACTAAAGTGAGTCAACGTCCTCTGGCCCTTCGGAAATGGTTCCCATGCGTTTGTTTTCGCTAGCACTTTTTTGCCTGTTTTCTTGCTCAGTGTACGGTACCAACAAAGTTGCTGCACCGACGTGTGACATCTTGATTCAAAACGGCCGCGTTGTCGATGGTTCGGGCAATCCTTGGTTTTATGCGGACATAGCGATCGAGGATGGTAAAATATCAGCTATCGGTAAAAAGTTGCCACATGTTGCTGTTGTCAAGATTGACGCTACCGGCTTAGTTGTTTCGCCCGGTTTTATTGATATTCACTCACACTCGGACATTAACATTCTGAAGGACGGTCTAGCCCAGAGTAAAATTAGGCAAGGAGTCACGACGGAGATACTGGGCGAAGGAGGATCCGCGGCACCGTCAACCGGAGCCCGCACTCCGCGTAGCCTTCAAATTGACGAAAAGATCTATCGTTGGAGCACGTTTACCGAATACTTTGACCTCATCGACAAAAGAACGATCTCCGTCAACGTCGCCAGTTACGTCGGCCTCAGCACAATTTGGCAATGCGTCATGGGTAACTCTTTTGCGCGGCCTAACGAATCGCAGTTTTTTGAGATGGAACGACTAATTAAAATCGCGATGCAACAAGGCGCGTTGGGACTTTCGTCGCAAGTAATGATGCCCCCCGGATCACTTGCCACAACCAATGATTTGGTCCGACTTGCTACTGTTGTAGCTCCGTTCGGTGGCTTGTATTCTACGCATATACGCAACGAGGGATTGGGCGTATTTACTTCCGTTAAAGAGGCGATTGCCGTCGGTGAACAAGCAGGGATTCCCGTCGATATCATCCATATTAAGATTGCTGATGAATCAAATTGGGGCCGGATGAATGAAATTGTTCAATTGATCGAAGCAGCGCGGCTTAGGGGCGTTGACGTTCAGGCGAACGTCTACCCCTATACGCGCGGAAATAATAATCTGATAAGTATCATACCGCCTTGGGCGCACGAGGGAGGGACTAAGCGATTGCTTGAACGACTTGCAACTCCCGCGGATCGCAAGCAAATTCATCATGACATCATTAATGGGACTGGTGATTGGTACAACCATTATACCGCGGTGGGAGGTGACTGGAGTCGCATGTTAATTAGTGGCAACCACCAGTTCCGTGGCTTGACGATGGATCGGGTGTTTATGTTGCGGGGTAATCCAACAGATAAAGTAGATGACCTGCTGTCCTTACTTCAAGAAAATGGAGGAGGGATCTCAACCGTTTATGCCCACCATACGGAGAAGGATATGAACTACGTGCTCCAACAATCGTGGTGCAGCGTTGGCTCAGATGGATCTGCTTATGCAATTGACGGGCCGTTGCGAGTGGGGAATCCACACCCCAGAAACTTTGGCACATTCCCTCGAGTGTTAGGCAAGTACGTGCGCCAACAAAAGTTGCTTTCACTCGAAGACGCCGTGCGAAAGATGACTTCACTGAACGCAAACAAGGTCGGACTACGAGATCGGGGTATGATCAAAATTGGCTTCGCAGCGGACGTTGTTATCTTTGACGCAAAAGCAGTCATCGATCGGTCAACGTATACCGCACCTTTCGCCTATCCAGTAGGCATACCCTACGTTATTGTAAACGGCGAATTGACGATTAAAAACGGTAAACACACGGGTGCTCGGGCCGGCTCGTCGTTGCGAAAAGTTGCCCCACTCAACATTCCTTAGAATCGCGGTCGTCACTAAGCACCCCGGCGGGCGCCCGCGGCAAAAGAACCGCCCCCGAAGGCGGTAATCATTGACCAAGATGCTCCCGGGGTCCGGCCGCTTTGCCAGGTACTCGCGGGTCATGAACACCCGTTAATAATCCCGTTGTGGGATCACGATAAATCATTTGGGTTGTACCCGTGGAACCACCAATGAGAACCGTATGCCCCATTTTTCGCAAAGATTCGGCGATCATACCGTCTGTACCTGATTCCAAATAGACTTTATTCGGCGACCATTGATGGTGAAACCGCTTCTCGGCAATTGCTTCCTCTGGACTCATACCTAAATCCAAAACGCGTATCGCACCCAACAGTGCGTTTGTGATGATTCGCGGACCACCAGCCGCGCCTAGCGTCATCACCGGTTGGCCATCCTTAAGGATGATCGTCGGGCTCATACTTGAAAGGGGCCGTTTAAACGCCACTACTTCGTTGGCCTCGGACCCAATTAACCCAAATGCGTTGGGCACGCCTGGTGCAATCGAAAAATCGTCCATTTCATTATTTAAAACTACGCCTGTGCCTGGCACTATAACCTTAGAACCAAATGAAGTGTTTACGGTGGCTGTGATCGCTACCCAAAAACCCTCCGCATCAACCGCTGTGATATGAGTTGTGTGCCGATCGAATATCTTAGTGTCATCCAGTGCCGGCGTGCCATGTGACAATACCGTGTTAGCCCTTTTCAAATCAATTTTAGCGCTCAACTTCCTCGCATATTCCTTCGATACCAGGCCAAGCGGTACTTTGGCGTATTTCGGATCACCTAACCAATACGCGCGATCGGCAAAAGCTAATTTCATGGATTCAATAACCAGGTGTCGAAAATCGTTGGAATTTTGCCTGTATATTGTTTTAAGATCGTATTGTTCCAGAATGTTTAACATCTGCGCGACGTGCACCCCCCCTGAACTTGGCGGAGGAAATCCGACGACGGTATACCCTCTAAAAGTGGAAATAACCGGCGTTCGTGAGATGGGCCGGTACTGACGAAAATCGCGCATGGCTAAGATACCGCCGTTGCGTTCCATCCAGCGACTAATCAGGACGGCTGGTGGGCCACGGTAAAAATACTTGGATCCGAACGCCCGAATTCCAGCCAGCGTTTTTCCGAGGTCAGTTTGAACAAGCTTGGTACCTGCCTTGCGGGGTTCATCGTCACTGTCGAACAGCACTTCTCGCGAACCAGAGAACTGACTCAACAATCGGCTTTTAGAACGAATTCTTTCGGCATATTTTTCAGGTATTGTGAACCCCTCGACGGCATAGGTTATGGCATCGCCAAATAAATCACTCCAGGGTTTTCGACCCGCAGCCCGCCATGCCATTTCATATGCCGCCACGGCGCCTGGTACGCCTGACGCTAGCGGGCCAACCTCAGATGCGCCCGGTATGGGCTTTCCATCCCTCAAGTACATGTCGGGTTTCGCGGCCCGCGGTGCCATCTCGCGACCGTCAATTGCCAGCAACTTCCCATCTGGAGTGCGAATCAGAATGAAGCAACCACCGCCTATTCCCGAGTTGTACCCGTCTACTACCGACAGCGTAAAGGCCGCGGTTATCGCCGCGTCAACCGCATTACCTCCCTGTTGCAATACTCGCACAGCAGCGTCCGTTGCCTCTGGACGTACTGTCGAAACCATTGCTTTATAACTAGTGGAAAGATTTCGCTGTCCAAACGCACTCTGCCTAATAACAAGGAACGCTAACACGATAAATACGACTTTTCGACTAATTCTTTTCACCATTCACCCCCAAAAACGATCCTGTCAATCCCAGACCGAATTAACGCCGCGCTAAACCAGACTATCACCCTGTTATATGTTAGCAAATTAGAAATAACATATAGACCCAGTTGGAACAATCTGCCGTCAGAACGAGGCAAAGCGTCGCTGAACCCGACAAATTCCGTATAAATCCGCAACTATTTTAAGATGAAATTACACACTACGTTACCAAAACCGGCGCGAAGCTGCGCAGCTTACGCAAAATCTACCGCTGAGTTCATGCTTCCCACGGCGCATATTCTCAACTTAACCGAAACCACTCGCCGATAAACCTAGCAACAGTATGCGTAACTGATTTTTCACGGAGAAATTTATCATGGACGGTAAAACACTAATTAAAAGCGTTAAGGGTTGGGTTAAAGAACTCACAGAAATTGGCGTTCTGCTTATCGCTTTAAGCGTCGTTTTCGCATTATTATTAGGCGATAACGTTCCTTTCCTTAGCGGAGCAGCAAATGTTGTTGACAATATCACCGCAATGATTAGCAGTCTTGGCGAACAAGGCATGGTCGGACTGATTGCTTTGGGCGTTATTCTTTACATTTTCAATCGTAAAGAAAAGACTGCATAGCACGGAAGCAAGTGTAAGAACTATGGCCGGCCCGGGTATTCACTCGGCGCCGGCCTTTTTTTGTGGGTAAGCGACGGTGTATCGTAATACAATATGCCCACTAGTAACGAAGGAATATACAAGACTTTTGGGTAACCGGAATCGGGAAATGATTTAAATTCAGCACCGCACTTTCACATTGTTGATATTCGCATCTGAACGAAACCTAAATTTACTGCCGAGATCTTGGGGATTTGGATCAGCTATCTACAAAACAATTTGTTTACCTTAGTTTAGACGTTTGTGTCCTAGTAGCTGTTGCAAGACAAAGCGCCCAACTGCTTGTAAACACCTCTTTGGATATGCCATAATAACAATTCATGATATATCACTCAAACTAGGTTGAAACAAATGCAGATCTCGAAATACACAACATCGATTATTTTATTTCTTATTCTTTCATTGACGTTGTCCGCACAAGGCGTGGAGCCGGTGCGAATGGGTTCTGGCTATATGACCTTTGATACCGTGCCGGGATGGGGATTACGCCCAGATGGATCCTCTTCTCTGGGGGCCACACACGGTGGGGTCGTCGTTGATGGAATGGGCAACGTATATACTAGCGCCAATAAAGGGGTCGTTGTTTTTTCAGCAGACGGAAAAGTCATCAAGGAACATCTAGGTGACAAATATTCCAATATTCATGACATGGAAATTCGCGTAGAAGGTGATCATGAATTTATTTACGGCGCGCGAAATGCAAATGCAGAAGGTATAAAATTTAACGCGCACAGCGGAGAGATCGTTTTAAATCTGCCGTTCCCCAAAGAATCTGGACTTGAGCTTAAAAAGTTTAGCCCCACGGCTATTACTGTGATCGCTAATGGTGACATCTTTCTCTCCGACGGCTACGCCAGCAATTACATATTCCGTTTTGACAAAACCGGTAAATACCTAATGCATTTTGGTGAGAAAGGCAATGGTCTCAAACAATTCAATACGGCTCACGGCATGACACTCGATACACGCTACGACCCACCGAGGCTATTGGTGTGCGATCGAAATCACACCCCTAAGGGTCGATTGGTACATTACAGCCTTGAAGGAGAATTCATTTCCGTGGTGATCACCGGTTTGGGTATGCCAACATCGGCAGCCGTGCAGGGCGATTTTGTTTCGGTACCTGATCTGCACGGACGCGTCGTTATCCTTGACAAAAGCAACACGATCATATCTGTGCTGGGCCACAACATTGATCGTGGTGCCGGGCGAAGTTTTAATATCCCCCAGAACAAATGGGTGGAAGGTGTATTCAGTGGAACACACGGATCCTATTGGGATGCAGATGGCAATTTATATGTTCAGGACTGGAACGTAGCTGGCCGCATAATCAAACTCGTACGCGTTAAATGATCCACTCATCACTGATTCGTCAAATTGTTCTACTCGCGGCACTCTGCACGACAGCAAAATCACTGTCAGCGGAGCAACTCGACTATGTGACGGTTAAAGACGTGAGCTACCGCAGTAAACTCGCCGTGTCGCCGTACGCCTCGGAACGTTGTCGTCTCGATATCTATTATCCTGCCAACGCGAAGGTGTTCGCAACCGTCGTTTGGTTCCATGGCGGTGGATTGAGAAATGGAAATCGTTATATACCAGATGCTCTCAAGGACCAACAATTAGCCATCGTCTCTGTTGGTTATCGGTTAAGCCCGAAAGTAAAAGTCGCGACGGTACTCGACGATGCGGCCGCGGCCGTCGCGTGGACATTCAATAATATCGACAAATACGGTGGGACGCGCAACCTGATATTCGTTAGCGGCCATTCTGCCGGGGGTTATATAACTAGCATGCTCGGTTTGAATGAGAAATTATTGCAGGCTCGCAAGATTGATTCAAATTCGATAGCTGGCCTAATCCCTTACAGTGGCCATGCAATCACCCACTTTACCGCGCGAGCGGAGCAGGGCATCGGAGATAAACAACCGATTATTGATAAATGGGCGCCGTTGTTTCATGTAAAAAAAACATGCCCACCGATGTTGTTGTTGACCGGCGATAGGGATCTAGAGTTGTTGGGGCGCTACGAAGAGAACGCCTATTTCTGGCGAATGATGCAAGTACAGGGTAACACCACCACGACATTGCGGGAAATAGAGGGCTGCGATCATAGTCAGATGGTGCGTTTAGGGCATCCTTTGCTGATTGAATTTGTGACCCACCGTACGATCGAAATTCTAGCAGCATTAAAATAGCACGATGTCGATGTTTTTTTTTCAATGGGGAGATTTTAATTGTTTCAACACATTTGGACGGCACCACAATACCTATTTCTGGCGTTGTTTTTTACCAGCGGGTTTACCCCGTTACCGGTAAGTTCCGAGGAAACAGCCAATACGGCCGCGCCTCCTAATATTGTACTTATCCTGGTCGACGACCTTGGTTGGATGGACCTCTCATGTCAGGGCAGTGACTATTTCCTCACGCCAAATATCGATCGCCTCGCCTCGCAGGGCATGCGGTTTACGGACGCCTATGCCGCATGTGCCGTCTGTAGCCCTACTCGAGCCGCTGTAATGACTGGTCGCTGGCCAGGGCGGGTGGGGGTTACCGACTGGATCCGTGCTCGTTTCCAACGAGGAAGTCAGGCAACTCCCATTAAAACACGAACTGAATATGTGGGTGGGAACAATAGAAAACTTCTCTGTCCACCCAATCCGTTCTGGATGGAAAATGACGAAATAACCATCGCTGAACTATTAAAGCCCGCCGGTTACGTATCCTGTCACATCGGCAAGTGGCACCTGGGCGATCCCGCATGGTACCCCCAACAGCAGGGATTCGACATCAACATTGCGGGATGCGACATTGGGCAACCGCCTTCTTATTTTGACCCCTACAAGCACCCTCGTTACAACTTTGACAATCAAATGATGCCCCGAGAGCAGGGAGAGTTCCTAACGCATCGCGAAGGGCACGAAGCAAAACTATTTATACAGCAGAATAAGTCGAGGCCCTTTTTCTTGTACTATTGCCCATATGCTGTTCACACACCAATTCAGGCGATAGCAGAGGTCGCTGCAAAATACGTTCACCCCAACAAGAGTGCAAATAATGCAAAATATGCGGCTATGGTGGAGAGCGTGGACGATGCCGTAGGGATGATTATGGCAACACTTCAGGAAACCGGCCTGGCCGAGAGGACATTATTGATTTTCACGTCCGATAATGGCGGACTCAAAGGGCCAACGGACAACAGTCCCCTTCGCTCGGGCAAGGGGTACGCTTATGAGGGGGGCATTCGAGTACCATTGATCGTACGTTGGCCCGGCGTAGTTGGCGCCGGAACGACCAGTAAAGAACCCGTCAGCAGTGTCGATTACTTTCCATCCATAGCGGATGCAGTCGGGTGCGATATTCCAAGCGACCATGAAATTGACGGAAAATCTCTCTTGCCTCTTTTAAAGTCCGCTGGCCGGCACTCTCTAAATCGCGACTCTATATACTGGCACTTCCCCCACTATCGCCATTCTCCCGGACCCTATTCGATCATCCGTTCCGGCGATTGGAAATTGATCAAATGGTACGAAGGGGGTTTTGAACTCTATAATCTCAAAAACGATATTTCGGAAAAAATCAACATGGCGGCCGCCATGGCTAGTAAGGTAAAGGAACTTGACCGCCAGCTCACGGCGGAACTGTCCCGCATCGGCGCGAAAATGCCAAAACCCAATCCCAACTATGTCAACAAATCCAAGTAGACAAGTTTACTGTAGTGCGAATTATTGTTGGGTCTGTTTTTATGAATAAAATCCTCTGTATAAATCTAATGAGCACCGGTCTGGCAATGTTAGCAATTTTTGCAACCATCCTCGGTGGGGTGGTAATGGCTTTTGACAAATCGCTGTGGCCCATAGATGGACAAGTTCTCTATATCGGTCATATTTCTCACGTTCTCGTGATTCCCACCAGTGTGGTGGCATTTATAAAAGGATACATGGCGACGCCCAGACTACATGCGGCATGGTTGGCGACACAAGGAACCATATTTGCTTTGTCTCTGACAGCCATTGTCCTAATGGGTCCCGGAATGTTCAATTATGGCTGGTGGCCATGATGAGTTGAGTTCCAGATAATAACGCATTTCCGATAGATCGTTATCAGGGGGCGGTGCAGGGTGATGCGAATTGGCCTAATCTGACGAAACCCTGCAGTTTCCGGTGGGGAAGTCAATGCTCGAAAAAGTTATTCTTTTTATAACCGGTAATCGTCACCGTAATTAAGAAGTTGACCCCGGCACTGTAACCAGCACGTCATCTATTGTCAAAACACTTACCCATCTTCGGACTGAACTCGTTTATGTTCGTAACATTTGTTTTTAGAATAGTTCCCGGATTTACTAGTTGTCCAATTATTTTGGCAAAACCACTAAAAACCAGCCATCTGAAAGCAAGTTTTCTTTAGTATACTAATAGAGTGTGTTCTGGTGCAAACGGGCCTATATTCCGCTAATCGTACGGTTACCGTGAATTGGCCGGCTCGTCTATGCTTTATTTTTTATATGTCTTGGCCCGCGTAGTGCAAACGCCTTAACCCAATAGAAAGGTTCCTTTCGTGACTACAAGACATGACCTAGCAGGAACACTGCAGGAATTACAAAGCATAAAGATCGACACCCTCACCGTCGAACAACGAAAACAAATTATTATTTCGATCGATCGCGACTACGAAGAACTCGCCGAAAAAGCGGAGCAACTCAAGCTTTATACGATCACTGAATTGGACCAGGGGAACCCTAATGTTCTTGCGCACTGCCGCAAATACACCGGCCGCATCGGCGAGGACATGAAAGAATTTGATGAGCTAAGATCAACGCTCGTAGATTCTGTTGAACGTTCATTAATTAAGGAACGGATGACCAGGTTCATGGGTGGGGATAAATGCTATGCGGTTTTCCAAATTGTTATATCAACATTGATTATGCTCGTTTTGACCTTACTGGTATACGACATAGTCGGTGGACCTGATGCGGGACGCCCTAATTTTCTCCAAGGCAATATTATTTTCTGGATAGATGCGGCTTGTTGTGTCATATTTATGTCCGAGTTTGCATTGCGTCTAAAATGCGCTGACCATAAAGCATATGTTTGGCGTCATCACTGGGTAGATTTTGTGACATCCATTCCGATACCGGGTGGTGCTCAACTAGCGCGGTTTGGTAGATTCGCCAGACTCGCAAGATTCTTACGGTTTGCTCGCCTGTTAAGATTTTTGCGGCTCTTCTTTTTGTTTTGGCGAGGCATGGATAAGTTTCAAAATCTGTTTGACGTCCGTCTTATGAAAAGAACACTTAAATGGGCGGTTGTCTCGACAATTCTGGGTGCCATCCTGGTCTATTACCTGGAAGGTATTCCCGCCGAAGGAACTGGTGAATTTGGAGAACAGGTGAAAAATATACCGTTGGCCATTTGGTGGAGTTTTACGACGGTACTTACTGGTGGTTTTGGAGATATCCATAACCCGGTAACGGTTTCCGGTCAGATTCTAACCGCCGTATTGATAATCATGGGCATGATATTAGTAGGCGTGTTTACGGCAACATTGACGACTATCTTTGTCGGCGAACAAGCGGAAGAAATTGAGAAGATATCCTTGGATTTGGGGCACCGGATCGATCATCTAACGGACACCGTCGAGAGTCTTAAGCGAGATAATGACAGTTAAATTCGTCTTTGTCCATCATTCGACGGCGAGCCCACAATAAAGACGCGGCGGTCGTCCCAAAGTAACTTTTAACTTACGACTGATGTCGAGGCTGACCGCCCCTTTGCCTCGTCGCTAACCCCTCCCTCTTGCCACCGATTTCTCTCATCAAAACACCTAGGTTTCAATCCCCCGAGGTAGGCCATTTCATGGCGAATTCCTTCGATTGTCGTTGTCGGCAAAGGTGCGATTGGTAGTTAAATTGGCCGACGGTCTTGGGGAGGCGGACTGATCAAAGACCCAATGACGTCAGTGCACTCAAGACCGCAATTTCCCCCGCTACGGAACTAGTCTAACAACAGGGTCGCTGTTTCTCAGATTGTCCGGACCGGAGTTGCAAAATTCGACCAACACCAGCAGGAAAATATCGAGTTTTTGCTATGTGGGCCGATTATCCAGATACAGCACTCAAAAACCGCTACAGCCCAAGTCGACTTAACTGAGTTGACTCAAACCGGTCATTAGGTGCAGTGAAACTACCGCAACAATGGTTCACAAGATATTTGTAAGATCATCAACATCGACGTTGATGATCTCGCCGAAACGCGCTATCGTTCTAATGTATTTCATTTGCGTGGCTTCACTTGCGTCGTGCAATTTGTTGATTGCATCAATGTATTTGGATTGAGCTGCGGCTTTTCCTTGCGCCGCGACAAATTTTATCGCTTTGTTCGCTAATGGACTCCCGACTAATTTCACTAACGCCAAGTGCTCATCCTGTTCGACCTTGTCATCCGCAAGGATCATTACCATGCAAGCCCATAAAATGGCGCTCGAATAATACTCATCCTCCGTTTCGTTGAGTGCTCCGTCTCCTTCTCGGTTCAGTCTTTCCGCGATCAACGTATCGATTTCGGACAGTCGAATCCCATGCGGACCCTTCCCCGATACACTACTGTATTCAGTGGACTGGCAGAACTGAATTAACGACCATAATCGCAGCGGAAAAGACGGATGTGATGAGTGCAGCGTCCAGCCTGAATATTCTGAATTTTCAGGATTTTCGATCTGGCGCATAAATGCGCTCGCATCGATTCCCAAATGCTCAGACGATAATCCACTGGCGAGTTTCATCATAACTTTGGCCGCGATATTTATCGACGAAACCCCCAATAGACCAATGCGATCGGCAGATAGTTCCTGATATCTACTGACCGCGTGTTTTCTCAGGACACCAAGTTCACTATGGGGTCCCTCCGCACCACCAACATTTCCATGCTGGAAGCCACAATGACCCATTTCATGAGCGATCACAAAATCCAATTCGTTTCGTTCCATTAATCTAATGAGTCCGCTATGAATCACAATTACAAGTTTATCGTGTAAACCTGGTGAAAAAACCATAGCATTGGTGCTCTCTTCATTAACTATAAACACCTCTGGGGTTTGGTGGATTTCAAGGCGTGCTAGAACCCGCGAAACCGAATCGTAGATGAGGGGCGCTGTCGAGGTGGTGACTCGGAGGGAATTGGCCGATATACGAGAAACCATATTTTGATATGCGGCTGTGACATCCGACTGCTCGTTTTCAACGCCATTATCTAAACTAAATCTCAAGAGTTTACAGACTTCCTGAAAGCTCATGCTATGACGCTCCCTTGTTCAACTGCTCGTCAATTTCGGCCAAACATGACATAATTATTTTGATCCGAGCAGAGGCATCTGCCGCTATCGACGAACTTGCACTCGATTGCCGACGGCGCCATTTTCCGTATTCGACTGTCAACCACTGCTTCTGATTTTCAAGAGACAACATGCGGGGAACACCGAGTTTCGATAAATTCGGTATTGTTGCGTCACCATACATATTCATTGCTATTTTACCATCGTTGACTTCCTGGACTTCGTCCTCAGGTAAGCATAGTTGTTGCGCTATATACCGTAACGCATTAGATTCACGTCTTTCTATCTTAGCGTCAGCAACCGCAACATCAACGCATACGTTGTACGCTATAAAACAATATTCAGGGTCTCCAGCGTCGAGAAACTCTTCGCAGTAAGACGATATGATAGATTTAGTGCTGTTGCCTCGCTGCAACATGGCCATAGTGTCTTTCATACACCTTACCACGTCGTCTTTGCGTTCCTGGGAGTCATCATACATTTCGGCTCGTTCAAAGAAAAACGCCTTAATGACCTCAATCTCCCGACGAGAGATTGATCCGTCTGTTGCGGCCATGGCGACCGCTAAAGCGGCGACTTTTTCGTCCATTTCACAGTTTCTTTAAGAACGTCTGTTCGAATCTACTGATAAGTCTAGCGGTGTTGCTTGCAACTCGAAAGCAATAATCCTGTTACCTACATATTTCGGAATAATACGAAGGTGAAAACCACAAATAGACTAGAATTCGAGGTCATCGAATACTTTGGGGTCGATATTAATTGGAACTTTCGTTTCCGTGTCTCCGCCAGCGGTGGAGCAGGAAGGAAACGACTGCCGGTTTCCAGATTCGACATCCAATACGCTGCAATGCACCATATTGTTTTTGTCATACTCAAAAGTGATTTGTATTTCCTTGCCAGCCGGTCGATCGCTGGGCAATGGCATTTCATGATTCACGAGCGTCGTTAAAAATTCCGGGTTTACATCATCACCCTGAACAACGGAAACGTCTACAGCCGTCTGATTGTCATGTGCCGTGTAGAAGGACTCCGTTTTTTTACACGGTATAGGCGAGTCTTTCGGGATGATAATGCTGTATTTGTCGCGTCGGAATCCGTTGGAATCGTCGAGCACGAACGTCCCGTGAGAATGTGATGCTACATCCGTGAAGGTGGCGTTGCCGAAATCTGGTAACTCAACCTCTCCCGTTTTCGCTAGTTCGCTAGCAGCGTAAATTGCCGCTCCCAATGCCACTGCCTCGTCGGGATTAATCGATCTTATCGGTGGTTTGCCGAACTTACGTTCAAGCATAGCTTGCACTGCTGGAATCCGCGTAGAACCACCAACCATCAGCACGTAGTCGATGTCCGAAGCGAAAATGTCGATGTTGCTGAGGCACACGTCGACGGCCATCTCAGTCTGATGAATAATCGACTTGATGCTGGCCTCAAAAATGTCGCGTGCCATGTCGACGGCGACTACGTCACCGTCACCGGTAACGAACTTTACTCCGTTAACTTGTTGACGAGCTGAAAGCTTATGTTTAAGTGATACAGCTTCCATAACTAATGCATACGAGTCTGGACTCTCAAGCAGGTCCCAGCGTGTGGAACTATCCACGATGTGTTTTCCGTGTTGCGCAAAGCATAATTCATCAATGTGTTCGGCTAAAGCCCGATCAATGTCACGCCCGCCAAGATCATTATCGCCTTCCGAAGTCAATACGGTCACATCATATTTACCTGCGATATCCACTATGCTCGCATCAAAGGTACCGCCGCCAAAGTCATAGACCAGAACCCTGCCGGTAATAACGCCCGTAGCGGCGTAAGCTAAGGCCGCCGCTGTGGGTTCATTGATTAGTGCGATCACCTCAAGTCCGGCGAGTTCAGCGGCATCTTTTGTTGCCTTGCGTTGAATCTCTTCAAAATAAGCCGGAACCGTAATTACTGCTTTGGTAATTTCACCAGAAATAAATGACGCGTCTTTGGCCAACTTCCTAAGGACCATAGCGCTAAGGTCAACGGCTGAATACTCTTGATCAGCAAATGAGGTACTCCAATTCGCATCACCCATTTTCCGTTTGAAATCCCAAGCAAGCAATTCGGGCAAACCCGCATCAATGGCATTTTGCCCCACAAGCGGCCTCATCGGATCTTCGAAAAGTATTGCGGAGGCTGTAGTTTTTAGGCCATCCGTGTTCTCAATAATCTCCGGTTTGTCGGCTACGTTAATCGTCGCGACCGCTGAATAGGTAGTACCAAGATCGATACCAATAATGGGAATAGCCATCGTGCGTTAGGCCTTTCAAAAATAAACAATAGATATATCACAAACGTAAAGTGGCCCCTTCCCACAATACGGGCGTACGCGACAGGCGTTCATTTTAAGTTGTGGTCGAACAACGGTCAAGGAATTTTTGCCCCCTTCCTATGGAGTCAACGGCACTTAACAATTTGTTGTTACGGCTCGTTTCTATTACAATAACGGTCGGATTTGTATCCGGTGCGTAAACACACATCTACAAAAGATACGGAGCGGGAAATGTCTGACGCCAAAGAACCGATTGAACATAACGATTCCACAGAACCCTCGCCTAGTGAGACCACCGATACCGGTTCTAAAACAGCCGTGCAACTTTTCGAAGAAATTCATGGTTTCACCTCGCCCCTGTCCCAACAAATGGAGTCGTTCGGGGGCATACTCGCGGGGTTACACGAATACAACGTTTCGGCTTTAAGTGCTTTGATAAAACTTCATATTCTGGCCTTCCGCATGGACGTTACGCGGGATTCGGAGGTAATTGATCCGAATGATCCTACTAGAACGTTTCTTGACGCAATTGCGGGCGAGTTAGAACCCTATGTTGAAATTATTCAACCAAAGCGTAATGATTCCTTGGATTTTTTTATGAAGGTTATTCAACGAGAACCCACAGAACGCCCGGAGTTACATGACAAAGTACATTCAGTCATACAGTGTGGTTATCGAACAAACAGCAGGCTTGGTAAAAACATCTCTGACAAGGCGTGGGTCCGTGGTTACACATGTAAAAGTGTCGTCCCGATCGCCGAAAATCCTGTAGACGCATTTTTCGAACAAGAAATGTGCGAATCCGAAAATCCTGCTGACGATGAGACACGACAAACTACGAGTTGGTGGAGTGACTATTATTACATACCGCTTGTTGCGATCGCTATTATGTTGATCGTCGTCTTGTTGTTACCTCAAATCTCTGATACGACAAATTACACTCCCTTACACGTAGATATGCAAACAATTTCCGATCATGTCTACGCGAGGCGATACGATGAGGCCAGAAAATTGTTAGACAAACACGAAGAATGGGGCGATTTAGAACTATGGTCGAAAAAAACGCGCAAATATTGCGATGATCAAGAAGCCAACCATCGGGCGAGTGATGGCACCAAGGCGTTGGCCCCCAATAAAAGTACGGAGGCCGCTGAGGATAACCCGGACGATGTACCGGCTCCTAGAAACGATGGCGGGGAAAGCAATCCAATTGACAACCAAACGGATAATGGTGGTGAAAACTCTGACACCTCCCAACGGGCTGCTGCCATAATTGAACGGTGAAGGTGTCGACATTAAATACTTCAGAATGAATTCACCAACAATCCACAGACCAGCGGTAACTTAGAACAGATACAGGAGTGATTCGTGGAAGGTTTTATATGCCCAGCAATTATCGTCTTTCTGATTGGGTGTTACATTTGGGAAGTGTCCCAGCGGGGTTCGGATGACTCTCAAGCTTACCAACAGGTGATCGCCGATGGGTTGACACTTACCAGCTCAATCTGCGATTTTTCTGACCCCGGCGGGGAACCTCTGCTGGGCCTTGAATTGTTTGCGGAGGGCACGATTGAAGCCGGGTTCGAAAATCGTCCCGTCGACTGGGTGGTGACAATTCGAGATATGGAAGGAGATGAGGAACACGCAATTCTTTGTGGTATCGCGGAAATATCAGAAGATGATTGCTATTTCTTTACGGCCGAAACGGAGTTGCCCTACGAAGTGACGATTATCGAGGAGCCGATGTTAGTTACGTCAATACCCTTGTTTGCCCTAACTGGACCGAAAAAAGGGCCGCGGATTTGGGAAATCAACGCGTTTATTTTACCGCGTGGCAATCGCACTGATCCGTTAAGTTTTGGGACCCTCCGAATTAGTCATTCGCAAACTTGCGTTGGCTACACAGAATATGCGGCTCATAGCCGACAACAGGACCAGAACATCACAGCACTAGCAGTTTCAATGGCCGCCACCGACGGCAGCGTGTCGAAAAGAGAGATGGCTATCATCAAATCCTTCTGTGCTCAACGTGTTGCTTCGTATGAAGATGGCGCAGAACGGAAATCGGCATTGCTGGAAACGATGAGTGTTACTTTGACAAAGCTCCAGCAAGGCACGACCACAAAAACACTAATCGTTGATTATTGTCGTGAATTTCGAGAAGCAGGTGACGCCGAATGCTGTATCGATGCTTACCGATTATGTGCACAAGTCGCCGCCGCGGATGATGTAATTGAGCGCAGGGAAGGTAACGCGCTGCGGTTCATCGCGGAACAACTTAAAATCGATGAAGCATTAGTTAACGAAATCCACGACGTCAACATTAAGATTCACATGTATGGCGACGCAAACACGCCCAGCGTTAACCGACTGGGAATGCCCATCGGATTGACGCTGGCCGATCAGAAAAAATGGTTGACTCAAGAGTATCGCAAATGGCGCAAACGCCAGGGTAGTTCAAATCCACAAACTGCCGACGATGCCAGTGAGCGATGCCAACTTATTTCGGATTGCTTAGTCGATGTTGACAAACAACTAGAACAATGAAGTGTGAAAGTTTTTTGAGGCGACGATGGTTTCGAAACAACACACATAACCACCGGGCTTACATACGCTATCGCCACCAGCACTTAATAACGGCCAAATCCCAGCGTTCCAACCTAGATCCATTTCGTACCGTTAGACATTTAGCCGCCTAGTGGCAAGTGGAACAGTTTTCGAAACGACCTTTGCCACGCTAGGAAAGTAAACTTTACGCCGGTATTGCAATTGCAAATTGACGTTTATTTGTTACTAATGACCTTTGACGCGTTTGAAACTCAGGGCAACATTAATTCCTTGAGCGATTTAACTTACGAACAAATCCGCGAGCGGGGATTCCATGGCTGTCAATAACTGGTTTGTTTCTGTCAGAGGATTTCCCGACAGGAAATCCGAAGGTCCGCTTACCCGAGGGCAAGTGCTGCAACTAGTCCGAGATGGCACACTCGGCATGAAATCCAGTGTTGCTCATCAAGTTGAGACCGACAATGAGTGGGTTGAATTGCGGAAAACGATACTCGCTTCAGAAGCGCAAGTGATACTTGATCAACTAGAGGCCGAGGCGGAGTTGGAGAGAACTATCGCGAATGACGCAAAACAAGAAACAAAACGACGCAAACAACAAGAGCAAAAGGCCGCTAGGCAAAGAAGAGATGAAGATGCGGCCCGACAAACGGAGCGAGCGGCGGCGGCTAACGAGGAAAGACGGCAACAAGAACAGACCCGCCAACGAGAGCAACAACGGGCCGCGGCAAAGGCTCGCGAAGCTCGCAACGCGGATATTGTCCTCTCCGTGAAAAGTCAAAGTATCTTCGGGACTATTATCGCTATTGCTTTTTACATCCTTGGAGCGTTCGTCTTTATAGTTTTTACCTTGTTGGCAATCGCGGGAAACAATTTATCCGCTTCCGAAAGAGGCGAGTTTTTTGGTTATGGTCTTGGGAGCGCTCTATCAATGTTTGTAATCGCTTGTGCACTACAATTTATTAAGGATATCAGGGATGATAGCAGAATAACTCGATTACGCGCCGATAAAGCGGAAGCGGAACGCACGCAACGACCCAATTCCTCGTAACCGCCGGTCTATGTTCAAGACTAACGGTAGTCACCCTGAAAGTTAAATGAACGAGCTTTTAACGTCTGTTAATTTGCGGGAAATCCTACGTTTCAATCGAACAGTAAGTTGCTTCGATATGGTTTCAGAAAGAGTATCTACAATAACTCCGCTTTGCAGTTCTTCGAATGTCGTCGACTGATATTTCGAACGGAGTTATCTAAAAACAAAGCCACATCAACAATCTGGGAATTAACGCGAATTTTCGCGTCAATCAGCAAACCTTCTCGTGTGAGGATGTCAACGAGTTAGAAAACATAGTGTTGATCGTCGCCGCGCGTGCGAATCACGGTCGCCGGCTTCATTTCCCGGAATTCCAGACGGTCTAGAACGCTCTGCATAGCGCGCTGCTCGGTAGGTAAATGTCTAACCGCCTGACCATCACCGATGAAGAAAGCAACCGCACCCGGTTCGATCATGATGAAGTCAAAGCCCGCTTTTTTTTGGCAAGCCAACGAAAAAAGCCCTTTGCTTCGAACATATTATTTAGAACCGGTAACGTAACTCAACCTGAAAACACGTTTTTCCAAATCATCCGACGATTATTCTTCTTAAAGTGAATTAAGCAAACGCTACCACTAAAATCAATCCGATCGACGCAATACCCAACATAAGACCCGCTAATGCCATCGCCCAACTGTTGCCCGCGCCTCTACGGCATTGTTGCATCGCCAATAACCCGGAAATAATTGCGACCACGCCTAAAGGAAAACACGATCCGCAAGTTAGTACAGACGCCAAACCTGTTATCAGTGATATGACTGCGCTGTTATTCGCGGTTCGATCCTTCGCTAATTTCCTGTTATTATCGACAACTAATGCGGAGCTCATTTCCGAAGTTTGCAATTGTAACGCTTGGGTGTTATTGCCGTCTAAAGAAAGTACTGTTTGCCAATCACCCTTACTTAACGCCGTCGTGATTGTCTCCGCCTTTTCCTCATTAGCCCTCTGGTAGAGTGCTAATGTTGATGACGTTTGGTATTCTGGCGCGATCGTTCTAAGTGTTCTTATCGCCGCGTCGAATTCCAACAACTGCAGATACTCTTGTGCCTTTGAAATGATTTGTTGATGGCGGGTATCTAATTTAGCTTCACGATTGGCGAGGTTCTCTTTCATCTCCAACAAATCGTCTTGGTCAGCCTTCAGGATGAGACACTGATCGATGACAGATAAAAGGTCATTAAATTGTTTGGCGTTAACTGTTGTCGTGATTTTTTCACGTAGGTCGTTTAACTGGTTAAGATAATCATTTGCCTTGATTCTTAAGTCCCTCACCTGCTCATTCGAAACTTCTTCTGAAACGGCGTCAAGCGTTGCTATGGCTTCTGCGTACTTCTGTTCTGAAAGGTCTTGTGTCGCCTGCTCGCAAGCTTCATCGCGGGACGCAACCATGTCAGAAGTCCGCTGCTCAAGCTGCAACTTGAGTTTCTTAACTTCGGGTCTATCTGGTTTCAGCGTTAAGAGTTCATTAACTAGTGGCAGTAATTCAGCAACCTCCCGCTTACTCACCCGCTCACGAACAATCCCTTCAAGTTCCTTTAGACGTGCCTGTTTTACGGTAAGCCGCTGATCAATTTCCGTTGCGGTGTCGCTGATACCAATAATGTTGGTCTGCTTCAATGAAGAATGGACCTGTGCGATCGTCCGTAAACCTGAATTGTAGTCATGCACCTGCTCATGAGTTTTAGCTTCTTGAAGAAATTTCTCTAAACGATCATATTCCGATGTCCGTGAAGACTTGAGCCTAGCCGAAAAGTCTTCATGCCATGATGTATAGTGTTGAAGTCTTGAGTCCGTTTGACTTGCCACAACTTCGGATTGTTCTGCTGCTGCTTGAAATTCAAAATCCGCCAGTAAACTCTCAGCTTGATCGTGTATTTCCTTGAGGTCCGCCAACGCCTTATCCACAAGGG
>LWDU01031916.1_pt2 | contig 118071 bp, 84 predicted proteins | sample 727161 | NCBI WGS metagenome assembly LWDU01 (sample SAMN04566230, study PRJNA314399) | hydrothermal vent metagenome | isolation source: deep sea hydrothermal plume seawater | place: Mexico: Gulf of California, Guaymas Basin | collected 2004-07-11
TGGCTAATGGACATCATTGAGTTTGGTGATTTATCTGAAGGTTGCATGGTTGCCGACCTTGGTTGTGGCAATGGCATCATGGCTGTCGGAGCATTGCTTTTAGGTGCAGGAAAAGCACTTGCAATCGAAGCCGATGAAGAAGCATGGGATGTAGCAAAATCGAATCTAAAGGGTGAAGGTTTCTGGGAGATGGGCGCCCCCATACATGCAACGATAGGAGCCAATGATTTAGCTTCCATACTTGAGGCAGAACTGCATCATATCTCAGATGTTGATTTAGTAATTACAAATCCACCTTGGGGTCGACAAAAGAAGCATGCTGACCGACCTTTTTTCCAAGCGATAATAGATTGTGGAGCAACTGCTCATGTCCTCCACAGTGCTAATGCAACACATATTGAGCCATTCTTCTCTGAAGCGGGATGGAAGGCTGAAAAATATGGCACTGCTGAGTTTGCTTTACCAGCAAATTATGAGCACCATACATCGCAAAGAAACAAAACGCAGGCCGCATTTTGGCGATTGACTCCAAATAAGTAGTATCCGGCGGCTTGAAGAACCCCTGTCGGGTCGGCCGCATCAACAAACCATCTCATAGAGATGCTTCAGGAGTCACATTCTCATGTCAAGTTCAGTTAGTGATGGAAAATTTGTCACGCCCGGTGAAAAGATCGAACTATCAGGAGATGCCGGTGCAGGAGTGGCAGAGGTTGATGGTACACTTGTCGCCACACAAATTGGAATGGCGACTCTAACAGATGGTTCTGTTTCGGTGTCCTCAGCAACTGATGGACCTCGTCTTCCGGTTGTTGGAGATGTGGTGATTGGACAGGTTAGCAGATTACAAAACAAGACTGCTGAAATCAAAATTTTACATGTTGAAGGAAAGGCTTTCCGCGACCTACCTGCAGAACAATTGTTTGGAGACTTATTTGTCGCTGAAGTAGTAAATCGATTTCTCCCTGCCCCTGGTGACGCAATGCGCATGAACGATGTGATACGTGGTGAGGTCCTTCAAACCAAGCCAATCATTAAACTCACAACCAAGCCAAAACCACGCTACGGAGTTCTACACGCTGCTTGTCCTGCTTGCGGAGAAATCCTTTCCCCCAGTGACAAAAAAGATGATTTCAATGTCGCTTGTGGCCGTTGTGACTATGCTGCTTATCGAGCATTAGCAGATGACTACGGCCATGGTTTCTTTGAGGAAGGAAATGGATTTGATGCACTGAATCGTGGAGGCGAGCGATGGAATCCTGATGCTGAGGCTCGCCTTTCCCATGATGGTTCTCGTCCATACCTATCACCTCTAGCAGATTATCGCAGAGGCAGTGTTCACGAAATACCAAAGAAATTCCTTGGCCGAGGTGATGGTGGTAGAGGTCGGGGTGACAGACCACGCCGAGAAATGCATAAGACAACATGCACACTTTGTTCTGATAAGTGTGAAGTCCCATTCAAACCCACACCAGGAAAACCAATTCGTTGCCGACCTTGTATGGGAAAAATTGAGAATGGAGATGCAACCCCTGATGAGTTGTCAGCAGAAAGAAAAGTTCTGCTTGCAGCAAGAGGTGCGGCACAAGAAACAGCAGGATTCAAGATGTTCATTGGCGGTTTACCTTACGAAGTAAACGAAGAAGAACTCTCTGCTTTATTCGCTGAACATGGGAAATTGAAGGAAGTGCATATCGCTACCGACCGTGAAACCGGTAAGAGCAAAGGATTTGCATTTGTTACTTACGCTAGCCATTCCGATGGTAAGAAAGCCCTTCCTAGCCTGAAAAATCTCAAAGTAGGCGGACGCAAGTTAACTGTTCAAGAAGCAAAATCTGACGGTGGGCGTAGTGGCGGCCGTGGTGGCCGTGGTGGCGGTGGACGCGGTGGAGATCATCGTGGCGGCAAAGGTGGCAACCGTGGCGGCAGAAATGACCGCCGCTGAAATTTGACATAGCCTGTAGGTTATGCCGAACCTATCACAACCAATGACCTAACCCGAACAATCGGAGGGATTCATTTGGGTTGGTTGGTTATCGATGGTTATGAGGATGAACCAGCAGCCTTCGGCGTACCTCCATACATCGGATTCCACATTCGTTATGTCTGTGGGGTCTTAGAATCTAGGAACATAGACTATGATTATGTGACAATTGATGATTGGAGACTCGGTAACCGTCCAGACTTGTCTAATTGTGATGGTATCGTTCTTCTCGCTGGAGCTATTGTCCCAGGGAAATATCTGCGCGGTACACCAATTTCACTCAGAGAAACTGATAACCTGTTGAGATCTGTACCACGCCATGCCCCATTAATCGCTGGTGGCTGGGCTATCAGAGGATGGCGGCAACAAGGTTGGACTCCACTAAGAAGCAACCTATTCTTATGTGTTCAAGATACTGATGCAACTCTCAACCATTTCCTAGAAAGTGGGAAATTCAAACACCAAAGAAGAACCACAGAACAATGGAATGAATGGGCAAACCATGGAGCACTGAGTAAGGCTGTACGCGAACACCCTGACCTGGTTAGTGAACAGGAAGGAGAAAATACACCTGGACCATTGACCTACGAAGTTGAGGTTTACCAAGGCTGTGTGCGATACAAACGAGGTTGTAAATTCTGTATAGAGCCAAAGAAGGGTGTCCCTATTTTCCGAACACCTGAACAGGTGATTGAAGAAGTGAGAATTGCCATCGAATCTGGTGTAACAAACGTGAGGTTAGGTGGGATGACCGATGTTTACACTTACATGGCTGAAGGCGTTGTTGAACTAGAATACCCACAACCAAATCCTGAGCCAATTGCCAAATTAATGCATGGTCTACGCGACCTTGATGGGCTTGACATACTGCATACAGACAATGCAAATCCAAGTATCATCGCAGAGAATCTTGAGTTAGCAAGTGAAATTACTAATACACTTGTTGAAACTCTTAGCGATGGTAGTGTTCTTTCATTCGGATTAGAATCTGCAGACCCAACCGTTCATAATGCAAATTGGTTAAATTGTGATACAAATCAATTGAAAATTGCAGTGAGACACATCAATGAACATGGACGTAAACGTGGTGCAAGAGGACTTCCCCAACTACTTCCGGGTCTCAATTTCATCGCTGGCTTAAACGGTGAGACCGCCAACACTTACAGTATGAATCAGCAACTATTGCAAGAAATGCGGGATGAGGGTTTGTGGCTTCGACGTATCAATATACGTCAAGTTGAAGGTGAAGGATTCCAAGAGATTCCAGAAGTTGAATTCCGCCAATTCAAACAATGGGTACGAGATGAAATCGATGGCCCGTTGTTAGAAGAGATGTTTCCTATAGGTCAGCTATTGAATGCAATTCGCTGGGAGAGCCATGATGAGCGCATCCGACTTCCAAGCAACATCACCGATGAAAGTCACAGAAGCGAGTCATGCCGCGGCAATTCTGGAGTTACATTTGGTAGGCAGGTTGGTGCCTATCCAATCCTAGTTGGAGTCCCATATCATATCCCGTTAGAATCCGTCTCAGACGTCATCGTAACTAGCCACGGGAAACGGTCCATTTCGGCAGTGGAAGCAAAACTCAATCTCAATACTGCAAGCCAAAAACAATTTCAAGCAATTCCTGGGATTGGAGAAAAAACAGCATGGAATCTAATTAGTGAACGAGTCAAGAGAAAACATCGTGGAATCTCTTTTTCTTCTCTCGAAGATGCTTTTGAATCAATCGATTTCGTACCTTCAGAACTGGCCATGAAGATATTGGAGGTTCAGTAATGGCATCCCTTGATGAAGCGGCAAAGTCTCTTTCCAATGCTTGCAACAAACTCACCCCTAGGTTAGGAAAAAAGGTATCCTGGATTTACAATCCTCTTGATTATGCATGGGAAGTACACAACCAATATCTGAGGAAATATGGTGGCTTAGGTGGCAAGACAATCTTGCTTGGCATGAACCCTGGACCTTGGGGGATGGGACAAACGGGTGTGCCGTTTGGTGATGTCAGCAAAGTAAGAGATTATCTTGGATTAACTGGAAATGTGAGCCAACCTGAAAGGTTACATCCCAAACGTCCGGTTATTGGCTTGGAATCAAACAGAAATGAAGTTTCTGGGACTCGGTTATGGGGGATTATTGAGGACTGTTTTGGCTCTGCTGAAGAAGCACATGCTAACATATTCGTGGTAAACCACTGCCCTTTGTTGATGTTTGATGAAGGCGGAAAAAATCTCACACCAGACAAATTGAGTGGGCAAAGTGCCAAGGAATTACTTGATCTTTGTAATCTACATCTACGACAAGTGGTTGGAATTCTCGGTGCTACTCAAGTAATTGGAGTTGGTGCTTATGCAGAAAAGCAAGCAAAGAAGGCCCTTGTTGGAATAGATATCGAAATTACTAGAATCCCACACCCTTCACCAGCTAGCCCATTAGCCAATAGAAATGGTGGAGCAGATTGGCGAGCAGCAGTCAAAGAAGTATTATCTGAATTGTGATTTCTCAAATCTCAAAAACTACCTAATAATCAAATATTTAACCCTGTAAATAGATGCATTGTGCCGCCCTAATGCTCATGAAGGAGGACTCACCTTCGCTGAGACGGTGCCCCGATGAACGAGACTAGAGAATCAAATAAAATGCAAGTCTATGACAGAAACAGAGATTGGACTAATCCAATTGATGGTGACCCAAAAACATTGCATGAAATGATGACAAATGCAGTTTCTCGAAGTGGTAGCGCCCCGCTGTTTGGTTACATCCCTAGTCGTGGACAACCAAGAATCCATGTGACATATGATGAGTTTGGTAGTTTAGTAGAATCAGTCTCCCGAGGATTGAGGGATCGTGGCGTAGAAAAGGGAGATAGAGTTGCAATAATTCTCAACAATTCTGTTGAGTGGGCGGCAACCTCCTATGCTACCAATGCCTTAGGAGCCGCTTACACAGCAATGTATACTCACCAACACGGAAGTGAATGGGCTTACATTATCGCAGATTCGGAGCCAACGGTTCTCGTAGCGGCAGACACTGATGTCCTTGACAGACTTTGCGAACACTTACCAGATGATGGTTGGCCATCAGGTGGAATTGTGTTAGTTGGCGAAGATGCGCCTAACACTAGCCCCCCAGAAGGTGTTACAGTCACTAACTGGAGTCAATTCGTTGCAGAAGGGAACAACTCAGAACCAGTTGGAGAGCCTGCAAGCGACCCACATGGTTTGGCAACCCTACTGTATACCAGTGGTACCACTGGAAACCCGAAAGGAGTAATGCTCAGTAACTGGAATATACTTCACAATATCTTGGTTATGCAAGGAAGATTTGAGTTATACAAAGGTGATAGGACTGCCTCATTCCTACCATGGGCACATTCCTTTGGACAAATGGGTGACCTGCACTTTATGCTCCACCAAGGGGTTCACATTAACCTGATTTCAGATTTACTGAAAATCGCTGAAGAGTGTACTGAAATCAAACCACATGCGCTTTTTGCTGTACCCCGTGTATGGAACAAGCTGTATGGTAAAGTGATGGCAGGACTCAACTCATCTCCAATCAAGAAACGTTTGGGAGCAATGGCTTTCAAGAAAGCAGCAGCGAGAATTGCTGCAGATGGAAGAGATTGTGTCAAGGTTCAACCAAAGGGATTCTTGGATAAGAAACTTGACAAAATTGTATTTGGAAAGGTGAGAGGTCGATTCGGAGGTGAAATGCGATTCTGTATTTCTGGTGGCGCCGCACTTTCCCCAGAAGTCGCATCATTCATTCAATCCGTTGGATTCTCAATGTTTGAAGGATACGGACTTACCGAGACTGCCCCTCTCATCTCACTAAATGGATGGGAAGATGGTCACCTATGCAAACTAGGATCAGTTGGACGTCCAGTCCCTGGAGTACGAGTAGTTATTGACCAAGATGCATGGGATAATCCGGATAGCGATGATGGTGAAATTATTGCTTATGGACCTAACATAATGAAAGGTTACTGGAAGAATCCCGAGGCTACTGCTGAAGTTATGACAGAGGATGGTGGATTTAGAACTGGAGACCTAGGAGTTTTAGTTGATGGCTTCATCAAAATTACCGGCCGAGTTAAAGAGCAATTCAAACTTCAGAATGGAAAATATGTCGCACCTTCACCTCTTGAAGAATCACTCAAACTTTCTGCCCTCGTAGAACAATGCTGTGTTGATGGAACTAACAAAATAAAGACATTCACAATAATTCATCCTAACGAATATGCTCTCCGAGATGGACTTAAAGGCGCGAATATTGATACTAGTGGCTCATTTGAAGAACTTTGTGCTTCTGCTGAAGTGCGGGCTTATGCTCTAGACGCGCTCAAAACAGAAATAATGGCACCGAATTGGAAAGGTTTTGAAATATCTGGTGGAATTATCCTTGATTCTGAAGAGTGGACTACTGTTAATGAAATGATTACACCATCACTCAAAGTTAAACGACGCGCATTATTTGCTAAACATCAACCAGACATTGATGCTCTACGTTAATCACAGTAGAGTTGCTCAATCAAGTTGGTCGCCATAACGCCATTGTTGGAACAATGAACCAACTATGATGCAGACTACAATGATGATTGCGCTCATGCCAGATTTAGAGTCGAAATTTTCCAATCCCTGCATTCCTACAGATGTAATCGTAACACCTGCAGCCAGTGAAATCCCACCTAGACTTGCTGAACCAACAAAGGTGACTGGTTCTTTCATATTCTTGACTAATCTAGCGCCTATAATAAAGGAAATATCCAAACCAATAGCGGCATAAATCCAATTAATAGCAGAAAAATCTACAATAAGCGAGAGAATAACTGCCATCACACCCATGCCAAGAGAACCGCCGATGATATAGTGAAAATTCTCACCGATTGAGGCGCCGGAAACACCAGCCATCATTCCAATTGCTACCCCAACCCAAATTGCAATTTTAGGATCAACACCCAAAAAGGCGTAAACTACTGCGCCAGCAGTTAACGCAAATGGCACAAAAAGAGCCCAAGCAGTAAGTAATGGTAGTAGTCTTGGCCCAGCTAAAGTTAGAGAGACACCAAGAAGAACAAGAATCATACCAATGATTGGCCCGTAGGTTGTGAGAATCACATCAAGTTGCTGCTCCTGACTCAATGGCACAAAACCCCCGAAGAAGATGCGTTGTTTCAATTATCGGGTCACTCAAATTTTGTGTTATTTGCTGGCGGCCGTAGGCCGCCAAGCAGGAGATATGATGTGTAGGGGATGAATCGGGATAATCATGGTGGGTGGGACGGGGGAATCCACTGAATCTAATTCAGGCTCCACCAAAGCCATGACCACATCCCCTCGTAGAGTCGTAACAGCGGCCTCATTATTCGATGGACATGATGCTGCAATCAATGTGATGCGTCGATTAATTCAAGCAGCTGGCGCAGAAGTGATCCATCTTGGCCACGACCGTTCAGCCCAAGATGTTGCCAATGCTGTTATCCAAGAAGATGCCCACGCAGTTGCCCTTTCATCCTATCAAGGTGGCCATGTAGAATACTTCACTTACATCCGTCAAATCTTAGATGATGCTGGCCGAGATTATGTCAAAATCTTCGGTGGCGGAGGGGGAACCATAACGCCAATTGAAATGCGAGATTTACATGAGGCAGGGATTACAAAAATTTACTCTCCAGATGATGGAAGAACCCTCGGCCTTGTCGGTATGATTGATGATATGATGGAGAAAACAAATGAACTCGACTTGCTCGACGAGGGTAAACTAGACGAGTTGTCTAACTCACTCACACCAGCCGACCATGGAGCAATTGCAAGACTCATCACACTTGCTGAAAATGGTGATAACACCTCCTTCCAATCAGCCCTGAATAAGTGCCGCTCTCAACCATATGACAAACAGGCACCGGTAGTCGGAATCACAGGCACTGGCGGGGCTGGAAAATCATCCCTTCTTGATGAATTGATGCTGAGAATAATTCGCGACTCTCCTGATTTGAAGGTTGCATTCCTTTGCACTGACCCGACTCGTAAACGAACGGGAGGGGCTTTGCTTGGTGACCGAATTCGAATGAATGCGCTATCTCACAGCAATTTTTTCATGCGTAGCCTTGCAAGTCGTGGTTCTGGCAAAGAAGTCAGTGACCGCCTTGAAGAAGCAATTTCAGTTTGTCAAGCAGTAGGATTTGACCTTATTTTCGCTGAAACTAGTGGGATTGGTCAGGCTGATGACGCAATTAGCAATTTGGTTGACCATACTTTCTATGTGATGACTGCAGAATATGGAGCACATACGCAACTAGAAAAAATCGAGATGCTCGATGTTGCCGACTTGGTTGTAATCAACAAATTCGAACGCCGAGGTGCTGTTGATGCACTACGTGCCGTTCGCAAACAAGTACGTCGAAACCGTAACCTGTTTGGCATCAACGATAGTGAATTACCTGTGTGTGGAACAATTGCAAGCCAATTTTCCGACCCTGGTGTTGACGACCTTTGGTTCCGTCTTTCCACACTGATTGTTCTCGCTGATGGTAGTAATCCAAATGCTACCAAACCTGCTCTACCTGAATCGGGAATGCCAGAACCTAGGCACATCATCCCACCTGAACGTGTGAATTATTTGGCAGAAGTTTCAGCAACTGTACGAGATTACCACACCCGAACTTATGGTGAAGTGGGAAAGGCTAGACTAGCCCAACAACTAGCCGAATCAGCAAATCATCTCGATACTATCGGCAAAACTGACGCCGCCACAGAAATAAGGCAGGAAGCAACCGAAATCCTGCAAGATCTACACCCAACTGCACGTACCATCCTTGAGGAATGGCCTGACAAAGTTGAAACATACGATGGGGGAGAATACTCCTACGATGTGAGAGGAAAAACATTCTCGGTACCAACGAAATCTGAATCTCTTTCCGGCTCGAAAATTCCTCGAGTTGCTCTACCACGAACAGAAGATAAAGGGACGCTCTTAAACTGGTTAAGAAAGGAAAATCTACCCGGTAGTTTCCCATTTACTGGTGGAGTTTTCCCATTCAAGAGGGCTGATGAGGACCCAACTAGAATGTTCGCTGGAGAAGGCCCAGCAAGTCGTACAAATTCGCGCTTTCACCTATTGAGTGAATCCTCACCTTATGCTCGCCTATCTACCGCTTTTGATTCGGTGACATTGTACGGGAGAGATCCTGATATCCGCCCTGATATTTATGGGAAAGTTGGTGAATCGGGTGTGTCAATATTTACTGTAGATGAAATCTCTCAATTGTATGATGGGTTTGATTTGTGTGATAAAAACACCAGTGTTTCAATGACTATCAATGGCCCAGCACCGATTATTCTAGCGATGTTCTTTAATGCCGCAATTCGCCAACAAGAGGTAAAATTTGAAGAAAATGAAGGGCGGGTACCGACTGCTGAAGAAGCATCTGAAATCCGTAATAAGACTCTATCAACTGTTAGGGGAACTGTTCAAGCAGATATTCTCAAAGAGGATCAAGCGCAAAATACCTGTATCTTCTCAACTGATTTCAGCCTCAAACTGATGGGGGATGTGCAACAATTTTACATTGAAAATAACGTACGGAATCATTACTCTGTATCTATCTCAGGATACCACATTGCTGAGGCTGGCGCTAATCCGATTTCACAACTGGCTTTCACCCTTGCAAACGGGCTCACCTACGTGGAGTACTACCGTTCACGTGGAATGGAAGTGAATGATTTCGCGCCCAATCTTTCATTCTTTTTCTCAAATGGAATGGACCCAGAATATGCTGTGATTTCACGTGTTGCCAGAAGAATTTGGTCAATTGCAATGCGTGATTTGTATGGCGGTAATGAACGCTCTCAAAAATGCAAGATGCACATACAAACCTCTGGTCGTTCACTTCACGCCCAAGAAATGTCGTTCAACGATATTCGCACAACTCTCCAAGCATTATTAGCTATCCAAGACAATGCAAATTCACTACACACTAATGCCTATGATGAGGCTGTAACTACACCTACATCTGAATCAGTTAGAAGGGCTTTAGCAATTCAGATGATAAACAACAAAGAATTTGGTTGGAATAAATGTGAAAACCCAATGCAGGGCTCATATCTTATTGAAGAATTAACAGATATGGTTGAAGAGGCTGTATTACGTGAATTTGAGAGAATTAGTGAGCGAGGTGGTGTTCTTGGAGCCATGGAAATGATGTATCAACGCTCGAAGATTCAAGATGAATCAATGTATTATGAAGAATTGAAACATTCTGGAGAATTACCGATTGTTGGTGTTAATATGTTTGAAAACCCTGATGCTGAAGCGTTTGACGAATCGGCTGCTGATTCCTTTGACATGGAATTGAGCCGAGCCACCCCCGAGGAGAAAGAAGGTTGTCTCAATCGGCTTGATGAATTCCATACTAAACACGCTGATGCTGCACCTGCCGCTTTAACCAAACTTCAGGAAGTTGCCCGCTCTGGCGAAAATGTATTTGCAGAATTAATGGAGACTGTTAAAGTCGCCAGTCTTGGCCAAATCACCGAAGCACTGTTTGATGTCGGTGGCCAATATAGACGCAATATGTGAGGTGCTGAGTTGAAATTATTGCTTGGCAGTGGTGGTATTAGAAACGAAGAACAAGTGAAACTCTATCATCATGAAATGGCACACCATTTCCAAGGCATTGATGAAGTTTTATTCATTCCTTACGCCGGTAAAGACCACGACTATTACCTGCAAAGAATCCAAGATTTCAGTGCGCCTTCTGGAATAAAATTAGTTGGAATACATCATGCTGAAGACCCAATAAAAGCTGTAGAAGAGGCGAAAGGAATCTACGTTGGTGGAGGTAATACATTTCTGCTGACTCGTGACCTTCATGATAAAGGAATAATTGATCTAATCAGAAATCGAGTGAAGGCGGGAATCCCATACATGGGAGTAAGTGCTGGCTCAAATGTTGCAGGACCAACCATGCAAACCACGAATGATATGCCAATTGTCTCACCTCCATCATTTGAAACACTTAATCTCGTACCTTTTCAGATAAACCCACACTACATTGGGGGTCAAGTCTGGGTGAAGGAAGGAGAGAGTTATACCCCACACAATGGGGAAACAAGACAAGCCCGCCTACGTGAGTTCCACCAACACAACACAACCCCGGTGCTGGGGCTTTGGGAAGGGACTTACCTGCGATGTAATGGTGAAACAGGTGAACTAATCGGCGGGAATGCCACTGTTTTCCAAGCCGCCAAAGAACCTACTTCTCATGATGCTGGCACGATATTTGACGGTTCATTAAAAACCGAACATCATGAGATAAAACACAACTGATATAATCCAACTAAGTATTACCCCTGGAATGATGCCAACCAACATTCCTGTGCCTTTATTTGTCAATCCCGCTTGGAAGTTTCTTACAACTTGAACTATCCAAACGACAAATAATACAAAACTGAACAAACCTCCAAAGCATGGACCGAAATCCCTTACTAATGAATCATCACTCTCTGTCACATAATCAACCTTTAGAATGATTCCCTCTTCCAAAGGCTCGCTGAGAAATAATTCTCCATATCCACTATCATAGTCAATTGAACCAACATCGATTTCATAGTGGTCGTAGTACACCATATTTGGACAAAGTGGAGGGGAACCCCATACTTCGTAATTAGGGTAGTACCAATCAATGCCTTGGTCGGTTACACTCATTCGTATCTCTTGAGCACAATAATTGTCCCATCCATTAGTATAAACAGGGAAAATTAGGGGAGTACGGCTTTCATCAAAAGTTTGTGAGCCAAGGAGATTTGACTGCTGTTCTGGAAGAGATAATGTGACTGAGTAGAATGCTTCATCATTAATTCCTGGATAAACTATGAATTCATAATGATAATCTGTATATGTCAAATGACATTCGGTATACGGGGTTTCTTTTGTTGGTGTATATTCGACATTCCCTGCCGCGGCACCATTTTCAATAATCATCAAATCATCAGTTTGGGGACAAGATTCAGCCCAATTCGTTGTATTTACAATAAATTCCAAAGGCGTCATATTTTCATCAAAAGATTGCACCCCTATTTCAGGGGGGCTTGCGCTGGGAAGATGCAATTCAATTGAATCGTTTGGCTGTTCGTAATAACGCGGATACACAGTAAACACGGCCTCATCTTCGGATAGATTGTCGAATGTTACTCTAGATACTTCTCCTTGACCTTCCACAAATTGAACTCTAATCATCTCCTTATTTTGGTGAAGATAATCATCTCCGCCACAACCGCCATTCACATGAAAAGAATTTGGATCTTCATCACCTAGATAATGATGTATTTCATTATAAATACTTAATGAGCAATCGTCAATCGGTGTATTCGAGATCTGGAAAGTTCCATTCAAACCGGATTCGTCCCAATCAACATTCAATGTTTCGTAGTGCCAAGAGTCATCCCAAGATTCGTCAGCCCAACCCATCATAAGCATTGGAACCATCATCATGAAGAATAAAAATAGACAGGTGATACCAATTCCTTTCAGAATTGAATCTTTCTTCGGCACCTGTGATTGCCCCACCCACACACTTGAGTCAATAGTCCCCACCTCCCCTGTGAGGGTAGTTCCTGTAGCAGGAGCAAGTTCAGTTGGCATCTGACCTTGCATCTCAGTATTGATAGAAAAGCCTTCGGAACCGCTCAACATTATTGGTTGGGGAGGAGATGATGTACTGGTGGATTTAGAACTAGAGTCGCCACCATCCCCATCATCATTAGAAGGAGTATCCCAAGGGCTACTCGCCCCCCTCCCTGGCTGTGCCATACAATGTTGCAACACAATGCAGGTTATGAGACTTCATCCGGCACAACTAACTATGCTCATCAAAAATTATTGATGAATGAATAATCAGCAATAATTATAATTTTGAATTATACAAAAAAAATGGCCCGCTTGGGGAGGATAAAATCCCCCCCCCAAACGGGCTGTTCGTATTACGTGTGTTTTCTACTCAACGAGTTCTATTCTTCTTCGTTGAGTAGTTGCTCGCCAAACATGATAGCCATGTAGGCTCCTACTCCAGATGCGATCATTCCACCGAATACTGCAAGCATGTTAGTCATGTCCCAGTCAGAGTTAACTAGCATTCCACCGAAGTCTCCTGCACCAGTTAATGACACTCCTACAAGACCTACTATACATGCAAGGATACCAACTTCCCAGCCGCCATCTTGACGATCATAAACCATCATTAGTAAAAATCCACCAAACAGAGATGCTACTGCGGTGTATGGATCAAGAGCTTCAAGGCCTCCCCACGTCATCGATGTAGTTGCACTTGATTGCCACCATGCTAAGGCGTATGCTACTATACCACCTAACATTTGAGCAATGAAATCATTCATTCCATCCTCTATTTCATCTCGTCCTGAAGCCATCTTCGCCAAAGTAAACATTGGCAATATGGTTCCNTTTGGCGATTGTTATCGTGTTTCTCGCCCCGCTTATAATGGGTGCCTTACTAAATGCCCAAAATCACGTGATTTTAGCACATTTCAAAAAAAGCCGGTGATATTGATTAAAGTTAGTGTTGGTAAACACACCAACTTGTAAATAAAAAAAAATGGCGAGTTAGCCGAGAGGATTAATCCCCTCGGCCAACCGCGTACAACGGCTTAAAGCCGACTTGTGTTTACTGTTCAGAGTTAACTGCTCAGAGGTTTTCGTCAATTTGGCCAGCTAATAGCGCACCAACACAAACGCAAATTCCATCAATGAGCCACGGCATAGCAACAGCCAATGCGTCCCCTGTATCATTGAGGATCATTGAAGCCATGTCTGCAGCTGACTCGAAGTTGACGAGTCCTGCCATTGCCATTACAGCAATTGGCATTGCCCAGTTATTATCAACCTTTGAGTGGATATGACCTAGAACTGCCCCCGCAGCAACTAATCCAAGAGTTGCCATTAGATCGAATGCCCATGCTTCTTGACCACCTGCGTGTGCCATTGCATAAGTCACATAGTCAGAGGTAATCTGCCCCATGAGAACTATTCCCAGGGCAGCGCCAACAAGTTGACAGACCAATGTTATTCCAGTGTTGATCCACGCATCAGCATCAGATAGGTTGTCCTTGTTCGACAACATCTTCATCCAAGTAACTGGTGGTAGGATATCAGCACCGTTGAAAGCCATCCATGCGATTCCAAGTGCTAACATACCACCAAGTGTGCCCAATCCTAAGCCTACTAGAGACATGCCGGTGGCACTATTCGCATCTATTACTACTATTCCAAACACCAACCAGGTAACGGCAAATGCGCCACCCAATTCGTTCATCCATTTTTTCAATTCTATTTCCATATTTTTCACCTTTAGTTTCCCATCGCACTAGGCGATTAGACGGCTTTTACACAGTTTGCTTATGAACCAACCCCTTGAGAACACTTCAAAAAAGGAGTTTACGGAACCAAAAAAAAAATGCCGGTGTAGCAATAGGAAGTAGGTGTTGGTAGCAACACCGCCCCCGAATTGCGGTTTATTTTGCCTGAATTGGGCTTTTTCCAACATTTAGTCCCTATATATTACCGCAATTGGGACATCGCCATCTAAATTGCTTAAATATAATTATTTCAAAACAGGTGGGAATTGATAATTCACAGGGGTTTTTACTTACCTTTGGCACTTAGAACAAAAGAATGTTGAACGCCCTCCTTGAGCGATTCTTTTGACTGTCCCATTACATGAATCTGTTAAACAAGCCTCACCTTCCCGCCCGTACACGCGGAATGAATGGGCAAAATAACCGAGATCCCCATCAACTGCAGCAAAATCAGAGATTGTTGAACCACCTGCTGCAATCGCTTCCCTCAATACCTGTTTTGTTTGCTCGACTATCCGTTCACACCTAGAACCTGTACGCCCAACCGAACTTGCAACACTAGATGCTGTACGACGAGGAGAAACTCCTGCCCGATTTAGTATCTCACAAACATAAATATTACCAAGTCCTGCTACAACTCGCTGGTCTAGTAATACTGTTTTGATTGGTGATTTCTTATTCTCTATTGATTTTGAAAGTGATTTCGCATTGAATTTTTCTGAAAGCGGCTCGCAACCAATCCTGGCTAAAAGCCGGTGATTCTGCTCGCCACCTGCTTCAATCAAATCCATGACTCCAAAGCGGCGTGGGTCATTGTAGACTGCTATCGCACCATTTTGCATCCGCATTATGACATGGTCGTGTTTGCCAATTTCTTCAAATTCACTTTCATTTGCAAAAAGGGTGAATTTACCGGTCATCCCTAGGTGGACTAACCAAGTAGAATCATCATCTAGTCGAATTAGTAGATACTTTGCCCGCCTTTTTATTTCCTCAATACGGCGATTTATCAACCTGTTACTCATGTCTTTAGGGAAGGGGAACCTCAGACCTTCTCTGCGCAAAACAACCGAACTGATTGTTCCACCCTGCAAATATTTGGTCAACCCTTTGCGAACCGTCTCTACCTCAGGAAGTTCAGGCACAAGGCTACGTATCCGCCATCAGCAAAAGCAGTTTTGATACACTGGCAACAATGTGCCATCAATCAAGGCCACATCTCAGGGGCTTTTCCGACTATCAGTGCGTGCTGGTCTTCCCAGCCCTTCAAACGAATCACTTCGATTACCTCAAGGCCAGACGCAACCATTGCATCAACCGCTGCAGCATAATGCTCTTCTGACCCGCCATCAACATTTGGCTCAGAGGCTGACTTCAATGACAAGAGTGCAACTCCATTAGGAGAAAGGAAATTTTCTGCAGCCTTAAGGAAAAAATCAACTTGCCCTGCTTGAGAAACATCCTGAAACAGCCAATCAACTCTGCCGTTTAGCCACGGCCTCAACGTATCTGGTTGCCTTGCATCAGCCAATACAGGTAAAATGCCTGGGCGTTTTTTCGCTAACGATACAAGGTCACGAATACACCGTGGTGCCACATCAACTGAAATTATTGAACCGCCCAAATAATTCCTCTCACCGCACATGTGGTCGTGAAGATGAGAAATCGTAGTACCATGTCCCGCACCCAAGTATAGTACCTGACTGCCTAGTTTTGGCAAAAGCGAGGCGCGTTCTGCTTTAGTTCTGAGAATCCCCGCTCCCAGTTTCGAATGACGAGGAGACCAACTGCGCCATTCCGAACCCCTGATTCTCCTCAACCCTTCGCCTCGTACGCGCACGCCCGGTACTGCATTTCTTGTCCAAAGACCGCGACCTTGTGTGAGTACGTTTTCACTCAACTCGTCAGTTTTCCCATGACTTCTGTAGCCCAGTAAATCACCTCATCTACGTGTTGGTTTTGGGTGGCGTTGGCGTATCTCTGCAACTTTTTGTTCTATTTCAGCAACCTCAGATTCGCCCCAAGGTTGTCCGTTGAAAGCGTCCAATCTCGCAGCAATAGAAACCTTGCCAGAAAGCATTCTAGCAATCTTTCCACGTACCCAACGCGGTGAACGTGATACCCAAGGATGCTGGAAAAGATGGCCGTGTTTAGGCACCGGAATACCATCCCTAAGGTGTAAAAAGAAACTTGTTTCAGCTCCAAGAACTTGCACAGTCCCAGAAGGTAAACGAGCCAATCTCTCCCTGCCATGTGCTGTTATTGACATTCTTGCCGCTAATAATGGCCCAATTAGTGCTGAAGTTGAAGGTAGATGCTCTAAAGCAACTTCTCTAATTGCTGACTCTACCGTTTTCAAGCGGTCTTCAACTTCCACAACCCCTCTTGCCCATTGGGAAAGAGCAGCCCATTCAGCCTCACTGATGCCAGTTGGACTAGATACTGTATGAAGTGCGTCTGCTGCACTTTCAAGTGTTTCAGCCTCAGCGATTTCAATCGGGATTACATCTCGTTGTCCATCTAAATCAATTTCAGGAAGAAATAGACCAGCCCATTCAATCACTCTTGCTTCCAAGGTCGTCCATGATGCTCGCATCTCGTCGCCAGCCCGCACGAGATGCTCAAGACGGCGGTCAGGATCGCTTGATGCCGCCGCAACCCCTGCCTGAGCAATAACCAAAGTTGCTTCTTGAAGAAGTTCAGCCTCCGCATCTGAAAGTTGTGGCCACCATCCTGATGATAATTCATGAACTGGAGTTTCAATGGCATCGGGGAAACGCTCTGCAAGGCGTCTAGCCTCATCTGTTTTCCTTCCTTTACTAAGAAGTGAAAGGCGAGATGCAACTGTTGCAGGCTTACGGCCAACATTCCAAATTGACTCATCAACAACCTCTCCTTCATCATCAAAGATGCGGGCAAGACGCCAGTCCCAACTGAGGTGCATGGGTAGCCCAACAGGTCCCCCTTCAAAAGGAGAATACCCTCTATAATCAACCAATACCACATACCACAAATAACCTCGAAACACCAATCTGGATAATCATTGAGATATTTGATAATACTCTCAAGCGTGTTACTTAAAAGCGAGTAGGCATGCGCTACCCCTATCGGAGTGTGATACCAATCTTTTGCCCTGAATGTGGAACCTTAGCCTTCCCTGGCCCTGACGGAAATATCAAATGCCCAAATGGGAGGTGTAACTATGAAGGACCCACCAAAGGCAAAGTAAAATTGCATTCAGGTGAAGAAGTTGATACCTTAGATACTGTGACTAAGTCAGAAGTTAAGGATTTAAAACACCTAAAGGAAGTCATAATTGATTCTGAGCAGCACCGTGGTGTGCTTACTCATGAAATGTATGTTTGTCCAAAATGTGAGGAGATGGATGTGTATGCTGAATTAAAACAAACCCGTGCTTCCGATGAGCCGGAAACTCGGATTCTCACATGTAAGAGTTGTAGCCACGGCTGGCGTGAATACTGAACTCTCGGTGCATGCTGTTTCTTGAGTTGTGGCCTTTTACAAAGATAATCACTTGTAAGTATCGTGATAACTCAGCCATGATTTAGTCACAATACAATACCGAGGCTTGAAAGAGGGGAGACACGAGGCGAGAACAATGATGCCAGCACCAAAGGGCGGGTCTCCTGCTAAATTTTCAGATGGAACATCTGAAGAGGGTGATAAACAAGTTCTTGGGCGCCAATTATGGCGAATTGTACCTTTTGTCAAACCATATTGGCGAAGGACAAGTTTGGGTATTTTTTCAAATGGAATCGCACGTATTTTTGATTTACTTCCATTCGTAGCAATGGGATTTCTTACAGATGCAATTCTGAATGGTGAAATTAGTCAGGTCAACGAATTTGCGTTTTATGGGTTATTGATATTAGGGTCGTTTACCGGATTAGCAATTGCTCAAGGTATCTCAAATTATTGTTGGGAAACTTTAGCACAATATCTGCAACATGATGTCAGAATGGCAGCATTTGATTCGCTTATTAAAATGGAAATTCGCTACTTTGAGGACCGACAAACTGGTGATATTATGGCAGTACTTTCCGCTGACGTCAATCAATTGGAGAATTTTCTCTCCGATGCATCAACATCAATGATTAGAATTATAATTACTTTCTCTACAGGGTTTGCAATCCTCGCTTGGATGTCATGGAAACTTGCATTGATTTTGTTTGTACCCATATTATTCATAATGCCACTAATCTATTTCTTCTCCACACGTGTACAAAAGAAGTACAGGGAATCGCGCCAATCATTTGGTGACATTAATGCAGTCCTTTCAAACAATATCTCTGGCATGGGGGTTGTGCAGGCATACAATGCAGAATCATATGAAGCAGACCGAGTAGGGGGAGAATCTTCTTCTTACAAAGACCATGCAATTGGTGCTACAGTTCAGCGGACAAAATTCCTACCAGGGATTTACGTAATTGCTGGACTTGCCTTTGGGCTTCTTGCTACTGCTGGCGGTTACCTGATGCTTGAAGGCCCCTCACAAGGAGGTATCACCCCAGGACAATTCGTCACCTTCCTGTTGATGAGTACTAGAATGTCTATGCCATTGTTTATTCTAGGAATGCTTGTTAATCAAATTCAGAAGTCTGAAGCGAGCGCCCGCAGAGTATTCGCAATGATTGACCTTGAGCCGTCAATTATTGATAGAGAGGGGGCGGAATCTTTGCAGGCCCCTGCGAACTCAATATCTTTTGATGATGTTCACTTTGCCTATCCCAATGGAAATAACGTTTTGAATGGTGTTTCATTTGACTTAAATTGCAACCAAAGTGTAGGAATCGTTGGCCCAACTGGAGCTGGAAAATCAACGATTGTCAAATTACTTCTCAGGTATTACGAAACCGATGCAGGTTCTATCTCAATGAATGGTTCAGATATTAATGAATTAACTCTAAGTTCTATCCGTGACCAAATAGGATACGTTAGCCAAGATGTCTATCTTTTCCATGGAACGGTTCGTGAAAATATTTCTTATGCAGACCAATCTGCAAGTAACGAATCAATTGAAGAGGCCGCAATGCTGGCTGGCGCCAGTGAATTTATTCAAAAATTCCCTCAAGGATACGAAACAATTGTTGGTGACAGAGGGGTGAAACTATCTGGGGGTCAGCGTCAGCGAATCTCCCTAGCAAGAGCAATTCTTCGCCACCCACCACTCCTCATTCTTGATGAAGCGACTAGTTCTGTTGATACACGAACTGAAGAGATTATTCAACGCAATCTCAATCAATTCAAAGATGGCAGAATGACTGTTGCTGTTGCCCACCGACTCTCAACAATTCGTGATGCTGACCAAATTCTTGTGTTGGTTGAAGGCGTGGTTGTAGAAAATGGTGCTCACGACGAACTTATCGCTCAAGATGGAGTTTATGCCGATTTGTGGGCTGTTCAAACAGGGGAACTTGACAAAGCAACAGGTGAGGCTACCCGTCATGACGGCTGAAAGTAACGTTGAGTGGCTGACAGTTAAGCCCGGCTCAGTTTGGCTTGGTAGTGATGAAGGACGCCTCTCTTTACATCCTATCAAATACCACCCCCGTCATGAAGTCAGAATTGATTACACATTTGAAATATCTAAACACGCCTATCCTCTCAATGGCCTGCTCAAACTAAGCGGTATTGATAGGGAACAATTTGAGCAAGAGGGGTTGCGACCACCATCAGAAGGTGAATGGTTACTTGCTCACACCCAAGGATTGGTTGAGCAGGATGATACTTCATGGGAAAAACTGGCTGACGAGCGCCCACGAACAGGTTTCTGGGGGCAGCGCTGTGATGGTTATCCACGTGAAACAAATTACAAATTAAAACTGAACCTAATGAAAAAGTGGGGGGAAGAGGAGCATCAAACTAGTTACTCAACTGAAATCCCTGAGGCCATGAAAGGGAAGGATGTTGCTCGAATTGTACGTACACCGCAAATGTCGAATAAACCTCCAAGGTTGCCGATGGAGAATAAACTACGGTTTTTCATCCGTGAAATTATATTTACTATTTTTGTTGGAATTGTTCCTTCAATTTTGTGGGCATACAACTTTGCTTCATCAGAATATCTAACTGGAAATTGGACCAATATCATTGGTGGAGGGATTTTCATCAGCCTTGCTAGTGGATTCGTATGGCGGCCAAAAACTGCATCTTATCGCGTATCAAGTGACGGTAGTTCAATGGAAAAAATGTGATTCACGAGCGATCTTTGTCATCAACTTGAAGACCTGGTTTCTTTGAAACATAGATTCTCCACCATGCCTTGAGGACTCCTGTACCGTAAGACCAGTGAAGCAAAAAAGTCATCAATGGAGCAACGAGCACAGTTGCAAATGTGCGACTTGGTGAATTTCCTTTGGCTGCCCCCGCCCAACAAAGTAGCACATAGAGAGCGCCTAAACTCACCGGAAGATGGACTGCGGTTCTAGGGCAACCAAAAGGCACCACATCTGGAGAAATGTTCCAAAACTCTGGCCATGCAAGCCCACCACTCAGTGCACCACAAACAAAGGCCCCAATACCGATGAGTGCTAGGATAGGGAAGAATCCGACAGCTGTGTGCGACCATGCCTTCATACCAGGATGGACTTCACTCGCGAGGATTCTGACTAAACCATAATTCTGAATTTGCTTTCGGACGCGGGAAGGATTGCGACGTCTATGCCACATGATGGCTGAGCCATCTGTCCACAATTTGTAGCCTGCTTGCTCAATGCGATGGTCTAACATCGCATCTTCACAACCGATTGCCCCATCATCAAATCCACCTACGGCGTCCAGAACGGACTTGCGATAGGCGGCATTGACACCAGGAAGTTGTTCGGCTGGCTCTAAATCAGCCGTACCTCTCTTACCATAATTGGTACCAGCAGTTACCCATTTTGAACAAAATGTGACATCAATTACGCGCTGCCAGAATGTTGAGCGTTCATCAGCAGGAGCAAAGTTGGGGCCACCAACACCTGCAACTTCTTCACGCTCAAACCAGCGTACTAACTTCTCAACCCAATCAGATTCAACCCAGACATCATCATCAGTGAACATCACGATGTCGCAGTCAACAGCAGCCAACGCTACATTGCACGCGTCTGCACGTGTGCGTGAACCAGCATCATCAATGAAACTGGCTCCCTTCGCTTCTGCCACCGCTTGCCCTGGGTCGCCACCCGGGCCAACAACAACCACCTCAAAAGTTGCACCAGAATTTCTCGCCTCGTCACTTGGCCAAGTCTGATTCCCCAATCCATCAAGGGCGATTTCTAATTCCTCAGCATTGCGCAAACTAGGGATAATCACGCACACGCGCAAGTCACCCACCTCACCGGCCATGCCCATCCGACCGACACCCCCATTTCAAGGCTAATGTGCCAAAGTACCACTCAGCGAGAGATTGATATGGGAAGTATCTGTGGCCAAAAATGTGAAAATTACCCAAATCATAGTATTTCTGATGTTGCCACTGGCTGCTCTAAGCCCTCTACTACAATCAATTGATGTTGAACTTGAGAATGAAAATACAGTAAACTCAGGCGCATCAGGACCTATCGTAGTTGTAAATTCAGATGTTCATTGGTATTTTACTGCTGGAGATTTTTCCACCTATAATGGCTCCATCATGGCTGAAGAAATTCGTTCAGATATGGAGAATTCAAGTGGGATGGACCGAGCGGAAGTGAATTGGGTCTCAGATTTCCGAGCTGATACACCCGGTGATATCTACTGTTCATTCCCTGCCTATTCGGGCCAGTGTCACCAATTGTGGCTTTCATTTCAATTAAATATCACCGGATACAATGATACTGAAAATTTTATGTACATCATGAATATGTCAATGGGAAATAATGAGTTTATTCCAACCACCTACACCGGCTGGGAGAAATCCGAAAGTCGTTCTCATATCCAGATGTGGATGAAGGAACAAGGTGGGAATGAAGATATGTACCGCATGACTAGTTGGGAAAATGACACTGTTGAAGAACTCATTACTGGCTACCGCGACAACTTTACTGTTGGAGATGTTTGGACTCAAAATATAAAGCATTGGGAAAATTGGACGAGTGAGGAAAAGGGGGAATATAATGCAGGAGGTGGCAATTGGGCCCCTGATCCTCCCAACTCTGATTCTGGTAGTGATTACGATGAAATGAATGAAACCAATAATGCTACAAGAGAAGTTACTATTCAGAGTCCTGGCTATAATTTAGCAGATAGCAGTGGAAGTGGGCCAACTTCAATTACCGGTATTGAACTTGAATCTTGGAATGAGGAAGGCGAAATGGAAGAAAGCAAAGTATTCAGTGAATGGGGGTATCCTATCGTGGTAAATAATATGACAATCCTATCTTGGAAATATGTGAATGGCGTATGGATTGATGTAGATAATGATGGAGTTCATGATTCAACTGACCTCTGCCCTAACACACCTGTAGGATATACTGGATTAGACTCTGAAGGATGCTCTTGGGAACAGAGAGATGAAGACTCTGACGGGGTTTTCAATCCTGACGATAATTGCGCTGATACCGACGTCCTAACGATGACTGATCTTGATGCAAACGGTTGTGCTTGGGAACAGAGAGATGATGACGGAGATTCAGTCCTCAATCCTGCTGACCATTGCCCTGCAACTCCCGCTAACGAGACCGCTGATACTGAACCCCCATGGCAAGGATGCTCTGCAAGTCAGAAAGATACTGACAATGACGGAGTAACAGATGACTTGGACCAATGCCCGGGCCATAATGACAGCATTGACGCTGATGCAGATGGTATTCCTGATGGATGCGATTTGCTGATTGATAATGATGGGGATGGAGTCAACAATACTGCTGACCTCTGCCCAGGGTCGGATGATACTATTGATGTAGACCAAGATGGAGTACCAGATGGCTGTGATGACATTGTGGATAGTGACTTTGATGGCGTGGCTGATGCTGAAGATGAATGCATGGGTTACGATGATACAATTGATGTTGATCAAGATGGAATCGTTGATGGATGTGACACAATTATTGATTCAGATGGAGATGGGGTTGCTGATTCATTTGAAGTATGCCCTGGGTATGATGACAATGTTGACATTGACGCCGATGGAAAACCAGATGGTTGTGATGATATCATTGATTCTGATAATGACGGGGTTTCCAACTCTAATGATACCTGTGAAGGACATGATGACAGCGTTGATTTAGATGGAGATGGAATTGCTGACGGATGTGATAATCTCATTGACTCTGATGCTGATGGAGTAGCAGATGTTGATGACAAGTGTGCAGGACATGATGATAGTATTGACATTGATAATGACCAAATCGCTGATGGATGCGATACTCTTCTTGATAACGATGCAGACGGGATTGCAAATGAAAATGACAATTGTGTAAGCACACCCGCAGGAACTGAAATAGACAGTACTGGGTGTGAAAAACCAGCGGCTGGATTATCAGGTGGAATAATCAGTTCACCAATAGTGATAGGTGGAATTCTTGGTGTTGTGGGTGTTGTTGTCTTAGTAGCCGCTATTACAATCATGCGCCGAGGAAAGGATGACGGCGATGATGGGGATGAATTACTATTTGACGAACCACGAAGTAACCTACAATTTAGTGGAGCAGGGATGCCAACTAGAAGTTCTCAGCCACTTAATTCCTACCCTACATCAGGTGCACCTACGGTAGCATCAACTCCACACCCATCACAGGTTGGAAAAATGCAGCAAGATGGATACGAGTATCTCGAACACCCCCCTAACTCAGGGACTTGGTGGCATAGGGATCAACAAACTAATCACTGGATGAAATACCAAGGTTGAAAAAAAACTAATCAGCATAATTTGACCCCCTTTAGGGGTCATACCCCTTTGCGCAAAGTTTTGAAGGTGACCCCACCTCTCAACAATTGGTCAACATGACTTCAGGAACAGGAATTCGATTAAACGGCGCGCTAAGTATTCTTCTAGTAATGCTACTAGTTTTGGGCGGCATGGCATCTATGTCATCCCTTGAGATGAATGATACTGCCGCTGCCGGTGATAGCGGTAATGACGCTGCAAACAGCGACGAAAAGAAGGCCGGTTTAACTCTAGAAAAGAGTGAATCTGCTTGGTTAGAGCGCTGTAAAGAAATGAAGAGCAATATGCCTGACCGAAATGACTGGGCCTGGGAAGTAGAAACCCCGCTAAGAGACCGTGATGCAGCTACAGGACGCCAAGCAAATAATGATGGAAACAATGAGTCAACTGACAATAATTCAGACAACACAGATGTTGATATTGACTGGCATCTACCTGGCAACATTGTAGTTTCTAGAACTGCATCTGGTGAGTATGTAATTCGAATTGTTAGCGCAGATGGCACAGTTACTGAGGAAGTCCTAACTGAGAATGGATTCGCTGTGTTCCTTAGAAACCACGGCTGGGACACGACTGATGAGGTTGAACAGAACCAAACTGACATTGTTGAGCACGACCGGGTTAGAGAGGAAATGGCGGCGTTAGACCTTGAAATTCTTGAGGATGGAACAATCATCATCACTCGTACCCGCGGCGACTGGATTGAGTACGAGATTATTCGAACTAGTGAGGATGGCTCAACTACTGTGATTAAAGTTAATCCACGGGGTACCGAAGTAGTGCACCCACAACCTCCACGTGAGCACCACCAAAGAGAAAACATGGGGGACCGTGACAGAGGCGAGGAAGGTTTTGCGCCTCTCTTTTCATTCGCTGGTGAAATGAATGAGGATGTCATGGATCGATGCCGAGAACTCATGCAAAACGATAAGACAACAATAGATGTTGATGTTTTGCGAATTGGCCGACCACTTGCAGAGCGAGATGCTCAACGCAATTAGAGCGACTTTTGAATCGTAATCGGGTCATTTTTGATGCCCCTCGCATAGCGAAGCCTTTTGAGCCTTCTTTGAAAGACACGTTACATCGCAGGGGTATGGGACCGACATGATGAACATAACAGCCCGAACAGAAACCTTCAGAATGATAGTGGACATATTGTCAACTTTGGTGGAGGAGGCTCGCTTTAATTTTGAAGATGATAAACTCGTGGTGAGGGTCGTAGACCCTAGCCACGTAGCAATGATTCAGATGGAAGTTGACTCTGCGGCCTTTGAATCATATGAAGTAACAGAATCAGTTCTAGGATTGGAATTGTCAAAAATTTCCAAACTAGTACAACTTGCTGGCGCAGGTGATTTGATTGTTATCAACTACAATGACAGCGTTGGTAAAGTTGAATTTCAAGTTGGTGAAATTGAGCGAACTATTCGCCCACTTGACCGCCAAAATATGCAAGAGCCGAAAGTCCCTGAACTTGATACTGATATCTCAGTCAGCCTTTCTGGTGCTAAATTTGCCCGCGCTTTGAAGGCAGCAGATCAAGTTGGTGACTTAGTCACATTTTCAATTGACCAGACACGATTCAGTGTCAATGTAACTGGTGAGTCAGATGCAGTTAATGTGAGTTATGACGCTGGAGAATTACAGGAATTAAATTGTGATAGCCCTGTCAAGAGTCAGTACAGTTTGCAATATCTACTCCCATTAGCCAAGCGAATAGAATCAACTGTCGATAAAGTGACTGCTAGGTTTGGCGAAAACTATCCACTTCGTTTAGAATTTGAATTCGCTGATGGCGGTGCTAATGTTGTATATTTCCTAGCTCCTCGTGTCGAAGGCGATGCTTGAGTAATTCATCCGGTATAATCTGCAACTACCAATGGTTAGCAGTGTAACTAAAGTCGGACATATCGCTAGAATCTCAATGCGCTCGCCGGGATTTGAACCCGGGCGAAGAGGTTGGAAACCTCTGATGCTACCCCTACATCACGAACGCGTAGCCCGCCGACCGACATCTTAGACTTAACCGCGTCTATGGGAGGCTTGATGTTTAGTAGCCCCCGCACCTCAAATTATGAGAGGCCGAAACTGGGTTGGAGTCGCTTTCATCTTTCTATTTCTACCCGTGAATGTGCCATTATGGGATATTGTACTTCCAAAACTAGGCATCAATATAATGGCTGTTTTTATTGTCCCACTATTCTTTTTCCTCGGAATATTGCTCGTCTTCTATCCTAGTAGAGAAGATAGAATCTCCACCATCCCATCAAACCAAGCGAATGAGGAGGAGTGAAAATGAAGAAAATCATTGTTATCAGCCTCATTTTGATATTGTCAACCCTTGCCTTACCATTGGCTATTGCTCAGGAAGAGGTGCTTCCTCCTGATGTGGATTATGAACCGGAAATGCGGATGACTAGACTATTCGCATATAGTCAAGATACGCTATCTCCCGAACTCGTTGAGCGGGCCGAGATGTACACTCACAATTTCCCCTTGGGTTTCGGTTCTTTTTCATCCGATGGTCCGACTCTTACCACTCCTAGTTTCGTTCGTGATGCTCCAATTGGAAGTGAAGATTGGAATTTCTCACTTTGGGCAAGTGGTAATGCCCAGGTTGATATTGACCTCTTCCTGTTCATTGATGGCACCGAATTAGACCAAATTAATAGTGGCGGGATTACACTTTCTGAAGTAAAACAACGTATTGATTTCACGGGTGGGAATTTACCAGATAACATTTCAATTGACCAAACTCTTTCAATCCGCTGGACTGTCAATAGCGGCGCTACTCCATTAATAGAGAATAGTGATTGCACAATCCACTGGGGCTCAGCCGAAACTCCAACTAATCTAACAATCTCCGCAGGAATGTACCAAATTGATGACCCTTACCTTGAGAATGAAGGTACCCCATTCAGGGGTGATGGAGAGAACTACTCACGCAGTGAATTAGTTTGGGCTGTTCAAGCACGTTGGGCTCTTGATGAAAACCAACTTGAAAAAGGAACCCTAGTATTACACGCTGATGACGGAGGAAATGAACTCATCATTGAACCGAATGGAGAGGGCATCAAGTCAGACAGCGGAATCTACCGCTGGGAAATTGAAGAGTGGGAAGATGGAGTAATCCTCTCAGCCCATGTGATGTGGAATGATTCGTCAGGACTCCACGGAATGACAAATCAAGTTATAGAAATGATGGACCCAAAGGGGCCGAGCATCCTATCTAGTGGGCTCAAAACCACATTGTTTTTCCTAACAATACCAGTTCTCATTGGAGTTGGATTTTGGCTCAAAGGACGATTTGAAACACTTGAGGAGAATGGAAAGGAGTTAGGGCATGGACCAGGTAAAGAAGGTGATTTAAAACGCCTGATTGTGGCTACTACATTTTTAATTGCTGGAATAAACAATGCACTGATACTCTACAGTTTCCACACACGAGAGTTGGGGGCGTCGGAGGATATCGTAATTCTCCACCTTTGTTTACTTGCTTTTGCACTTGGGGCTTTTGGCCCTATTTGGGGTGCAATTGCTGATAAATGGGGCCATCGTAAGCAACTGATGGCATTTGCAATCATTGGAGCAAGTTTACTGATGTTAACATTCCCGTTCCTGCCTCTTGAGGGTTATATCCTTGTCTCAGCTTTACAGGTTGCTCTATTCTCAGCCGTGCGCATGGGAGTTGCAGTCGGAACAGAATGGTACCCTGAACAAAAGGGTGAGTTCCTTGGAGTGCTGTATGCATTCGCATCCTTTGCAGCAGCAATTGGTTCAATGTTGTGCAGTAAATTGTATGTGACTCTATTACCCACTAGCACCACATTTGCGATGCTAGGTATAGTGGGGGTATCAGTTCCCGCCTTACTATTTGGTGCGTGGATGATATTACAATTTGAAGGTGATGAATTCTCTTGGCCGGTATGGATGTTGAAAGGTGGTAAGAAACCTGATGTGGTTAAGTTAACAATTTCTGAAAAAATGTCAATGTTCAGAGGCATGCTTCGCTTTGAAAGTAAATGGGCACTTCTCTGTCTCTTAGGAGTAATCTTGGTTGCAATTCCACGTGGTGCTGTTGTTCTAACTGCCTTGCGTTACCTCGAAGTTGTTGGGTTTGATGTTGACTTCACTGGCTTGTTAGAAGCATGGGCTGTGATTGCTGTCCTAATTTTGTACGCGGTAATTGGAAAGGTATGCGATGATCGTGGGCCCCAGACCGTTTTGCTTTGGTCAGCTGCCGCCTATGGTACTCTGTGGTCAATCTTCAGCATCGGCCTTCCGCCAATGATTGCTGTACTCATCTTTGTGGTCCCAATTTACCCGATGCTGTTGGTGTCAAATGATGCTTTGATGGCAAAATTCACGAACAATGAAGAGAGAAATCGTGGAATCGGTATGGCCAGCCTTGTTGCTTTCTTGGGCCAATCTATCGGTATACTGGCTGGATTCTTTGCACTTGGGTACCTTATTAGTTCAGGGAAAACTGACATTATTGCTTACGAAACTTTCTACCGAGCAAATGTGCCTCTTTGGATACTTGCAATTGGTTTCACGTTTTGGCTTGCAAAACGTATTGATGCAAGTGAGGGTGTAATTGATGCAGAGATTAGCGAATAACACTACTACGCTGTATCTGTGATATGGGCTAGAGCCACATTGGTCACCTGACCTGAAAGAAGTGGTTGCCAGGAATGTATACGATATAATTGAGAATTAATTGTGATTACTTCTTTGTCTAGCACCTCAAAAGATTGTGGTGCAAGACCCATCCCAAGACCTGTGGCCTTCTGAATGGCTTCTTTTACAACCCAAACCAAATTGGTTAGTGTGCTTGCTGCACCGGGATTTTGGTCCCATGCTTCCTCAAGTTTAGTCAATTCATCTCCTGATGCCATAAGTGGTAACAAATTGCGTTGCCGACCGGAATCAGGTTCAACATCGATTCCCACTGATAACTCAGTTGGAGCAATAATCGCAATGGCTAGTCCACCACTATGTGTGATAGAGATTGAAAGAGGTTGTGGGCCAATTAAAATTGGTCTCCGGTATTCATTCCTTTTAATTTGATAATCCTTGACATCATATCCATTTTGTTGTAGGAGATGGGCGATAAGATACCGACCCGCCGCATGTTCTTCTGCACGTTTTGCAACTTTGAATGACTGAGCCTCAATCGCATCTACAAAATGGAGATGAGAAATATCTGGTATAGAATCTGATGGAGGGGGGTTGCGTGTCTTCATCCAAACCGCATGAAATTCGCCTTCAACGGTTTCTGGAAGATTCAACAAAAGAGGGGTTGAAGCCGGTTCCCACATCCCATTCACCAATTGGAAATTCAATTTTTCAATTGCGATTCAACGAAAAGGAATCGCTTTCTGAAATAGGTGCCATGCCCTTCAATCGCAACCCTTTCATAGAAACAACTGGTTTGCCATCCTGGTTCACAACCAAGCAATCGTGAACGGTGACTCCGTCATCTTCTGCACCTCTCCTCAAAGCGCGCATTCTTAGTGAATCTGTCTTTTCAGGAGTTCTAATCAACTCAAGCATCTCAATTCCTACAGGTAAAGATTGCAAACCGTCAATTTCCATTGCCACCATTCCAGCGTTCTGGAAACATGCTTCAATCAACATAGGTTGGGATTCTAATGTGACTTCTTCAGAAGAGAATTGATTTGTATTTGGTAACTGATGACGTGATAATGCAATGCCGTCCGCACCAAACATCTCATCGATACTACATCCACTCAATATCCCACCATGTGATTGGAATCTAGGCCCATGGAAGAATCGCTGGTACACGAAATCTGATCCAAGAACAACACCACCTCTTGAAGGAGTCCCAATTGATGGTAACTTCAACAACCCTCTGCCAGCATCTTTCTTTAGCATCCTAACTAAACATCTGTGATGTATTCTTGGCTCTCCAAATATCTCTCCAGATTTGTTAATCAAATCTGATTCTAATCTGCATTTAACCCACACATTTTCTGAGTTTTGATGTGAGAATTCGGAAACTACTCTCAACTTTTGCTCGGGCTTTAGTAATTTGATTGGCAAACCAAACCTCACCCCTGCAAATCCTATTACTGAGCATGGAGGCCACAACAATTGTGCACCTTGTGAAAACATTTCAAGAGCCATCACCCCAGGATGATATGGGACATCATCGATAGCATGGTCTTCTAAGAATGGGTAACTATTGACATCTATTGTACACTCGTATGATAGTGAGTCGAATGGTTGGTGGGCCACAACTTTGTCTACAAACGGGAAGCGCTTGGCGTCAGCTAACAACTCTGAAACATCATGTGGTAATCGTTGTGGAGGCTCTCGGTCAGAACCATCATCATTCAGAACTCCAAGACTTCCTGCAAGGACGACTCTGCGTTTACCGCCTCTCATCACTTCATCAACGAACAGGGAAACTCCCTTCTCAACTGATACGGTCTCAATTCCTGCTTCCTCGAACACCCTTTCAATCGAGCCACGGGTTGCCATCCCAACATCTTGCCAACCAGTCCACGCCAAAGCAACAGCGTGAGGTTCTGAATCAGTGTGTGCAAGGCGTGACATTTCAGCATCAAGAATACAATTTGCTGCGGCATAATCAACTTGCCCTCCATTGCCAAATCGGCCTGCAATTGATGTAAAAGCACAACAATATCGTAATTCTGAGCTATGGTCTTTAACGGCATTAACTAGAGACTGCCAGCCATCAACTTTGACAGACATTACATTGTTGAAGGTATCCCAATCTTTGTCAGCAACCATCTTTGAATCTTCAATACCAGCCCCGTGAATTATTCCCGTTATTGGTGAACGCCTCTTCTTCAACTTCTTGATAACCTTTCTAACCTGTTTACTAACTGTCACATTACAAGCATGATAGGTCGCAGTATTGCCACTTTCCTCTATATCTGAAAGTGTTTTATGAATGTCAATTGAACGCTTAATCTTTGACCATGCCTTTTCCCAATCAACGATTGTAACTTTGCCAGACTTTGAATCGCCTTGCATCTGGATTCTCAATTCCTTCTTCATTTGCAGTAATGTTTCTTCTGAGGCATCGGCTAAACTTGATAGAGAACCATCAAGTTTAGTTCGTCCAAGTAATGCAAAGTGGCAACCAATTCCTCGATTCGCTTGTGCTAGGCCAACGATACAGGCAGCAGTAACCCCTGAGCCGCCCCCAGATACAATGAACACATCATCTGATTTTAGTGACTGCGGCTCAGATTCGTGGGCTTCATCATAAATGCAAACCTGCCATCTTCTCCCATCGCCATCAATCCCAAGTTCGCGCGGACCCATGCGCTCTATTTCGCTGAGTATTGTTGATGCCAATTTATCTGCGTCCACCAAGAGTTCAGGTGCAACATCAATTGCTCTAGCCCGAATGTTTGGCCTCTCTCTCCCAAACGATTTGACTATCCCATGTGCACCAGCACCTAGTGGATTGAATCGATATCCGCCATTTCCATGTCGGCCATCAAGTGCTGAAATTGAACAAACAATTCCGTCACTACGGTCCGCCAACTTTGCATCTATTTGTTGCAGCACCCCAAATAAACCATGGCAAACCATCTGTGTTTGTTGTTGGCTAGTGACCTCGGCCCAAGCAATTCCCGCTAAAGTACAAGGAGCAGTGTGGATAACTCCTACAATATCCAAATCACTAATGATATCACCAAATTGAGATAGGTGATCTCGATTCCCAGGGTCTAATCTGATAATATCAATCTCACCATCTTTTTCAATTTTAATGTTTGAAGTGATGCTAGGGTCTAGCATCAACCTAACAGCTTCAGAACCGCTTGATTCAAGTTGCTGGCAGATAGCATTTCCAAGCCCCCAAGAATCATCAGTCACAATGATGTATGAACCAGCCATATCAATTGGGTGGGACTCAGATTCATCAGCCTCCTCAACTTCAACTACCCAGCGACGAACTGTACTTTCAACAGAAATTTGTGGAGATGGTGGTTCAACTACCACTAACTCTGACTTGTCAGGGGCCACTTCTTTTTTCTCCGGTTCAGAATCCACTATCACAACATTATCTGCTGGCTCACCCCCACGCATTGAAACAATATAGGATATCATATGAGCAAGAGTTGGGTAATCACGCAATTGGAATGACTCATCTACAGGTAAGGAAAATTGTTCACGGCAATCAGCCATTATTTCCGCTTGTTTGACTGTATCAATCCCCAATTCACCTTCTAAATCTTGATCCAACTCAAGGAAATCTTCTGGATAACCAGTGTGCCTTACAACAATTGATAGGACACCTGACTCGACATCGCTATCGGTATTCTCTAGGTTTGGAGGATTACTCTCCACCGACTGTTCGTCCACAGAACTACTCAGCACAGGTTGCTCCTCTTGTGGATTTGCTTGCTCTTCTCTTCCCCCACCCATACTGGCGATGTAACTAATCATGTGATTTAGTGTTGGGTGTTCACGTAACTGAAATGAATCATCAACTGGCAAGGAAAATGTCTCCCTTAAATCAGCCATTATTTCTGCCTGCTTTACTGTATCAATTCCTAATTCACCTTCTAGGTCTTGGTCCAGTTCAATGAAATCAGTAGGGTAACCTGTATGCTTTGCAACAGTTTCTACCACCTTATGAGCAAGTCCTACTGGATGTTCGCCAGCAATTGTTTCAGTAACAGTTTGACTTACTAGCACAGTAGGGGGGGTCTCTTCAGCGACCGCTTTCACTTCCTCTTTTGGTATCACATCGGGTTGCGATGGGGCTGATTTCAGAGGCATTGTTGATGGAAGGGTAGAATCGGGTTGTGCATCTTGCTTGGAAACCTGCCAATCACTACCTTCAACGCCACCTATCAATGAATCATCAGGGGCAATGTATGCAACTAATTTTCGCTTCAATAAGCGTAATTCGACATCATCTCCTGCTTGACGTACTGCCCATTTCTCAACACTTTCTCTATCAACTCTATTGAGAGTTCTAGCAATTCGTTTGAACATTGTCAGAGCAATTTGACTGCCAAATCCTGCGGCATGACGAAGCATGTATTCAACATCATATTCTCCACCTTCAGAAAGTCGGAGGTTTCCTAATGCAGGATCTGGTTGTTGGAAGTTAGCAATCGGTGGTAACCGACCTGATGCTAGACCATACAATCCGGTGGCATCTTCAACACCAACACCCATCGGATGACCTGTGAATCCCTTGGTATTGGTTATGATTAAACTCTCAGCAGAGTCCTTGAAAGCACCTCTAAGAGATTCAATCTCAGCAGCAGCCGAACCGCCTCTAGGAGGAGTGAATGGTTCATGTGACATGAAAGTCGTTTTAGGTGCGATCTCATGTCTATCAATTCCCCAACGGTTTTCCATATCTGCAACATCTAGCCTTGTAGGATGGTATGCCGAATTTCCGATATGAGCACCTAATAATTCTGCGTATGGAACTACTCCCCTCTCATCAGCATGAGTTGATTTCTCAACTACGAAGGCAGCCCCACCCATACCAAGCAACATGCCGTTGCGTCTGACATCAAATGGTAACGCTACTTCTTCCACTACATTACCCATTGAATGGGCACCTGCAGCAGCAAAACCTGCACCGATCCATTCCATCAAATCGTCACCGGTGGAATCGTCGCCGCTGATTACAATCACTCTGTCACAGCGACCTGAGTCTAACCAATCCTCAGCGATTGCAAAGGCGGCTGGAGTAGAGGCACATGCGTTATTGATGGCCAAATTCGGGCCACGCGCCCCAATCCATTGAGCGAACTGTGCGTGCCCCATTGTTAGAATTTGGAGTAAGAATTTTCTATCAAAAGTGCCGTTTTTGTCAGCCCCATTATTCAGTGCGTGCCGCATGGCCATACCTATGCCAGGGAATACTGAGGCGAAAATCACGCCAGTTCTTTCACGAATTGAGTTGGGAAGATTCCACCCTCTTACTAATCTCTTACCAGCACTACTCACCTGTTCGACAGGTAGGAGTGGGAGTGCTGCATCTTTGAGAGCCTCCAATCCAGCAGCAAAAGAAAGAGTAGTGGAAACATCCATTGCCGCCACTATTTTAGGATCAATCCCATATTGCTCCGCCAAATCAAAGTAGCCACCAACTCCTGCTAGTTGAGGTATGCTAGCAAAGGATTCACAGGGTAAAAATTCAGCTCTTCCATCAGGATGTTTAACGATTCTAACCATGTTTTTGTCGAGTAAACGCTGTTTGATATCATCGGGTAATTCAGTGATGAAATTCTCTCCAGCAATTATTCTCTCTAATGCATCTGGCTCAAATACTTCATTCATCCCAGGAAGCCCAAGGCTTACTCCTGTCACAACATAGGGATTGATTCTTCGTTCAGCATGGGGGTCTGAAGAGACTACAACATTTGTTGCACCTTTCACCTTTTGAGAAACTGTGAATCCACTAGGAGGGGCTATCACCCACTCGTTTAGGGCTGCTAAGGTTGTTAATTGCTCAGCGTCAGCAGGACCTGAAACTGATGCCTCAGAAGCGATGCTTGCTAGTAAATCAGGTAATGTTTCATCAGTAATCCCAAGGGCCAAAAGATGGAGTTCACCTTTGATGAGGCGAGCGGGATAGCCAGTAATATCTGAAATACGGCTTGCAAGGTAACCCTCTTTGTCAACAACCTGTTGGACCGCATGGTGCCCTCCATCAATCACAATTGTTTGCGATTGGGTATTCTGAGAGGTTGTGGCCATTTGACTATTTGAGGAACTTACCGGTAGTGGCCTAGCGCGAACCCTTAATTCTTCCATCTGTTCACTGCTGATTGAAGAAGAATCATCATTAACAATTCCATTTTTCTGCCACACCTCAATGGGTCCAGCCCTGAATCCTTCAGTGAGGCGGCTTGAATCGACAGAGTACATTGACGGTAATCGTCCTGAAAGTGCGCATACTGCCAGGGAAGAAAGGAATGATGCTACACCCCCAACCTTTGGGTGGTTTGTGTTGGTAACAACCTTTGATTGTCCATCAAGAATCTGCTCAGCAAAAAGAGATAACGCCCGTTTTGGTCCAACCTCTATGAATAAGCGTCCACCTCGGCCATACATCTCTTGAATCTGCCCAGTCCATTCTACTGCAGATGACATCTGTGGCGCCAATTGATTTAGGATTGCATCGTGAACGGTTTCACCATCCCCCAGACTTTCGGGATAGAATTTCCCATCATAGTTGGCAGTGATAGGAATTGAAGGTAATGACAACTCTAATCCTTCGAGGAAACGATGTAGTGGTTCGTTAGCAGGAGCAACAATACGTGAATGGAATGCGTGACTTGTCTGAAGAGTAACGCATGGAATATTCATTTCTCCAAAGCGTCGAATAATATCTTGCATCGGTTCTGTTTCACCTGCGATGACAGCCATCATCGGAGAATTTTTGTTGGCAGCAATTATGTAACCATCAACCGAATCAATGACCTCCTGTATTTTCTCAAGTGGTGCAGTGACGCTCGCCATCAACCCCTTGTCCTTTACTTCCACGTTACCCATTTCAGTACCACGGGCAGCTGCAGCACGCAATGCGTCGTGGAATTTCATGATTCCAGAAACCATCAAGGCAGCGTATTCTCCCAAACTATGGCCAGCAACCATATCAGGATTGATTCCATGCTCGCTTAGCAATCTGTAAATTGCTAAATCAGCCGTCAACATTGCTGGTTGGGTGAATTCTGTTTGCTTCAACTTCTCTTCAGCAACTTTGGCCTGCTCCTCGGTAAGGTTATCGCACAAAACAAACTCAGAAAGTTTTTCACCATCAAGAATTTCAGACATGGTTAAATCCGCTTCATCCCATGTTTCACCAATCACTTCGAATCTCTTTGAAAGGTCTAGCGTCATACCAACATATTGACTACCTTGGCCAGGAAACATCTGTACCAATTTTGCATCGGCTGGCAATGCTTCCTCTTCAGTAATGAAAACCATCTGTTTTGCTAAGAATTCCCATTTTGATGGATCAGAGAGATTATCAGTCAATAAATCCATTCTCTTAGCCAATTGTCCCCAATTAGTGGCGACAATACCACAACGAGCACCTTTTGCTTCAAAATCAAATGATAAATCTGAAAGTACTGCTGAGAGTCTGCGGCCTGCTGGGTCGGCATCAAAGTTTGAAAATGATGATGAAAAGAGAGTTGATTTAACTCGTTCAATTTCTGAGGCTAAAGACTCAATATCATCAGCATTCAGAAGCAATATACCTCCTTCAATCTCAAGTAATTCTTGATGGCTCATTGAAGGAGTTACAGTTGAATCAAGAACACTTGGAACAATTGGAGTTTGCACTTTAGAAAATGATTGGTCAGAAAAACTGCGAATGAGGTTTTTGTGGTGCACGGGGTCGTATTGCTCAATAGCACAATGGAAATTTGTCCCACCAAAACCAAACGCAGATACACCTGCTCGTCTGGGTGCTTTAGATTGTGGAACAGGCCAATCAGAAGATATTGTTGGAACATAAAACGGGATTTCGTCCCAGTTTACTGAAGTATTTGGTTGTTCAAATCCTGCAGATGGCGGTAAGGTTCTGTGATGAAGCGCTAAACTCGCTTTCAGTAAACCAGCCATCCCAGCAGCTGCTTTAAGGTGGCCAATCTGGCTTTTTACTGATCCTACTGCAACAAAATCACCAGCGCCACGGTCTGCAAATACCCCAGCAAGAGTTGACAACTCTGTTGCATCTCCAACCTTAGTGCTAGTACCATGGGCTTCAATTAATTCTACTGAGGACGGAGAATATCCAGCCTGCTGATACGCCCGCATCACTGCCTGCTTTTGACCTCTAGTTGACGGAGCAGTGATTCCTTTTCCTCTACCATCACTTGATGAACCGATTCCGCGAATAACGCTGTAAATTGTATCACCATCTGCTATGGCGTCCTCTAACCGCTTGAGGACTACACAACCGGCCCCTTCCCCCATTACAAATCCATTCGCACGTGCATCAAATGGACGGGAATGAAGTGGTGAGAGCGCACCGATAGCACTGAATTTAGCGTATGTCCCAGGGTCCATGGTCCGATCACTTGCCCCACACAGCATCAAATCGGTTTGACCGGTTTGTAGCATCTGACAAGCAGAGACTAATGCGGCAAAAGTCGACGCACAAGCAGCATCAGCACTGAAATTTGGTCCTTGTAAGTCAAGCAAGTTGGCCACTCGGCCAGCAACTACATTGGCTAGTTCCCCAGCCATTGTATCTTCATCAATACGTGGTGTACCCTCAGTGATTGCATCTTTGAATTGTTCACTACTTGTTGCTGGCATACCAGCTTCAACTGCCTTTCTTGCAATTTGATCTGCGTAAACACGCTTACTTGACTGTACTCGATTTTCCCCACCTAAGGCATTAGCGAAAATTACGCCACAACGAGCATTTGGGAGTTGTAAACGACTATTTTCACCTATGTAACCAGCATCTTCCAACGCTGCTGCTGAAACCTCAACAGCCCACAATTGGGTATCATCAATTTGAGATAGTGTTCCTGGCGGTTGTTTCCAACGCCTCCAATCAAACTCAAAATCTTCAACAAAGGCCCCAATCTTAGAGTAGGTTTTGCCTTCTATTGCACTACCTGGCTCACCTTCAACCCAAAAATCGTCTGGGTTCCACCTATCATGAGGCACTTCACGAATTGCAACTTTAGCATTCAACACATTATCCCAAAATGCGTCAATATCTGGTGCATCTGGTAAAAGAGCGGACTGACCTACAATCGCAATCGGTGCGAAAGGTTGTTGGGGGACTTCATCCAGTTGTTCAGTCATATTACCACCTCAATCTGAGATACTGTCTGGTACCATAATGCTGGAATAACCTGCATCAACATGAATGATTTGTCCTGTTACTCCTGATGACAACGGCGATGATAACCAAGTTGCGCATCCTGCAACATCTTTCTGTGTGACATTTCGACGTAATGGTGAGTTTCTCTCAACATGGTCTAAAATATCATCAAATCCAGGGATGCCTCCTGCGGCTAAGGTTTTGATTGGCCCCGATGAAATCGCATTCACTCGATGGCCATCTGGGCCAACATGATTTGCAAGTTCGCGAGTCCATGCTTCTAATGCCGCTTTTGCTATACTCATCACCCCGTAGTTTGGAACCCACCTAGTTGAGGCAGCATAGGTTAGAGTGATTGTTGATGAGTTAGGGGCAAGATGTGGCAAAGCATAGCGCATTACTCTTTGTAATGAATGAGCACTGATTGTCAATGCTGTGTTTATCGGGTCATTTTCCACGAATAACACTGGTCGGTCAAAACATGGGCGCGGAGCAAATCCAATGGCATGAATGACAATATCCGCTTTTGCACCAGGGTTTGCATTTTGCCATTCTGTGAAAAATTCGGCTGTTAATTCATTGGTTTCAACATCAATTGGGTAAAATGCTTCGATATTATCTAATTTCTCTTTCAATTGAAATACACGGCTCATAAATCGCTTCTGAAAACCAAGAATTAACTTGCATCCAGCAGCTGATAATTGCTCGCAAATAGCCCATGCAATGCTTTCTTCGCTAGCCACACCGAATACTAGTGCAGTTTTTCCCTTTAGTTCCAACATAAAAGCACCTGTTTCTACCAACATCGGTTCGCCGGCGAAGGCGCCTTCAAGACCTTTGCCTACTCTGTGAGCCAAGAGCGTCATTCACTAGGGGATGTAAGTATCCCAAAAATGTGCCATATGCACACCTATTTGAGTGCAAATATCAAAATTCCGACCGTAGGTCGGGTTGAAACTCTTGGGAAATAGCAAAAAAACAGAAATTTAACACATCATATTCAAAATAATTCAAATTATGATGATATTGATCGATGATATGACTTCACTCGTACTCACCATACAAAGCCTCAGGCAGATCAATATGGATTGCACTCAACACGGCTTCTGCATCTAATCCCCTACCGATTAGAGAGGTTGCAAGAGCTTGGGACCTACGAGGTACGGTCTTTGGACCTAATACTGCACCTGGTCTACGTGGGTCATCCATGTAGTCAGTCTCCATTAGGAACCCGCCTTCATTTTGCCATATTGTATCAGAAATATCCTTGATTGAGTCACGGCCAACTACTACAGATGAAGTCAAGCCATGGGTGAAATTTTTACTGATGTCTGCATCTGCGTGGTGGTGAATCGCGCCAAATCTAGGGAACCCTACGTGGTCACAAATCTTAGCAATTTCACGATTAGTTTTCTCACCGTTTGCGTCGAGATGAAGTTGGGCAGGAACATTTGCCCTTTTACACATTGAAAGCACTTCAATCAAAATCTCATCAGCCTGGTCTAATACTTCATCGCCAACATCCCAGTGAGGCCGCCCCACTTCACCAACCCCTACCGCTAAATTTTCTTCACAGAATTCGATTGCTAATTCGACTGCTTGAAGATGTAATTCATTTGATTTTTCAACCCCTAGTGATGCACACTGATGGACCCATGAAGCGGGGTGAGGGCCCAGTACTACCCGAACTCTCAAGTCACATTCCAAGCGAACTTGCTCGGCCATTGCTACAGTATCTTCGTATGCCTTTCGTACACCCTCTACATTATTTGGGAGGTTATCAAAATCTGGCTTGTGAACTAATACCAAATCAGTACCGCCAACACGCTGGAAATCGGCCGCTGCATCAAGATAACGCCCAACTCTATCCAAATGGAAATGGTTGTCTAAAATAGGGCCATTCCACTGCCCATCAACAAGAGTCATTGAGACACCTCACGATTCTTCTTCTTCCTCTACTACTTCAAGCGCGGCTTCTTCAGGCTCTGAATCAACTTTTTCTTCAGTCTCATTAGATTTCACTAATACTTCCACGAATAGATTCTCGGAATCAAATCTTGTGCCCCAATGTGTTGCCGCCATCTCAACCAAATTTTTGTGCCTAGCACCAAGTGCAATTCCAATTCCGTTTGAAAAAAATAGTAAATCCATCTCGTGTAACTCATCACTAATGCGAATGCACTCAAGACGCCCATCAACCTCAAAATCAGGATAATATTCTGAAACCTGGTCAGTTCTAAGTGGCTGACCATAGTCAAACGAAACTACAAGAGGCCCTTTCTCAGTAGTAATCCCTTCATCGGGCCGGCCTAATCTGAGTAACATTTCACGAGCTGCTGCCCAAGCAACCTCTGAATGATTCGTACCGTGTACTACCAGCCTACCTTCTTCGTCGACTAAAAGAGTTGCACGTGGGTTCTTGAGAGCCAGTATGACATACTTGCCGCTCTTCTTCCCCCCAAGTGAATTAATGACCTCTTCGGCCTCAAATGGTTGAGGGGCTGTGAACCGAACTAATTGGTTCTCTACCCTAACTTTGATTGCACTTCGACGACCCATTATCACTCCTCCTTCCCGACTGCTTCAACTGCTTCCACTTCTGTATTGGTCTTGAGCGTTGCGAGTATATCTCCCATCCAATCTTGGTAAATTGGAACAATCAATACTGGGTCCTCTTTGATTGATGAAAGATTTGCGAGTGCTCCGCGTAACCGTCCTGCAAACCTGCGATTTCTATTCCCTTGCAATTCTTCTGTCGAAAATGATTCAGAAACTCGCCACCAAGTCCCTGCTAATCCTGCTGCTATGGCAAGTGATTCCGAACCTTCTGAGATCGGAGGCTCGCTAACTTCTGGCTGAGTTCGTTTCCATGTTTTAGCAAATCGCCGCCGAGCAAATAATTGCAAAAACAGTCGTGATAATTTTGCAGCCTCATCCGCAGTATTCTCTAAATAAGTGAGCCAATCCTCGTCTTCAACCCCCGGCTCTATGAAATAAGTGGGAATACTATCTCTATCTGCTAACTTGAGTAAGCGCCGAGGTTCAGGGTCAGGGAATTTTGCTCCCTTGACATCTTCTAACAACTGCATGCGAATTAACATCCGTGCTAAATCTCCACCACCGTGAATTGCTAACATTGTTGAAGACCCCTTTCCAGACTTCTCCATCTTCTCTTCATCTTCCCATGATTCCCGCTCTTCTGGATGGAGTAAAAATGCAAGCCCATCCCAGTCATCTCGAGGACGGAGATTACGTGGTAATACAACTGTGGGAATGTAAGGGAAAAATCTGATTACCCCTCCTTTGGGGTCTTTCCAATCCACTGATTTCCAAGGCCAAGACAAGAGAACACCTCAACCTAGAATTGATGAATCCTTAGCTAAATCTTTCGTGATGTTCTTCTGGTGGCTCTCCAAGGTCCCACCACCAATTTCAAGCAGTTTTGCGTCACGCCATAATCTCTCAACCACATATTCTCCGACGTAGCCATAGCCACCCATTACTTGCATAGCACGGTCAGCAATATCTTTCGCTAGGGTTGTTGCGACCAACTTAATACCATCAGAATCCAAACGGTTTCCACTCTGCTCAACATCCATTTGCCTTGCCACGTTGTAGAGGTAAGCCTCCATACCACGCCATTCAGCGAATGATTGCCCGATGTAACGTTGTATTTGACCAAAATCTCTAATCGGCCGCCCAAATGCTTCTCTCTCGGTAGCATAGCGGTTCATTTCTTTGACACAGCGACGAGCAATCCCTAGACTCATCGCCGCTAAAGTAAGCCGCTCCAATTCGAGATTACGCATCATGTGAATCATTGATTCACCACATTCCCCAACTAGGCTTTCAGGGCCAACTATACAGTCATCATAGACTAATTCAGCAGTGTTGGAACCGCGCATCCCAGTTTTATCCTCAATCTTTTGTCCAACTGAAAACCCAGGCGAATCTGCGAACACTAGGAAGGTTGAAATCTCAGCCCTACCATTTTCATTCATTCCTGTTTTCGCATAAGTCCAAACAACGTCACATGGTGTACCTTCTTCATCAATACAGCCGTTAGTAATCCACATTTTACGACCGTTGATTACCCAATTCCCGTCATCTCTTTGCTGAGCAGTAGTGCCCATTGACATTACATCTGTACCGACATCTGGTTCAGACATTGCCATGGCTCCTATCCACTCGCCACTGCAAACTTTAGGAAGTATCTCTTGCTTTTGATTAGAACTTCCATTTCGTGAAAGGTTGTTGACAAACAACATGCTATGGGCAAGATACGCTAACGCAAACCCCGGGTCACTATAGGATAATTCCTCGTGAACAATTGTAGCGGCTAAGGCGTCCATTCCGGCCCCACCATACTCCTCTGGAGCGGTAATCCCCAGAAGACCTAGCTCACCCATATCACGTAATAATTGGAGATTGAACTTCTCATTTCGATCAAACTCAAGTGCTTGAGGCTCAACTTCCGAACTGACCCAGTCACGAACCATTTCTCTTAGCATTGCATGCTCTTCGGTCGGATTGGCAATGTCAAGCGTCTTGTAATCCACGCTTCCACCCTCATCTAATTGACGTGATCTCACTTGTTCTCTCGTACCCAATCCTGAAGTTGTTGTAATGACCAGCCTTGGTCAAAGTAACCTTGGATTGTTGCGTCATCCCAGAATGGGAAGAGGCGCTTTGCACGGTCCATCTGTGAGTCTCCTCCAGCAGCAGGTCCACCACCATAACCAGGTGGGCCACTACTCTGAGTAGCATAGTCCGAACTGCCGCCAGTTTCGGCACGAGGCGGACCTCTTGACATTGGAGTTACAGCCTCGCCAGGAGGCAAGTAATCCTCATCCTCAACAAAGAAATCACCTTCTTCTTCATCTTCTCTTCCCATGACCATCATGATACCAACAACTAGTGCGATAAGAACTAGGATTACAGCAGCAATGCCACCATAAAGTGCCCAACTAGTCTCTGTACCTCCAGAACTACCTGCTTCACGAATATGGAATGAAGGAGATTCACCTAATTCATTTCCAGATGCATCATGTATTTTGAACATTACAGATGATACCGGCTCGGGGAAGGCATCTACATGTACTCTACAAATGCTGTTCATTGCAGGTTCAAAAGTGGTGCCACATGAGTAGTTGAAGTTGCTCAGTTGGCGGCCTTCAATTACTGTAAAGATTTGTAATTCTAATTCACCAGCGTCAGTACCTACATTGGTTACATCTACGAGCAGTTCGAATGATTGGCCCGCCTCTGGTTGGCCAGGTGAAACGATAATTTTGTTGATGACGAATTCTGCTTCCTTGTAGGTCAAGGCGAAATCTCCGCCTTCTACAGCAGAGCCAAACTGTCCGCCAAGAGTAACTCCATTACCTGCTGAATCTGTACCTGTGACCCAGAATCTCAAATCAACTCCATCAAGGTCTGATGGCAATTCATGACCTGGCCACAAATCAACACAGTAGCCAAATGCTCGATTTGGTGATGCTGACAAATCTAATTGAAGATCGGCAGTATGCCAAGCATTAGGGAAGGTTGAGCGGTATTGGCTCCAATTTAAATCGTGCTCGTAGTACATCCAGTTGATTTGCATTGAGTTCGCCACTAATTTTTGTCTCTCTTGTATTGGGAAATTGATATTCACGCAATGAATAGTTGAAGAAGGTAATATTCCATCAAACCCTTCAGCGTCAGAGCCTGAAGTTAGTTTCCATGAACCAAACGGTACACTAGGTGCCTCGTTGTCCACCTTCACATAGAAGGTTCTGTCATCAGTCATTGAGAAATCGTTGGCACCAGCTGGCAAGGTATACTCGCAATCGGGGTCGTTAACATCGGTCGAGTCGCATACTCTGAAGACATATCGATATTCGTTGGTTGACAGTGCTGCTGGAATAACTAAGTCAAATGTTCCATTTTCAAAACTGTAATAGAATACTTCTGTAGCTGCTGCCACATATCCACTGTTAGGCTTATCAGATTCACCACCGGGATAAATTGGTGTGCGAGTCAATTCCATTGTCATAGGAATCTCTGGTTGGACGTCAACTCCTGACTCCAATGCTGCCTTGAAATAATATTCACCATGTAATTGTAAAAGGTCACCAGGGCGAACAAAGCCACCATCTTGAGTACCAACTGAGTTTGTGATGAAACCTGAGGTGTCATCAGCAGTTAGAGATTCACTATCAAACTTCAAACCTGAAGAATATGCCAATAGTTGGATGTAGCGACTGCTTGAGAGTTTGCTTTCACCATTCTCTGGGTCCAAATCCTTCATGAAAACTTCTGGGGTTATTACGCCCTGAAGATTAACTACGCCCCAACGCATACGTATTGGTATGTCAACTAGGAATTCTGTTTCAAACGCGTCAATTAGTGCAGTCCCATCCAAGCGTGTGATTCGTGGGCCTATTCCATCTCCATTAAAAGTCAGCATATCTGCTGAAGTACTATCACTCCAAGAAGTTCCGTTACGAGGTGAGAAATAAACCACGAGGTCATCACTGATTGCTGGATTAAGATCCACCTTGACGTAATCTACATCTCTCCAACCATTGTCATCATTACCCTCAACTAACAAATGGTAAACATTGCCAGCATATACTGATTTGTTAAATTCTGTTAATGGGTTTCCACCAGCATCGCTAACATGGAATGAGTATACCCCAGGCGGGCGAGATTGCTTACCGATATAGGTAACCAAATCTGATATGAAACCTGCATCTCCTCCATCGATTGAATTGCCAGAAATATCAGTACCGGAAACAAACAAACTAGTTCGAGGGGCTGGTTCACCATTAGGGATTGACAAACCCGTTTGGCGGTCATCTATGCAATCATTTGTTGGTTGGCAAGCCAAGTTGGAGATGAAGTAAGTTGTATTTCCATTAATATCCGTTGAATCCTCATTAAGGGGTACCGACTGATATTCACTCAACTCTGGAATCCTATTGCCGTTAGTGTCATGTTGTGCTTCAACCCAGAAATTCAGAGTGAACGAGGGTGGGGTTTCTGGAATGTCTCTAACAATAACTCGGAACTTCTGGTTAGCCTGGGGCGGTATCCATGTATCGTCAGCAAGGTCTCTCCAGTTCTGCAAACCCATCACACTGATGTTGATGAGATACGGAGAATACTGGTCAATGTAAACCGTCATTGGTATCCCACATTCTAAATCAGGTGATAACTCAGCAGGTGGGCAATTAGTGTCGCCCCCAGTATAATTATCCATGCGTAGGCGATAGGTATCATTTCCTGCTGAAAGTACTGGAATTGAAGGTTGCCATGAGAAATTACCGCCGAGGACTCCCGGGAGTCGATCAATTTCATTCCATTGGCTGATGTTTGAGTCATTCTGTAATTCAAAGACAAGTGTGTAAGATGCTGGGTCAGGAGAAACCCCTAAATCCTCAAAACGCACAGTCCCTTCCAAAGTCAACACATTATTACTGTGGATATTCCCTAGGTCGGTTTGCTCTGCATTTGCTTGATTCAAAACGGTCAAGGAATTAATTGATGCGTCGTTCTCAACGGCATTACCAACCAATAAATCAAACATAATTGCTGCAGGAAGCCCTTCAGAACCTGAATCCGTAATTAATGTGGCAAACAATCTTGCAGAGTTTGAGTCATCCCATGCTGAGTTTATTCTGAAACGCCATGTTATCTGCTTGCCATCCGCAATATCGGTTGAACTTGACAGAGCAACCATTACCGAAACTAATTCGGAGCCACTTTCTGACCAAAATGAACCATTACTTGCAGCCCAACGAATTTCTGACAAGCCACTTTCTGATTCAAATTGTAGACTAGCACCAGCGATTGTTGCCCCTGTACCAACAGCAACAGAGTGAGTTGTAATTACTTCATAAACCTCACCAGAAGCATACAATCCAGTGAAATTACCGCTCATATTTATTGTAGAATCATAACCATTCTCGGTGGTAATTTGAAGATTGTCTAAGACAATCCCGCCACCATCGTCAGATGTAAACTTCATTGGCACCACAACTTGGCCACCCATTGGTTGGCCAAGAGCGACTCCTTGGTTCAATTCACGAGCAATTGCGTTACCATCGGTTAGTTCCTTACTCCATGTGTAAAAGATATCAAGGTCTTTCAGATTAATACTTGTAGCAGCCTGAGCAGTTGGATTGGTGAATTTGAAACGGAATTGAACCCATTCGTTGCCATACGCATCAATATGACCCACTGGCACATTGGGGTCATCTAACAAAGCCTGGACTTGATTGAAAAATTCTGATAATTCAGCGTAAGCATCGGGAGTTCTCCTCTCTTGATTTTGAGTATATCCAAGATTCTGTGATGAAGGCCCTGCCAATAACTCAATTGAAGCATTTCCAATAGCGGAATTATCCCATGATAATTCAGCGTGATTGACAACTGCACCCTTTGGCAAGAAGAAAACGGCTCCTTCTGCTTCCCCATTGATGTTCATCGCCAAAGTAGTGTTGTCTGAACCATAATTGATTCCATTTACCATCTGTGTCCTAAACATTTGCTGGCGCCCAAGTGAGCCGAATGCACTTTCAACCATGCCCCATTCAATATCACCATCACCAGCAACATCAAGTTTGACATTTGACATTGTATGCGCAAACCTGACTTCCAACCATATTGAATAAACCGTACAAGCATCAGAATATTGTGCTCCAAAGGCCACTGTTGTAGAAGGGGAGGCAAATGTCAGCCATTGATTATTTACTGGGCTGAACTGTCCAGACTGGTTACTGTTAGTCATCAAAATTAGGTTACGATTTGCGCTTCCACAAGAATCAACAACCATTGGTTTAACAGCCATTATGGGAGCTTTGAAACGGTTTTTCTCCAACATTGGGGACCAACTAGTATCGTTCATTTTTGGCATATATACAATCATGCCACCAGAAGAATCCACGGTCCATTCACCATCATTTAAGTATCCCACATCATAGAATATACCGTCGGAGGAATTGAGTCCTGAACCAATTTTTGTTCCAAGTGTGAAACTATGCATTATTGGAGTATTCATTCGATTTGCACCAGCATTGTAGTTGAAGCGGAGGTCAATTAACCCATACTGATCGCTATCAATGTCCCAAAGCTCAATCAATTCACCTTCTAAGCCAATCATTGATTTGCCGTATTTATCAACAACTGTTTGACCATTTGAAGAATCTAGAACATCAACGGTAAAAGATCCAGGGCCAGCAGTAGCAACTTCAACATCAAGAATCCCATATCCATTAGGGAATCCGGGATTGGGATGAGAACGCGGAGCAAATGATTTCATCACTACGTTTCCTGATTGAGGTAATGCATCACCAATTCTCAGAGAATCAATATACCATCCTGGCATCGTGCTATTTACTGGAGGCCATTGCATTGGATTTTTCTCCAATACAAACTTCAGTTTGACATATTTCCCTTCATGTGCTGAAAGGTCAAGGGCAATGTTTGCCCACCCATTTTGGTTGTTTGCCCAAGTACTCATTCCAGCCAAAACCCAAGCGTCAGGCGGCACTGTAAGTCCATTCTTTCCACTACAAGCGGACTGGACCTTGTTGACCCCAGTCCCCTTCTGAAATAGTCCTTGAGTGCCCTGCTGTAACCCAGAAGTAGCCCCAATGTCAATGTCAACGAATTCCCATGGAGACCAACCGACAGCGTCTGATGAATTTTGAACAGCAACATAAGCACAATCTTCGTAATATTTGTTGCTTCCAGTTGCTACACGATTGTAGAGGCTGTGATAGGAGTTGAATGTCGCTGCCCCTTTAGTCGGATATACCCAGATAGCTGAGGTATCCATTGTATAATCGAAACTTGCATCTGGCGCATCATCAGTATAATCAGGGTCATCAAAATTAGTGCCCCAACAAAAATTTCCGGTCGCACAACCGGATGCGGGAATTTGCATCATTCCTTGTGTCTTCCTTTCCCAATTGAATATGTCCACTGGTTGTTGGGGGTTCATTCCTTGGCTCCCAGTTTCAAAGTCAGCATTGAATCCCTTGCTGGTTAGAGATAACGTTGTTGCAGTGGATGTGAAAGAACAATCCATAGGATTTGATGAATGACAATTAGGATCGTTGTAGGTAGTTAATCCGCTGTTGTAGCGAGCATCCCAAATCCCTCCACCCCCAGTTGGCATGAGAGATTGGTCGTATGTTGTAAAATCATCGTGCATCGCAAAACCTGTTGATACATTGACGCTAGCAGAGGTAATTGTTTCTCCTTCTGGCAGTGAAATAGCTCCCGTCATACTATCCATAAAGTTGCCCGGTTCTCTCAATTCAACCTCAACACTAGCACTGCCATCGGAAAACGTTGTGACCGATGCAGCAGTTGCTGTGGTTGAGAGAATCATCAATCCAAGGATTAGGTAACTGGTTGCCTTCTTGTTCTTATCATTCATGTCTATCACTCCGGAACCGCTATGCGGCTCGTGAAAGCGAGCACAGAGTTGCATTTAATCTCAATGGGCTAATGACTATGGCGAAGTTACTGCAAAAGTGGTTCCTCACGGCGTTGAGAATAACATTTTTCAGCCAAATTAGTCAAACCTCCAAGGTTTTCTTCATTCGCTTCAAGTCTGACTATATTAGCCACCGTTGTCGGATGTTTTGGCCCCAAAGCATCGCATAATTCTGGCCCTTTACTTACATCAAATGTACCCAACGTTCTCGCTTCATCGATTATCTCTTGTTTGTCCAACCCTAGAAGTGGCCTTAGAATCGGCCTGTTTGATGATTTTTCCACCGCACCAAGGTTCCCCAAAGTTTGACTTGATACCTGCCCAAGATTTTCACCAGTTAATAGGTGAGTTGCACCAACTTCATCTGCAACCATGCAACCAAGTACATTGAACAATCTCTTCATATGAACGAAATAATCACGATGGGATTCTGAAGCAGTAAACATCGCTAGTGTTTCACCTACTGGAATGACTGTAAGTTTATCACAAATTTTGCCGCCATTCTCGGCTAATGGGCCGTTGAGGTTCGCGAGTAATGAAAGCGTACCAAGTGTTTTCTCTTCTGCTTCTCGACCAGTAATTGGTTCTTGTGAACAATGCATTGAATGAATTGTCCAGCCTGACTGAACCATGCGAGCTACAGCAACTGGTGAATCAATTCCACCTGACACTAAGGCCACAGCCACCTTGTCACCCCCGCCTTCCATAGGGGTCCGAGAACACTCTTACGCATGAGCACTTCTCTTACAACCTCCATTCTTTGAGTGTAGAGTGAACAAGGATTGATGAGGGATGAGCACGGCCAAGGTTACGATTACGATGCCGAATGAGCCCTTCACAACTGAGCCAGTAGTACTACTTCAGGAGGTTTTTCCTGGTGACACAAATGCCTATAACACCCTTTTTGGTGGGCGATTACTTTCAATAATGGATACTGCTGCTGGGATTGTCTCTAGTAAATTCGCCCACCGTGAGTTCGTTACAGTCAGCATTGATTCCCTGAAGTTCAAACGACCTGCGTTCCAAGGGGATTTGATTGAAGTTACTGCACAGGTGGTTTTTACTTCGACTCACACTGCTGGATGCCACGTTATTGGCCGGAGATTAGACCGAAGTGTTTGGGAATCTGAAGAGATATGTACTGGCTTTTTCTTCATGGTTGCAATTGATAATCAAATGAGACCAATCCCAATCCCACAGTTCACTCCAAAAAGTGATGATGAAAAGAAACTGTGGAAAGCAGCAGAGTCTGCTCGCGATGCAATGAAGGCATCTGACTGAGCGACGGGTTCAATTCAGATGGGTTATCTGCCACCACCATGACGGTGTTGAATGTGGCTTTCGTCGGCTCTCAGGAATTCGCTAAGAGCATCGCTAAACTCAATGACACTAGAGACATTGAGAGTTACGTATTCAAAATGGTGCAAGATGATGAAGTGAAGATACTCTCACTTCTTCGACCGTTACGCCACCCAGAAAAACTCAGGCCATTACTCAGTATTCTCAACGTTGCTAGAGCAGGAGTTGTTGAAATTTCTAAAGTTGATGCCTCACTTGGAGAAATTCTTGTTGCTTTTGGTTGTTCGGGAATTGAGAATGGGCACATCATAATTCATCCCGCTGATGGAGAATGGGTTGACCCAGAGCAAGTAAAGATGATTCAACAACAAGCCGGATTATCATCTTGGACATTGCACGAAAACCCACTTGATGAGCACCAAATGCGTACACTCCTCTTTGCTGAATTGGATAAGTTAGCAGACCATTCCGAACAGCGTCTAGTGATACCAGTTGATCAATATTTCAATGTCAAAGGGGTTGGCTTAGTGGCAATTGGTTATGTACAATCTGGAACTGTAAACAAACACGACCGATTGTTAGCTCTACCCACCGCTGAATCTGGAGTGACTCGCTCATTACAAGTCATGGATGATGATGTCGATACTGCAAGGGCTGGTGACAGGGTAGGCGTGGCAATGCGAGATTTACGCGAAGCAGCACTTGAGCGGGGAAGTATCCTAGTTCATCCTGATGAAGATGGGAATTACGTTGAGTCTATGAGTAGACATATGAAAAGCCGCTTAGAATTAGTCAGAGCACCATTCCAGCAGAAAGAAATTGCAGTCGGAGATGTGATTCATGCAGCAGTTGACTTACAATTTGTTGTTGGACGAGTTGAATCAATTGATGGAAATGAGTTAGAGGTTACTTGGGAGCAACCATTGTTCTTACGACCTGTTTCACAACCAAGAGTACTAATTAACCAACTAGATGCAAAAATGAGGCTCCTTGGCTTCAGTACAAATCTAATCCCTTTAGAATAAGCATTAGACATACTCCGTTAAGTGAGGTAATTTTTACCGCACTCAAAGAACCACCTACTAGACCGGCCTTAACACCCTCTTCCCTTGGGTAATATGTATAAGCAGACCGCTATCCTGCTAGTTCCGGGATGCACACAAGGGCTCGGCCCTAAACGATGGATAGAGTAGAAGGGGGCAGGTGATTGGAGAACGAAAAATTTGGCCCTTTGAAAATGGCTGGCGTTGAAGGCCAAGTCACTGCCGTTCTGACCAATGAAAATCTTCTATTGGAGCGTAGCGACCGTAAAGGTATGAGAATTGATTTGGATACAATAACTCGTATTCGCCACCATCATGTTGCCTTCACTCCACCACTAGTGACATTGTTTGGTGTACTCGCCATCCTCTCTAGTTTCAGAGTTTGGACTGGGGCAGTACAATATTACGCTTTTATTCTAGGTGTCATCGCATTACTCGCATGGTTGTTAGGAAGAAGACCTGCTCTTTGTATTGATACAAGACAAGGTGACCGCCACCTATTACATGGGCGCGACCACTTGTTACATCGCCTATACACTATTCTTGATCGCATGTCAGATGGTTACACTCTAGAAGATGCAGTAATAGGAATGGAAGAATTACAACAACCCGAGTTAGCTCTCATCGGTGATATTGAGGATATTCGTCATGAAGCCGGTTCAGTTGCTATTGCTGAGGCTGAATTGCAGATGGTTGGTGTTGATGAATCTCTTGAGCAAGCCCTTGCAAAATTACATAAGAACAAAAGTCCAAACACAATTCCCTCTGAGATGGTGAGTAGAGTCTCCAACTCCCCTCAGCCAACTGATAGTTCTGCATATGAGAAAGTTTGGGGAAGGGGAGAACCTGATTGGTACTCGGAAAAAGAAAAAGAATCGAATCAAACCAGTATGATGGAACGTTCCACAAAGGCATTGGCGGAGCAGAGAGTACATAGAAAAGCCGCGGCCTTAAGTTATGACACCCCATTCCAATTACCTGATTATTCAAACCAACCAAGTTCATCTAGTGTGACCACATTACCAGCAGATGGCATTACACCAAGTCCACCATTGAATAGAGCACATGCTGCTGCCCTTGAGGCAAGTGAGGCTAACTTTGATTCAGGTGGACTATTCGATATGTTTGATGAATTGGATAGTGCTAGTGAATATTCAGCAATCGTACCCCCTCAAAATGAAATACCCCCACCAACCTCCCAATTACCCGCAGTAACTCAACCTAGTTGGAAAACATCTACTGACTCAAATGTTTCATCCTATACAATGTTGAGTGATGCTGCTGGCCCTAATTTGCCAGAACCAACCCGTGTTGCATTACGTTCCAACCTCCCAACAAGTCCGGGTCTTGTCGCATCTGCAGCGACTAGAATCACACATGAACAACCACCATTGCCAGAACAACTCCAAAGGTCATTCAATCAACTTAACAAGCCTCATCCATTAGAATCATACCCCGCTCTTAATCGGATGCAGAAACAATATGCACGTGATTCTCGAATAAGGGTAAATCGTTCTTACAATCGTAACCGTGGCGCACTCAAAGCAATTGGGGAATGGGTCAAACCTGGACTAAAGAGAATTGAAAGTAGTAGAAAGAACATCACTCGGAAAATAATTGGTGCGGGTGACGGTTACAGAGAGGTTTACGGCGATGATGATGGAAACCAAAATGATGATTACAAAGATACCCCACTTAATTCCACCCAAATTCTACGCTTGCGAGCGGACCAAGATTCACAGTCTGATGTTCAAGCACGCTTGCGCTTGTTAACTACAAATGGAGGCGGTGCAATCGCTGATGACCTAGCAAACCGCACATTACGCGGAATCTCAAGCAGTAGTAAAAGCGAGGGATTCACCCTTTCAGGAATGGAATCTAAGAAATTAAACACCCCTGAAAATTTCAATGGTATGGTTGCTAGCAACGAGCCAGCACCAAGGTTTGCTGGTATGCAACGCCTTGGATGATTGGAAACCCACTGTAAAATCACAGTAAGTTTGGATGCTCTTCGATATACTGGATAGTAATATCCTGAGCCAAATAATCAGGCTCATTCAAAATTGCCTTATGCAAAGGAATAACTGTCTCAACCCCTACCAATACAGTTTCATCTAGAGCTGTTTTCATCCCAGCAATCGCATCTTCTCTAGTGGGGCCCCAAACAACCATCTTGGCTAGTAGGGAGTCAAAACATCCTGGCATCTCGTAACCAACATGTGCATGCGTGTCAACTCTTACTCCGAAACCTGCAGGGAAGTGACAATCCCAAAGTCGCCCTGGAGATGGTACAAAGTTCACCGGGTCTTCAGCATTAATCCGGCATTGGATGGCGTGCCCTGAAATTTCAATTTCATCTTGGGTAAAGGGTAATGATTCACCAGCAGCAATACGGATTCCAAGACTCACTAAGTCATGGCCAGTAATCATCTCCGTTATTGTGTGCTCCACTTGTACTCTCGGGTTCACTTCCAAAAAATAAAACTCTCCACTTGAATCGCGTAAGAATTCAAAGGTTGCCAATCCCTTGTAACCGACTGCTTCTGCACCGGCACAAACCCTCGCCCCTATTTCCTCACGCTCTTCTAGACTAAGCCATGGGCCTTCTTCCAGTAGTTTCTGGTGTCGGCGTTGTATGGAACAAAAACGCTCGCCGAAATGAATAGCATTTTTTCCATCAGCAAGAACTTGGAATTCTATGTGTTGTGCTCCTTCAATGTATTTCTCAATAAATACACGCTCGTCTCCAAAAGCTGAACGTGCTCGTGATTGACAGAGTTTGAGAGCAGAATTAAACTCGCCCTCTTGATGAACAATTTGCATCCCAATCCCGCCACCACCAGCAGCAGCCTTGATAATAACTGGATAACCGATTTCAGTAGCAATTGTTGCCGCTTCTGAGGCACTTTCTACAGGCTTGCTACTGCCTTTAGCAACAGGGAGGCCAGCTGCCTCCATAGCCCTTCGAGCCTCTATCTTGTCACCAAGCAATGAAATTACATCTGATGAAGGGCCAATAAAAGCAATTCCTTCTTCTTCACAACGGCGAACAAATTCAGCATTCTCAGCCAAGAACCCGTAGCCGGGATGAATTGCTTGAGCACCAACCTCCTTCGCTGCCTCTATCACCTTTTCATAATCAAGGTAAGCATCTAGTGGATTGGAAGAATAATTTGGTATTGCAATATCTGAAAATCGCACCGGCAAAGAAAGGCGATCTTCGCGACCATGAATGATTGCAACTTCACAACCCAAAGTACGTAGTGCTCTAGAAATTCTGAGAGCGATTTCACCGCGGTTAGCAATGAGCACCCTCTCAAACATGGAATGCCACGAGAGGACCCGGTTCAATAGAATGACTATCCCTGATATCTAATTAGTAGACATCTCTGAGGTAGCGCTTCTCTTGCTTCATCATCCGCTGTTCAACGAATTCCTTGGCATCGTCTGCACTCATTCCACCATGCTCCTCACAAATATTGATGAGAGTTTTGTGAACGTCCTTCGCCATACGGTTTTTGTCACCACAAACGTAGAAGTATGCTCCACCGTCAATCCATGACCACATCTCTTCACCATTTTCGGCCATCAAATTCTGTACGTAGGTTTTGGGAATTTCTGTCATCCGTGACCATGCAAGGTCAAGGTGAGTCAAGTGTCCACTGTCTGACCAATCACTCAACTCCTCACGATAGAGGTATTCATGAGTTGAAGTTCGGTCACCAAAAAATAACCAATTTCGGCCTTTAGCTTTGTCAAATTTTCTTTGTTCGAGGAAGGCTCGAAATGGTGCGATACCAGTACCAGGTCCAACCATGATAATGTCTGTATCACCGTTTTCGGGTAGCACGAAACTACGAGTTGGCGACATAAACATTGGAATTGTATCCTCATTGAGAGGGGCTGAGTCTGCCATGTAAACTGTACACAATCCACCACGATCCCGACCATGGTGGTTGTATCTTACAATCGCAACTGTCAACTCAACTTGACTAGGGTGTGCGTCAAGAGATGAAGCGATTGAGTATAGACGTGGTTTTAGCCGGTCTAAATTTGAAACAAACTCTTGTGGTGTAAAAGAGAGGTTGGGCATATCCGATAACAAATCTATGTAGTCACGACTCCATAGATAATCTTCCATTGCATCTGGATTATTTACTAGTGATTCCCATAACATGAGAGATGGGTCTCCCATTGCACCAACAGGTGTGAATCCATCTGGGTAATCTTGTTCTTCACCTGACCAACCCCATTGAACACTGTTTGAATCACCATTTGTGGAAACTCTACTTCGTCCAACTAATCTAACTGATATTTTGGGACTTGTTGATGAAAACTTCATCTCAAGGCCTTGGATGAACTTCTTGCATAATCGGTGAACTTCGTAGTGGTTTGCTAATGCTTCACCCACATTTGTCTCACCAAGGTGCGTCTTAACCACTTCCTCACCAGTGAAATTGAGAAGTCCGAGTAAATCTGAAACTAATTCTGCAGGATTTTCTGGTATGATTCCAAGTGCATCTCCGACTTTATATTCCAAGCCGGAATCACCGAGGTCGAAAACAACGTGGCGAGTTTCTTTTGTTGAGTCGGGGTGAGTGATTATCCTCTTCTCAACCATTTTTCCAAGGTAGGGATTTTTGCTGCTGTATTCACTCATTGCGCCATCTCCTAATGTCACTCCGCCTACGGCGGGATGACTATCCGTCAAGACTACTGTTTATCAAGCGAATGGAAAGGCGTGTTGTTTTGAGTCAAATGAATTACGACGCGCAACTAAAGCACTCATGCACTCTCCGACTGTTTGAGCGTAGCATGGTTGAAGTCAAATTTCTAGGCAGTGGAAATGCCTTTTGTCCAGATGGGCGCATGCACTCACTTGTCTTGCTTGATGGGAAAATTCTCATTGATACACCACCAACTATCCTACCTCAATTAGGACAAGCTGGACTCAGCCCTGCTGATATCAACACAATACTGTTCACCCACTGGCATGGTGACCACATTTTCGGGTTTCCATTTTTCATACTTGAGCGCAAGTACATATCTGACCGTGAAGGCCACAACACCCTAGATGTCCACCTGCATGAAGGTGGGGGCAAGAAATTGAAAGAACTCTCTGAAATTGCATTCCCTGGTTCTTTGACTGATGTACTCGAAAATCGTGTGAGGTTTCACCACTCCAAAAATGGACCAGTTACAGGTACATCAGATTGGGTGTTTGAAAGGTTCCCAGTAAACCATGAACCCGCCACAGAACCACACGGTTACCAATTGCACCACACTTCGGGATTGACAATAATCCATTGTGGAGATTCTGGACCTTGTGAAGAAATTGAACAGAGAGTAGGGGGTGCTGACATAGTCATTATTGAAGTCGGTGTTCCGGATGGGGTTCCGACTGATTTTCATTTCAAGCCATCGAGTTTATCTGATTTAGCACAGAAAAACCCCTCGACAATATTTCTAGCAACTCATCTTTATACAACAAAAGATGAAACAATATCTGATTTACCAGATAATGTTATTCAAGTACAAGATGGGGACGTGTTTAATTGCGGAACTGGTGGAATTATCACAAATTCCAATTGAATTGTTTTTCCTCGATGATACAATAATAATAATTTTAATATCACCGCATTGTAGGAATAATAATTTGGAGCCGTTTTTGTTCGGATGCAATAATTTACAAGGGGTCGATTTTGAATTATGCACTTTTGCAATCTAAAAATGTTACAAAATATCGCTTGAAAAATTCACTTCTTTTGATTCTTCATTCTGAACCATTCTCTTTACCTATTCTGAGAGGGCGCGACTGCCAAGGTCTGGCGTCATAATTGTAAAAACACGATACAGAGGCTTTGAAATCGTTATTTTTTCACTCATTCCAATTGGGACTTAATATACTATAATTATATTCCACTAGGGCGAAAAAATAAGGGCACGTTTGAGATTTAGCAAGTATCCTTATTAGACCGACACACCTCCTGCAGAATCTCCGTAACAGTTGAGACCACCACTCACAAAACAAAGTCGGAGAAATTGAAGGGAAATGGAGTCGGTGTTATAAAATGGGCGAAAATATTTTCAACCACTTACTCGGTGATGATAGCCTATTTAAGAACCGCGATGTACTTCACCATGGCTTCACACCTGATAACCTACCACATAGGGAAAATGAGATTAAAACTTTGGTTCATAATTTAGTTGAAGCACTTCATGGGCAGATGCCTTCCAATATGATACTGTACGGACAACCAGGTTTAGGGAAAACTGCTGTCACTCGTTATGTCTGTAAACAATTATTAGATCGTGGAAAAGAAATCGGGCGTACAATTAGCGCAGTTGAAGTCAACTGTTGCTCAATTGATACCAAGTATCGTGTACTCGCTAAGTTGGCAAATGACCTAGCACCTGATAATGAAAGCCTCGTACCCTTCACCGGATGGCCCACCGATAAAGTTCTTCAACAGCTTCAACAAAATATGGAATCACAAGGTGGCGTCCACATCTTTGTATTAGACGAAATTGACCATTTAGTAAAACGGCATGGTGACGACATTCTCTACCCACTTACTAGCCTAAACTACGAATTGAGAAATTCTAAGTGTTGTGTAATAGGAATTACAAACGACCTACAATTCACTGAGATGCTTGATGCAAGAATTGCCTCACGACTTGGCTCAGAAGACTTGGCATTTTCACCGTATAACGCTAGTCAAATTGGAGATATCCTATCCCAACGCGCGCTCGTGGGCGTACGCGAGGGTGTACTTGAGAACGGAGTCATCAAACTCTGCTCTGCCTTAGCGGCACAAGAACATGGAGATGCGCGGCGCGCATTGGATTTACTGAGAGTTGCCATTCACAAAGCTGATGTCATGGGAGACAAACTCGTTTCTACAGAACATGTTCGTTTAGCCCAAAATCAATTACAATTTGACCAAATGACTCCAGTAATTTCTAGTCTACCGTTCCATCAAAAGCTGGTTCTTTACAGCATCCTACTCAATGAGAGTAATGGTTTGACAAATATTTCAACAGGAGAGGTGTTCTCAGTTTACCAAATGACTTGTAATAACGCATCGGTCACACCACTAGTTTCACGCTCTATTGGAAATGTGATTAAAAATCTCGATAGCCTTGGATTAGTTACGGCCAAAACAACCAGCCTAGGACGTTATGGCAGAAGTAATAGAATTAATTCTTGCATACCTCAAAACATCAATGCCATAACCATCATGACTGAGGCTGATGAAGCGATGAAACCGGTGGTAAACAGCACATATCGCCTACAAGCAAGGCTTTGAGTACCAAAACCTCGCCAATTCTTCGCTAAGAATTGTTAAGAGAGGGTCGCCGGTCGGCCGCCTTGATGAGCGACGATAGTGGAGACAGCGGGAACGAGTCTGTCAGCATGATTGTAGATTGGGTTAAGTCACCAGGCAAGGCGTTTTCATCTCTAGTCTTTGGACTTGGAGTATGGGGACTAATACTTGGTATCATCAATGTGGTGTTTGGAGCAGTTGTTTCTGGTGAGCGAAAGATCGTTTGGGCTGGATACCTTACAATGGGTTACCTCTGGGATGAACCTTACTCCGAGATGATTTATCGACCGTGGTCTGACACCGTATTCTTGGCAATGGCAATTACCGGTATTGCATGGGGAGCCTGGGGGCTTCACCAAAAAGTAGAGGGCGGATTCCAAGCTTGGATCAAAGGAATTTTCTTTCACCCAATTTGGACTAGCCTAGTTTCTGGGCGTGAAGAAGGTGGAATGACAATGACCGCCGCTGCTTGGTGCTTACTACTAGGATTCGGATTCTACACCTATTGGTCAATCGTCCATTGGGCGTGGACTGATGTCGGTGTTTACGCAGTAACAGCCCCACTCCTTGCATTCGGATTTGGATTGCGCTTCTTGGCATTGATTGATGATAGTGACAGTTTACTATCAGAATCTTGAACGGTTAACACCTTTCTTCCAACTGCAATTAATGCCCATTCCTACTGAGTATTGCGTCTAAACATCCTTCAAATGTCCCCAACCAAAGGGCTACGCTCCATAACAGATAGTTACGGAAAATAATAGCAGATACTAGAATTACTGCTGTTGCGATTACAGGGTCAAGAAAATTTGCGACCGAAACTGATAATGCAGCATATGGAATTAATAGGAATGCAATAAGCATTCCATCCTTAGAAAAATCGTGTTTCACTCCACGGTATTTTCTCATTATTCGTGTGTGTGCGCGGGCATCTCTACGACGCTTTTGAAGAAATATTTTGAGACGGCTCTCCGCTACATGGTCCACGACTGCTTCCGGCTCATATCGAATACTCCCTCCAGATTGTATTATTTTCATTGAGACCTCCATGTCCTCTGCATGATACCAAGATGGGTCAAAGCCGCCTCGTGAAATGAGACGCTCTCTCCTGAACATTGAACATGGGCCATTAGCCAAAGTAGTTTTATCTGAACGTGATGAGTATTTCCAAGCAATGGTACGAGACCGCAATCTGCTGACCGAAGTTCTACCTTCGTCAAAGATAACTCTGCCCGTTACAGCATCCACCCCGTCACTTGAGGTAAACATCCTCTCAAGCCAATCTGGTCTTGGGCGACAATCAATGTCAGTTATCGCTACCCACTCTCCCTTTGCAATGTTTAGTGCCTTGTTCCTACCTGCAGACAGACCCAGCGGTTCTTGTGAAAGAATTTGAATAGGAATCCCGTCAGAAGAATCATCTTCTGAGATTTGCCATTTTTGAAGTAGCTCATTGCTTCCATCTGTTGAGCCGTCATCAACAGCGATGATTTCCAGCGGCCGGTATGTTTGAGCGCATAATGCAGTCATGCAATCGTCAACCCAGTGTGCTCCGTTACGAACACAAACTGTGATGCTAATTAGTGGAGAAGTCACTCTCACAGCTCCTTAGTGAATACATCAAGAAGTCTACGGCAATTTTCTTTGGTCTCTTGGCTAGTAATCCTGACGACAACCCCTTTTCCTGGTTGACCATATATTACAGCACAACCTATTGGAGCGAGTAAGTGAACAATGATGGGCGCTAAGTCCTCTTCACCATTTACCACAATAAGAGTTGGGCGGCTATTCAAGAGTGCTACCTTTGTAGCTAATTTCAAGTCTGCAGTGATGAGCCCTGGGGGATTTGAACAAGTTGATAGATGTGCAAATAATTCTCTGTCAAGGTTTTCTGCTTCAGCCCAAATCTCACGCTTTGTCATTCCGTCGATGAACGATATGTCTGGAATCTCTCCCATGTCAACTAATGTTTGTACAGTAACATCTCCGACAGCAATCAATTTTGGTGATGACTCTGAAATTGAGGCAATGGCTCTTCGCATCGCTACTTCAGGCCTTGACTCGGGTCCTTCATGAAGGGTTCCAAATGGTTGTTTTAATTCGTCGTCTAAGATTTCTGGCATTCGCTGGTCAAGGTACATCTCAGCCTCTCCGAGCCAAGGCTGACCTTGACGGTCAATTTCACCATCTCGTATTCTGCTTGAAGAAATGATTTCACCAGCCGGCCCCACAATATGTTCTACCACAATAATACTCAAAGGAGGCAAGTCTCCACGTTTTCTTGAACTATTGATCTCTTCACATGCAGGTTTGGTTTCAGGGGTGCATCCTATCGAATCGGCCTCTAAACTAGTTGAGGCGGGGCCTACTTCATTCTCTAATAAATGAATAGATACCCGATCATTACCATCTTCAGAAACCACCCAATCCAAAATGTCTTTTTTACGGGTGTCCCAATCTAAAACAATCGAGGTTTTTAATTGGGCCATATTATCGCTTGTCAGCCATATCTGAACCTTGTCAGATTGTTCCAAACAAGTAGTGATAAGATGATGATGGCCAGCATGAAGGCGGTCAAATGTGCCACCTAGTAAACACAGTGAGTGCCTTCCCATTAAAACATCTGAGAGGTTGAACCCCAATCAAACCTACGGATAAAAAGAAGATGAAAAATGTGCCCCGGGGAGTAACGAACCGCCTCATCGCTTTTGGCTTGGAGGTTCTGACCCACCCCGGGGCGTCTGTCGGACAAGTGGGTGGTTCCAGTAGTCATTCCGCGCACAGCAGTCGTATGGAGACCTTCTCGCCCTGCCGCCATTTTGCACCGAGGTTCATTCCCCGAAGGGTCACCACGGCCTTCGAAGGCGGCGATACCCCGCACTTGGTACCACAGTTCATCCCTCGCCGGCGAAGGCCAAGGTCCGTGTGGTGTTGCAGTTGAATCCTCTTATATGTGGGAAAGTGTCATAATCGCCGCTGAGATGACTCTCTGAGTCCATCGTGGTAACCACTTTTTCCCGCTGCTAATCGTGCAGCAACTTCGGAGTTCCCGCTGATAATTTCAGTAGCAGTGAAGGATGGCCACCTCTCGCGAGGTTGTAACAACCATCCAACCATTGGATGGATTTGTCCTACAACTGGTTTAGTACCGATAAGAATTGACTTCAACGCATTTAGAATGTCAGTCAACTCAGCAAACCCCTGTAACTCCACATCAATATCAACCCCCTGAAGAATTCTCTCCAAACGGGATACAAGGTCAGAGGGGCAACCTGGGTGTTCAATCGCACCTATTCCAGGAATAGTATGTATCTCACCGATTGGACGGAATAGAGCAGACGCCCATGGAATGTTCTCTCCAATAAGCATCTCACGTCCCTCTACTCCTTCAGTAATTGTGGTGAATAATTGTGGTGAAAATGGAGCCCACCATTCAATGGGTAATGATGTGATTCCCCTAATTTCTTCAATCGTTGGAGTTCTATCATCTCTCACTGTCGAGAGCAATGATATCCAGCCATTAATGATAGGTGATGATCTTTGAGATGTCTCAATATCCCTTGCCCAACTATCATCTAATTCTCCTTGAGAAGATAGCCAAGTCAAACCCGTTAAAGCAGGAATTATATTTGATGGGAGAGATTTAGATATGCTTTTTGGGGCCCAACGAGCCAAATCAGAAGCAAGTTCGGGTGGTAACCATGCAACCTGGGAAAGTAAGGTAGAAGTTAGCCATGCCGAGGCAACATCATTGAAGTGATGTGAATCGATTAGAGTTCTCAACCTCAATGCTAAATCATCTTCATTACGAATCCTTTGTACCAGATAATTGTGAGCCAACTCCTGCCAATCATAGGGCGCACTTCCTGCAACTTCTGCTAGAAATTCTATCGGGACTTTTTGTACAGGTAGCAGTGAAATCCAATCAACACCCAACCGATTACCTTGACGACGCCACAATGGCCAACGATTATCATCAGGACAAGCAATCCATGCCGCTAATGGATCAACTGATTCTATTCTATCAGCCCAATCAGCATCACCTTCTGGATAACGGAGTGATGCAGCAAACAATCTCATTTCTTCAGATGATTCTTCGGATGCATTTGGTGGCGCAGATGCACCAGCCGCAAGTCTCGCTGCTGCAACGACCCCACTTAGGGCGGAAGCAGAATGGGGAGGCACCCAAAGTGGTGGAGGAGATGTGAAACTAGGTGGTGGGCGATGGGATACCTTGCATGGTAATTCAACATCCCCAGCCAATTTCAAGAGGTACCAAGAAAGGGGGCGGATTGGATCGGGCCTAAGCGTGGGGTACGCCAGCGGTTCTTCGGGTTCTTGAGAGAGTATTGCGAGTCTAGTCCTAGGGTCTCGGAAAACTGAATGCAATTGCCCTGAATCATGTTGACCTGGAGGATATTGCAAAACTACAGGAGTTGTTTCTTGTCGCGACAAAGACCAATCTATCAGAGAAAGCCAAGCTGTAGATGATAATCCTTGGACATCAATAATAGTATTCTCTACCTCGGTTTTTTTGCTCCATTGATGATTTGACCAATCTGATTGAAAACGTCTCCAAGTCGATTCTTCAACCCTAATGTTACCACTTCGTTTGCGGCGCCCTTTGCGAATTGCTTGAGTCAATCCTTGTAATCGGTGTTGACGCTCTTTTTCCGTAAGACGTGGGTGAGCGCGATTAATCCATGAATCAAGAATTGAAAGGGGCAGGGCATCGCCTTGGCGTCCTAAAAGTGATGCTTCCGCAATTACTAGAGCCCCGTTTGAAGCCGCTGAAAGTATAGTTGTTGTTGAAAGCCGGTCGGGCAAGATTGCACAAATAGGACATTGTGATTGAAGAGGCGAAACTGATTCATGGGCTGTCCCAAGGGTCCATGATTCTGATTCACCCATTGGCATTGGGAGGTCTGGCCACCTATCTACTGGTGGTTCACCAAACCAACTTCCAATTGCTAATTTTAGAGATTGACGCGGATCCAATAATCGAGCGCGAACTAATCCAATCACCGGTGCTGGTTCTACCCAATCAGACAATGAGGTTGTAGATTGTTCATCAGAAGGTGCGGCAACCTGCTCAAAAGATTCTAAATCGTACCATCTCACTTCTGCCTCACGTGCAACCGCCCAAACATATTCCTCCTTCACCCCTTGGATTCCACTAGAGATTACTGTTTGGTCGGAATGACTGAAACCCCCACCCCAAGGTAATGGGATGAGGGGGCTAGAGAGAGGTTTCGTGTAAGCAAGAAGAAGTTGAGGGCCATTTTTTGCAAGTAATTTCCCAATAGCGTGTTCGGGAATTGAATCAATGCTGCTATCAGCTAATCTAGCCAATTCATCACCAATGAAAACCTGCCAACCAGTAGCGGTGAGATGCTGTTTCGCACCTCTTTGCCCTGGTCCAGAATCTGACTGAATCAGGCCCTCCTCCCTCATTCTCTTCAATTCTGCAGATGCATGAGGCAAGCGTAGACCAACTGCTTTACTTGATCCAGTGACAGTTGATGGACCGTCGGAAAGATGGCCCAATAACCTCCGCCTGTAACTGCCGCGGATTCGTGAAAAAGTCACCGGATTTCCACTCTTGGCCATGACCATCTCTCCGACACCTCAACAGGGGGCTTGGCGCAAGGGAGTCGTTGATAGTACTTCAATTATTTCATTAGTTACCATTTGTTACAGATTTCCACTGGAGAACGTTCGGTTTTACTAACTCACCGTTTATTTTATTCACTAACCATGCAATTAATATGTCACCACATGTAACAACAATGCGTCATCTGTGGCAACGGTTATATCAGCGACAGCATTCGCTCAGGTCACACGGCGTAAAGTACCCCTATGGATACCCGTTAGATGACTTGGAGGAAAAGGTGAAAAAAAATGAAGACAGTTAGAATCAGACAGAAGATCAAGGCATTCCTTGCCGAGAGACCCCGTAATACTGCGGAAATTCTTGAGCACATCAATACCACAATGAGACACGGGACAACAAGCCAACAACTTGGAAATGTTCTCTCGAAAGATAAAGACATAGTGAAGGTAGGATACATCAAGAGAAGTGGAATTCTCTCAGGTGGTTATGATATCTGTGAGTGGGCAATTGTCGACTGGGTAAAGGACAAGCACCCAGAATGGAGCCCTGGCCAACCATTTCTTCTTGACCGCGATAATTCCGCATACTGAAGCAGTTGATTAACAATCAACTTCGCCAATAGTGTGATTGGTTTACAAGTTGCTAAAGTAAAGTTAGACTTGTGACATTAGAGAGACTTTTCAGCCATCAATCTTCAAGAGTATCGTCCCAATCACCTGAACGTGCAAGGCTATTCATCTTAGCACGGTGTGAAAATGCATTTTGACTATCTTCTGGAGTACCGCTAGCCCAAGATTGGAGTGCTGCTGCCTGAAGAGCTCTGCCGTAGGAATACGAAAGTTGCCACGACGGGTTTTCATCCATTGTATTCATCAAATTAAGATGGGCGGTGGCATCCTCATCAGATTGGCCGCCAGAAAGGAAAACAATACCAGGTAAATTTTGCGGGACGTTCTCACTTAGACACTTGAGAGTTAACCGAGCCACCTCTTCTCTAGAGATTTGCTCAGCACAATCATTTCCGGAAATTATCATATTTGGTTTCAGTAGTGCACCAGGAATGTGTACCCCTTGGTCTTCACAAGCTGCAAAGGTTGCAGTAAGGATTTCTGCAGTGACAGAATAACAACGAGCTGCGTCGTGGTCCCCCTCCATCAACACTTCAGGCTCAATAATTGGGACCAATCCTTGCTCTTGACATATTGCTGAATAGCGGGCTAATGCATGTGCGTTCGCACTGATGCAAGCCTTGGAAGGGGTCCCGTCAGCAATCGTAATGACCGCACGCCATTTTGCAAATCGCGCACCCAAATTGAAATATTCCATGCATCGAGTCCTCAATCCATCCAACCCTTCAGTGATTTTTTCGCCATCATGATTGGCTAAAGGATAAGCGCCAGTGTCAACTTTGATTCCAGGAAGAATACCTTGTGCCATTAGGTAATCGGGTACCGCTGTCCCATCATCCATCATCTGCCTGATAGTCTCATCATAGAGGATTACCCCGCTTACTGCTGCTTCACAACCTGGTGTCGCGAACAAGTTCGCCCGGTAAGATCGGCGTGCCTCTCCAGAGGGGTCAACTCCAACTCCTTGAAGTCGGCTGCTCATTGTCCCCGTACTTTCATCTGCAGCTAGAATCCCTCGCCCTGGGGAGACCAATTTATTGGCATTTTCTTCAAGCATCATAGTGTCCATGAGTACCACTTAAGAGACACGAGTCGGCTTGGTATTTTCAAGTCATCGCTGAAAGCCAACAGAAGATATTAGTGGCATTATCATTTAAATTAATTAAATTGTCATCCGAAAATTAGTAACCAATTAATATAACTACATAATCGAACGTGTCTAGAGGAGACTGAGATGGCTGAAAGTAACTTAACCTGCCCGAAATGCAGTCATGTTCAAACAATTGAAATGCCGACTGATTGCTGCCTATTCTTCCATCAGTGTATTAATTGTAAAATAACTTTGAAGCCAAAAAAAGGCGACTGCTGTGTATTTTGCAGTTATGGAGACAAGTTGTGTCCACCAAAAGGTGGTTGCTAACAACTCATTGAGGATATTCAGTGCTGATGAAGCGTCTTACTCCACTTGCCACATCAATTACTTCTGAGTGTACTACCACCCGGCCCCCAAGGTCTTCTACCCCTGGAAGATATCCCGAGCAAACTCCACTGGCAACGAACAATGCGTCTGAACTTGAACACAAATCATCTCTACCCCATAGCCGATAAACGTCATCTCCAAGCATCTCCTTTGCTCGGCGCTCGTGGTCCTCATTCGTAGTTACGAGCCTCCCTTCAAAATGTCCATCTAAGCCTCTCAATGCCGCCGCTGTTATCACGCCTTCAGGAGCGGCCCCAATCCCCATCAAAAGATCGATGTCACTTTCTGGGTTGGCAGCATCAAGAGCAGCTGCAACGTCACCATCACCAATAAGTGGGACTGAGACGCCGAAATTTCTCAGTTCTTTAATCAATTCAATGTGGCGGTCTCGGTCCATTACTACAATTTTTAGGTCTGTGACTTTTTTGTCTAGAGCAGCGGCAGCGGCTTCTACATTGTATGCAACATCTGCCTCAAGTGAAATTTCCCCTGCTACTTCAGCAGGTCCTGCGAGTTTGTCCATGTAACAATCTGGAGCGTGCAAAAGAGAGCCGCGCGGAGCGGCTGCCAGCACCGCTATTGCATTCGGTAAATCCTTAGCAACATGATTAGTACATTCAAGAGGGTCGACTGCAATGTCTATCTTTTGTGCCCCTGCCACGCCCTGCATTGAACCAAGTGGCTCACCAATCCACAACATTGGTGCGTCATCTCTCTCGCCCTCACCGATAGCTACGCGGCCATCAAATGGAACTGAGTCAAAGACACTACGCATTGCTTCCACAGCAGCACCATCAGCCAATTTACCATCGCCGCGACCGCGCCATTTCGCTGCGGCTATAGCCGCTGCTTCAGTCGCTTTCACAAAGTGAGATGTCAAATCACTAGTCTTCGCCATGGTTGCCGGAGGACCTACCGGTTCTCAATGTGGCGGTCACGAACCCTTATTCTTTTCAAGAACTTGGATAGACTCTATTTGGGTTTCAGGATATTGACCTTGTTCATCCTTTTCTAATGATTTCACCATATCCCAAGCGCATAGAAGACCTGCTGAAACACCAACAATCGCTTCCATCTCGACACCAGTTTTCCAATGCGCAGAAACCGACAATGTACAACGCAGAGAATTTTCTTCCCAATCCCAAGACACATTACAGCCTTCAATGGGGATGACATGGCAATGAGGAATAATTCTTGGTGTGTCTTTTACTGCTTGAATGGCAGCAACAGTAGATGCTTCCAATACATCCCCCTTGGCAATTAGTCCATTCCTAATTGCATCTGCTGAGTCAGAGGACAAGCGCAGTAATCCTGTAGCAACCGCGCTTCTCTCAACAATTGGTTTATGCCCAATTGGTACTATTCCATCAATGCCGTCACTCATCCCAAACCACCTTTCCATATCGTGCCATCAGCCCTAACTTCTTTTTTCCACAGGGGGGCTTGGGACTTCAGTTCATCTATCAACCAACTACAGGCCTCAAATCCCTCGGCTCTATGCGGACTTGCAACATGAATCGCTACAATTGGCTCACTAGGCCCCACACTCCCAGTTCGATGTGCCATTGAAACCGATGAAACGCCAAACTTCGAAAGTGCTTCATGTCCAAGGTTTGAAAGAACTTGAGGCAATTTTTCTTCCCAAGCATCAAATTCTAACCTTTCAATCTCCACCCCATCATCTAAACCTCTAGTAATGCCAAGAAATGAAACAATGCTCCCACAACCATCTAGGTGGAGTTTTTCTCTGACTGCAGTTGAATCTAGAGAATCGGCTGCGGCAACTACGATGACTCTCTCATCTACAGTCATTTGAATTATCTGAAAAAGCACCCCTGCATTAAACCGCCGATGGCGAATGCTTCATGATTGAAGGGCCTCCCGACGAAATTGATGGTAACGGTGTCTAGTACAGATGAGCCCATTCAAATCATGGGTGCAGGACTCTCAGGGTTATCCGCTGCCATCATTTTAGCTAAAGCCGGTCGCGAGGTGCATGTACATGATATTCGTAACGATTCGGGAGCAAGATTTGACGGGGATTTTCAAGGGATTGAAAATTGGACTAGCGATGATGATTTCTTAGACGAAATGAGGGGATGGGGAATTGACCCTGATGAATTCAAGACTACAGATTTTCACCAAGTTGACGTCATTCATCCCGATGATGTCATCACTCAAGCTTGGAGCCCCACTGTTGCGTTCAGAGTTATTGAAAGAGGGACTGCGCCTCATACAATAGACCAGGGACTGAAACGTCAAGCTGTCACAGCAGGTGCGAATATCCACTACAAATCAAGGGTAAAGCCAGAGGACTGCCACATTATCGCTGCTGGCCCGAAAGATACCTCAGCACTAGCCTACGGTGAAATATTCGAGACTTCACACCCAGACCATGTGGCTTTCCACTTCAATGATAAATTAGCACCTGGTGCCTACGCCTACCTAATTGTCATCGATGGAATCGGATTGATCTGCACCTGTCTTTGGAGAAAACAACAGAAGAGTGGGCGCTACCTCAATGAAACCATAGCTTGGTACGACAAGCATTATCCTGAACTTGATAGAAAGCCGATTAAACGGGTTGGTGGTAAAGGTGACTTCACGATTAATCGTAATTACACAGTTGATGGCCGCCACTATGTAGGCGAAGCAGGAGGGCTTCAAGACTTCATGTGGGGTTTTGGTATGCGGTGTGCTATCACGAGTGGAGTATTTGCGGCAAAGGACATTCTTGGTGAATGCAATTATGACACGGAAGTCCGCAAACGACTATTGCCTACTGTCAAAACTTCAGTATCTAATCGCTGGCTGATGAATCGAGTTGGAAATCGCGCCTTCAAGCGAATCTCCCTCTCTTGGATGAAGGACCAAAAGAAGAGACAGGATGGTCTACCCTTCATCGGTCGGCTCTTCCGACCCGACATTTTCAGGAAATTAGTCTATCACCTCGCTGCAAAGTGGATGCTGAAAAAAGTCGATGTAGCAGATGGAAGAGTTATCCATCGTCTACCCTATCGAAAAGCCCTGAAAAGAGATGTTTGGGAGCCAAGTGAGGAAGCCATTGCCATTGAGAAAGAGTGGAAACTTTCGCGCAAGAGTGGAATAACTGAATCATTCTCAGAAGAGGAATGACTCAAGGTAACATATTGGATGATCGGTATTCACGAGTTATGTCTTTGCCGGGGAATTGGTCCTCAGACTCTCGATAGACTGTTCTTAGATTATTCACCCAATTCATTTGCTGGGTCACAATCCAGAACTCCTTTACTCCAATATCCTCAGCGGTGTCCATCCAACCCATCACAATCTCCATTGTCATTCTCGCACCTTCGCGATGAGGGTAGGCAAATACATCCATACTGAGTGGTGGTGTGGCTACAATCGCTCTATCTTTGACATTTGAAAGTTGTTCAAATAATGTTTCATAGGCCTTTTTGATGAGACTGCGCCTTGAATCATCTTGGGTTGGTCTGCGGCAATCTGGGCCAACAACATGAATTAATTTCTTAGTAGCTAAACCGTATGCATCAGTGATAACTGAGGTCCCAACAGGGCAAGGTTGCAAGTTATCTTTCCTGCGTTCAACAGCAATAGCCTCACACTCTGCCCGTAGTTCTGGACCGGCCTGATTGTGAATTGCTGCATCAACTCCTTCTCTTCCTGCGAGACGGTTGTTTGCAGTAGTAATCATCACATCTGCCTCAATCTTGGAAATGTCACCAATAATGACCTTTACCAAGCCATTCTTGCACTGCCGCGCCATGAATACATCTACCATGTTTAGAGCAGGGGGGGCCGTTGGCAATATACCCCACGCTGAATAGGCCTAAATTAAGACTTTTTTCTAAAAAAAATACTGACACGAATGCGATAATGTATTGAGCAAGAAGAAACTGACAACAATTGTGTCGAGCGTACGCTTTAGCCTCGCTTTGGTCTTACTTCTAGTGGCCATGCCATGGGCTAATTTTAGTAGCCAACCTGAGGTGTTAAACACAGATGAAACAGTTTCCTTCAGTAACGATATTTGGAATGAGACGCCTTTCAGAAATGTTGCAATCCCAGAAACATTCACTTTTCTAAATCATATTGACTATTCTGATGTTGGCGTCCTGATAAACAACAAAAGTGAGGCAAGTAAAACCATAGGTTATGCTTTTGTTGCCGCCCGTAATATTAGCGCTAACCATATTTTTCTTTTTGATAATGACAGTACCCCTACTGCAGAAACCATCAACCCAACCCAATTTGACACTTATTTCGCAGAGCCGTTACGACAAATGATTAGTGACCGTAATCTGACTACAGAACTCAATTATCTAGTCACCACCAAAGGAATCCCTCTTAGAATCAATGGGCCAGGTAATGGCAAAGCTGCCTTCGATTCTGAAATCGGTTTGGTTAACGGCGCATTCAACTCCACAATACACCAAAACTGGTGGGCATCACATACCTATGGACCAGGTGCTGGTGAGGAAATGAAACAGTTTTCACGCCAAGAAGAGGGCTTCTATTTGGTCACTAGATTAACAGGATACACAGTGGAAACTGCACTCGGCCTAATTGACAAAGCAAACAATTCGTTCGGCCAGAGAGGACAGGGTGTGTTGGACCTCGCTACAAACCGTAATAGTTCGGGATACAAATGGTGGAACGATTTGCTCTATGCGGCTAATACGACATTAAATGGTAGCATGGAGATTCCAGTCCACTTCAATCAAAATTCTACTTTTGTGACAAATGAATCAAATGTGATGTTGTACGCTTCGTGGGGATCTAATGATGGCTCATGGAATTCCAACTGGCTACCAAATTCCGGCTTTGACACTGCTGGTAGCGGATGGGGGACGGGTGCTAAATATTGGGATTCCACTAATCCACCCCTCGTAGGAAATGAGGGTTTTACTTGGGTTAGGCAAACCGCTGTAAAAAAGAATGGAAATGGAGCACTTGAAGGGGCTTTAACAGCCGATATATGCACAGTAACAGAGGCAAGCGCAACCTCTGGTCTACTGGCTGAATATTTTGACAATAGTGGAGTAACATATAACTCTAGTTTGATGCCAGATTTATCTAGTAGGAATCCTGACTATTGGCGCTCTGAGCCCGATATTAACCACGCAGTAACAGGAGGGACGTGGGCTGGACTTGACAGTAGTCAATTCAGTGAATATTATTCTGCCCGACATAGTGGCGCCATCACAATACCAGATAGTGGAAACTGGACTTTCTACCTCAACAGTGATGATGGGTCCAAATTGTGGATTGATGGCATAGAAGTTATCAGCAATATGGGAGTTCACGGAATGAGAGAAATCGCTGGGACAATATGGCTCGCCTCTGGGACCCACACGCTCCGCAGTGAGTTCTTTGAGCATGGAGGGCATGCGGGACTCATTCTTTCTTGGCAAGGGGCAAATCAGAGTAAACAGGTAGTACCCTCCTCTGCTTTCACGAGGGGGGTAGCCGATTCAGTTACTACTGATTTAGCACATCACTGGTCCTTTGACGATGGCTCTGGAACTAATATCACTGATTCAATAGGATCTGCAAACTTAACTCTATTCAACAGCAATAATGGTATTGGGTGGCAGCAGTGTCTGTTTGGAAATTGTTACCAATTTGACGGAGTTGACGATTATGCAAAAATCGATGTCAACGACTGGGCTGGAAACTTTTCAGTCTCATTGTGGACCAAAACAGGAAATGTTAGCCAAGACCGTTATTCTTCCGCCTTTGCAGTGAATGATGTCGCTGGCGATTCCGCCTCTTTCCAAATTATGACTAGTGGCTCAAATTCTGGTGATTGGGAAGTTTATCACAACGCCTCGTATTCATTTGGAGCTATTGAAGCTGGAGTTTGGACGCATCTAGCAGTCACCTACGAAAACAACACATTGAAGCAATATCTCAATGGTAAATTAATACAAACAAACGTCGTACTAAATGGAAGTATTGATAGTATTGAACTATACAAAGTAGGCGTCAACAGGGGTGGAAATACCCACTATGAAGGATTGATTGATGACTTGAAAGTTTGGAACAGAACCCTACAGGATTCTGAGGTGGCGGAAATTAATGCTGCTGCTGCTGTAACTTGTTCCGACTACAGCAATGCAGGAAGTGGTGAAACATCTGTAGAACAAGATTATGATTTCAGTGATGATTTGAAAGATCATGCTTGGATAATCTATGGTTACGGACTGAAAGATGGTTGGATTGCTGGAAATTATCGAATAGAAGTAGACTCCTTTGACGATAACGGTACACTGCTTGAAACCAATACAAGTTCAACACAAAATTTGGCAACCTCGTGGAATTCGAAAACTATGCGTTTCAGGCCACCTGCAAACGCTTCATCATTCAAAGTCAAAATGGTTGCATTACTTGATTCAGGTAGTAGAAATGGTTCAGTCTACTTTGATACTATGAATCTCAGGGCAATCAGACCACACTTTGAATGGGTTGATGGTAGTATTGCCGAGACCGCTGTGAGCACAGGTGGCAGGACCTTCGCATGGGGAGCGTCGTACGGGCAGAGCCTAGTGGTCGATCTCTTAGAAGATGGAGTATCAGGAGTGAAGGGGTACGTTTACGAGCCTTACCTTTCAGCAGTTGGTTATCCAAATATACTTCTCCCCTACTACGCTTATGGTTACAATTTTGCAGAAGTTAATTATGCTGCTAGTCCCTTAATTTCATGGATGGGGACTGTGGTTGGCGACCCTAAGATGGCACCTTATTCTGATATTCTTCACGATATCGAAGTAGAGGCAGTTAGAGCAGACGGTCGGTTGACGGCTGATGTCAACGGGAGTATTGATGTATTGTTGCAAAATCTCGCACCAGGCCCCGTAAATGGCACCCTAGAGGTGCGAGACAGAAATGGTAATACAATTCTTGCAAATGTGACAATTCAGATGCCCGGTGGCAATGAAATCGGTTCTCGACGTATTGTTTCAGTAAATATTACTCCAACTAGAATTGGCTTCAACGAGTATGTTATCCGCTACATTGCAAGTGACTGGAAAAATCCTGAGCGTGTTGTTGATAACAATCTCGGTATCCTCAATATTCAGGTTAATGAACCCCCTCTTATCAATAATTTAGTCTGCTCATCGTGGACTGTTAGCAGAGGGGATACTGTTGGCTGTACAACCACAGCCAGTGATGACTTCGGCGTAGTACAAAGTCGACTCGGATGGCGACTTAATGGTAGTGGGGAAAACTGGACTTTCATCAATTCAACTAGTGTTGATTACATCGCTTGGTATAGTGGTTTGACAATCCCAACTAATATTGAATTAGGTACTCTTGACCTGATTGCTGAAGTTAGAGATGAGCAATCCCAGTACACACTTCTGCAACTTGATAATGCAATGGTGGTAACCAATGCTTTACACAATTGGTTTGGAGTACATATCGCAGGAGTAGATGCAAATGAGTGGAATGGAGTAACAACACTCTCACCATTCACTGCCCCAAAAACCGTGGTTCGTGATACTGATATTATACTCACTGCCTGTGTTGTTGATGCAGACCATGACCCCTTAACTGAGTTGCCGATGATACTCACTGATAGCGGTAATGTAAGCGGTGTTGAGCCAACGGATAGCGAATTTTCAGATGTCTTTTGCTACCAAGCAACTTGGCGTTTAGATTGGGGTAGTGAAACTAGGGATGTCACCGTTTATCTTTACGATTCGATTGGTAATCTGTTTACAACTAGATTGGTTTCGGTGCATGACGAGAAATTCATTGCAGATCTCACCCTTGTTGATTTTGGGGGAGACTTACTTACTTTGGCGAAAGGCATAGGGGAGAGAATAGTAATCTCCCTATCTGATTATGATGACCCACTCTCAGACTATACTTACAATTTAACAGTTGAATGGCCAGGTCATTCAGAGTATACTCAGCAAGGAGAAATTAAGGCAGCAGAAATGATGCGTCAAAACTCCTCGGTCACTTTGCCCCCACCAGAGGCGGGATTAGTATTTGGTGAATTAATTGTCACATTAGAAATTACTGATATTGCAGCAAATGGTGAAAGTCAAGTTGTTGAAATGAATTGGACTATGCATCTGCAACCCCCTCTAGTATACGATATTGGCTTCTGTGAGGGCGATGATACACCAATAACACGAGGAGATGAAATTCGTGGCTGGGTAATGATAGACCCTCATCGGATGATTGAAGGGGCATCAGTCAATCTTGCTCAATCAGGGAATATCAAACCAATGCAATCGAGTAAATGGGACTGGGATGATTGTCAATTCCCCGATTCTGAAGATTATCATTGGGGATTCATCATCTTAGCAGATAACAGTTTTACAGCTGGAGATGCAACCCTACAGATTATTGCAAGAGACATTGATGGTTTGAGTGCAGTTGGTGAATTTACTGTTGAAATTGAGTACGGAATTCCTGCAATAGTAAACCAATCAGGAGAAGTAATGGAAGGACAGTTAGGAGAACTTGAAGCAATTGTTCTCGACTCAGATGGACACGTTGGAACTGTATGCTCTTTCATCATCATTGACAAAAATGGCACGACGGTCATGGAGTCTGAAGGCCCACTACCTAGTACTGGTGTATTCACCGCTCGCTGGATGCCACCTACTGGGGGGGCGCCGTTTGCATCAACTATTGGTTGCACTGATGAACAGGGACATCAAGTTGCTCACACTAGAAATGGCATCACCCCACAACCGGTAATAGATAACAAAACCGATGATGTATTGAATCAAAGTTCTAATTCATCAGATTCAAATATGAATTTGGTTATGGCAGTTGGGCTTGCTCTACTAATAATTTCAGCCATTGGTATTACTCTCTTAGTAATGCGGTTACGCCCTCCAGACGAAGAAATTGAAGACGCTGAATTAGATGACGAAGAAATTGTTGGATGGGCTGCACCTGCTGATTCACGAGCTGAAGGTGAACAAAATATTGCCATCGCTGAAATGGCCATGGAATCCCTAAGTGATGTCTCTGAATCCGAAAATAATTTGACAGGGGTTGAAGAAGTTCTCAATTCTGAAACGATAGAAGAACAAGATTCAGAACTTGATTGGATTGATGAAAACCCACTATTAAGCACCTCTGATGAGCCAAAGGATTGAATGCCTAACCATTCTCCTCGGTTACATGGCAGTTGGATATGTACTCATTAACGTAAAACCAGGCTCAGAATTAGAGGTACATAGTGCAATCAATGCATTAGATATGGTTGAGGATGCAACTTTATTGTTCGGAGATTATGACCTCTTGGTCAAAATGACTGCTGAATCAATGAGTAGTATTGCTGCTGCAGTGGTTGAAAACATCCGTTCAATCTCTGGAGTAATTGATACTAAGACCCTTGCTGGTGCAGAACTGTGATGGATCTAACTAGCAACACCTATTCCCAGCCTATTTTCTAGAAGAAATATCAGGCGTTTCATGATTTCAATTCCCTTTTTCGGGGAATTGTGAAAGTCGTTTCCGTAATTCATCATAATGTTATTATTTAATCTCAGATTCTATTAACCAGTTATAAATTTGGAAACGATGGACCTCTAGCCTACGCAAGTATTGCTATTCGCAATGGGGTACAGAGCCTCTAATGTGGCGCAGTACCACATTTATACGGGGTAATGCTTAAATAACTAATGAAAAAAGGTGGTGGTCACCGAGGTAATCTGAAATGAGTAAGAAATATTTCGTCCTGATGGACGGCGGAAATGATACGAGCCAAGTGTTCGCGAGCAAGCAACCTAGGGGAGCAGCCCTGAAAGCAGCTAGTCGCGGAGAGACAAACATCCACTTGCGTGAGCGCGGCGGTGGAGGCCGTGTTCATGTATTCAAGGGATGGAGAGAGCAGGTTGCAAAGCCAGCAAACGGCCCAGCGTGGCTACCTGACAAGGTCTGGAAGGCCAATGTCAAGAAGATACGCGTGGACCATCTCTGATTGAATGCGAACAGCCCGTTTGAGGGGGGATTCCTCCTCAAGCGGGCCATTTTTTTTGTAAAAAATACGATTACTTACGAAGGCCAACTTTCTTAGCAATCCAAGCGATAGGATCGTAATATTCTGTCACAATTCTCTCCTTAAGTGGGATAATTGCATTGTCTGTGATACTTATTCCTGCAGGACATACTTCTGTACAGCAACGGGTGATATTACAATATCCAATACCATAATCATCTTTGATTTTCGCCAATCTATCATCAGTGTCCAAGGGATGCATCTCCAAATTAGCCAAACGAACAAAGAACCGCGGACCTGCAAATTCGTCAAACAACTTGTGCTCACGTAAAACGTGGCAGGTGTCAATACAAAGCATGCACTCGATGCATGCCCTAAATTCTTGAACACGGTCTGCTTCATTTTGCTGGAATTTCCAATCAAACTCTGCCGGACCTGCAAGAGGGGGGATTGTCTTATTCAACTCATAAGCCCAAGAAACATCAACTACCAAATCTTTGGTTAGTGGAAATGCTTGCATCGGTTTAACCAATACTGGTTGGCCAGAAGGAGTCTCTTCCTCTATATCTGACATCCGAGTCATACACATCAAACGAGGCTTGCCATTTACTTCAGCGGAACAAGAACCACATTTTCCAGCCTTGCAATTCCAGCGACAAGATAGGTCTGGTGCATGCTCTGCCTGAATCTGATGAATTACATCCAGTACGACCATCCCCTCATCCATCTCAACGGTGTAATCAACCATCTCACCACAAGGATCGCCATCCTCATCTGGCTCACCACGGAATACTCTGAAAGTGACATCTTTGCCCATCTTACTCTTCCTCCTCATGTAAGTCAGATGCGTCAAGCAAATCCTTCAAGTCGTCTCTCATAGATGGATAAGTTCTGTGTTCTAGAACCATTTCACCTTTCCCATCCATCATAATTACGCTGTTAATTTTACCCCAATAACTGTGATCGGGGGTCGGGAAATCTTCACGGGTGTGCCCGCCTCTACTCTCTTCACGAGCTAGTGCCGCCATTGCACACATACGACTGATGTCAATCATGGCATTGATTTCCAATGCTTGATGCCATCCTGGGTTGTATATTCTACTACCACCTGGAGATGTTGCTTTGCCGCGTGTGGCGAATTCATTGAGGTCATCTAATGCTTCAGCGAGTAAATCCTTAGTGCGGATGATACCAACCTTTTCTTGCATCATTTTACGTAATTCATTAACCACTGTAGCAGGATTCTCTCCGCCTTCCCTACTGAAGGGCGCTAGAGTTTCAGCAACTACTTCGTCAATTTCTGACTGTGATATTTCTTCCCAGCCATCCATCTCCGCTGCAGCCTTTGCCGAATATTCTCCGGAGCGCTTGCCAAAAGTGATTAAATCAGAAAGGGAATTTCCTCCAAGTCTATTTGCGCCATGTAATCCAGTTGCTGCTTCACCGGCAGCGTACAAACATTGTACGGTTGTTTCCTGAGTTTGTGGGTCAACTTTGACTCCCCCCATGACATAGTGGGCTGTAGGACCAACCTCCATTGGTTGGGTTGTGATGTCAACTCCTGCTAGTTCTTTGAATTGATGGAACATGCCTGGCAACTTTTTCCTAACCTGTTCTTCATCTCGCCAAGAGATATCAAGATAAGCGCCACCATGCTCACTTGCTCGGCCTGCTTTAATCTCAGAATTAATAGCCTTAGCAACAACATCTCTAGTGAGAAGTTCAGGAGGCCTTCGCTTGGTGGCTAACTTGCCATCAACCACCTCTTGTACCCATTCAAGAGCCTCTGATTCAGTATCAGCGAATTCAGGCTTGTACATTTCGGGGACATAGTTGAACATGAAACGATCACCTTCTGAGTTACGCAACATTCCACCTTCGCCACGTACTCCTTCAGTCACCAAAATTCCTTTGACAGATGGTGGCCAAATCATTCCAGTAGGATGGAATTGGACAAACTCCATGTCACCCATTTCTGCGCCTGCCCAGTAAGCCAGTGCGTGTCCTTCCCCAGTATACTCCCATGAGCCAGAACAAACTTCCCAGCAACGGGTAATCCCACCGGTAGCAAGTATCATTGTTTTAGCTTTGAAAACGTGCAGAGTACCATCAGCGCGATTGTAAGCAAAACATCCCGTAGCCTTGCCATCATTAGTGAAAATCTTGCGGACGGTATATTCCATGAATACCTCCATTCCGCTGTGTATGCCTCTCTCTTGCAGAGTTCGGATCATCTCTAGACCAGTCGCATCCCCAATATGGGCGAGGCGAGGATAGGTGTGCCCTCCGAAGTTCCTTTGATTGGTCAAACCGGCTGGTGTACGGTCAAAAATCGCACCCCACTGCTCAAGTTCACGAATCCTGTCAGGAGATTCTTTTGCATGGATTTCAGCCATGCGCCAATCATTGAGGTATTTACCTCCCTTCATTGTGTCACGAAAATGTGTTTGCCAGTTGTCACGAGGGTCCACCTTCAGCCATCACAGTGTGTGCTTTACCAAGCATTGACTTGCAAACTATTGCTACCGATGCACCTTCACGAGTTGCTTCAATTGCGGCCCTCAAGCCCGCTCCACCTGCGCCAATAATGACAACATCATACTCATGCGTAGTAACTTCAGTCATCACAAACCACCCCACAACACAATGTCAGTCCACCAACCCATTGTACATGCGTATATGTAAAAGTCAGCAAACATCACCCAAAAAATCTTTGTGATGGACATTTAGGAATGAACTCATACTCCACAATTTGTATTTGAAACGAGCAACCCGCGAGGAGGTCCAATCATTTGTTCCACCTCCGACAAGATGACGGAAAGCATGGCATCCAAGTGTATAACCAGATAGAAGTATCACATTGAGTGCGAGAATTAATGTTCCAACTGAAAAGCCCCAAGAGCCGCCTTCAAAGTGGGTTGAAAGCAATACATCGTACGATAGTATCAGTAGGTAAGCAAGAGCGGCATACATGAAATATCGATGCAAATTTTGGATGACAAGAAGTTTGGTTTCACCTTTGTAACTCTTCCAAGGGGCTAATGCCGGTTTGCTAACAGCACATGCTGTTGGTTGTTGCATATATACGCGATAGTATGCCTTACGGTAATAGTAACAGGTACCTCTAAAGCCTGCTGGGAAAATTAGAATGAACATTGCTGGAGACATCCACCAAAGAAATTCTGGAACTGGGCCACCCAGCCCTTCTCCACCAGGGATGATGAGGGGGCTAAACAGTGGACTAAGAACGTGACTTCCTTGATTTTCTATCGCCATGGTGCCTGCATGACCTCCCTGCCCCCCGGATAATCCGAAATCAGCAAAAATCCAAAAATCAGCCTCCATAAATCCACGCCAAGTAGAATATGCAATCATTATTCCAAGATAGATGGCCATTGCTGTAGGGCCTTTCCACCAAGCATCAATTCGGTCTGTAGCACCAAAGCCTTGACGCATTGGTAGTTTGACTGATTCACCCATGAACTTCAAACCCTATTCAACTCGCGGCGTGAGTCTATATCCTATCAACTTCACTACTCAAACATCAGTGCGATATTACACGCCATGGTTTCAACCGTTAGCCTTGAAAGAGGCCGCTTACATCGATTGAGTAATGGACTACGAGCCGCTGAGTATCTGCCTGAAATGTGGCTTCATGCCTGGTGCTTTCATCCCTGGGATGAAATGCCCCGAATGTGGACATGTGATGCTTTGAGCATGCATGGTATTTGAGAACAATGAAGGTGGCTCAAGATAAGGCCGAGTAGTCAACATCGGCTTCCTCGATCTCAATTTCTTCAACATCCATTTGTGCCAACTGTAACTTTCCGCTCAACTCATCGTTGACTGCGTGCCAGTCTGATTCACGAGTTCCGTTTCCTGAGCCCTTAACACCACCAAATGGTAGGTGGGCTTCAGCCCCAGTAGTTGAATTATTGATTCCAGTCATTCCAGCCTTTATGCCAGTCTTGTAACGGTATGCTTCTAGCCTGTCATTAGTGTATATTGCACTTGAAAGCCCGTATGGACTTGCATTAGCTAGGTGTAATCCATGCTCAAAATCATCAGCCTTGACGATGGTAACAGCGGGTCCAAAAATCTCCTCGTGGAAACATTTCATATCTTCGGTCACATCAACAAAAACATACGGCCACATGTAGACACCTTCGGATGCATCTCCTTGGAATCCAATTGGTTTATTTTCGTTAGTGATGCGCCCTTTACCAAATACGCGTCTAGCCCCACTATTTTCGCACATTTCGACATCCCTTAGGAAATCCTTAGCATATTTTTCAGATAGCATTGGACCATACAAAACACCAGGGTTTCGCGCCGAATCTCCAATTGTAGTAGATTCTACTTTCGCCATGAACATCTCCATGAATGAATCATAGATATCCTTGTGGATAATCAAATTACCAAGACTTGTACAGCGTTGACCCGCTGTTCCAAATGCAGACCAGTAGGCTCCTTCAACAGCATTTTCAAGATTTGCTGAGGGCATCACAACGAGTGGATTTTTACCACCGAGTTCAAGGCTTGCCGAAACTAAGTTTCTGCCACAAACTTCGCCAATCATTTTTCCTACAGCAGTACTGCCAGTGAATGATATCTTGTTGACCAATCCTTCATCAACGGCATCAACCAAATGCTGACCTGCCCCACTTCCTTTGCCATGGATTAGGTTGATTACTCCGTCTGGAAGCCCAGCCTCGTGCATTATCCTAGCTAATGCAAATGAAAGCAATGGTGCATCTTGTGGTGATTTCCAGACACAAGTGTTTCCGCACATGATTGCTGGAATCATCTTCCAGAAAGGAACTGCGGCTGGGAAATTGCAAGCGTTAATGATTCCACACACACCAAGTGGTCGGCGATAAGTGAACAATTCTTTATCTGGTAATTCTGAATTTACTGTCTGCCCATAAAGCCGACGACCTTCAGATTGGAAGAAAAGACAAGTGTCAATTGCTTCTTGCACTGAACCTGCAGATTCTTTCAGAGTTTTGCCTATTTCGCGAGTTTCAAGTGCAGTGATTGCATCTTTGTGTTCCATCAATAAACGGCCCATATTTCCAATAATTTGTCCGCGCGTAGGGGCGGGGGTGGCTGCCCACCCAGGGAAAGCGGCTCCTGCCGCTGCAAGAGCATCATGTACATCAGATTTTGTTGATAGGGGGAACTCCCCGAGACAATCGGTTTGCCATGCGGGATTTGTAGATTCAAATGTGCCTCCATCACTTGATTCAGTCAACTGCCCATTGATGATATTGTATCCTTTTACTTTCGGCAATCCATTCGGATTATCGTTCTCGAGGTGCTCAAGCCCTACTTCCAACACATGGGTCATGACCTGTTCGGGGGCGGTTCCGTTCATGAATACTACGCGGGATTCGCCCTTCTTTACAATCCAAGCCGCAATTTCGGGAAATCATGCCTATTTACCCTTAGAATCATGCACTGCGCTACAATAAGAGGGTAATAAGGACTGAAGAAATGGTAGTTACGAAAGTGCATGGTTTTTAGTGAGTCCGCGAATCCGGTGTTCTGTAGTCGGAGTGGTGACAATGGCAGGGGACGACAAAAAAACACTAAATTTGAAAGTAGCGAAAGCAATTCCTAGCGATGTTGGACATGGTAGGGCAAGAGTTCCATTTGATAATGATTTGAACCTAAAACCTGGCGATATCATTGAAATCAAAGGCGACGATACCACCGCTGCAATCGTATGGAGGTGTCGACCTGAAGATGCTAACCTAGGTGTTATTCGAGTTGATGGGATTATTCGAAAGAATGCTGGGTCACAACTCGGCTCTAATGTTTCCATTCGCAAGGTTGAGGCAAAGCCATGCACTAGACTCACCCTTTCACCAGTAATGGCTTCAAAACAGAAAGTTCGTTTTGGGCCAGGGATTGAAGGCTTCGCCAGAAGAGGGCTCAATAAAAGGCCAGTTGTGGCTGGTGATAGAATATTCATACCCGGTATGACGTTATTCGCTGAGGCTCTTCCATTCGCTATTATGTCCACAACACCCAAAGGCATCGTTCAAGTTCTTCCTGAAACTGAGATTGTAATCAAGGATGAAGCCATTGACGAAGAGGTTTCCCCGAGTAGTACCTCTGTAACATACGAAGATATTGGTGGCCTTGGCAATCAACTACAAAAAGTCAGAGAGATGATTGAATTACCCCTCAAACATCCGATATTGTTCCGCACATTGGGGATAGACCCACCGAAAGGTGTTCTACTACACGGCCCACCGGGAACAGGTAAGACGATGATTGCCAAGGCAGTTGCTAACGAAACCAACGCCCACTTTACCTCAATTAATGGGCCTGAAATTATCAGCAAGTATTACGGTGAATCTGAAAAGCAGTTGCGTGAATTATTTGAAGAAGCAGCAGCACAAGCGCCTGCAATTATCTTCATTGATGAATTAGACAGCATCGCACCAAAACGAGAGGATGTTACTGGTGAAGTTGAGCGCCGAGTTGTGGCTCAATTGTTGACATTAATGGATGGTATGCAAGGTAGAGACAATGTTGTTGTAATCGGGGCAACCAATAGACAGGATGCTATTGATCAAGCATTGAGGCGACCAGGGAGATTTGACCGAGAAGTTGAGATTGGTGTGCCAGATAAAGCCGGTCGCCAAGAAATCGTTGACATTCATGTAAGAAGTATGCCAATCGCTGATGATTTTGACATGGAATGGGTACTAATCAATACTCACGGATTTGTTGGTGCCGATATTTCAGCGCTTGCTCGAGAAGCAGCAATGAAAGCATTGCGGAGATATTTGCCAGAAATTGACCTTGAGGAAGAAGAAGTCCCCCCTGAAGTTCTAGAAAAGATGGAAGTGACAATGAGCGATTTCAAACTCGCCATGAAAGAAGTTGAGCCAAGTGCCCTGAGAGAGATTTACATCGAAGTGCCTGAAGTTAGTTGGGATCAAGTCGGAGGTCTAGAGGAAGTGAAAGATCGACTCAGAGAAAGTATTGACTGGCCACTTACCAAACCTGAACTGTTCAAACACTTCGGAATTACAGCCCCTAGAGGGGTACTATTGTTTGGAGCACCAGGAACAGGCAAGACATTGTTAGCTAGAGCAATTGCCTCAGAAGCCCAAGCCAACTTCATCACTGTCAAAGGACCTGAGTTATTCTCAAAGTGGGTTGGTGAATCTGAAAAGGCTATTCGCGAAATATTCAAAAAAGCGGCTCAAGCAGCTCCAAGTATTATTTTCCTAGATGAATTTGAGAGTATTGGAGCTCACCGCTCATCAGGCCAAGATGATGGTGGACAGACGGTTTCAAATCGGATGGTTGACCAAATTCTAACCTGTATGGATGGAATAGAAGCACTTGACGGAGTGGTCATTGTTGCGGCTACCAACCGCCCAGAAATGATTGACCGAGCACTACTAAGGTCAGGGCGGTTTGAAAGAGTCTTGCACATACCACCGCCAGATGAAAAGAGTTGTCGGGAGATTATCAAAATCCACACAGCAAAAATGCCTCTAGGGAAGTTTGACCCTACAGACTTCGCTAAGAAATTGGATGGTTATACTGGTGCTGACATTGAAGCAGTATGTCGAGAAGCAGCTCTTATCACAATGCGTGCAGGCAAGAAGACTGTTACCAAGAAGCACTTTGACTCTGCAGTAGGCAGAGTTAGAGCAACTGTGACTCCTGATATGCTTGAGTACTATGCTAAGTTGGAAGTCAGTCTCACTAGTGGGATGGATAGTGTGAAGAGAAGTTCTGACACACTATCTGGAATTGAATCAGTTTGATTGAAGCTAAGAACTAACCCAACGGAATTACCGCAGTGAATCGTTAAACCACTTGGCAAGGTGAGTCAGGATGAGAGGATTCAAGGGGTAAGGCCGCCTACGACAAAATGATGACAGCAACCTTCGGGCAGGAACTGATTGGCCTAGTTGTTGTTGATTCACGAGGAGATATCCTTGGAACTGTAGCTGACTTGATGTTAGACTTGAACAGCGGGGCTGTGGGAACACTTGTAATTGAGTTACAACCATCTCTTGATGCTGACAAATTACCATGGCCTTCGGAAGCCGGCTTGATGCTACTCCCGAGTGAAGAAATTGATAGAGTTGGACCTCAAATCGTATTAAAGCGGTGATGTCAATGAGATTCACCTGCGCACAACCGTATTAAGGCAGTCTCAGTCGTCAATCTGTTAGACCTATGGTCTAGAGGGTGTTGGAGTGGCAATCACAGCGAATCAATTGTTCGCTCGAATGAATACTCGACAGTTTAGGAGAGGGCTCACTCTATTCGCTTTTTACACCGTTTTGGTTCTTCTTCTAGTAACTCTTCTGGGCAGTTTCATAAACCCTGCAAATTCACAATTATCTGCATATGATGACGATTGGGATGATATCTCAGCATTCAGAAATGACCTAAACGAAATGGGAGTAGAGACTCATAGCCTAGTCAGCAGTCCCTTATTGCTTAATGAAATTGAAAATCCCGAAGAAACTGTATTCGTGATTGCTGGTGTGGAGAAAGACACTATCAGCCTACCTAGATTTACTGGCGATTCTAGTGTGGTCCAATTCAAAGAAGGTGATGGATACACAACAAGTGAAATTGAGTCTATCACCTCGTTTGTTGCCCGTGGTGGCACCATCATTGTGATGGATGACTTCGGCTACAGTTCAGGGGTGGCATCTGCTTTCGGAGTAGAATACAGCGGCCACAAATTATATGATGCCGGAGCATGGACGTTGGACTACAACTACATCTGGATTAATTCAACAGACGGTTACAAGTACACCTCCAATGTATCTCAAGCTTGGGTACACCCGTGCTTTGCTGACAGTGATGGAGATGGATATGTTGACTTGATCGACCCTGACCCCGGGCATCCTGGGGTGCCTGGTGTGATGACCATCACTGCAGAGGAGGCTGGTCTCTGTGCCCACCACCTGACTGGAGACGGTAGTGAACCATGGGACTTTTACCCGGGCTACAACCTACTACTCAACTCACCATCTGCCTTTGACCCAGACCATGCAGATGACTCAGAGAAGAATCGCTATGGTTTAGGGTATTCTAGTACAGATTCTTATCTTGACATCAATGATGACGGAGACTTGACTGTAGGACCTGCTGGGAGTGGGTTTGAGGGAGATATGCAGGGGCCATTCACAATTTATGTGAAATACTGTCTTTCGCGCAACTGTGTGGATTCAACATCAGGGAAAGCACATTTCATTTCAGATGGTAGTTTGCTAATCAATACTGTTTACGATTATGAAAACAAGTATGGCAGTCAAGTTACAGATATTGATGCGAACGATAACCGAAAATGGGCACTTGATGCAATAGCAGAAGCACTTCTAATCAATGAGAACGGAACTCTGTCTGCTAATCCAGATGCTCAGGTAATCTTTGATGAAAGCCGTCACCAACAAACATCTTTTATGGGCGACGCCTACAATCTAATCTACTATGTCTTAGTTTACTTCACGAGTGATTGGATGGCAATGTTGCTCCTCTTCCTAACCCTTTTCATAACGTTTGAAGCAGTCATCATCCGCAAGACTGACCCCGAACCATGGAGACATGTTTTCAGCATTATCTACTACGGTTTTGGTGATTCAAGGCGTTATGGGTACTATAGTCGTGCAAACAAAGTCAAGCAAGTTCTTCTCTCAAGGGTGCGTAATCTGAACACACTAACTAGGGATGAGTTTGATGCATTGCCTGCACGTGAACTTCAGAAGATGATTAACGACCCTGTATTGGTAAAATTCGTCTTTGAAGACCGGAATTACTCTCTTGAACAACTCGTTGCAGTGGTAAAGCGCGTAAAACTATGGGGGCGCAAGTAAGCGGGGTGATATTTGATGTGGACTAGAAAGGCAGCCCTGATGATGACATCTGGAATCGCACTTGTTCTCATTGGTATGATGATGTCAAATTTCCAATTGATGGTAATTGGAATCGCTTTTATTTCCTTTTTAGCAATTAATGGCTGGATTGTAGGTCACGCTGAATTACATGTTGTTCGCACTCTTTCTGCAGATAATTTGTACAAGGGAGATGACCTCTATGTAGAAGTAGCAATTACCAACAAATCTCGTCGCCGTACTCAACAATTGGAGATATTTGACAATGTGCCCCATGAGATGAAAATGAAAAGTGGTCTCAATTATATGATGGTCAATCTAGGTGCAGGACAAACCACCAGAATCAGATATGTTCTCCGCTGCCCACTCCGCGGGCACTTCTCTATTGGGGCCGTTTCAATCAGACACCGTAACACCTTCAACCTATATTCTAACGAGATGTTCATCGACCATCGCTCTGACATCATTGTATTCCCTCAAGTTCGTGATGTTGAGGAAGCAATGGTCCGTAGCAGAACACCAAAGATGTATACTGGGGCAACTACTCTACGAACCCCTGGACCTGGTACAGAATTCTTCTCTCTACGCGAATATGTGCCTGGAGACCCTTTCAAGAATATTAATTGGAAGGCGTTTGCCCGTACAGGTGAACTGATGGTAAACGAAAAATGTCGAGATGCAGTAACTGATGTTTTCCTGCTTCTTGATAGTAGAGATGTTTCAAGAATCGGTACTGTGTTAAAAAATCCATTAGAGATGGGGACCGTTGCTGCTGCATCTCTTTCTGCTTATTTCTTACAACGACGAGATTCAATTGCGTTAGCAGTTTATGATGATAAACTTTCATACCTACCTGCTGATGGTGGGGATAAACAACATTTCAAGATTCTAAGTAGCCTTGCTGGCGTTGCCCCAAAGGGCAACATGCCATTACAAGCTGTCACCAATGCATTAGCACCAAGATTCAGTCGTGGTAGTCCGGTTTTCATCATCTCTAGTTTAGAAGGAGATGGAACGGTACCACATGCTGTACGTGACCTCGCAGGCCGAGGGCACGAGGTAGTGGTCCTCAGTCCAAGTAGTATTGACTACGAGAGATTGGTAACGAGAATACCAAGAATGTCCTATGAAGTAATGAAACTCGAGCGTCAAAATAGGCTGACTGCACTAGCAGGGTTCGGTGCTCGCGTAATAGATTGGATGCCTGATGTAGAATTATCACAAGCGCTATTACAGGTCAAGATGTTGTGAGGTGAAAAAATGGCAGATGATGTAGAACTACAAAGTGAGGGGAGTCGAACTCTCCACCTTAAGGAACTACGTGTTCAATGGCAAATTGTTGCCTTGCAAACAATTGCAACCCTCGCCTTGATTTGGCTGTTCTTGCAACTTGGATCTAATTTCGGCTCCTGTGAACCTTCACATGTGAATGGTGATGGAAACGCACTTTGGTGCCCAGCCCTCGACCATACACTATCACTAGACTTCTTTGAGGCAATACTAGGAAGTGAATCAGGGAACTCAGCATATGACCTGCCTCTTCCTGATTTCTTTACCGGCCAAGGTAATGAGGGACCAGGTAGGTATTACGTCCCCCTCCTTCTATGTGGTTTGCTAACTGCTGGCTGGGTATTACTCAACCTTCAGGCCCCACAACTAAGACGAAAAGTTGTTCTTGGAGTTTTGATGGGATTGATACTATTCCTCGCTGGTCGACTTCTTATTGGCTGGTTCTTTGGAATGATTACAAGTTGGGATTTGTACTGGCCAATTGATTCTCCGGGCTCAGCAAGAAACCATGCTGAAACTCTAGTCTATCCGTTAATTCTCTATACACAAATATTCATTGTTGCACTCTACTTAACTCCTGTTTGGACCGGAATGATGGGAATATGGGGACTTTCTAGAAGGATGATTGGCTGGTCTCTTGGTACCACTTTGATTTACCTTGGAATCCATGCTCTGCTTTCGTTTGAGGCAGTTACTGTATACTTTGACCTTGGACTAAATCCAATAAGTCCACAAATAAGTGAACAAATGGTACTTGGCGGTATGGTTTCGGAAACGATACTACCGCTATTGATGATGGCGATGTTGATGATTATCTTCTCTGAATCAGGATTTGCAGTTATCAGACACTTGGAGTATGCATTCCGACTCCCAGAATCTTGCAAGAAAGACCCTGAGTATGTTACTCAATTTGACAATATGTTGAATGGCCATCTTGTCCATACGGTTGGAATCTTCAGTTTGGTAATATTCTGTGCGATGTTGGCTCTGAAATTCGACGACTTAATCCTTAACTTAGTTGCACTCTTTGGTTCCTCGCAATGGAGTGGACAAGTGCAAGAATCACTTGAGTTGAAATTGACTTACGGTAAAGTAATATCAGCTATGATGATGTTGATTTTCGTTGCAGGATTGAAATATATCCTACCATGGAATCGTATTGCTTCATTCGTTGAATCATACCTTCCAGACATGTCATCTGATTGAACGCACCAACTAATTTGTTGCTGCAAAATGAATTGTGTGAGTGAGCAATCTAGCGATTGAAAAGCCAAGTACAGGGAGTCCACAAATGACAAGAGGGACCTGAATTAATCCAGGAATTGAAAGGTCAGCCGCAAGCGCTGGAGCAATCATCAACACAGAGGCACCAACACAAGCGATTGAAACAAACTTTTCCAAACCAGTTGGATAGACTTGTTGTCCCTCGAGTTCTATCCCTGGCATCGGTTGTGCACCTTCGCTAGGGTCATGTGAACCACTCACAACACACACCTCACAAGTCAAGGTCGGAAAGTTCATCCTCGAGTGAGGCTAACTCAGAGCGCTGTTCAGGATCTACAGGTGGCTCTACACCATTGATGGTATCACCTCGAGTAGAAGATGCTGAATCCATCTCTGCTAACTGCATATCAATCTCTGCTAAATCACTAATTTCTTCAACTGTTCCAAGTACCTCTGAATCTGGTAAACCAATGGTCATCCTACTAGTAAGGTCTACTCCATCACTGTCACTAGGGGCATCAATTGGTTCCCATGTTTGACTTGAATCGGTTGGCTGTACATCATTTGCCGAAGGTGTTGGGGCTGATTCCGTTTGTTGTGGTTCTGAATTCGGATTCATATGAGCAACGGCTGCATTATTGATTTCTGGTCGCTCAACTGCAGTAAGTGAATGTGACTCAAACGGCAACATCCCACTATTTTGGAAGGCCCATAAATCTCCAATAGGCACTTCACCAGTGAGACCACTGACCTCCAACCGATACTTCAATTGCTCTAAAACTTCAACAGTACCTTCCAGACCAACCGCTTCACCAGTAGTTCTCTGGTCAGACTCAATGTAAATTTCATCTAGAGCGTGCTGAATCAATCGGCGTACTTCCTTTGAAACAGCGGGTAGCGCTTCTGGCATGTGGGATATTTTTTCGAGATGTTCAATTTGTTCACTGGGTAAGCCAAGTTCTGACATTTGGCGTAATACTTCTCTGAGATGCATCAACATCGTAACTGACTGCTCGTAATCATTGAGCAGGTTCTCTAGGTCAAGGACAACGTTAGACACTGTTTCTGCAAGTTTGTGCTCTAACCTGTTCTGAACAGACCATCGAGTCAACCCACGGACTGTGTCGGCGGTTTCTGGAGCCTGTTGACTTAGTAAATCCATGACTTCTGTAGAAAGTAAGTATCGTGGTGTTTGAGCAACCTCGTCAACAGTGTGCTGAATAACTTGCAAGCCTCGCTCAACTGCTCGGTCAAGCAATACTACGCTGAAACCTCGCGAGCGAGCTGATGTCATTCGCGATAATACGGGCTCAAGCATTGCTAAACCAGATTCATCTCCAAGTAAGGCACGAGCTAACGGTTCTTCCGAGAGGCGAGCGCGGATACGATCTGCTTCCGCAATATCAACCAGAGCAAGTTCGTGCGCAGATTCTAGGTCTTCTGATTGTTCTATCAGCATTCTTAACTCGGCTTCTGATGCACCTCTGCGAGTGTCGAGATCACCGAGTTCACGCATAAGTTGGCGGCGTTCTTCCATCAATTCACGTAATTCTGATTGCAAAAGTGTGTGCTTTCTATCCATTTCAGCACAGCGAAGCCGTTCTTCCTCAACCATTCCGCGGCTCGAGTGTAAATCCCCTTCCATTGAGGTTAGTTCATCTCTTCGTTGTTCGACCTGACGCTCAAGTTCGTTAAGTTCTGCAGTTGCACCACGATGGCGCTCTCTCTGCGCCCCCACTTGTTCATGCAATACTCTCTGCACTCTTTCATCATCGTCGATGATTCGCCTTACTTCAGTCAAGCGAGATTCAGAGGTCTCAAGTTCTGACTTGACCCTGACTTCCTCAGCAAGTAATCCCTCTAAGGCAGTGAGTAATTCTTTGCGGGATTCCATTTCTCCAAGTGCTGAAGCCATCTCTTCGGCTCGTTTCTTTACTTGGTTCTCTAATTCAGCAACTCGACGTGCCAACCGTTCAGCTCGGGCTGACTGTTCTTCACCAATCTGTTCCTTTACACGAATTTTAACTGTCGAATCATCTAGTTGGGTTGAAAGTGACACGCGCTCATCACGACCTTCTTCAAGGAGTTCTTGCAATGCTGAAAGTTCAGTTTTTAGTTGGTCGCGTTGAATTCTTGTATCCTCAACTTTTTCCTGCATCTTAGCACTCGCTTTTTCCATCCTTGCAACATCATTTGCTTGGGTATGGATTCTAGCTTGTAACTCTGCTACCACTGGACCCATCAGGCTCTTTCGAGTCGTACCAGGCAAACCATCGGCTGCCATCCCATCATCAACAAGTTTCCAATTTTGGCGTCCTAATTGCATTGACTCAAAACCAAGTTCGAATCCATACAAAACCCCTAGGCGGCCTTGCAGTAGGCTTTTCCTATCCTCACTTCTAGTGCGGCAAGAGGCAATGGAATCACAGAAATTACGAAGCGACCAATCCTCAACAGTACTTGAGCGGAGAAGTAACCTCATCGCCCTATCAAGTCTAACGAGGCGGAGACGGTTTGAGGATGATGTTGCATTTGTAACGGCCTTCTCAATGGAATTTATTCCCTGGCTACGAATCCCTACAGGAATGCCATCAATCAGTGTGATTGCAACTGTACCCCCTGCAGCGGGAACCGATTCTAGATAACCAGTGGTTGAATCCTCCTTAGCCATTTTCAAAGCAGAAAGAGTCTGGTCAACCCCACTCTTGGAATCTTTGATGGCTATTCCTTCTGGCAGTGGTTCACCGGCATCATCACCGGCCAAACCGGATGATTCGGTCTTCAACATAGCAGCAGCATTTGCTAACAATGCGGTGTGGTCCGCCTCGGCATCTGTCCATACTGCAATTGCGGAATCGCCTGCTGGGGCGACTAATAGAGCGCCATCAACAAGAGAAAGAGATGAGGCTAGGGGGCGCTCTTGCCCCATACCTTTAGCCAATGATTCCATTGCATTGAGGTGGTTTTGAACCATAATGGTGAATTCTTCAGATTCTGCAGGAAGTGTGCCTTCTGTATGTACAAGCATTCCTTCCTCAAGTGCACAAGCACCTCTAGTAACGTCGCTTTTAGCAAGTGTTTCAATTAGTAATGCAAGATCCTTGGTAGGGATATGTCCCTCTATCCTTGGCATTGGAAGCAAAGTACCTAATGTTGCAGGGTCAATGAAAGCCTCAAGCAAACCTCGAGCCACTTGCTCAAACTCAGATTGAGTCCAAATTACTGCCCTAGCCCTCAAATCTGTTGATTTGGAAAGATTTCTTAATTCGCTACGGGCATCTTCTGCCGCGATAAATTTCTTATTTTTACTAGAATCTGCTAACCATCCAGCCGACTCACCTGCACAAATAAGACGGTGCCCAACAGGATTTTTTGCTCTCGGCTTGAAGTAAGTTATTGCCCCAAAATCAAATGGGAAAGTTTTCATTTCCACATTCAAATCTATTTCTCCATCAACTGGTTCACCCATTGGTAGTTCAAACATCATATCACCTCAATAAATCCTCTATTACACTCGTTCTCGCTCGCACTTCATGCCTTAGTCTGCCAATATTGGATGTGCCTTGACTAGAGACAAAGAGAGAAAATCCTCCAGAGAGGGGGGCGATGATTATATTTCCAGATTCTGATTCCACCCAGAATTGTTGCAAATCACCTATGTTAGCTTGAGATGAGGCTCGGCCTATCTCTCTAAGCGTATCTGAAAGGCCGTTTGAAATTTCTAAACCCTTCAATTCTGGAGTCAGGAAGGTAGCTATTTCGTTCATATCTACATCAACCACTGCTGCTGCTTGGACGCCATCAATACGTCCGAATGTAGCCAGTAATCTCTGTAGCATGTCCACTCCCTGAAAATACATCACGTCGCCTACGCCTTCAAGAGGTTTTGCGCGCCCGGCCCCTAAAGGGCCGGTTTGGATAGCAAAATCAATTCACCAACTGAAAAATCAAGATTTTAGCGTATCGTGGTGTTTTTTTGCCTTGTTCACACCGTTTATTCTAAGAAGAAAAATCAATTATTATTAGAGTGAATTTTCAATTGGAAAAAGTGAATTTCAATTGGAATATTTTGTAATCGCTTGACACGCTCATTTGAAAACAAACGGCTGAGTGGCTCAAATCAATGAGTGCAATCACTATTGCATCTTGCAGTCGCTGTCAAAGTCAAGCAGTGATTCATCAACGCTACAGCGGAGTTCACCTCTGCCATCACCACCTTGAGGACTCTATTCGCAAGCGAACATCCAAAGCCATGCGGGAACAACTAAAACTTCCAAAAGATGCTAGGAAAGAGGACGGCACACCACGAATAATTCTGGTCTGTATTTCAGGCGGAAAGGATTCGGCAGTACTACTTGACATGATGGTCAAAATTCTAGGGCCAAGAAGAGACATTGAATTGGTAGCAGGAACAGTAGACGAAGGTATTGATGGATACCGCGCCCCTTCGATGGTGAAAGCGCTTGAACTTGCCACAAGTTATGGAATTAGAGTTGAAACAATATCCTATCCTGAACTTGATTTTTCACGTATGGATGAAGTTGTTGACATGATGGATGATTTGGGGTCTGCAAACAAGGAGGCGAAGGGACTCAAAGCGTGCTCATACTGCGGAGTATTTCGCCGTCAAGGATTGAATCAATTGGCTAAGCGCGTTGATGCTGAATGGATGGCGCTTGGCCACAATTTAGATGATACAGCGCAAACTATTCTGATGAATTTGCAGAAAGGTGAAATTGATAGAACGATTAGATTAGCACCTCATACATGGACCCCAATCGAAGGACTAGTCCCACGAATCGTGCCACTAAGGTGGGTCCCAGAGCAAGAGATTCATGCTTATGCACAAGGTGCTGGATTGCCAATTTTCCACGGTGATTGCCCTCATGCCCCAGGTGCTTTACGGCAAAGGAGTAGAGATATGATCGCTCGACTAGAACAAGATGTACCTGGCACACGTCATGGATTTGTTCACTCTATGGATGCAATTAGGAAGTTGCAAATAGAAGCGAATGGAACTCCACTTGCAACTGAATGGGCTACTGACCGAATGCACAAGTGTGAACGATGTGGCGAAGCAACAAGTAATCCAATTTGTCAGGCATGTAAAATGCGGGGTTGGATATCCGACCTCAAAGAATGAAATTCTAGAATGCGCAAGAATCTGGTACCGCAAACCAGCGCTTCCTTCGCTTTGCAATGAAGCGATACACAATATCTCGGATTGGCAGGGGAATTAGCCAAGTTAACGACATTGGCTTCCACCACCATCGCAAGTAATTGGAAAGTCTGACAATTGCTGCTGAGCGAATATATGGCTTGCCATTTTTGAATAAGTAAACAGTATCAGCATTCTGTTGCTTTTCAGATAAATTAGAAATTAATTTTTGGCCTTCTTCTGACTCAATCGGAAGAATCCTCAATGACTTTTTTGGAGATATTCTTGGCTGTAGAAATAAGGCGCCGCGGTTACACAAACCACAGCCGCCATCTAACAAAAGTATATCCATGGAATTGGAGAAATTTACTCACAACAGATTGTCGATAATTGCATCCATGTCTTGGGTGCGGCAGCAATAATGGCAACGCAATTGTAATGGGTCCACTGAAATCACTGTCAATCTATGTGATTGTGGTTCACGGTTTCCGTGAGTAATGCAGTTTGAGAATGTGCATTTTGCAACATTGACTAGTTCCTTCTGAGCCTCTACAGTACGCTTCTTTGCGACTGAATAATTACGAATAATCGCAACAGATGCATGTGGGGCAATGATGCTTAGTCGGTCAAGTTCTTCTTGAGTTAATTCTCGGTCCTCAACCTTGATGATATCCTTAGCACCATACTTTCCTGATGGGACATTCATCACTAATGAAACTGGATTTGAGTTTTTTCCCGAAATCCTCAACATGCGCAGGACTTTCAACGCTGCTCCTGATGGGATGTGGTCAATCACTGAGCCATTACAAATGGCAGTAACTCTGCGCATCTCACTCATTGGCTCGCCTCCTTAGGAATTGCTACTCCAAACAAATAGCAAAGTAAAGCCATCCTAGCTACTACGCCATTGAATGCTTGATCAAAGTAAGCAGCGTGGGGAGTACTATCCACATTAGGGTGGATCTCATCAACTCTAGGGAGAGGGTGCATGATAATCATTGATTCTTTTACATCTTTCAGGTCTTTACGACTTAATTTGTAAATACCAGCGACTTTCTGATACTCGTCTTCATCAGGGAACCTTTCTTTCTGAATTCTAGTCATGTAGATGACATCTGCCGATGGAAGGTTTGACACTAAATCTTCTGAAACCGTGATGTTTGCACCACTTGCTTTCAAGTCCTCAATTATCTCATCTGGCATACTCAATGCAGGAGGTGCAATGAAAGTCAAATTTGCTCCGAAGCGAGAGAGAGCGTGTGAAAGGCTGTGAACTGTCCGACCGTATCGCAAGTCACCAACCATTACCACATTGAGATCGAGTTTGCCATGGGCTTGTTTTATGGTAAACAAATCAAGCAGAGTTTGAGTAGGATGATGGCCTGCACCATCTCCACCATTTAGGATTGGAATATCACACGCGTCGGCTGCATATTGGGCCGCACCTTGGCGTGGATGACGCAGAACTGCAACGTCACAATAGCCGTCAACCATCTTCATTGTGTCAAAAAGCGTCTCACCTTTGGTAACTGACGACGAGGCGAGGGCACCGAGATTGACGACATTGCCGCCAAGGCGCTTCATTGCTGTCTCGAATGACATTCTTGTACGAGTGCTTGGTTCAAAGAACATATTGCCGAGCAGTTTGCCTTCTAGCAATGGTAAATAGACATCACCTTTAGCTGCAGGAAGCAGTTTTTCAGCATCTTTTAGGAGTGCTTCAATCTGCTCATTTGTCAAGTCATCCATGGTGATGAGGTCGTCCGCCATCTCCTTCGCCTGCTAAAGCGGGTCGGCACCATACCCATATTGGTTGCGACAGATGAAACCACCATCTGCCACCTAAACTAAGTAGTTAAGAGGGCCGTTTGTGTGGCCCCATCCAATGCTCATAGTGAGAACACCCGTTAGGGTTTCGTTTTGTGGCGGTGGCACTGACTTGCCGGCGTTTTACAAAAATAGCGATAAAGGTGGGCTGGTTACCTCAATGGCACTAGATGCCTACATCTATGTCACAGTGAACAAGCGTTTTGACAATGCAATTAGATTATCATATAGCCAGACTGAAAATGTTGATGATTTTGAGGATTTACAACACGAATTAGTTAGAGAAGCAATGCGTTTGACTGGCGTTACTTCAGGGATTGAAATAACCACTATCGCAGATATCCCCGGACAAGGTACCGGGCTTGGCTCTTCATCATCGGTCACTGTTGGATTACTCCACGCTCTACACGTATACGCTGGCCGCAAGGTTACTGCTCAACAGTTGGCAGAAGAAGCGTGCCGAATTGAAATTGATGTCTTGGGGCAACCAATTGGCAAACAGGACCAATATGCAGCCGCTTTTGGAGGATTAAATCAGATTCGATTTAATTCGGATGAATCAGTTGATGTCATCCCACTGGACCCCACTGTAAGTTCTACCTTAGGAGATAACTTCTGTTTGGTATGGACTGGTCTGACTCGTAAAGCATCTTCAATTCTTGAACAACAAAGCCGAAACACCGCTTCAAAAATGGAGCAACTTGGGGCTATGCGGGCGCAGGCAGAACAAGTATCAGGGCTAATTGAATCGGGCGATTTTTCTGCAATTGGTGAACTTCTGGGTAACACTTGGGAGTTGAAAAGGACATTAGCAGATGGGATTTCAAACCCTGAAATAGACCAATTATATGGGCAATTAATGGAACTTGGTTGCACAGGTGGTAAACTACTGGGGGCGGGTGGCGGGGGATTTATTCTAGTTCAAACCCCACCAAATGTACAACAAAAAATTACTACAACTCTCGCAAACAAAGTAATTCCACTCAACCCGGATTTACACGGATCAACTCTAATTCTTGACGACCGAGGAGAGTGAGAAATTGCGCCGAACTGCATTACTACTAGTATTCGTTCTAAGCGTGACTATTTTCACTTACCCAACTACACTAGAGAACCAAGAGACTAGAACATGGTCGACATCATCTGCCTCACTTGACATAAAAGTTCTAGACAATAATGGACTGCCACTATCAGGTGCAGTCGTCACAGTTACTGACGCTTGGACTGGTTTGACTGTTGCAGGGCCTGAAAATTTACTAGGTAGCAGATTAGTGTTTGATAATCTACCTGCAGGCCCAGTTAGAATTTCAGTTACCCATTCCAATTACGCAAGTGGAATGGGATTCGTCATCCTATTCGCTGATGATGTTTTTGAAACGGATGTTTCACTCATCCCATTTGATGCCAACCTCAACATTTCTGGCACTGCTGGAAGCGATGTTACACTAACCCTAAATGGCCATGTTGAGGAGTTACAAACAACACTCAATGCAACAGGTAACGCCACTTTGGCTGTGCCAAATGGCGGCTCAGGATGGGTTTCATCAACAAATGAGAACAGTGCTTCATTGATTAGTTGGAGTGGAGAGGAGTCCATTGTAATTTCAGATAACGCTACAATGCGAATATTTGGTTGGCCTGAAAATGCAAGCGATACCGGAATGTTGCGTATTGAACATCATCCATCCGGTTATTGGGAGTTAGTAGATTGGAGTGGAGAGGTCGATGAAAATCTCCCAAGAACCACAGAAGGTGAATGGAAAATCTACAACTCAGAAGGTGGGATCCGAGTTGGGCAACCGCTCACAAGTAATGATTCGTCCCAACTAAACATTACCGGCCTACTGACAAATCAAGATGAGGCACCAAGTCCAAAATGGGAAGGGCAAGCATATCTGAACATGACGAGCGCCCCGGAAAAAGGAGAGACATTCAACTTAACTTGGGAAGCGAGTTTCACCATACCTACCGACTTTGGCACACCACAAATCCCTGACCGCTCACTCGGACTAATTGGGCAAGTAGACCGTTGGTTTGGTAACCGTGATGGCAACCTAGGTTTCGGTGAACAGGCTGGCTTTTCGATGTTTCACGGAGAAAATATGTGGGTTGAAAGCAACCATCTTTTCCTGTTTGATGAGCAACCACTGAATGGGCTCGTGAATCGATCTAATTTTTCTATTACTCAAAATGACAGCATTGGGGCAGGATACTACAGTTGGGATGAAACAGCAGCGTTGCAGGGTGAGGCTGCATTCGGTAGTAGCCGAATTTTCTGGTTCCCTGTTCGTGGTGATGCTTTGGAAGCGATTCCTATCACAGTTAATCTGCCATCAGGATGGGAAGTAAGGTACAGTCCTCAAATTGACCTGCTTACAGGAAATCAATCAACATTCACAGTAAACCGTTCTCTTTCACCGACTGTTGGTATGTGGACTGTAACTGTAGGTCCTAATCAAGCACCAATCTCAGATGGCCATTTAGAAGACCGCCCTGGTTTAGCAATTCCACTGAGCGATAATGTAACTTTAACAAGTGAATGCAGTGATTCAGGAATGTCAGAATTATCAAGCCATTGGGAATTGAGGCGAAATGGGGAAATTCAAACTGAATCTGATAACGAATCATTCACATTTACCCCAGAGACTGTGAATTATTCACACGGAAATGTAGTGAATGCAACATTGACTTGTAGTGACTGGGATGAAGCAAGTTCCAATTGGTGGATTGATTTGTATGTCGATGGTGAGGTGCCAATGGCGAGCATCAACACTACTGAAGAGGCGGGGGGAGATATCCCTCCTTACTTCCACTACTTGGGAAACGTTGGTGAGTTTGAGGTTAGGGCTGGCTCTCTCCTAACTGTGATTGCCGAAACTGAAGATGATTCTGGAGCCGGTGTCACCGTTATTTGGCGCTCAAATAAATCAGAAGGTTGGGAGCAACATGATATTGGATTTGCAGACCAATTCAATCAAGGAAATGATGTGAATTGGATGCATATGTCGGTTGAGGAGCGACATTTGCAAAGAGAATTGACTGTCTATTCATTAGAAATGGAATTGACTGATGGCGCTGGAAATAGCAATGCAACAAGTTGGAATGTCACCATACTAGATGGGACACCACCGACCATCACCGCAGAAGTGATGGTTGATGGAAATCCAATCGGGCCACTAAATCCTGCAATGGAGGAAAGTGAAACTGTGATGAACCTGACTCGCTCATTTGATGATATAGATGCTATTGAAAATACAATATGGGCGGTTTTCTTGGACGGTTTCCCTTTACTTACGAATGGCACTTGGGATGAAGTTAGAATTTTCCCACTGCCACAAATGAATGTTGGAACTCACGAATTAAAATTGTACGCGATGGATACATCGGGGAATATTCGTGAAGTGATTTCCAACCCTGTAGTTGATCCACAAGTCCCAGCATCCGTAAGCGGCGTCGAAATCAATGTAGATGGAATACCAGTCATCGGAGAGTCTGGAATGCTCTCAGTTACAATTGTCAACATCGGTTCAACCAATGCCAAAGTAACTGCCTGCTATCACGAGCAATGTAGTAGAGAATGGGATTCTGGTGAGGCAACTGCTGATAGACCAGCAACAGTAATTCTGCCTTTGGAAGTAAGTGAGTTTAAACGAGGGGAAATTAGTGTTGAGGTTACTTGGACTGACCAAGTAACTGGAGAAGAAGGGACTTTCACGATTGAAAGTGATATATCACCTAAATCACCATGGGCTGAAAAAGCTGACGAAATCATTGCTGTCATTTTGTTCTCACTTTTAGGATACCTGATGTACAAGGGTCGTAAGGAAAGAGATGATACACCTTTCTGATATGTGTTTGACTCTAGAATTATTCAATCCAAGAAGGGAGCACCTTATTGAGAACGAAGCGGCCGTCGCGAAGCGATGTCAGAGGTTGAGGGGGTTGAGGACGTTGACTCAATACTCTCTAAATCATTAGCACTACAGCGTAATAGATTGGAAACTCTGGGTATCGTTTCAGCGATTTCCTTAGTGATGGCTGCTGCATGGTATGTATGGCCCGGCATTGATGGCAGAGCAGAATTCATGCCGAGATTTGGCCCTGGGATTATCCTAATGGTTTTGGCTTTAGCAATGCAAGACTTTGTTGATTATGGTCCCAAACATCGCTCAAGATTGGGGTCTCTTACAGCCGCAACTTGGGCCCCAATGCTATTGCTTGGAGTGACTTCTTTTGATGCGGAACTTGCTACTAGTGTGAGGTTAGGACACGCCCTTCTTGGAGTAATTGGGCTGTCGTGTTACCTATTCTCCACAAGTGTCCTGACGGGCACCCTTCAGGCTGTTCGGTTCCGAGGCTTAGTGCAACTTCTTGGAGCCACATCCGCCACCGCCCTACTGTTGTCAAACCCTTCGGAAGGCGTGGTGATGATTGCATCAACCGGAATCTGTGTACTCGCATTTGGAGTTGCAGTGTTTGACATATTTGGTAAGGACCCAGACCGAAAAGAGCGGAAAAAATTCAAGAAGTTAAGAGATTCACTTGAACTGCGTATTCTAGAACTGCGGGCAAAGGGCATTCAAGTTGACCAAGCCGCCTCACTACTACAAAATGCAACTGAGGCGGGCTATACAGACCCGCATGAAGCGATGACAATTATGCATCTAGCAGAAGATGACATTGAGCGGACATTGGCAATGTCTAGCGATATTACTGATATTCGCGATGATGCTGCAAGAGCAGTGGCTCAAGCAGATGATATTGCACCGACTGCCAAGAAAGCAATGCGACTCCTAACTCAAGGTGACAGAGAAATGGAACTAGGCTCACTAAGGGAAGCGGAAATGTTGTTCCGAAAAGCCAAAACTCATGCTGGAGAAATTCTTGAGTTCTGGGCTCAAGCTGAAACCGCGATATCAGATGCAAAGAGAGCGCTCTCTAGTTGTGAAGGTGTGCAATATGATCCTCTTTTCAACAGTGTGAAAAATGCCGAAGAGGCGCTAGAAAGAGAAGCACCTGCAGAAGCGGCTGGCTTGGTGATGGCAGTTCCTGAGCATGTTGAAAACCTCGGTGAAACGGAGTCAGGAGCAGAGGAAGTCGTGGAGGAAGCGAGTCGGGCTGTTAAGGCGGCCAGCGGAATTGATGATACTGACTTTGCCGCTAGACTAAAACAAGCTAACAAAGCACTAGATAAGGGGGATTTCTCCCTTGCAAGAGGTATGGCTGACTCGGTTATTCGTGAGGTTAGGCGTGAGTCTGAAGCGATGGTTGAGGTGCAAAAAGCATGGCGGCAACGTAAGAAATTGGTTGCTCAGTGGAGCGATTGGGCGGATGCAAAAGAGTGGGATAAACGGCTGGCAGAAGTTGGTGATGTGCGTAAAGACAAGCAATGGTCACATGCGGCAATGCTGTTAGAGAATATCACTAGAGAACTCGATGCTGAGAGTGCACAAACTGGTGAAGCAACTGAGTTACTAGAATTCTTACAAGGTGAATGGAGAGGAGTTCGTGACCGTCTTCAAGCGGCTGGAATCAAGGTCAAGGATGCTGAAAGAAACGCCTGCGAAGCAGCGATTGGTGAAGCGGTTGCAGCACTTGACAAGGGTGACATTGACACCTGCTTAGGTAAACTCGGTGAGGCTGACCAAATGATGGAAGCGCTTCGCAGAAGAGTCTGAGTTGAATAAATAGTATCATTCAAATAGTGTCAGTCCCAAGCAGTTAGTGATTAAGAGCACCCCGTGTGCTCAATCAGAAGATGAAAAAATGATAGAAGCAACGCTTAATGAATGGAAGAAATGGTATGCTGAAAACCGCACCGAAGAGTGCAGGGTAATCGGCAATAGACACGAAGAAGTTGACGATGATGAAGTGTTCATCAGATTGTGGAATACGCAAGACGGTAATCCTCCTGTGGGTGGGGAATCATTCAACTCTAAGGCATGGAAGAAGCCTGGTTCCACTCCTGCTCCTGGACTGGTAATTGTAACTGGAAAAGGTGAACCACCACTAATACTCACTAATCAGAAGCGCCGAGAAGAAGCGGCTGAAGAAACTAAAAAGTGGGAACTACAAAAATCCGAAAAAGCCAGCAAGCCAAAAAAAACGGCTGGTGACACTAATGGAGCAGGCGAGAAAACCAAGAAGGAACCCCCTGCATCTCGTTTTCTGAAAAAGCCATACCAATGGAGATGTCGTGATTGTGGCGAGGAATTTGAAGCCACTAAACCTGAAGTTCATTGTAAGAGAAAACCGCGTCAGCGAGCTGAAGTCTCACGAGATTCAACTAAGTGGTTCAATCAGTTTCTTGAAGATGTAACGTGGACATACATCCCTCACCGTGAAGTCAGCACTGGTTTAATCGGAGTGATTGATGATGAAGAATCTGATACACTAGCCATAGAGGCTGGAGACAGTTTAGAGAAAATCCTCAATGGAAAAGAGATGATAACGCCAAAATATTTTGATTTGTATAATGAAAGAACCAGATATTTGCGTGTTTCAGACCTCAAAGAACATTCCAAATTCAAGAGAGTCGTCAATAGAATTACTGGCTGGCGTGAAGCGAAACAAAAACCTGTAGAAAAGGCTCCTTTGGGTATGGTTGAGATCGGTCATGCGTTTGACGAATTTTTGGGGGAAACTTTTGAGAATATCGAATCTGATGACTGGGCGAAAGGTGAGAGAGTCCGCTTTGATTGCGAAGAGTTGGGTGTTAGTGTAGGTGGAACTCCCGACCTCAATTTCAAAGGAGTGCCTGTTGAGACAAAGACACTACGTGTATTTCCTCACGAGGTACCAGAAGACAAGAATCAGAAATCAATTTTCAAGTACAAGTGGAAGAAGAATTACGCCAAGCAGGCTGCGCTTTACCTGCAAGGTGTTGACAATGAGTTCATGCTGTTGCTCTTGATTTCGCGTGAAAGCGGAACTTTCACTGTGGTGCCAGTTGATGATGAGGCGATGGCTGCTATGCAAGATAATTGGGTTGTGTGGGCGAAAAAATACACGAAACAACTTGATGCCTACAAGAAATTGATTTCGCAAGAAGAAGAGTGACTCAAGCGGTAGGGATTGAGCAGCACCTCAGTACAACGATTATTCTTGAGGCGGTACAAGATTTTGCTCAGCATCCCTAGTTTCAATCTCTGCTAGCAGATTTGCCATGAAGTTGTCAAGTGGAATCCCTTGCACCTGGTCACCCTTACGGTTACGAATACTGACGGTACTGTTAGCCGCCTCGTCATCTCCTAGAATCACCATGTAAGCAGGTTGCATCTTGCGGTGAGTGCGAATCTTCTTGCCAATCGTATTGTCACTGTCATCAACTTCAACTCGCACACCCAACATTTTGAGTTCGCTCTCAACTTTGGCAGCGTGGTCCTTGTGTTTCTCTGAAATCGTAATGATGTGGACTTGAGTAGGGCTCAACCATGTGGGGAACTTGCCAGCAAAGTGTTCAATCAACACGCCAACAAACCGTTCCATTGAGCCAAACGGTGCTCGATGAATCATGACTGGGCGATGCTTATCTCCATCGCCACCAGTATATTCCAACTCGAACCTCTCTGGTAAATTGTAGTCAACTTGCACTGTACCAAGTTGCCACTCTCTCCCAAGAACATCCTTGACAACGAAGTCAATTTTTGGCCCATAAAATGCAGCTTCCCCTTGTTCTTCAATGAATTCAACTCCTAAACTTGAGGCAGCTTGGCGACAAGCGGCCTCAGCCTTTTCCCACTGTTCGGATTCTCCAACATATTTGTCCGAGTCTGGGTCCCGTAACCCAACTCGCACGCGATAATCATCCATTCCTAGCGTGCCAAATATGACTTGCACCAACTCAATGCATCCCAATACTTCCTCAGCAATTTGGTCTTCAGTCACGAACAAGTGTGCATCATCCTGAGTAAATCCACGAACTCTTGTCATTCCTGAAATCTCACCAGATTGCTCCCATCGGTAAACAGTTCCAAACTCAGCCAGCCTTAGAGGCAGGTCTCTGTAAGAACGGGGCTGGCTGGAATAAAGTCGAATGTGGTGTGGACAGTTCATCGGTTTCAACAAGTAACCATCAATATCTCCTTCACCCATCATGTTAGCCAGTTCTGAGCAAGAACAACCATCATCAGCGAGTTTTGCCATCAAGTCTCTCTCAACTAGTGGAGGGTATTGGCTCTCCTGATAATACGGAAAATGACCGGACGTACGATATAGGTCTAGTTTTCCTATATGAGGCGTGAAAACCTGAGAATAACCCTGTCTCCTAAGGTGCTCACCAATGAAGTTCTGTAACTCTTGACGAACCACACTACCTCTCGGGGTCCAGAGAATAAGGCCTTGTCCAACCATGTCATCAACATGGAAAAGTTGCAAATCTTTGCCAAGTTTTCTGTGGTCGCGCAATCCTGCTTCACGAAGCAAAGTTTCACGCGCTTTGAGGTCTTGTTTGTTGGCATAACACATGCCGTAAATTCTGACGAGGCTTTCGCGAGACGAGTCTGCTCTCCAGAATGCTTGGGAGGTTGAAGTCAATTTGAAATTGCGCAAGTAGGATGTTGAGGGTGCGTGTGGGCCGCGGCATAGGTCGTAGAAATCGCCTTGGCGATAGATGCTTGAACCAGCTCCTGCCTCCAATTTTTCATCAATGATTTCTGTCTTGAATTGATTGTCTGCAAACAAGGTAGCGAGCCCTGAAGAGTCGTGTTCTTCACGCTCAATTTTGAGATTTTGCTTAACGATATACTGCATTTTCTTTTGAATTGCTGACAAATCCTCTTCGCCAAGAGGATCCATGTGGAAATCGTAGTAGAAGCCATGTTCGATTGCTGGACCGATTGTCGGTTTTGCATCAGGGAATAACTCCACTACTGCTTGTGCTAACAGGTGAGCGCAAGAATGACGCAAGATTTCGACACCCTCTTCGCTCTCAAGGGAAATTTGGTCAAGGGTGCATGACTCCTCAATCGGAGTTGAAAGGTCGCAAGGGTTTCCATCCTTGATTGCTGCAACTGCGCCGCGACCGTAGGCGTCGCGAATGACTTCACCAGCTGAAACCCCAGCAGCGATTTCGTGGATGGTGCCGTCAGTAAGAGTCACTTCTAACATCGACATATTACTCTCCTCGTGTTACGGGGGTTAGCGCGGCCATATCAACACCACGCAAAAAAAAAACTGTTTTATGCGTACAAGTGTACGAAACAAGTCTCATTCATCAGCAGGTGGCTTCTCAGGTGGGCCACTTGGCGGCATTGGGCCTGTACCATCTGGCGGACCTGACGGCGGCATTGGACCTGGACCACTTGGTGGACCGGATGGTGGCATTGGACCTGGACCACTTGGTGGGCCGGATGGTGGCATTGGACCTGGACCACTTGGTGGGCCGGATGGTGGCATTGGACCTGGACCACTTGGTGGACCGGATGGTGGCATTGGACCGGGGCCATCTGGCGGACCTGACGGCGGCATTGGACCTGGACCACTTGGTGGACCAGATGGAGGCATTGGGCCGGGGCCATCTGGTGGTGCACTTGGAGGCATCTCAGGGGGACTCAAAGGTGGAGTTAGGTCGAGGGGGGCATCATCCGATGTGGCTTCTTCTTGTGGGGGGTCATCGGGAGAGGCAGGTGTTTCTTCCTCCAATGTTGGTGTTAGAGCCACTAGCAAATCAACCGGTTCTTCTGCAGGTTCTTCTACGATTTCTTCTGCAGGTTCTTCCTCGATTGCAAGAGGGGCTATCTCCTCCACTACCTCTTCTACCACCACTTCTTCTGGTTCCGATTCGGGAAGTTCCACCGTAGGTGGTTCCGGTTCTATCTGTTCTTCATTGTCAAGTGAATCCGGTGAAAGAAGACGTTCTATTAGGACGGCTTTTGTACCATCACTTGCTATTCCGCGGCCTTCTGCGAGAGTTACTAATTCACCCTTCTTCATCTTGCCCATGACTGATTTTGTCGGGAGTTTTGGAATTGTTTTGACTGGTTGTGCATTGGCGTCCCATGCTAGATCGTCGAATTTTTCTTCCGGCTCTGGTGTAGCATTATCGCCTTCATATACTGCTGCAGCACCGCTCCATTCATTGTCAAAATGACCTTCCCACTCGTCAAAATCCTTGACTTTTACTTTTTCCTTGGGGACCAAAACCTGTACCGTTTGAGTTGGGGGGTCTTCTAACACAGGTTCAGGCTCTGCAAGACTAGGGGTTGGGATAGGTGCGGGAGTTGTAACATCAGAGGCGATTAAACTTGAGGCATCGCCAACATCTGTTGGTGTAGGCTCGGGCACAGGCACAGGCACAGGCACAGACTCAGGTTCAGGTACAGGCATTGGTGGCATTGCCGAAGAATCTCCCCCCGGTTGTGGACTGATTGGTGGCATTCCAGGTGGGCTTGCTGCCGGCATTGGGCTAAGACCACCCATCGGTGGCATCGGTGGCATTCCAGGTGGGCTTGCTGCTGGCATTGGACCAGGGCCCATCGGTGGCATCCCAGGTGGACCTACTGCTGGCATTGGACCCGGACCCATCGGTGGCATCCCAGGTGGACCTACTGCTGGCATTTGACCCGGACCCATCGGTGGGGCTTGAGGTGGGGAAAACACGTCGGCTGGTGGTGCCGATATTGGCATTGGTGGGCCTGTTGGAGCCGGAGTAAGCCCAGGCGTTGGCATTGGTGGAGCACTCGGTGTAAGTGATGTAAGTAATGGGTCAGGCATTGGTTGGCCTGTTGGAGCCGGTGCAGGCTCAGGTGTTGGCATCGGTGGAGCACTCGGTGTAAGTGATGTAAGTAATGGGTCAGGCATTGGTGGGCCTGTTGGAGCCGGTGCAGGCTCAGGTGTTGGCATCGGTGGACCTGCAAGAATTGGGTCTTGAACTACTGGTGGAGCCTCGACCACCATTGGTTCTTCAACCACTTTAGTGCCCTCTGCATCCATCTCTTCGCGGGCTTTAATCATGTCATCCATACCACTCTTGAAGACATCTTCTACTGTCTTTCCAGAGTTCTTGCTACCGCTTGCCATGATACTCGCCGCACCTCGCGATTATGAATGACCCCTTCAATGCGTTGGCCGACTGTCCAACCACAAAAAGACGGTTATAAACCAAAATGAATGAGAATACTCGTGCCACAAAGACACTTCAATAGCCTTGATGAAGTGACCGCACTTCGCCGAACTATGACCTTGGTTGGCATCCTCGTAAATCCTGATGCTGGGTTGGGTGGCAGACTTGGATTCAAGGGTAGTGATGGTAGGGCAGAAGAAGCACGATTAGCAGGTGCAGAAGATAGGGCTGGCCCGCGCATGAGCCAAACTTTGTCACGATTTGCCGAACTAGGAGAAAAAGAGGTTAATTTTCTAACTTGTGATGGGCGAATGGGTTCAACTTGGTTGCCTATGGAATTTACCGATGTGGCTACCATTGTTGGAGCAGAACCAAGTTCTGCTGAAGATACTCAACAAGCTGTAAGTGCCATGATTGAGAAAGGAATTGATTTACTTCTTTATGCTGGAGGAGATGGCACTACCCGTGACATAATTTCAACTCTGCAAGAGTTAGATTGTGAGGAGTTACCAATAATTGGAGTCCCAAGTGGAGTGAAGATGCATTCGGGCTGTTTTGCGGCCTCCCCGAAGGCCGCGGCTGAAGTCTTATCTGCATGGCTGGATGGTGATTTATTAGTAGCAAATACCGAAGTTATGGATTTAGATGAAGAGGCGTATCTCAAGGGTGAATGGAAAGTTCGCCTATATGCAGAAGCCATGACTCCTTCTTCACCGCGCTGGATGCAGGGTGCAAAGCAACGGATGGAAGCATCTGATGAATCAGATATCATTGAAGGAATTGCTGACCATGTCGGTGAAATGATGCAAGAAGATGAAACTCTTGCCATCGTTTGGGGTTCAGGTGGAACCTTGAGAAGAATGGCTAAACATCTTGGGATGACAAAAACTGTACTCGGAATTGATGTTGTGATGGATGGCAAAATTATCGCATCTGATGTGAATGAGTCTGCCTTGATGGATTTGCTCAATAATCACAGTGGGGAGTCTCTGATAATGCTCTCACCGATGGGTGGGCAGGGATTCTTGATTGGTAGAGGGAATCTTCAAATTTCTTCAAAAGTGATTCGAAAAGTAGGAATAAACCAAGTTCTTGGAATTGCTACTCCTGCTAAGTTAATGACACTAACAAGCCTTAGGATTGATACTGGTGATGAGCAATTAGATGGTGAGTTCAAGGACAAAAAATACCTCAAAGTGTTGCAAGGATATCGAACTACTCGACTAATCAAAGTCTCTCAAGACTGACTAGCAAAAGCAGCTTCAACCAATCCAAAGAATGGCGGGCTTGGCCGGTTTGGCCGGCTCTTGAACTCTGGATGGTATTGAGTTCCAAAGAAGAATGGGTGGCCGGCCAACTCAATGATTTCCATACGTTGAGCCTCGGTGTCTTTGCCAACAAAGTTGAGTCCTGCTGTCTCGAGATCTGAAATCATATCAGGATTTACTTCGTAGCGATGACGATGACGCTCGTGGATTTCAGTCGCGCCATCATACAATCTTACAGCAGCACAATCCTCTGTTTGGATATTAGTTTGACGACTACCCAAACGCATCGTACCTCCCATGTGTGTACGACTTCCTTCTGGCATGAATATCACTGCTGGGTGTGGCGTGTCCTCGTCAAACTCTGTGCTATTCGCTCCAGTTTTACCTAAGACATTCCGTGTGAACTCAATGACCGCTACTTGCAGTCCAAGACATACTCCAAGATAGGGGACTTGATTCTCTCTTGCATATTTAGCCGCCATTATCATACCTTCAATACCACGATTGCCAAATCCGCCTGGAACAAGTACTCCATCTGCGGCTTTCAGGTCTTGCCAAGATTTAGCAAATAGTTCAGGGTCTTTTGATTCGGATTCTGGCTCAAGACCGGTTGCATCAACCCAACTAATATTCATCTTGGCTCCAACTTTGAAGGCTGAATGCTGTAGAGCCTTGATGACACTCAGATAAGAATCTGTAAGACCTGTGTATTTGCCGACCATAGCAATTGTGACTTCGGTTTCTAGAGAATCAACATGGTCGGCCATTTCCCTCCATGCATCCAATTGTGGCCTGTTATCAGTCATCTTCAATCCAAGTTTTTCAGCAACCATTGCTGTTGTATTCTGCTCTTCAAGAAGTAATGGTACGCGGTATAAATTAGAAACATCATGAGCACTTAGAATGTGAGAAGGAGACACGTGACAAAACAAGGCCAACTTGTCTTTTGTTGCTTGTTCAAGTGGTTCTTCTGAACGGCAAACTAGGAAGTCTGGAGAAAGGCCTGCAGCACGTAATTCCTTGACCGTATGTTGGGTTGGTTTGGTCTTTTGCTCACCAACTACTCCAACCACAGGCACTAGACTCACGTGGACTAGCACAAAATTTTCCTTTCCAACTCTGAATTGAAACTGACGCAGGGCTTCAACGAAAGGTGCACTCTCAATATCGCCCACAGTCCCGCCTAATTCTACTATGCAAACATCAGGCTCATCGCCGTTCCCATCTACTGGGATGGAAGCCACCCTATCCATCCAATCTTGAATCTCATTAGTAATATGTGGAACTACTTGTACGGTTTTCCCGAGGTAATCACCTCTTCTCTCAGCCTCAATCACGTTTGAATACACTTTTCCGGTGGTCAAATTATTATCACGGGTGAGGGTAATGTCAAGGAATCTTTCGTAATTGCCCAAATCCAAATCGACTTCTCCGCCATCATCAAGAACGAATACTTCACCGTGTTCAAATGGACTCATTGTTCCAGCATCGCTGTTCAGGTATGGGTCAATTTTGATTGCAGTCACCCGATATCCAAGTGATTTCAACAGCATTCCGATGCTACTAGCAGTGACCCCTTTACCTAATCCAGAGAGCACACCCCCGCTGACAATAACATACCTCATGGCAACCAACGGGATATGGACCCGTTGTGCATAGCCTATGAACATTAGTGAAGAACTCCGGATTTGAGTGGCATCACGGGTTGCTTAATTTCAAGTAGCGCCTGCCACAGCGAACGCTGATGAGCGAGGCGCCACCCCCTACAGTACTGGTTACTGGTGCTCTAGGGCAAATTGGAACTGAACTTGTTTCGGCACTACGTGACCGGTATGGTAATGACTCAGTAATCGCTTCTGATATACGAGAGATTGATGGCCATCCTATCATCAAAAATGGTCCATTTCTCACTGCAGATGTATTAGATAAAGAAGCATTAAAAATCATAATTGATGAAAATAACGTTGACATCATCTACCACCTCGCGGCTATTCTTTCAGCAACTGGCGAGAAAAACCCTGAGTTGTGTGAAAGAGTGAATGTCGGCGGATTAGCAAATGTTTTGGAATTAGCTAGAGAACACGGATTACGTGTATTCTCACCTTCTTCAATTGCGGTTTTTGGTCCTGATTGCCCAAATCATGCACCTCAACTAACTCCACTTAACCCTACGACAACGTACGGAGAAACAAAGGTCTCTGGGGAAGTAATGGCGAGATATTACTGGGAAGTTCATGGAGTTGATGTGAGAGGACTCCGCTACCCTGGACTTATTTCTTGGAAAGCCCCGGCAGGAGGTGGGACAACCGACTATGCTGTAGAAATATTCCACCATGCTGTAAAGACTGGGAAATACTCCTGCTTTGTAGGCCCAGACACTCGGCTTCCTATGATGTACATGGATGATGCAATTCGAGCCACTTTGGAATTGATGGATGCGCCTGTGGATTCAATTTCGGAGTCGAGAGCCGGCTACAATATCTCTGGATGCTCATTTTCAGTGACTGAGTTAGTTGCTGAAATTAGCAAATCAATTGACCAGTTTGAATGCACTTATTCACCCGATATACGGCAAGAATATGCTGATTCTTGGCCGGATTCGGTAGACGATTCTGAAGCAAGAAATGATTGGGGTTGGAATGCTGAATTTGAATTAGAGCAGTTAGTAAGTGAAATGCTAACAAACCTAACTCGCACACGCGAGGTTGAGGAGTGAGGTGGGACGATGGCGAAGGTAGACCGATTCTATGGCGTGAAGTTGAGCACAGCAGCGAATATTGCGATTCTGCTACTTGTGTCTGTATTGGCACTCATTCATCTGAAATCTGTGATTCAACCATTCGTGGTCGCAATTCTGCTTTTCTTCCTGATTTACCCTCCAGCACAATGGCTTGAAGAGCGCTATGGCCATCCTTTGATGGCATACGGAATCCTGGTGTTTTTCACTATTGGATTCATCTTCTTAGTTGCGGTTCTTCTGTATGCGAATCTGCAATCGTTTTCAGACCAAGTCCCGCAACTCACAGAACAATTCCATCAGAAAGTTGCTTGGCTTGAAGGGCTGACCCTATTTGGTTACTCAATTGAGTTAGGCTCGGTTGTGGACCAAGTTGGAATTGAGTCTATTGAAGCGATGTCAAAGAGTTTCCTTGGCTCATTGGCAAGTTTTACTGGAGGAGTGCTGACTACTCTCATCTTCCTGATTTTCATCATTCTTGAGGCTGAGTCTCTACCTAACCGGCTACGAGCTGCTTACCCTGACCAAGTGGCTCGGTTCGAGAAGATCGCTGAAGGGTCTGGAGAAAGTGTGACCACCTATGTCGTCACGAGGGCTTCTGTAGCGTTTGGCCAATCCGTAGTAGTAGCACTGATTCTGTTTTTCTTTGGAATCCCTGGATGGTTTTTGTGGGCGTGCATCGCCTTCCTGCTTGACTTCGTACCATACATCGGTGGGCTTATCGCTACCATCCCTCCGATTATTCTTGGATTCGTTCTATTTGAGCCAACCACCCTTACTCTGTTAGTGGTCCTACTAGTTGCTAATCAGCAGACTTGGGGTGGTTTCATCGAGCCACAACTTTCTGGCAAAAGACTTGATGTCTCACCAATTGCACTACTGCTTCTAGTCGCCTTTTGGGGCTGGCTATGGGGCCTCATGGGAATGGTGCTTGGAGTACCTCTTGGAGTCATCATGAAGTTAGCACTTGAGAATGATGAACGTACCAAACCTATGGCCATCATGCTCTCAAAGAATCCACCTTCTGAAGAAGAGTGAGATTCAGACCCTTGTGAGTCAAGAACCTTGACCCATTGAAATACAATAGTTCTACTCAGTAGCAGGTGAATAAACGCCATCAGGAGCGTTTTGAGGCAACTTGTATTGTGCATCAGTTATCAGCGCGAACATCAGTGTATCCATGCTTTCTAACAAATCTCTTGAACATGGCTCCCATTCATTTGCAATTCCATCACATGTTGCAGTGTCATTGAGAATACCCATATTACTAACTTGAGCCCAGTACACATACTCTATCGCCATACATCCATAATCGCAAGTCTCGTCATCGTAGTGATACCATGCTTCTTCTGGATAACTAGAAGGGTGTGTGATAAATTGACCACCTCGTGCTTCATCCATCGCGCCGCTCAACAGGGAGGAATCAGGCTCAAGCCCAAAAGCATCGGGATAAATGTAGACATGTCCACGGTGATTGATTGTGTGCATGATTTCCTCAACGGTTGCATCAGAACCCCAGTGCCCGGGTTGGGTCGGGTCAACTTCTTCAGCAAACAACACTGCACTAACTCCTTGGCCATTGTATCCCTGTTCAAAATCATTGTATCCCGGTGACCCATCATAACTGAACATTGGAATTATTGCATTTACCTCTTGAAGTCTAGTGAGTAATTCTGCATCATCGGCCACTCCATCTTCATCATTGTCAAGCAGTTCGCTAAGAACGGAGGCCGCGTGCAGAACCTGCGCATCGGTTAGCCCTGGCTCTGCGTAAACTCCCAAACCAAAGACTTCGACATACTTCGTGAAGCAACCCATTCCAGAAACTTCGGGGTTCGGGTTTTCTTTGATTTCAAAGAAAGAGGAATTAGAACCTGTTTCATTACTTGAATTCTGTGATTCATCACAATCAGGGCTTCCTCCCCCCCCACCTGGATATCCATTCGTCCATCCAAGACCTCCTTCATCAATTTTGAATACTTCTCTCAAATTGAAAGTTTGTTGACCATATTCTTCAGCGTTCAAATCAACCCACGCCTGGGCGTAATCTAGCGCACTACCATCATATTGCCAATTTTGTTCTAATTCCAAGGCAACATCTTCGTACGTTAAGTCATCATAGTGATCATGATAGGCCCCAACCGATGCGCCATATCCGAGTTCGTATTCAGCAACAAATGAATAAACTGCTGCTTGGAATGGGTCGTGTGGCCAATTCATGCTCTCTTCACCATCGTCCCAAATTTCACCGTCCCACTCAAACGGCAACAAAAACTCAATGAGTACAAAAGCACCGAGAATTATCCCGGCTAAAATGAATGCAAGTATGGCCGCCCCTCTTTTTTTGGGGGCAGGCTCAATTGTACCTGGTGGCGCCGCCCAATTTCCAACGATGGTGGGTTGGGGAGGTGAGGTTAATGACATACTGAGGTCCATATATGTTTGAATTCAATCATGGCAATAAATACATTCCCGACATCGTTCATTTTACCTCATTTAATTCCTAATTGAATCTAGACGCTTGTGCATCTATTCTTCTTCAAGAATTCTTTCAACTTCTTCGCTAGCACCAAACATTGATGCAATAAGTGCAGAAATCCACCCGGCCACAAACTGATTATGCTATGGAGTCGTAGATTAATCCTTGTGAGTCTAAACTCCTTGGAGTTATCCTGCGAATAATTGAAGTAGGTTGTTTATTGAGTTCATTTGACGGCAGTAGCCGTTAGGTGGAATTGAATTGCAACAAGCAAAGATAAGAAGAAATGAAGAAGAGACTGCAGTAAGTCCAGTTATTGCGACCATTTTGATGGTTGCAATCACGGTTGTACTTGCGGGTGTCCTGTATGTGTGGGCAAACAGTCTAGCCACACCGAGGATGCTGATGATGAGACAGGCCCAGGTGCTGAAGATACACTAGTTAAGATGCAGATGACTGGCAAGGATGATCTTGCGTGGTCATTTATCAAAATCACATTATCAGTTGGTGATAATGTCTACACTTGCAGCGTGGTTGCTGGGGATGATTGTGTAATCAGTCAAGCGGCTGGTGACAACGACAATGCTTGGGAACCAGGCGAATACCTGTTCCTTTCGGAAGGAGATGAAGATATTTGCAATGATGCCGAATGCCTTCTCCAGATTTCTGTAACTCACAACGGGCGCACCGTTGCTGGTGATGGAGTAAGTGGACAAGGAGGAAATGTTGGCAGCGGTTCTATTGGCGGCACCACCACCACATCACCTTCTGTGAAATGGATTTCTGTTGGTCAAGGGGGAACTATTCTGACCTCTTCAGATGGGTCATCTTGGACATCTCAGACATCTGGTACAACACAAAAACTCAATGGCGTTGCTAGCCACGACGGCCTATTCGTTGTGGTAGGTAGTGGCGGAACAATTCTTACTTCTACAGATGGAGTTAATTGGGATACTCAATCTTCAGGCACAACACTAGAATTGAAAGATGTGAAATATATTGATTCCCAATTTTGGATTGTAGGGCGAGATAGCGTAATTCTTACATCTACAGATGGCACTTCTTGGTCTACTAATTCAGGCCCAGGTACGGGTAACTGCTGCTACAAAATTTCATACGGCAATAACATGTTTCACCTTGGAGGCAGGTGGTCTTATCATTCCACAGATGGAAGTACTTGGACCAAGGAAAACTCTCAATCATCTAATTGGGGATATTATGGATTAACATTCGGAAATAATTTCTTTGTTGGAGTAAGTAATGGTGGGATTTGGACATTTGACGGGACAGATGAGGTAGAAAGAAAATCCCGGGATGTGGATGCTCAATTTGTAGGAGTAGATTATGCAAACAACTTGTTTATTTCAGTGGGGGAAAAGGGTGTAATTTACACATCTTCTACCGGGACTACTTGGAGTGAAGAAACATCAGGAATTACGACAGATCTTAATGCGGTAGATTTTGGTGATGGTCAACACATTGCTGTTGGCAGCGGTGGTAATATGGTTACTTCAACAGATGGTTCAACATGGACATCAATTACATCTGGAGCAACTAATTCATTATGGGCTATTACATCCATATGATGTTAATCATCGATGTGTAACCAGTAGTGTTGATTTTCTACTTAATGTCCGCCTGATAGCGATTCATTGCAGTATTTACCATGGGATATTTCAAGTACTAAACATGTACACGTTCACTGATGGCCAATGCCATTTGGTGAATTGAATGCGGCGAGCAGAAATCAGAAGAGATGAAGAAGAAAGGGCAGTAAGTCCTGTGATAGCGACCATTCTTATGGTTGCAATCACGGTTGTACTTGCGGGTGTCCTGTATGTGTGGGCAAACAGTCTAGCCAGTGAAGGAACAGATACTACAATGAACACAATGAACACCTATACTGCTGAGGATGCCGATGATGAAACAGGTGTTGGAACTGATGATACGCTAATTAGGATGCAAATGACTGGCAAGGATGAACTTGCTTGGTCATTTGTCACAATTAGAATTTCTGTTGGCGATAATGTCTACACTTGTAGTGTGATTGCTGGAGATGATTGTGAAATTAGTCAAGCGGCTGGAGACAACGACAATGCTTGGGAACCAGGTGAGTATCTATTTTTGAAGGAAGGAACTGAAGATATCTGTGATGGAACTATTTGTCCAATCACCATTTCGATTACAAATGGTGGTCGTTCTGTTGGGGGCTCTCCACTAATTTTGGTTGATGGGGCATCTGGTAGTAATTCTCTTGGAGGTAGTTCTAGCAGTGGCGGAACTACTGTGACGCCAGAGTCTTGCGCAGATGTCTTTGCTATAATTGAAACCCAAGATGATGTTTCTAGTTATTCGCATTGTACTGATTTGGATGCGCTTTACCTTCACCAAACAAGTGGGGTAACGGCTGTCAGCTTACCTCATCTAGAGAAGATTTATCAGTACGCATATTTCCACCAAAATGACGATTTAGAGACGGTTTCTTTGCCAAATCTTGAGGGAGTTGAAGGATATGTGTATTTCCACCAGAATGATGCTCTCGAAAATGTTGATTTATCAAGTCTTGAAGTTGTGGGTGATAATGGTGACGACAATGGGGGGTATGTCTATTTCTCAGGTAATGATGCTCTTGAGTCAGTTGATTTATCAAGCCTAAAACAGGTGTTTGTAAATGAACATGGGGATCAAGGGTATGTCTATTTCGATAACAATGATGCGCTCGAATCAATCGATATGTCAAGTCTTGAACATGTGGAAGGTTATCTCTATATCTCTGGTAATGATATTCTTTCAAATTTGGATTTGACGAGTTCTCTGACTGCAGTTGATAATTATGTATACATTTACAGTCATCCATTGTTGTGTGTTCCAGACTTAGATTGGGATAGTATATCAGATTCGGTATCGATGGGCAGCAATGGTGGATGCTGAACTGAATCAATAGTACATCTTAATTTGAAGGGACACCATCGCGTTAACGATAACATGGCAAATCCTTGTGGTTTCAACCACTTTCATCAATTGTAGATGATACTGTGCTCAATTTCCATCATATACAGTTCCCAACCCATCCCATTTTGATAATCAGTCGCTGAGTAAAATATCTTTGTGTCCATGGCCGTGATGTAGTTGGCGTATCCGCTCGAGACGCCGTTGAACTCTGCCACCTGCCAAGCCGAGTTGTTTTCCGTCTCGTACACCCATAGTTCCCGATTAGACCCGACCCAGTTACCTGAAACCGCCTCAAAGTAGAGTCGAGTGCCCAATACTGTGATGTCATCTGCGTTCCCGCTGATGCTTCCAGCCCCGATATCGAGGACCTGCCAAGTCGACCCATTTACTGTCTCGTACGCCCACATCTCGTACCCACTGATGTTATCGTTCGCTTCAAAGTAGAGCCGGGTGCCCATGACCGCAAACTGTTGTGGATACGAATGGTAACCGTTTGGATACGCCGGGTTACTGCCGCTGTAGATGTCGGCCACTTGGTAAGTTGGACCGTTTATCTCGTGCGTCCATAATTCCTTTCCAGTACTGCCATCAGTGGCCTGGAAGAAGATTTGAGTCGTGCCCATGGCAATGATGTAGTTCGCTTCACCACTGCTGCTGCCGCTCCAGATGTCAGCCACCTGCCAGGTTGATTCATTGTTCGTTTCGTACGCCCACAGTTCTTGGCCGCTGCCGAAGGAGTCCCGCTCAAAGAAGAGGCGGCTGCCTACAGCTGTGAGGCCATCCCCACCCCAACAAACAAACCAAGTCGAGGCATTGGTCGTCTCGTGCGCCCAAATCCCTGGTCCACTTCCATTGCTCGCCTTGAAGTACAGCCGTGTTCCCATGGCCGTGAGGTATGCTGGATTCCCGTACCCGCTACCGCTGTTGATATCAGCCACCTGCCAAGTCGAACCGTTAGTCGTCTCGTGCGCCCACAGTTCGTACCCACTGATGTTATCGTTCGCTTCAAAGTAGAGCCGCGTTCCCATCACCGTGATGCTGTTCGCCTCCCCCGAACTAAGGCGGTCGCCGGGCCAGATGTCAGCCACCTGCCAAGTCGAGCCGTTAGTCGTCTCGTGCGCCCATAATTCGTAGCCCGTAATCTGATCCTCCGCCTCAAAGTAGAGTCGGGAACCCATTACAGTCAACTGGTTCGGCCAACTACTGCCACCATTGGCGATGTCGGTAACCCGAGAAATCACGAACTTGCTACAGTAAGTCGTGGAGTAGTCCACCTCTCCTGCTTCAAGAACACCGTTCTGGGCGGTTCCACCGTCGTCGCCGTTGTCAAGACCCTGTTTTATCACACGTCCACCAGATGTGCAACCTAAGGATGCGGTAGGTAATGAGATGCTGGTCAGCAGAGTGTTGGATGAGGAACTGCCGTTGGTTCCATCCTGTCCGTCATCTCCGTTACAGACATACTGGGTGCTGTCGATTTCACTCGCATCCAGAACCCCGTCATCATCGTCATCAACTCCCACCTCGATCTTGATGCCCCCATTGGCGCAATTCGTTCCAGAGGGTTCGCTACTGGTCACTGCCAGCGCGCTGTGGGCATTGGTCCCGTTGGTTCCATCAGCACCGTTCTGGCCATTGGTTCCGTCTATTCCGTCAGCACCATCTTGACCGTTTGCTCCATTGGTTCCGTTGTTTCCATTGGATCCATCAATTCCGTCAGCACCATCTTGGCCGTTGGTCCCGTTGGTTCCCTCAATGCCATTAGTTCCATTGATTCCATCAATTCCGTCAGCACCACCTTGGCCGTTGGTTCCGTTCGTTCCATCCGTGCCAGAAGGCCCGGTCAGGTCAACGAAAACCCATCCTGAACCCGTGCAGGTCTCAAATCCAGAAGTGGATTCGACATAGTACAACCTCCCCAAAATTGAAGATTCACAGGCGGGCAGGTCATCATCGCTCTGGACGTAGTAGACCTCCCATTCGTCACCGATCTGGTTGTTTCCTGGGTGCTCTTCGGGTGATTCCGAGTCGGTTTCGTCCTTGCTCGTTATCATATATCCACCAATCGCTACCAGCATCAGTAGGACCAGCGTAGTGGCTATCGCTTCCTTGCGCATATTTCCGAGTGGACTTGCCCATTAATCAGATTTCCTCAATATTCTGTTTGCAGAATTCGGGAGTCTGGGTTCTTGTGCGTCTAAACTCCTCGGAGTTATCCTGCGAATAATTGAAGTAGGTTGTTTATTGAGTTCATTTGACGGCAGTAGCCGTTAGGTGG
>LWDU01000007.1_pt1 | contig 118069 bp, 109 predicted proteins | sample 727161 | NCBI WGS metagenome assembly LWDU01 (sample SAMN04566230, study PRJNA314399) | hydrothermal vent metagenome | isolation source: deep sea hydrothermal plume seawater | place: Mexico: Gulf of California, Guaymas Basin | collected 2004-07-11
GTGACCACAGCCCGCTGGCCAAGAAAATCAATGACCATTTTCAAGCGACGCTTCGTGAGCTTGGTGGTTGGCAGGCCAAAGCTGAAGCGGCATACGCTCCGTTACGAAACCGTGTTCTTGGAATCGGGTAACTGATTTCGGAGTAACTCAATTTGTTCGGGACGGGGCGCAGGCCCCGTCCCTTCTTTCTGTCTGGTGTTATGGCTGTAGCCCAAGAATCAACTGCAAGCGTCAGTGACGTGGCTACCTTCTGGGTTCGTGTATTCAGTTGGTCCATGATCGCTGTTCTGGCCGTATTTCTTGCCAGTAACTATCTGGTGACGACGCGGGACTGGCCTGGTATTGCGAGTATCTTTGTTCAAGAAAGCGCTGGGCCTTTGGCCTGGATTCAGCTCGCGGCTTACTGTGCCGGTTTTGCGGTTGCGGCGATCTATGTGTTGTCTAGCCGGGCGCAGACTTTACGGGCAGACAGTGCGCTTATCTCGGATGCCAATATTTTCCTGATTCGAGCATTCTTCTGGGCCGTGCTATTAATTGGCCTGGTCGACATGATGGTTTCATTTCTACGTGTTGAAGGGTTACTGGTTGGGGTAGTTGGTGAAGAGATGGCCAAAAAACTAGGTCGACCACAATTTCGTGGCACTTTTTTGCATATGCCGCTGATCGGTGCCGGTCTGGTGATAGCAGCGTTCACCCGTACCCTGGGCTTTATCTGGTTGACGCTACTCATCGTGGTGGCGGAACTTGCCATAGTAATTACACGATTTGTTTTTTCCTACGAACAGGCTTTCATGGGTGATCTCGTGCGCTTCTGGTACGGTGCGTTGTTCCTGTTCGCAAGCGCTTATACGCTGCTGGAAGAGGGTCACGTTCGGGTCGATGTCTTTTATACGAATTTCACGTCAAAGAAAAAAGGACTCGTCAATGTGTTCGGCTCCATTCTTCTCGGGTTATCGTTTTCTTGGACCATTATTTTGATTGGAATGGGAAGTAAGTCAGCGATGATTAACATGCCCATCGCAAATTTCGAAGTCTCTCAGTCCGGATATGGCTTGTATGTGAAGTACCTATTGGCAGCTTTTCTCGCCGTTTTTGCCATTACGATGGTGATTCAGTTTGTTAGTTATTTCCTCGCTGCTGTGGCTGATTACCGAGGGGAACCTGGCAAACGACAGCCCGAACCGGCACCCACGCACTAGGTCGGCCGAACGTCTGTGGAACTCATCTTTCTCGCTTTATTGATTGTCTTGATGGCCTGGGCACTGGGTTCGGGATTCCCAGTGGCTTTCGCGTTGCCCGGATCGGCGATTATCACAATTATATTGGCGGGGGTGTTTGGTTACTTTTTCGCGGGTGACGCCGGCGCGTATTTTGCTCAAGGCGGCCCGCGGGAATGGCTGACCTCCGGTGTGACCAATCTTCGTGGGGTGTACTGGGAGGTTGAACGTGACACGCTGATTGCAATCCCACTCTTCATTTTTATGGGCATCATGCTGCAACGATCCCGAATCGCCGAAGATCTGCTGGTGACGATGGCACAGTTGTTTGGTCCAGTCCCTGGGGGTCTTGGAATTTCGGTCGTATTTGTCGGCGCGTTGCTGGCAGCGACGACGGGTATTGTGGGTGCAACAGTGGTGGCGATGGGGCTCATCTCGCTACCGGCTATGCTGAATAATAACTATTCCCGGCCGCTGGCGACAGGCACCATTGCCGCATCGGGCACCCTGGGACAGATCATTCCACCGTCAATCGTTTTGATCATACTTGCCGATCAACTGGCAAGTGCTACGGATCAGGCGGGCACTGGTCGCAAGTCGTTGTTCAAGGAGGCGACTGGCGAGCTATCGATGCCTTCGGAATTCGGTGTGGCGTCGACCAGCGCCGGGGAAATGTTTTTGGGTGCGTTCGTGCCAGGTTTGGTACTGGTGGCGTTATACATGGTGTTTATTCTCGTCTGGGCACAGTTGCGACCAAAATCAGCCCCAGCGGTCCGATATGACGGTGCGTTTGATTTCCAGTTTTTCATCAAAGTGGTTCTGATTTTAGTGCCTCCTTTGGGGCTCATTTTCCTGGTACTGGGGTCCATCATTTCCGGTATAGCAACGGTCAATCAGGCTGGAGCGATAGGCGCTACAGGCGCACTGTTCATGGCGGGCTACCGGCTCAAAGCGGGGCAGAAAGGAGCGTACTGGCCCGCAATTTTGGGTTTGGTCTCGTTATTGGTGATTTTTTTTCTGTTAGCTAATTTCGAAATTAACGTCAAGAATATCCGCGACACTCAGGACGTTCAGATTATTACGTTGGCTGCGGTCGCGACCGCTGGCTTGCTCTGTGCACTGTTTTGGAGTGCTTGGCGCGCCTACAGGATCGACAACACCCTGCAGAGTGTGATGGTTGAGACGGCCAAGACGACGTCACTGGTGTTCATAATTTTGCTGGGTGCTGCGATGCTGACCGCTGCGTTCAGGGCGTTCGGTGGAGAAGATCTGGTGCGCGATTTTCTTAACGGCATGCCTGGTGGGTTCTGGGCCAAGTTCATCATCGTGATGGCCGTGATTTTTATTCTTGGATTTTTTCTGGATTTCATCGAGATTGCGGTGGTAGTTGTGCCAATTATCGCCCCGATTCTATTGATAGATCCGTCTGCCAATGTCACTGCCGTGTGGCTGGGCGTAATGATCGGACTGAACGTGCAAACGTCGTTTCTGACACCCCCATTCGGCTTTGCCTTGTTCTATTTGCGAGGTGTTGCGCCACCGATTGTTAAGACAATTGAAATGTACAAGGGCGTTATCGCCTTTATTCTTTTGCAACTCGTCGCTATAGGTATAGTTGCTGCAAACCCCAGCTTAGTGAATTATTTACCGAACAGAGTGTCCATGACCTCTCCCACTGCACCACCTCCACGCAACCCGAAACTGCAGTACTGTATCGAAGAGTATGTCAACGAAGAATTTGTCCGCAATGGCGCGACCATTCATCAGGCAGTTGAGACAGCACGTAATCTCGACATGAGCTATCTGCCTGAGAAACTATCAGGTGCTATTGATCAGAGTTTTGAACACGCTGACAACGCAGCTTCTTTTCTTACTGAAGCGCGTCGAGCAGAAGCAAGGGTTAACGATGGTGCGACTCTGTACCGCCCCGTACAACGCAAGGTTCGTAGGATCGAAATTAAGGTCAGAGAGCTTGGCGAAGAACTCCATAAGTTGAATGTTGTCAAAACCCGACTTGATCCGAATGATGATACGGATACGAAAGTCAAAATGGAGATACAGATGTCGGCCCTCGAGAGGGAACAACAACAATTGACAGCTGAGATACCGGCAGATTGGGATCAAGTCTATAAAGAGTTTTCTGTGCTGACCAAAGCAGAACTAACGGCCCGCAAAAAGTATCGCCGCACGGTCGACAATGCCTATGGGTCGGTGAAAGATCTAATCGAACTGATTGAAGCGACAGATGATTTCAACAAGCTTGAACGAGAGTTGACTGGTCTGCACAATCAAGTAGTAGATGGTGCTAGCCCAAAGGATATGATTGATCCACTCAAATTACTCGCTAGGCAATTTGGGTCGATCAAAGGTGCCAGCAAAATCAAGTCGCAGATTAGCAAAGCAAGGCGCGCGTTAAGCAAGAAAACACCGAAAATAGAGAAAGTAATCTCTCATCTAGACAAAGCAACCGTGATGTACGATCAGCAACGTATCTGGCGAGAACGAGCGATAAACGAACTGTTGCCAGGCATCAAAGCTTATGAACAGGCGATCCGCGGCACCATCGGCTTGCGTTTACAGAAAAGACTGGCTAAGACCGAAGCATTGTATGTTGCTGCCTGCAACTCTGGCCACCGCGATATCTCGCTTCATTTCTAGACCATGAAATCGGGTCGCATGGCTCTTGTGCGCGAGCTTAGGGTGAGTCTGCTTTTCACCATATTTATACACCGAATGTTAGTAAGAAAAGTTTTGTAATTGCCGTGTAATTAAGACTCTGCCCTGTAATTTATCGTTCAGCGCACAATGTGAATAACAAACTTAAGAAAGCTAAACCATCGGTTGGCTTTATAGGATTGGGAGTTATGGGGCATCGCATGCTTGCTAACATGACCGCCCACGGTGGATTTAATATCGCTAGAGCCTGGGATCCGGACCACCAGGTGTGCGAGTTGGTCAAGCAGACCTATCCGGAAATAAAAATATCCGAAACGTCTGAAGACCTAGTTTCGGATAGAGAGATTGAGGTCGTCTATATCGCCAGTCCACCCGGATCTCACCATGCCCACGCATTGTCAGCTGCTGCAGCTGGTAAGGCAATTTACTGCGAAAAGCCACTGGGGGTGGATATTTCTTCCAGCAGGGAGATGGTTGATGCAGTCGAGAGCGCTGGTGTACTAAACGTTGTTAATTTCCCGTTTGCCGATTCACAACCTATAAACTTTATTGAATCGAAATTAGCAGATGGCGTAGTCGGTGACGTTACGCGTGTTGATCTTCGGCTACATTTCTCAAGTTGGCCCAGGGACTGGCAGGACACAGCTCGCTGGTTGACACTTCGTGAGCAGGGCGGATTTATTAGGGAGGTTGTATCGCATTATGTCTATCTGCTTGAAAGGCTATTTGGTCCAGCAACGGTTGTGGACGCAAACGTAAATTATCCGGATGATCCATCGCTGTGTGAGACCCATTTCCTTGCTAGCCTGGAGTGCGGCGGCCGACATGTGGCCTTGGCAGGTGGCGCGGGAGGGATCGGCCCTGACATTGTTGAGTTTACGATTTGGGGCACAACAACCTCGTTCTGTCTCTGGGACTGGAACAAGTTGAAGTCGACTACTGGCAGTAGTTGGCAAGATGAGTTGAATGAGTTATCTGATCCTCGGCAGGACGGCTACCATCGAATGCTAGATAATTTTCGTAATGCTTTGGAGGGTAGGGTACACACCATGCCATCGTTTCGAACCGCATTGTCGGTGCAGACCGTCATTGAATCGATCCTCGGTCGGTAGGTCATGTCAAGCGGTCTCTCTTAATGATCGAATGGCTTATAGGTGCCAACTTTTCAGTCTGACCAGAGTAAACTTATACTTAGGATAGCCTCGATGCACTAGTGATGAGATAGGCAGTTCTGGAGAAAGTGTTGAGGCGTCGACGGACTAACAGATAAGGATCTACATAATGGCATCAGCGACTCCAATTGAATCTTCCGCTAGGACAGCTACGGAGTCCATAGTGAGTCCAGCTCGGGTTGATCTTGCTGCCGCACTGCGGTGGGCTGCACGCCTTGGGTTATCAGAGGGTGTGGATAACCATTTTTCGATGGCTGTGCCGGGTCCCGATGGAGAGATTCAAGGTGACCGTTTTCTCATTAATCCTTACGGGTGGCACTGGTCTGAGATTACTGCCTCGTCTTTGGTGTTAGCAGATGATAAGGGAAACGTGTTGGAAGGCAGCAACGCTATTGAAGATTCCGCATTTTTTATTCATAGCCGTGTTCATGTCGAGGTTCCCACCGCTAGAGTTGTACTTCACAACCATATGCCTTACACCACTGCGTTGACCTTGCTTGAAGATGGTCGCCTCGAAATGTGTGAGCAAAATGCACTGCAGTTCGATGGGCGAATCGCCTATGACGATGATTACAACGGGCTCGCACTAGACAGTAATGAAGGTGACCGAATTGCCAGCAAGATGGGCAAGGCCAGTATTTTATTTATGGCCTGTCACGGTGTCATTGTCACCGGTGAATCCGTGGCTCGCGCATTTACGGATCTGTATTACCTGGAAAGAGCATCGATGTTTCAGGTTCTGGCACGGTCTACAGGTGGCAACCTGCGCCAGATTTCAGACTCGGTAAGGGAAGCAACGCGAGGGCAGATGGATAAAGAACTCCCGCTGATCGGAGAACGTCACTTCAATGCACTGCGACGAATACTGGATCGGGAAGAACCCGACTACCGCAGTTGACCAGCGGTTTACCAGATGTCTGACTATCAGCACATTCGGGTGGAACCGATTTCTACCGCCTTGGGTGCTGTGATTCATGGGATCGACTGCCGGAGCGATCTGCCTAATCCGGTTGTCGACGAAATTCGAAAAGCCTGGTTACGGCATCTGGTCGTGTTTTTTCAGGAACAGGACCTCGAACCCGGTGAGCAACTGGCATTTGCCAGACAGTTTGGCCTGCCTGTTAAGTATCCGATGATAGAAGGAATGCCGGAGTTTCCCGAAGTGGTACAGGTTGTAAAACTGCCACACGAGAAAAACAATTTTGGTGGGATCTGGCATTCAGATACGACCTATTTAGAGCAACCACCAATAGGCGCGTTGCTGTTTGCGAAAGAGGTGCCGGAGGTAGGTGGTGATACCTTATTTGCTAATATGTATTTGGCTTACGAGTCGTTGTCGACCGGCTTAAAAACTATGCTGGGTAAACTGATTGTCGTTCAGAGTTCTGCTAAGACAGGCGCCTCGAGGAGTCGTGAGGATCGGTTGTCAGATGCATCGGCGGTAGCGGAACAGGTGCTAGAAGCTGAACACCCGGCCGTGCAGACCCATCCGGAAACCGGTAGGAAAGTGCTGTTCGTGAACTATGGTCACTCGACCCGTTTTAAGAATATGACCGAAGCAGAAAGCAAACCATTGCTTGAGTATCTTTTTGCCCAGCAGACACGACCAGAATTTACTTGTCGCTTCCAATGGGCTGCAGGATCTCTGGCTATGTGGGACAACCGGTGTACACAGCACAACCCGATCAATGACTATCACGGGTTCAAGCGGGTCATGCACCGGATCTCAATCAATTAGTGGGTTACGATCAAGCATAGTTCGTCGCGGCGACGGCAATTGCTGTGACACGATGTATCTCTAAAATCCGGATCTTGTGATCTAATCGAAGAAAAATGTAACGTCAGATGAGCCCAAGAAAAACCTTTTACGGTCATTACATCGTTGGAGCCAGCATGGTGACGCAGATGATGTACTTAGGCCTATTTTTTACCTTCGGTGTGTTGTTCCCAGAATTCGAAAAAGAGTTTGGTTGGTCTAGAGCTCAGATATCGGGAGCCTCTTCGACTATGTTTATTGTTATGGGGGTCCTGGGCATTGCCATGGGCCGAGTTAATGATCTGATCGGACCCAGAATACTGCTGACAGCGTCGACGGTCGTTTTTGCATTGGGCTTTATCCTGATGTCTCGCATGACGGCTTTATGGCACCTTTACCTGTTTTATGGATTGTTGTGTGGTTTAGGAGTTGCAGCTCACGATGTCGTGGTGCTGTCTACTGTGGCACGCTGGTTTACACGAAGCAGAGGCTTAATGTCCGGTCTGGTCAAGACGGGAGCAGGAATAGGCCAACTCATTGTACCGTTGTTCGCGGCGTTTTTTATACTTCGCCATGGCTGGCGGGATGCCACAATGGTGGTCGGATTAGTGGCTTTGATTGTGATGGTGATTGCAGCACAAGTGGTGCGGCGTGATCCAAAGTCGCTGGGCCTTCGGCCCTGGGGTGACGATCAAAAAGAAGCTGCTAATGATGTGACGCAAGAGGCTGGACTGGATTTGAAACAAGCTGTTCGAACCCGCCAGTTCTGGCTGATCTCCATGGCGAAACTTGCGGATTGGTATTGCCTGTTTACGATTATCATTCATGTCGTTCCCCATGGGATTGATCAAGGATTGGAGCCGGCCACTGCCGCAATCGTACTCTCGGTCATCGGGGGCTGCAGTATTCTTGGTCGACTTTTCTTGGGAGCTGGGTTTGATTACCTGGGTACGAAGCGCTCCCTTTTAATCGCTTTTGCGTTGTTGTTTCTGAGTGTCGTGTTCCTCCAGCTATTGTCGGATCCGAAGTGGTTATTCGTGTTCGCATTTGTTTATGGTATTGGTCATGGGGGTTTCTTCGCGATCGCGTCACCCAGTGTTGCCGAGTATTTTGGGACTCGATCACACGGTGTGATTTTTGGAATCGTTATGTTCACAGGCTCTATTGGCGGTACTCTTGGTCCATGGTTAAGCGGTTGGCTATATGACTCAACGGGCACTTACGATATTGCATTTCTCCTGGTGAGTGGTTTCAGTGTCTTTGGTTTCTTGATGGCGTGCGCACTAAAACCGATTGTGGCACTTGGTGCCGACCATAGGTCCAACAGGTAATTAATGATGACCCGGGCGTCTGTAATCCAGCAAATAGAGCAATACTTCGATCAGAATCATTTTTTTTCTGACCTCAGTCGCAGGGTCAGCATTCCGACGGAGAGTCAGATCCCAGAACGGTCCGCGGAACTGCACCGGTATTTGCAAGATGAGATCGCAGCGGAATTGGCTGACATGGAGTTTACATTCACGATCGAAAAGAACCCTATCGCCGGAGGAGGTCCAGTGCTGATTGCGCACCGTGAAGAGGACCCTTCGCTTACCACGGTGTTGACCTACGGTCATGGTGATGTGGTTCGGGGATACGACGACCAATGGCGACGAGACCTGAGCCCTTGGGTGTTGACTCAAGACGGTGATCGTTGGTTCGGCCGTGGGTCGGCAGACAATAAAGGTCAGCACACGATCAATCTTGCTGCGCTCAGGTACGCGTTGGCTTGCCGAGGGTATCTGGGGTTCAACATCAAAGTATTGATCGAAACTGGGGAGGAAGTCGGGTCGATTGGGTTGCGTGAAATCTGCGAGGCAAACAAAGACCGATTGTCTGCCGATGTCTTCATTGCATCAGATGGACCGCGCATTGCGCCAGCCCGACCGACTGTTTTTATGGGGTCAAGAGGTGCATTTAACTTCACTATGAGTGTCGATCTGCGTGAAGGTGGGCATCACTCAGGTAACTGGGGGGGGTTGTTGGCGAATCCAGGGATTATTCTGGCGCATGCAATCGCCACGATCACGTCATCTACCGGTGAAATCAAAGTGCCACAGTGGCGCCCGGATGAAATTCCGGGTTCGGTTCAGGATGTGTTAGGCGAGTTGACAATAGATCAGGACGAAAACAGTCCCGAAATCGATCCACACTGGGGAGAGCCTGGGTTGACACCGCCCGAGCAGGTGTTTGGCTGGAATTCGTTTGAGGTACTCGCATTTGAAACGGGTAACCCGCAAAGCCCGGCGAATGCGATACCTCCAAAGGCTTTTGCCCACTGTCAGGTGCGTTTTGTGGTGCCGACAGACCCTGAACAGTTATTACCCGCTTTGCGGGAGTTTTTTGATGAACGGGGGTTTAGCAACGTGGTGTTGTCTGCGCAAGGCAAGGCGGCAAGAGCAACCCGACTGGAGCCCGATCATCCCTGGGTGAAATGGGTGATCGCATCCATTGAGACCACCACTGGAAAGGAGGTTGCAGTAATCCCGAATTTAGGGGGTACATTGCCCAACGATGTATTCGCTGAGGTTCTAGGCTTGCCAACAATCTGGGTGCCGCATTCCTATAGCGGCTGTTCCCAACACGCAGCTGACGAACATCTATTGGGTAGTGTCAGTCGCGAGGCCTTGCAGATCATGACTGGTCTCTGGTGGGACCTCGGTGAGATGGAAGTACCGGTCGGGCACTGAACCGCACAGTGATGTGCAGTCAACGGTTGAGCAACTCGCAGATCGCTTCGTAAGCCAAGTAGCTTGAATCCTTGTCAGTGGGGTCAAGTGCTTTTGGCCGGGAAGAAAACCGTGCGATAACCACGTCTGCGGCAGGATCGACATAGAGAAACTGCCCGAATACACCCAGGCCGGCGAAAACTCCGGTTGGAAAGATGTACCACTTGCTCCGATATCGCCAGTTCGGCATAAATTCTGCGATGTTGCCCGCATTCCATACGGCCTGATCTCCATTTTGGCGAATATCCCTGAGCCACCAGTTTGGCACGATTGACTGCCCATTGCCGAGTCCCATGTTCAAGCACATCTGTCCGAAACGACCAAAATCTCGCAGCGTCACACAGATACCGCCCGCGGAACGCGGTGCACCCAAACGATCTACATTGATGTAAGCATCATATTCGGCACCCATAGGCCGCCAGAGTTCTCTGCTGAAAAGTTCTGCAAACGGGAGCCCGCTGGCGCGTTCAAGCACCCATCCCAGAAGGTCAGTGTTGGGAGAGACATAATGGAATGCGACTCCGTGGTTACCCTCTTTTTTTAAAGTGGGGAGAAATGATCGTAGATTGTCCGGGGCTCCTGGCTCGGTTAGCGGAATCCAGCCTGTTGCCATGCGGTAGCGCGCAAAGTCGTCGGTTTCATTCTCATAATCTTCGTTAAATGAGATACCGACCGACATATCCAGGAGATGTCGCACCGTAGCACTTTCATAAGCAGAGTTATTGACTTCAGGGATGTATTCTGCAATCGGCGAGTTGGGATCAAGGAAGCCTCTATCAACTAAAATCCCGGTCAGGATCGCTGTCATTGATTTTGAAACCGAAAATAGAATATGTGGGGAATTTGGCAGCAGGCCGTGGTCATAATGTTCAAAAACGACGGCACCATTGTGTAAAACGATAAAGCCGTCTACGTTGTTGTCAACGAGAAATCTGCCCAGAGTAACTTCTTTACCCTGGATATCCTGAAATGGCAGGTCCGTTAGATTCCGGGGTGTTCGAGAGAGTTCCCACTGATGTGTCCGACTGGTATGGATCGGTGCTGTTGGCAGCAGTTGGCGAATGTTACGAAATGCCCAACTGCTAAAAGGTGATGTTCGCCAGTTCTCTGCTGTGACCTGGTTTTCTGGATTGGGAGGAAATCCCTGCATAAGTCCTGGCTGTGACATGGTGGCCCCTGAGTTCGTTTAAGGCAATAATTGGTTGTTAGTCGCGCTCATAACCAGACACGCTGAGCGAGTGCAAAAAAATTACCACCGAGTATCCCCGTAATGTCTTCGCTCGAGAAGTTTCGGCGTAGCATAATGTCAACTACGTCAAGCAACCGGTTGGGGGCCATAAACTCCATTGTCCCGTTGTACCATTGAGATGGCCAGAAGTTTGATTGCCCGGTAATGGCGTCTTGCAGATCGTCGCTTCCATCACTGTAATCCAGAGCAACGCCAACATGCTGAGCGCCAACAAGGTCGGCGGTATACGCGATGTGATCGACATAATGTTCCGGCTCAATTGAATCTCCAAGAAACTTTCCGATCCCGTTGATGCCGATCACACCACCCGTGGCGGCACAACCTCGTATTTGGTCATCAGTGATGTTGCGTGGGTGGTCGCAGAGTGCTTTGGCATTTGAGTGCGAAAACGTAACCGGTGATTCAGACAGTTCCATTGCGTCCATTGTGGTGAGGTAAGCGCTGTGGGAGCAGTCCACCAGCATGCCGACGCGATTCATTTCTGCTACAACTGATCGACCAAACGGTGTCAGGCCGGTGTCCTCATCGTGACAGCCGCCACCGGCGCTGTTGTTACGATTGTAGGCAAATAGCATTTGGCGCACACCAAGATCGTAGTAGAGTTGGATCATATCGATATTTCCATCCAGGGCCTCCATACCCTCGATATCGAAGGCTATGGCCAGACGGCCATCAGATCGAGCCTGCAGAATATCGGTTGTGTTCCTGGCCAGCAGGTAGTCATTGGGTCGGGCCATGATCCAGCGGCGAACATAGGCCAGCGTGTGGATGGTATTGGTCCAGGGTCTTACATCGTAGCCCACATTGACGGAGACAAAACTGGCACCACTGTCGCGCCAGTGATTTAGTTGGGATAAGTCGACATCGGGGCGGCTCTCGAACCCCGCATGGTTGTCCCAGATTAGCGCCTGGTTATAAATAAAGCTGGCTGGACGGTGTACGGTGTCAGTGATAGTCATGTTAGTGGATAAACGGAGAACATTGAATTGTCGTATAGGACAGTCTATAAGACCAGATCAGAAAGAGAAAATTTGATCAAATTATGAAATCAGACCCAGTCACGCTTGAGTTGTTCAAAAATGCCCTGTTCTCGATCGCAGATGAAATGGCGGTAACGATCTGTAGAACAACTTATTCCGGTGTTCTACGAGACAACATGGATTTTTCCACGGCGTTTACAGACGCGCGGGGAAAGCTGGTTGCCCAGGGACTGACAATTCCCCTTCATTTGGGTTCTATACCCACAGCTCTGGAGTCGGTCTTAGAACACTTTGGTGATGACATCTGTCCCGGTGACGTTTTTGTTATGAATGATCCCTATGCAGGCGGTATGCACCTACCAGATGTTTTTATTTTCCAACCGATCTTTGTCGAAGGCGAGCAGATTGCTATAGCAGCGACTATATCCCACCAGGCCGATGTCGGTGGTCGCGTACCTGGTTCGAATGCTTCGGACTCAACCGAGATCTACCAGGAGGGCCTGAGGATACCGCCGGTTAAGCTGTTCAGTGCTGGAAAACCGAACGACACAATGTGGCGACTTATTGAGAAAAACGTTCGTATACCGGTACAGGTGTTTGGCGATTTACGCGCCCAGTTGTCGGCGTGCGCGATCGCAGAGAAACAGTTCATGGAGTTGGTTGAACGGTTCGGTAAAGAGACGACCCGTTTTTACATGCAGGAGGTGATTGATCACACTGAGCGACTGACCAGGGCCGCTTTGAAGAACTTGCCTGATGGAGTTTTTGAGTTCGAAGACTGGATAGACGACGACGGAATTGATCGCGATCAGCCAATACGTCTGTACTGCACGATCACGAAACACAATGACGCCATTAGCGTAGACTGGGAGGGCAGTTCAGCCCAAGTCAAAGGCGCGATCAACTGTACGTTGTCTTTCACTAAGGCAGTGTCATATGCCGCAGTACGGTCGGTACTCGACTATGATATCCCGTGCAATGAGGGTCTATTCCGAGCGATTGAAGTGACTGCACCTCCAGGGACTGTCACTAATATGGTCCTACCCGCAGCCTGTGCTGCACGGGGGTTGACCGGATTTCGAATGGGCGACTGTGCATTCGGTGCGTTGGCGATGATGCTGCCTGATGAAGTGGGAGCAGCGTCGGATGGTGGAAATTCTGGCCTCAGCATTGGTGGGTACGACAGTGCCCGGCGTCCTTTTATTTTTGTTGATTTTGCCTGTGGAAGTTGGGGTGGGCGACCATGGGCAGATGGAGTCCAGGGCAATTCAAACATGTTTGCAAATATGGCATCGCAGTCAGTGGAGTTGATCGAATCCCAGAATCCTCTGCAGATCCTGCGTTATGAACTGATAGCCGATAGGGCCGGTGCCGGTAAATACCGAGGCGGAGTACCGTATCGTCGCGACTATCGATTTCTTGAGGATGAAGCTGTCCTACAGGTACGCTCTGATCGAAAGAAAATAAGACCCTATGGCCTGTACGGCGGGAAACCGGGTAAGCCATCCCTGAATGTCATGAATCCCGACGGTGACGCTGAGCTATTGGATTCAAAATTGACGATGACCCTTCGAAATGGTGACGTATTTCGGCATGAGTTACCCGGTGGCGGCGGCTGGGGCGACCCGCTCGAACGAGATCCCCAAAGAGTTCTGGAGGATGTCAGAAACGAGTACGTCAGCCCAGAAGGGGCATTAAATGAGTATGGTGTAATCATTGACCTGCAGGCCCTTAGTGTCGACAAACAGGCAACCTGCGATTTGAGGAACAGTCTTCGTGAGGCCAGAGGAGACAATCCAATGGCAGTTATCAGTTGGAGTGATGTATGACCCCGGCTGCTCATAAGAAAAATTCTCAGCAGGTTTCATACCGTCTGGGTGTTGATATTGGGGGGACGTTTACCGACATCGTGCTGGTAGGACCGAGTGGTCAGATCATGACGCGCAAGGTTTCGTCAACTGAAGATGACTATGCCCGTGGCATTGTGACTGGGATTCGGGACATCCTGACATCAGTGGACTGCCAGGATGTCACTGTGTCTGAGATCATGCATGGCACCACAGTTGCCTCGAACACCATATTGCAAATGTCCGGTGCACGGACCGGGCTGATCACGACCAGCGGGTTTCGGGATGTGCTGGAATTGCGTACGCTGCGCATGCCACGGCTGTACGATTTGAAATGGGAAAAACCGCCACCGCTTGTGGAGCGTTATCTTCGCGTAGAGGTGGATGAACGAATAGATCGTGACGGTGAAATCCAGAAACCATTAGACCGAGCGGACGCCCGACAGGCTATTGAACGACTGCTGGCCGAGGATGTAGAGGCGATAGCTATCTGTTTGATCAATTCGTTTGTCAATCCGGTTCACGAGCAGCTGTTATTTGAGGTAATGCAAGAGGTGGCACCCGATCTACCCTGTTGTATCAGCTATAACGTACTGCCCGAGATCAAGGAGTACGAGCGTACCTCAACAACGGTTATAAATGCGTATCTATTGCCAGTCATTGCAAGTTACCTGGATTCACTCGTTGCCAAATTACAAGATGAAGGTGTACAGGCCCCCTTGTTGCTCATGCAGTCAAATGGCGGGCTGACGACCGTAGACCAGACCCGTTCTTTGCCTTGCCATATTATCGAGTCCGGGCCAGCGGCCGGAGTCGTCGGCGCTCATGCGCTCAGTCAGAAACTCGGACTTGGTGACATTGTGACATTCGATATGGGTGGTACAACCGCCAAAGCGTCGCTGGTAGAGAATGGCAAGTATTCCCGAGCCGTTGAGTACAGTGTCGGTGGTGGCATCATGGCCGGATCTCGTTTGTTGACCGGGTCCGGTTACCGTTTGAAAGTGCCCGCGATTGATCTGGCTGAAGTAGGGGCAGGCGGTGGGTCAATTATCTGGATAGACCCGGCGGGTGCGCTTCAGGTCGGTCCTAAAAGCGCGGGTGCGACACCTGGTCCTGTGTGCTACGGGAAAGGCGGTACCGATCCGACGATGACAGATGCTTGCGCTATCCTGGGTTACCTGAATCCCAACCACCTGGTGGGGGGGGATCTGCCTCTGAATACGGAACTCAGTAAGAAAGTGTTCGCTAATAAAATTGCCGGCCCATTGGGCTTAGAGCTTGAGCAGGCAGCCTATGGCGCTTATGAGATCGCGTCGGCCAACATGATCCGAGCAATCAAGTCTGTATCCAGCGAGCGGGGCCGTGACCCCAGGGATTACGTCTTGTTCGCATTTGGTGGGAATGGGCCGCTGTTTGCAGGTGCTATGGCGGCCATTCTACATATGCGACGAATACTGGTGCCACCCGCCCCAGGCGTCTTTTCTGCGTTCGGTTTACTGTGTGCTGAGGTCGAGCACCATTACTCCCAGACGTTCAGAAGAGTGCTGCAAAGCGCCGACCCAGTCGAGTTGGAGTCAGGTTGGAACCTTCTGGAAGTCCAAGCTAACCACCAGTTATCTGTGGATGGGTTTCCGCCTGTGCAACGCAGATTGATCCGCTCAGCCAATATGCACTACCAGGGTCAGATTTATGAACTCAGTGTTCCTGTGCCGGAGGGACCGATAGACGAAGCAGCAGTGCAGATGTTACAGGCTGCGTTTGGTGACGAACACGAAAGAACCTACGGGCATCGGGCAGGTCCGGATGAGCCTGTAGAGTTGGTCAATCTGGAACTGGTCGGGCAGGGGCTGTCTACGGTCTCCCGTGTACCGGAAGGATTGCATGCAGTACAAAACACGAATCAGCAGAGTCCACCCAGGCAGGCCTACTTTGGCCGTGAACATGGCTGGATGGACGCGCCGGTCATTGCTCGTGAGGCACTCAGTAAGCTGCAGTCAGGACCCTGTATCATCGAAGAGTATGATGCGACATGTCTCGTTCCACCCGGGGGTGAGGCCAGTCTGGACGACTATGGAAACATTGTGATCGAACTCTGAGAGTCAAAATCCGAGTGAACGATTCGAACCCCGGGTAGCCTGGAGGACAGAATATGGAATTGGCAGCGTATCTCGATCAACAGTCGCAATCCAAACGACTTTACGACCGGGCCCTTGCGGTTATGCCAGGCGGTAATTCCCGTCACACGATCGTTATGGAGCCTTATCCGGTCTATGCTCAATCGGGTCACGGATGCCGGGTAACCGACGTGGAGGGTGAGGAAAGAATCGATTTTATAAATAACTACACGGCACTGATCCGAGGACATTCGGATCCCGATGTAACCGCTGCGGTCAGTAAGGTGATCCACAAGGGCACTGCATTTTCGTTGCCAACGGAGTACGACATCCAGTTGGCTGAACTGTTAGTGGACCGAATACCCGCCGCTGAGCAAGTTCGTTTTTGTAATTCCGGCAGCGAGGCCGTGCTGCTCGCCATTCGGGCGGCTCGGGCCTATACCGGCCGCTCAAAAATTGCAAAATTCGAAGGCTGCTACCACGGTATCTATGATTATGCACAGGCCAGTGATTCTTCGCGGCCGGGAAACTGGGGTGCACTGGATAGTCCGCAGACCACACTGGAGACCAGTATGGTGCCGAACCTTGGAAAGGACGTGGTCACACTACCCTGGAACCGGCCGGAAATCTGCGCCCAGCTTATCGAAGACTGTGCCGATGAATTAGCCGCTGTACTGATTGACCCGCTGCCTGCCGCCCTGGGTCTATTGTCGCCTGTCGAAGGCTTTCTCGAGACACTGCGGGAATTGACCCGGGAGCTCGGTGTGGTGCTGATCTTCGACGAGGTGATGTCATTTCGGATTGACTACCGGGGTGCCGGTCACGCCAATGGCATAACACCGGACCTGATGTCGATGGGTAAGATCATTGGTGGCGGTTTTCCGGTCGGTGCGGTCGCCGGCAGTACAGCAATCATGTCTGTCTTCGATCATCGCCCCGGCGAGAAAGTACATCACGGAGGTACCTATAACGGAAATCCCGTCACCATGGCGGCGGGCTACGAGACAATGCGACTGATGACCCAGAACGAATATATCCGGTTGGGCGAACTGGGTGATACGTTGCGTGCGAACTTGTCGGAGATGCTCAAACGGCGTGGTGTTCAACATCAGGTCACAGGGCGTGGCTCCATGTTTTGTCTATTATTTAGTGCGCATCGGCCGGTTGATTTTCGTGAGCTGATCAAGTGTCGAGAAAGCGGGCCGGAACTTACCGGTCTCGACCGCGAAATGCTGTCACACGGGATTCTGCTCGGTAGTCGCGGTCTTTTTGGCGTATTGTCGACCCCCATGGGTGAGGCCGAGATCGATCAGTTTATCGACGCACTTGATCAGTCCCTAAAAGCCCTTAGGGTTTACTGAATTTGTTGGATGACGAGCTTTATAAGGTCGCTGAACCCTGTTGATTCAGAAAGTTTAAGAGAGGCTGCTTTTAGCCGCTAATTCAATCACTGTTTCCCGGCATTCGGGTTGGCTGTCGACACATAAACATACCCATCCATCAGTCGCCGGGCGGTGCGCTTGATGCTGGCTGAACGGGAATGCCAACCATCCTCTTGCCGTACCACCTCGGCATCCACCTCACTTACGCCGGATGGATGCGCAATGCGAATACTTTGCGTTATTGACCGCATCTTTGTTAACCGATTCACCACTGTCCCTTCGATCCGAGCTGCAACAGCCGTGCACAGAGCACCGGTAACAGGAATCGCTCGATGTGGTTGGCCAACTGAAATCATCCGGAGCATCAGGTCGCAGTCGTACTTGCCGATAGTTTCTGCTGACAAGGTCACGGAATCAGCGGGACAAGATACAATCGCTATTTTGGGAATCCCCGGAATTGCTGAGGCCTGATGGATGTTTTCCGCGATACCCATGGCAACGCTAGCGTTGAGGCGGATACTTTCAAGCGCGTCGAGGGCTTCGCTGAATTGTGACAATGTGTCGGGTAATTCACAGCCGACAAGGCCCAGATCTTGTGCCCGCACAAATACACAAGGGTTGCCGGCATCAACCATTGACACTTCGTAATGGGTACCCCGACTCTGCAGTTCGTCGGTAGGTCGCCCAGTCGGTAGAAGTTTGCCGGTGGCGCCTCCACCAGGATTTTCAAATACCAGGTTGATGGGTGCGCCTGAGCCGGCGACGCCGGGCAGGCAGAGGTCGCCATTAACTCCTGCCGTACCGTCAACCAGTGAGAATGTTGAGCGAATAATTCGGCCTGTATTGACGTTGAGAATCCGTACGCAGACATGGTCGCCATTCACTGAAACCAGACCTTCATCCACCGCAAACGGGCCAACGGCTGCGGCCATGTTGCCGCAGCTGGCCGAGGAATCGACAATGCGGCTTCGAGGGGACAACTGGAAAAACCGGTAGTCCACGTCAGTATCGGATCCCTCTGAAGGGGATATCACACAAACCTTGGACAGCGATGATATCCCGCCGCCCATGCCGTTCAGTTGTCGTCCGTAAGGGTCGTCAGCACCAATTGCCGATATAAACAGGTCGGGCCACAGATGTTGCTGGTCGGGCAGGTCGCGCAAATGAAACATCAGCGCCTTGCTGGTGCCGCCGCGCATAAAAACTGCGGGGATTTTGTATTGGGCCATGAGTGATCTGAACAGGTGGATTTCTGGTCTCGATGTTCCATTGGGCCTAAAAACTGACCTGAAGGCAAGTTTTCGCATATCCTTGCGTTGAACTCATGAGAATCAACCGACCGAGGAAAACAGATGACTTGGCTGACTGAAAGCGATGTACACAATGAAGCGCCCGGCGTCAGATTGACACAGCTCATAGCACAACAGGGAATTGTTCGGATTCCTGGGGCCCACAACGCCGTTGCCGGCTTACTGGCAAAGCGGGCTGGGTTCGAGTGCCTGTATGTGTCAGGTGCAGCAGTGTCCAGCAGCATGGGTTTGCCTGATCTTGGCATCATGACTCTGGAAGAGTTGAGTGGTCATGTCCGGTCGATCTACCGTGCCACCCAGTTGCCACTTGTGGTTGACGCCGACACGGGTTACGGCGAGGCGATTAATGTGATGCGCACCGTTCAGGAACTGGAGAGTGCCGGTGCTGCAGCGATGCAGATGGAGGACCAGGTATTACCCAAGAAATGTGGCCACCTCAATGATAAGCGGTTGATATCGACTGATGACATGTGCGCAAAAGTCGCCGCAGCACGAAAAGCACGATCCCATCTCAGGATTATCGCGCGTACTGATGCAGTGGATGGTGAAGGCCTGGAATCTGCGATCGAGCGCCTGAACCGCTATATCGAGGCCGGGGCAGATCTGGTATTCGCTGATGCGTTGAAGGATGAAGCGAGCATCCGGACCTTAACGCAGCGTGTGGGCGCTCCAGTTTTGGCCAACATGGCAGAGTTCGGCCGCACACCCTACTTCTCTGCCGACGAACTCGAAGTCATGGGATGCCGCCTGGTGATCTGGCCGGCGTCTTCGCTACGCATCGCGGCGAGGGCAATGGACCGGCTGTACCAGGGCCTGGCCCGGACCGGCACCACGCATCAGTTTATTGATGACATGGTTGACCGCAGCGAACTATATGATGTGATTGGCTATTTCGACTACGAATCGCTGGATGCATCGGTTGCGCGCAGTGTGGTCCCTCAAAAAAAGCCTGTGCCGCCAGCGCCGAACGGAGACGTCACCTAGATCGGAGTTATGGACTGCACTCGACAGAATAGCCCCAGATGCTGAAATTTGCTGCCAATCTCTCGATGTTGTTTGCCGAGTACCCGTTTATCGATCGGTTCTCTGCGGCTGCAGGGGCCGGGTTTGCAGCAGCGGAATGCCAATTCCCCTACGACCATACCCCGCAAGAAATTTTAGAATGTCTGAATTCAACCGGACTCAAACTGATTCTGCTTAATATCCCGGCGGGTGATCTTGCAGCCGGTGAACGCGGTCTTGCCGTGTTTCCGGATCGGCAGGCGGAGTGTCGCGAGCAGATTGATTATGGCCTCGATTATGCCGACCGTCTGGGTTGTCCGCAGATGCATCTGTTGTCAGGGCTAGTGCCGGCGGGTTTGGAGCACGAAGTAGCACTGTCGACTTACGTAGACAACATTCGGTATGCCGTTCAAAAGGCTGGTGAGGGCGGACCTAAAATATTGGTAGAGCCTTTTAATTCGGTCGACGTACCCGATTACTTGGTCCATACGGTCGAAGACGCCCGGCGTGTCATTGAGTTAGTGGGTTACGAGGGTGTGGGTCTGCAGTTTGACTTCTATCATACGCAGATGGAACAAGGAGACCTTGCATCGACTTTCCAACGACATTTTGAACTCGTCAGCCATATCCAGATTTCAGGCGTGCCAGGTCGGCATGAACCCGATGATAACGAAATCAATTACACGTACCTGTTTGGCCTGATTGATGCGCTGGGCTATGAAGGTCATGTGGGCTGTGAATACAATCCCCGCGGTAGCACGGTTGAAGGGTTGAACTGGCTGGATGAACACTTAGACAGATGAGGCCCCATTCATTATCCGCGTTGCACTACGGCTGGGTAATTCTGGTCCTTGCGACACTGGTCGCTTTCGGTGCACTGGGACTGGCCAGGTTCGGATATTCCATTGTCCTGCCGGCAATGCAGGTTGATCTGGGCATGGACAACACCCAGGCAGGTGTGCTGGCGGCGACTCATGTTGTGGGCTATCTGATCGCCAGTCTGCTCGGCGGTGTGCTGGCAGCGCGATTCGGTCCCCGACGGGTCATTGCGCTGGGCCTGGGTCTGGCTGGCTTCAGTATGATTCTGACCGGTTTGGCAGACGGTTTGACAGCAGTAGGATTCTGGCGAGGTTTAGCCGGGGTTGGCAGTGGTATGGCCAACATACCCATTTACGGGGTGGTGTCAGCATGGTTCTCGGCCAAACGCAGGGGAATGGCGACGGGTATTGCTGTCAGCGGTTCATCTATTGCCCTGATTGCCTTGGGCCCGCTCGTACCCTACTTGTTGGATGAATTCGGTAGATCGGGTTGGCGGGTATGTTGGTATGTGTTTGGTTGTTTTACCCTGCTACTTGCTGTGGCAGGAGTTTTCCTGTTGCGTAATAACCCGGCTGAAAAAGGGCTGAAACCGATAGCTGCTGGCAACAATGAAACAGCAGTAGGAGAGGGATTCGAGGACGAACGCCCGGACTGGTCTCAGGTCTACCGATCGACTACCGCTTGGCATCTGGGGGTGGTCTACATTGCTTTCGGTTTTTCTTACATTATTTATGTGACGTTCTTTTTCAAGATGCTGGTGACCGAGGGGGGGTACACCACAATCGGAGCAGGTCGGCTCTTTATGCTGATGGGATGGTGTAGCCTGCTGTGCGGTCTGATCTGGGGCAGCTTGTCAGATGTGGTTGGGCGTAGATACGCCCTGTTGAGCGTTTACTTGGTACAAGCTGCCGCCTATGCGCTGGTGTCCCTGTGGCCAAGTAATACGGTGTACATTGTTTCATCTGTGATGTTTGGTATTACCGCATGGAGTATTCCGGGGATTATGGCAGCTGCCTGTGGCGATCTTTTCGGGTACAGGCTTGCGCCGGCGGCGCTCGGATTTATTACTGTGTTTTTTGGTGTGGGCCAAGCAATCTCACCAGGCATCGCAGGCGCTATGTCGGACGCGGCGGGTTCATTCAGTTCGGCATTCTTACTGGCTGCAATCGTAGCAACTTTGGGGGCTGTCGGTGCGCTCTCGCTACCAGATGACAGGTCGAGAACTGAAGTGGCGACTGATTCGGGATGACCGACCACGCGAGGGACTAGTCGGTTGTGACGATCGGCAGCGCCGAGTATATTGCGCTCACATTCTTTGAGTTTTCATAGGAGTTTTTGTGCATGCCAATTGAATCTGTTGCGGCCGCAAAGCGGCCTCATAAATACCGTCAACACGGTGCAATGGAATATACCCAGGCACCCGTCGATCTCGACGCCGTACGTCAATATAGACTGGGGCGCCTGCGGCAGCAGATGGCATTGGCAGATGTTGCCGGGTTGCTGTTGTTCGATCAAATCAACACCCGATACGCAACGGATGCCACTAACATGCAGGTCTGGTGCTCGCACTACGAGACTCGCTGTGTTTTTGTTGCACAGGATGGCCCGGTTGTCTTGTTTGACTATGCAAATCATCCCCATCTCGCTGAGGGGCTGCCGGGAATAGATGATTATCGGACGATTCCCGGGTTCTATTTTTTCGCGGCGAGTTATCACAGTGAGTCCAGGGCAAAACTGTTTGCTGACCAGATCGACGATCTCATGCGCAGTCATGGGGGTGGAAATAGGCGCCTAGCTGTTGACCGACTTTCGTTCATTGCAACCGATGCGCTTCGTGAAAAAAGGCTGGAACTGGTCGACGGTGAAGCGGTTTCTGAACAAGCACGCGCCGTTAAATCCGAGGAAGAACTCGAACTGATGCGCGCATCAATGGCGGTGTGTGAAGCGGGTTGTAAGTCCATGGAAGAGGCCTTGGAACCGGGTATCACAGAGAACGCTCTTTGGGCAAAGCTGCATGAAACAAATATCCGGATGGGCGGCGAATGGATCGAAACTCGGTTATTGTCTTCAGGGCCGCGTACGAATCCCTGGTTTCGTGAATGTTCGATGCGTGAGATTGAGCGTGGAGATCTGGTTAGCTTTGATACTGATCTGATTGGACCATATGGTTACTGTTCAGACATGTCCCGGTCGTGGTTGTGTGGTGAGCAACCCAGTGATGAGCAACGCCGTCTGTATGCTGCCGCCTATGAGCAGATCGAAACCAATATTGCGGCCCTGAAGCCGGGTCTAGCGTTTCGAGATGTATCAGAACGGTGTTGGAGAATACCCGACGAGTTTCTGTCGAACCGCTACTCCGTCCTGATCCATGGAGTCGGGCTCGCGGATGAATATCCCAGTATCAAGCATTGGGTGGATTTCGAAAACAAAGGGTATGATGGGGAAGTGCTTCCTGGGATGACCTTGTGCGTCGAATCTTTTATAGGATCCGATGGTGGCCGTGAAGGCGTCAAGCTCGAAGAACAGGTGATCATCACCGAAACAGGTGTGGAGCGCATGTCGACATACCCTTATCAGATTGACTGGTTGTAGGAGGTTGTTTTGAACTCAGAGGTCACTATTGATTGCCTGCAATACTGCAACTGGTCCCGGCCTATCTTTGATCAGATGGCGCTTGGCGGCGTTGATGCTGTTCACGTGACTATCTGTTACCACGAAGATTTTCGGGAAACCGTAGCGAATATTGAGGTCTGGAACCAGTATTTTCAGATTTATTCGGACAGGATCGTGCCCGGTCGTACGGCCCAGGATGTCATTGAAGCGAAAAAGCATGGGAAGACTGCCATTATTTTTGGATTTCAGAACTGCTCACCAATTCTTGACGATATCGGGCTGATTGAAATTTGTCATCAACTGGGTGTTCGGTTCATGCAGTTGTCCTATAACAATCAGTCCGTACTGGCGACAGGTTGTTACGAGGAGGAGGATCCGGGAATTACGCGCATGGGGCACCAAGTAATCAAGGAAATGAACCGTGTTGGGCTGGTGATCGATATGAGTCACTCGGCAGAGAAATCGACACTACAAGCCATCGAGTTGTCTGAGCGTCCGATAGCGATCACCCATGCTAACCCATCAGCCTGGCACCCAGCACTTCGTAACAAGTCAGATGAGGTACTGAACGCTCTGGCAGAAAGTGGTGGAATGCTGGGCTTATCGCTTTATCCACATCATCTGAGGGATGCAGGCGATTGCACGCTAGATTCGTTCTGTCGGATGGTTGCGGAAACGGTCGAAAAAATCGGTATAGAACATATTGGTCTGGGCAGCGACCTGTGTCAGGATCAGCCTGACAGTGTGGTGGCGTGGATGCGGAATGGACGTTGGACCCAAGAAACAGACTATGGTGAAGGTTCAGCATCGGCATCCGGGTTTCCATCGCAGCCTCAGTGGTTCGGTAATAATGCCGATTTCCCGAATATACAAAATGGCCTGGAAAGCGTCGGGTTTACCAGTGCAGAAGCAGACAGGATTATGGGTGGCAATTGGCTCGATTTTTTTCAACGCTCGTTTGGCCCTGACAGCTGATACTCTTGTCGGTCTAGCCAAGGAGTTCGCTTAATCGTATGGTGCAAAACGAGACTCAGACGCTTGTTAATGTCACTGTTCCACTGCGCGCGCCCGCGACGGTGGCTTCTCTAGCAAGAATGGGGTCTAGTTTCCCAAGTTGTCTGAGTTTTATGCGCTCGCTGGTCCGCCGACTTCACAGCGAGGCGTGGTCGGTGGGGCCTTCCGGTATCGAACTGGATGATCGGGGTTATGGACACATGGTGTATACCGCGCGTGGACCGCAGAGGAACTATAGTCTGGTTGGTTTTTCAAATGCACTTGATGATGACCAACGCACAGATCGCGTAATCGCAACAGCCTGGGATGCATCCTTCGTTCTTTTTGATGGTGAACCCGGTTACAAGGACATTGATCGACTCAGAAACTCGGTGCCCAAACAGGAAGCAGGCCGATTTGAGGCGACAGAGCTGGTACTGGCACGAGCCAATCGCAGTATGCGATTGTTTGAACATGTCTGTGAATCGCTGGCCCATGGGCGACAGCCGGATACCAAGCTGATCAGTGAAATCGGCTATTTGATGCGAACAACTGCCGTTTACGGAAATGGAAAATTCGGGGTTGCCGATCGGAGTCGAATAGAAACAAGAGCAGAGCTGGCTGGCCCTTTTCAGGCCGAAATGCTCACGCTCTACATGATACGAATGTTCACCACCGACCTGGTTGAGCACATTGCTCGGCGACGTTCGCCGGAGAGATATGTGCCTTTAGATCGATCCCTTAAGCGTCACCTGGGTATTGGTAATGCGACAGGCCTGGGAATGGCACCTTTTCTGGTGACTCATCCACGGTTGTTGAATAACTGGCTGATGGCCAAGGAGACGGCACTGGCGCGAGTGCGCTCCGTAGCCGATGCGACACCCAACAAGCTTGCACGTTTACACGGACTACTGGGGAGGGCAAGGCAGCATGTCGGGGAATGGAGCGTCGATGATAAGCGTCAAAGCGACCGTATCGATCAGCTCGTATACGATCTTGAAAAAGTTGCGACCTGGTTAGGCGAAGAAGAGTTTCAGGTCGGGACAGACAAGCCATGGAATTTGGTTTATGAAAAATCTGTACAAAGCCTCAGCCTTGAAGGTCAAGAATTACTGGTCAGTCTTTTGATCGAGACCTATCCCGAGTTCTGCCAGGACCTGGTCCACAAAATGGCAGCTGATGAGACCTATAAGCTGGATGCAAGTAACACCATGGAACAGATGATTAAACGACTTGAGAATCAATACGACTGGGCTCTGAATATCGACTTTGGCTCTAAATCGCAAACCCACCATTTCTGGTATGTTTCTGAAAATAAGCTCGAACCCCGGTTCGGATTACGCTACGAAGAGACAGGCGCTGGACACGAGATGCCGTTGGCAGTCGCGCGTGACATCAACTTTCTTTATCAGGATCTGCAATCCTGTTCGCCGAATCAGCAACTGGCTGAGTTTCTCCTCAAGCATCCTCAGCACCGACAGATTGTTCGGAGGGTGCAAGCCCTTGACGATTACCCGTATGGGGAAATTCGGGCGAATCTGATTGGCGCTGAATGTCTGCCGCTTGATATTCTGCGTTTTAAACTTGCGTTTTTTGGTGCAGCTAAATTTGATCCTAAGTCAGATTTATGGACTCGGATAACCTTATATCAGGGAGCGCCCTTGTATGATGAACTGAGTAAGGAAGATTCAGACGACTGGTGGTTACCGGTATCCCCAGGATCAGCTGGATGCGTCAGTCACTAAGCGAGTTGTACAGTACGGTTCGAAAGGCTGCCGTAGGTCGGGGTGCGCCGCATGGAATCGCGGAAGATCTGGCTGACGCGGTCTGCTGGCTGAATTCGCTCAGTTTTGACGGCGTATCCTGTGCCGTGGACTGTCTGGCCCACTGGCCGTCAGACACGTCAGCAGTCCGATTACTGCGCGACGAGAACGGGTTGATCCTCGAAACCGAAAATACCGATACTGCTGCCTCCGCGTTGTTTGCCGGGCCCGCATTGGGTGATCTGTTGCAAACCGGCGCTGTTCCGGATTCTGGGTTCAGCATCTCGATCGATGTGCCGTTGCTGGCGCTGGCGGCAGTGGCCCAGACCTGTGCGCGACTGAAACGACGCGCCTGGCTCATGATGCACTTACAAGGCCAGGCTGTGATTGCAGACTGTAACCAGGAAACCTGTCAGATTATTACCGTGACCCAGCAAATAACGATCACAGCACCACCGGCTACCGAGGTGACACTTTGGCCATCCCAGCCTGATCAGAGCAGCGGTACCATAGAGTACCTAATAAATCAGGAAGAGCTCAGCCGGCGCCGTAACAGGGCGCTCACAAAAGGGCTGGAGGTGTGTGAAGGCTCGTTAAAGCAACTCGAGGCATGGGCTGCTTTGACACTGGTGGCAGAATCTGATCGCTCGCGGGAGAAGGGTGCCGGTGCAGGCCTGCTGGACAATGACTGAAAGTTAATAAGGAAAAGAGCTATGACCAATACCCAGTTGACGCTACGAGAAATATCTACACTGGCCGAGGAAGCTTTGATCGCTTCGGGTGCGTCAGCGGGGGCTGCGAGCTCACTGGCTGCTGCGATAACAGCAGCTGAACGCGACGGCATAAGAAGTCACGGACTTATTTACGTGCCGATTTACTGTGAACATTTGAAGTGTGGCAAAGTCAACGCCGCTGCTGAACCGGCTGTCCTGTCACAGGAAGGCTCAGCAATTGTGGTTGACGCAGATTGCGGATTTGCACACCCGGCAATTGATATTGGATTTGATGAATTGCGGCCCTTGGCCAAGGCGCTGGGTTGCGCTGCACTGACGGTTCGCAATTCCTATAATTGTGGTGTATTGGGCTATCACGTTGAGCGCTTGTCCGAGGATGGGCTGGTCGCGATCGGCTTCACCAACGCACCGGCATCGATCGCGCCTGCAGGCGGACAGAAGCCCGTGGTGGGCACCAACCCGGTTGCACTGGCAGTGCCCGGTGTTTCGGGTCAAGCTGCATTCGTGCTGGATCAGAGCGCCAGTGTGGTCGCGAAAAGTGAAATCATGACCCGGGCCAGGGAAGGTCGTTCTATTCCTGAGGGCTGGGCATTAGATGCGGAAGGCCAGACGACCACGGACCCTGAGCAGGCCTTGAAAGGATCGATGGCGCCCAGTGGTGGTTATAAAGGGTTCGGGATTGGGTTGCTGGTTGAGGTGATGGCTGCGGCGCTGAGCGGTGCAACGCTGGGTATACATGCCAGTCCGTTCTCCGGCACCCAAGGTGGCCCTCCGAGAACCGGTCAATGTTTTCTGGCGTTGTCGCCCGATGCCTTCTCCAGTGGTACCTTCGATGACCGTATACAAGCGCTCACACAATCGATCGCAACGCAGGGTGAGGCGCGGTTGCCAGGCTCGCGTCGCCTAGGGCATCGGCAGCGCAGTGAGTCTGACGGGGTTGCGGTCGACCAGAGTCTGGTAGACAGAATACACAGCATAACGGCTGGGAATGATACGCAATAAGCCCTTTAACCTAAGTTGAGATGCGAGTAAATCAAGAGCAGTTGAGTGTCAAATTCCAACAGCGGCACTAAGCCAGAGTCATACAACGGCCGCTGGTGGATGCTCCTGGGCGTATGGTTGTTGTATCTTTCTTTTGGTCTCAATATTGCAGCGCTTGCACCTTTGGTTCCAGTGATCGAGTCCGATCTCGGGATGAGTCACTCGGCAATGGGTCGGGTGCTCGGGGCCTGGCAGTTCGTTTTTATTCTTTCCGCGATACCTTGTGGGATTTTGCTCGATCGGCTTGGTCCTCGCTGGGCAATGCTGGGTGGTGCGCTGTTGATGGCGGTATCCGCATTCTGGCGCAGCATTGCGACTGATGAAATCAGCCTGCTGTTTGCTGTGGGTGTTTTCGGACTGGGGGGGCCGATCATATCTACGGGGGCGCCTAAGGTTGTCAGTGCTTGGTTTGAAAGCAGGCAGCGGGGGCTGGCCATGGGTATCTATGTCACCGGTCCGGGAATCGGTGCAATCGTCGGCTTGCTGTTGACCAATGCTGTTTTGCTGCCCGCGCTGGACAATGACTGGCGGCAGGTATTGAGGTTGTGGGGCTGTTTCACCCTGATCGCTGCACTGGCTTGGTTTGTGATTTCAGCTCGCCTGACCATGGCACCATCGCATCTCCGAAAGCTTCAGACAACTGATCTTGGTCTCTTGCCTTTACTGCGTCACCCGGTGGTGCGTCTGCTTTTGTTAATGAGCATCGGTGTATTCGCAATCAATCATGGTCTAGGCAACTGGTTGCCTGAGTTACTCAGGGCGAGTGGCCGGACGATTACTCAAGCTAGCCACCTCGCTGCACTGATGGTGTTGGTGTCAGTTATAAGTGCGTTGACGATTCCTCGTCTCGCGACCCATCAGTATCGTTTGATTGTCTTATTCATGTTGTGTCTGTCCAGTGTCTGTGCGACGGTGCTGCTCAGGGTGCCTACGGGTATGCCGTTATTTGCAGGACTTGTTTTCCAGGGAATTGCGACTGGATCGATGATGACGATCATGATGCTGATACTGGTGGAAATCCCAGGGATTGGTGAACGGCGTGCAGGAACCGCCGGTGGGCTATATTTTTCAACAGCTGAAATTGGCGGGGTGGGTGGCCCCGTCATGCTGGGTGTTGTTTATGATGCGACGGGTGGTTTTGCTACTGGACTTGCAGTCTTATGCTTCATAGGGCTTATCCTGGCGTGTTGCGTGTGGGCACTTCGGTATTTTGTTGAAAAGACCACGACTGTACAGGCTAGAACGGGGTAACAGTCAGACGGATTCAGCAGCGGAATCTCAAGTGCGGAATAGTGAAATGGCGCTCCCTAGGGGAATCGAACCCCTGTTACCGGCGTGAGAGGCCGGCGTCCTAACCGCTAGACGAAGGGAGCACTTGGTACGTAGACGTAAGTTGTGTAATTGTGCATGTTTCCAGCAAGGTTTGCATAAAGGTAGGATTATTGTCCTGCATCTGAGTCCACTGACTCAGTATTTGTCTTTGATTGATCAAGTTTCTGGACTCGCCTTGAGATGTAACAACCCTCGAATCGACTTCAATATTTCTGAGGGAGAAGGGCTAATATCAACGACTATGGCGTCCTCCGGTTCCTCTAATGTGGCAAACTGACTTTGTAGCAATGATTTAGTCATGAAGTGGTTTTCTCGCGACTGCATCCGGCGTACGATGGTAGCGTAATTACCTTTTAGATAGATGAATTGAACAAGTTCCCTCTAAACACACAATATCTCTCGGTAAGATTTCTTCAGTGCTGAGCAAGCGAGCACCATTGATTGTTCTTGCTGAATATACTCTTGAATCTTATCAGTTAGAATTTCCAGCCAAGGCCAGCGATCCTCGTCCGTCAACGCTTCACCGGAACTCATTTTTTTGATATTCACAGAGGGATGAAAATCATCGCCATCGATGAATGAACAAATCAACTCAGCTGATAGCAACTGTCCAATGGTAGTTTTACCGCTACCACTAACGCCCATAATTACAAGAATAGACGACCTACCTCGTGGGATATTCGAAGTGGCGCTTGGCCTCAAAGATATAGTTCTGCTCACTGTGTAGTTCACTAGACCTGCTGAAATGTCGTTAAAATTAGGTCAGTCGGTGTGCCGCAGTATCCGCTAGACGAAGGGAGAACTTGGGCCGGATTGGCGAGTCTGGAATGCTACCATACGCGTTTGCAATGCTACAGTGACGAGATTGCTTCTGCGCACTGCTGGTGCGGGGTTGTAAGCATAGGTACACACCATAGATGATGATCAACTTATAGATATGTCAGTGGGTAGTTCCAGTGCGGCACTTCATGCCCGTCAGGTTCCAGCCTCTGATCTGGGGCTATCAATTTCCGATGTCTCTCCGGCTGCGGTATCCATTGTCCGTACGCTCCAGGGCAGCGGGTTCCAGGCTGAAATGGTGGGTGGTTGCGTGCGAGATCTGCTTTTAGGATGGCCACCCAAAGATTTCGACGTGGTGACCAATGCAACACCCGAGCAGATTAAGAAACTGTTCCGACGGGCGCGCGTGATCGGCCGGAGGTTTCAGCTCGTGCACGTTCGGATAGGGCGCGACGTCATTGAAGTGTCTACCTATAGAGGCAGTGATACAGCGAATCAGGAACAGCGCAGGGGTCGAGCGAAGAAAAAGATACCACCCAATAATGTGTTTGGACGCCGTGAGGAGGATGTATTGCGAAGGGATTTCACGATTAATGCGCTTTACTACGATCCGGTCGAAGAGGTGGTGACCGATTATGTTGACGGGCTTGTTCATATCCAGGAACGGCGGCTTGAGATCATTGGTGATCCCAGACAGCGCTTCAGTGAAGACCCCGTGAGAATGCTGCGTGCAGTGCGCTTTAAGGCCAAGCTGAATCTTAGATTGGACGCCAAAATGGAGAAACTATTGCCCAGAATGGCTGGGACACTGACAACAGTATCGCCACCTCGCTTGTTTGAGGAGATTATTAAGGTACTGCACAATGGCCACGGCGCCGTTGGCTTTGAGGCTCTGGACCGCTATGGTCTATTAAGATTTTTGTTTCCGTCAGCGACGCGTCACTTCAGCGAACAAGATCTCAACAAAAAGAGCGGACTCATCCCTTGTGCGCTCCGGAATACGGATCAAAGGGTGGCAGATAGAAAACCCGTAATCTCGCCATTTCTTTTTTCTGTTCTGCTATGGCGGCAGGTGCAGCAGGCCTGGAGTATGAAATCTGGTGGAAACCGCTCTAGTTTTGAAATTCTGCATCGATCGGCAGACAGAGTACTTCAGGAACTGCATCCTACCGTCACAATTCCGCGCCGGATCAGTGCTGTCATGATAGAGATCTGGGAACTCCAGATACGACTCGAGCAGCGCCGACCCCGGACGATCAAGCGCTTACTGTCACACAGACGGTTTCGGGCCGCCTATGATTTTCTGCTTCTTCGTGCCGGTGCCGGTGAGGTTTCAGTTTCTCTCGCCGACTGGTGGACCGAGATACAGGAAATGTCGCCTGCTGACGTCCAACAGATGATTCAGGGACTGGAGCAAAGCAAGCCGCAACGTAAGAAAAGCACTCGAAGGAAAAGGAAACACACGTGACGATCAGTCCGTCTGATGTTGTGGCCTGGATTGGGCTTGGCTCGAATATGGGCCAAGCGTCTGATCAGGTCGAGCGAGCAATCGTCGCGTTGATCGATGAGCCAGGATTAGAACTGACAGCCAGATCATCGCTTTACCGGACAGCGCCAATGGGCTATGTGGATCAGCCCGATTTTATCAACGCGGTTGTCCGTGCATCTTGCGGGATAGGGTGCTGTGTGTTGCTCGAGACGCTTCAGAAGATAGAGAAGCGCTTCGGTCGTACTCGTGATGGTGAGCAATTTGGGCCACGATCTCTCGACCTTGATCTTCTGATGTACGCCGATCAGATAGTCTCCTCTCCCCGGTTGGAACTGCCACATCCCAGAATGCATGAACGTCTTTTTGTACTGGAACCGCTGGCCGAAATCGAGGGGGATATTACCGTTCCGGGTCGAGGGCGATTAAGCGCGTTGAGGCAGGCATGCCTTGATCAGCGTGTGCAACGACTCGGCGATGGTGCCGCCCTAAGGGCTTCAAAAGATGATTAAGGTTTCGATACCGGAGGTGGAAGCGGTTACAATTACCGGCCGTGAGTGCAATCTTCTATACAGTACGCCCACGCGCGCTTGAAACCCTTACCTCTGTTCGCTATGGCTGAACAGCCAGACCAACTGCCTGCAGACTCTAAGCAGAGCCAACGGTCGCCCGTACTGGTTGCTGGTGAAGCGCTTAAAAGCTGGCCTGAGGATCTTTACATCCCACCTGATGCACTTGAGGTCATTCTTGAGGCATTTCAGGGACCACTCGACCTGCTGCTTTATCTGATCCGTAAGCAGAATATCGACATACTGGATATTCCGGTTGCAGAGATCACTCGTCAATACATGGAATACGTCGAGTTGATGCGGCGACTGCACCTTGATCTTGCCGCGGAATATCTGGTGATGGCGGCAATGCTGGCAGAGATAAAGTCGCGAATGCTGCTACCCCGACCCGAGATTGAAGATGAAGATGCCGAAGATCCCCGCGCGATTCTCGTTCGCCGTCTGCAGGAGTATGAGCGGTTCCGAGGTGCAGCAGAGCAGTTGGACTCCCGTCCTCGTCTTGAGCGCGACCTTTATATTGCCTACGCTCGGATCGATGACCCGGACCCACCAAAGATCGAATCACGAGTTGATCTGAACGACCTGGTCGCGGCAATGAAGGCGGCCATGCTCAGTGCCCACCGTCGACAGCACCTGCAGTTGGTACCGGAAACACTTTCCGTTCGAGATCGTATGAGCCGCATAATGGATCGAGTCCGCAGCGGAGAATATGTAGATTTAAAGGAGTTTTTTGATCCAGACGAAGGGCGGATGGGGTTGGTGGTGAGCTTTATCGCAGTGCTCGAACTGGTGCGCGATGGGGTGCTCACCGTTATTCAGAATGACCCCAGCGCACCAATCCATGTGAAAACAAAAGTAAGATGAAGAATAAAACAGAAATCAGTAACACGGTTGAAGCAGCGTTGTTTTCAGCCGAAGAACCATTGTCAATCAAGGATCTTCGGGGAATGTTTAAGCCTGACGATGCCCCAGCCGCGGATGAGCTCAATGCTATCCTCGATGAACTGGCATCCGACTACCACGGTCGAGGCATAGAGTTGGTCACCATTGCAAACGGCTACCGTTTCCAGACGCAGGTTAAATATGCGAGCACTTTACGGCGCTTAAGAGAGTTGCGGCCGCCCAGGTATTCCCGAGCGTTACTGGAAACACTGGCTATTATTGCCTACAGGCAGCCAGTGACTCGTGGTGATGTCGAAGAGGTCAGAGGCGTGGCCGTGTCAACCGACATCATGCGCGCTTTGTTGGAGCGTGGGTGGGTAAGACAGATGGGAGAGCGGGAGGTACCGGGTCGACCAGCGCTTTACGGTACGACGACCGATTTTCTTGAGTATTTCAATCTCGCGTCGATCCAGCAGCTGCCGGAACTGGCTGATCAGCGAGATCTTGCTGAAATCGCGAAAGATCTTAATATTCTGCTGCCAGAACCGCGACAGACCTCTTCAGAGGCGGCGGAGCCCACTGTACGTGATTCCGAGGAATCAATCGATAGTGACGAGAATCCAGTCGCCGATGTCGACCGACCGATCGACTCAGATACCTCAACGCAACCTGTTGCTGACCGTATTGGCTGAAAGAATTCAGAAGTATTTGTCCCGTCGGGGGTTGGGGTCGCGGCGGGAGATTGAAAACTGGATCCGGGAAGGACGGATCGAAGTGGATGGTCGAAAAGCCGTTTTGGGTTCAACAGTCGGTGATGGTGATTTGATTGCAATAGACCAGCAATCGCATCGCGTTAGAGTCGGCCCACGAGCTCCGCCTCGAATCATCGTGTACCACAAGCCCATCGGCGAGATATGTACGCGCGCAGACAGCAAGGGAAGGCCAACGGTGTTCGATCACTTGCCCCGGTTGCGTTCTGCGCGCTGGATCAGCGTGGGTCGACTGGATATCAATACGTCCGGCCTGCTACTTTTTACCACTGATGGTGATTTGGCACATCGATTGATGCATCCCTCGGGTGGAATGGAGCGGGAATACCGGTGCCGCATTCATGGTGAGGCAAGCCGGGAGCGTATCGATCGTTTGAGAAAAGGCATTACTTTGTCGGGTGACCTGTGTCGTTTTGAACGTGTTCGAGTACGGGGTGGCGGGGGAACCAACCGATGGTACGATGTTGTGCTTCGCGAAGGCCGGTACCGGGAGGTTCGGCGCATGTGGTCGGCGATCGGCTGTACGGTTAATCGCTTGATCAGAATACGTTATGGTGGTGTCAGCTTGCCGCGGGACCTTAAACCGGGAGACCACCGGCCACTGTATGCCGATGAACTGTCGGAGTTGCTGGGAGAGGTTTCAGATGAGGCAAGTACGCCTCGTTCCGCCAGACCGATCAGCAAACGTCAGGCGAAGTCGGTCCACCGAAAGAAGTCGACAAAAACCAACTAAACCTAACAATCCGTATGATGTAGGTTGCTAGGTCAGGTGCTTGAAGTCTCATTGGCAGAACCACCACCGAGGTGTTTTGGCTCCCGAAAGTCCATTCCACTGAAGCCGTAGGCGCGACCGAATCCAGTCACCCACCTACCTTGGGTGGGCTGAAGTTGAAACAACACAAAATCATTTAAACCCGTCAATGTGTCAATAATCGGACCAAAGCGGTTTCGGAACAGAGGAATCAGGGTCTGCCAGGTTTGCTGGTCTCGTTTACAAGGCTGGGCCGAGCAGGAAAAGCTCAACCGTCTACGGGCGTAGATCTGCTCTGAATCCCGCTCATCTTCGATGAATAACAGCGCTGCGGTAGGGCGCTGATACAGATGCCCTGTGTGCGGGGAAAGTTGGCTGATCAAGATATAGAACCTACTGCTGTGATAAATAACCGGTGAATAACTCACATCCGGCTCTCCGGTGGTATCGCTGGTGCCTATCAGTACAGAGTCGAACTGGCGAATAAATTCCAGACACTGACCTGCAAGTTCTTTACTGGAAGTTATGTCCAAACGTTAAAGCCATTTGTTTTCGACAATTTGCGCATACTAAGACACCATCGCGGAAAATACTAAATCGGTAGCAGTGCTGCATATCAGGAAATTTTTTCTATAGCGAGATAGCAATGAACATAGTCCATGGCGTGGCCGGTTGGGTCTGCGGCTACCCTGTCTTCGTAGCGCTGATAGAACTGGTCAACGAGTGCTGCACGCGCATCCTCGGGTCGGGAAGAATCCAGCGCCGTGGCAAATACGGTTTCACTCCAGGAGCGTAAGGTTGGAATATAACTGGTGGCAAATTCCTGGGTCGACATAGTTCCGCCGGCTGCTTCATAAGCAGCACGGTAGGGGCATTTCACAACATCAGTGTGGGCGGATACCAATCGGAGTCCCGACTGGTAAACCTCGGAAGAGGGGTCCACCAGCGGTGCACAGAATTCCTCCCGCGTACGGTAAAACTGTGAAAAAGTCGCATCAACCCATTCGTCATGGGTAATTAGTCGCTCTTCGTGGAGTTCATGCCAGATATCGTTAAAGGTGTTGAACATGTTAATGCCACCGGTATTGCCAAGGTAACGTCCGTCTTCGTCAATGCCAAAGTTCATGAATACCAATCGCCCGCCTGGCTTAAGTTCAGCTGCCCGTGACAGTAGGATCTGGTTCCAGTCGTCTCTCGCCTGGCGTGAAAATGCGTCGAGTGCACTGCCCGATGCCCCAACCATATGCACATGGTTGGGGACCTGGCACGGCTTTTCAGATACGTAATGCATAGCGGTCGCTGAAAACCCGATGTCCAGAGTTTGGTCTGGCATCAACTGCCTGTGGAAGCCTGTGCCACATGCATTTACAAAGATATTGTCAAAATCTTTGAGGTAGTTGTCTCCACTGTCGTCGTTGACGCCGGTGACGTTTCGAAATAGCGTGGAGTAGTCGTTACCGGGAAGATCGGAATACGTGACTGCGACCTGATGCTGGGGGTAACGTTTTCTCAAGGCAGATATAGTTCGATAGATGGCATGTTTAGAGGTTCCACCGTCTGCCGCACCGTAATCAGCGATCTGGATGCTGTGTTCCATTATACGGGCAGGCAGTGCAGCTACAGCATCTTCCAGCATGCCTACAGCACTATCGATAACATCCTTGGCGCCGCGAGTCCTTTGGCTGTAGTAGCCTCCGCCTTTCATTGAAACCGTGGCATAGGTGTTTTTGGATGTACTGACAGTCATATCGATAAGTTACCTGCCAATCTTATTGGCGGTGAGTTCGTAGTGTGGCATTCTACGTGAATGAAATTGCGGTGGTGCGTTCGTCATAATCTTCGCTTTCGGGACTGTCCGTGGGAAGCGTTCCAGTTTTTCAATTCTTGAACCCAGTGCGGGAACTCGGTTACCCTGACACCTCATAGACACCATGAATATATGCAGTCATTCAATGCATGTTGTTTCAGTGTCTGGTCAGACGTTTCCACAAGGTGAGCAATATGCTTAACGGCACTACACTGGGTTGTTTTTTCTTTGCACTGGGTGTGGTCGGTTTGATGATAACGGATAGTAAGCAGTGGCTCTATCTGGGTTTTGGTATCGCTGTTGTCCTGGTTGTTTTCCAGATGATCAAGGACAAGCGATCAAAGTACAAAGACTAAGCCAAAGTTCAGACCGGCAGATATTTGCTTGATTCGAAAACTTAGGGGAATAGAAATGATATTCGATCATAGAACATATACGGTTAAGGCAGGGACAATCAAAAAGCAGTTTGAATTGTACGAGAAGCATGGCTGGGATGTGCAGACCCGACATCTGGGTCAGCCGATCGTCTACGCAGGTACTGAAGTGGGTAACGTAAATACTTATGTCCACATCTGGGCATATGCCGATATCACTGACCGGGCTCGGAAACGCGCTTCGATGCAGGCGGACCCTGGATGGCAGAAGTATCTGCAGGTCAGTGCAGAGGCCGGCTATCTCATTGCCCAGGAAAATAAAATTCTTGTGTCGGTCCCGTTCTATACGCCGCCGGTAGAGTTCAAAGTGCTCGATGATGAGTGAACATTAGGGTTGGCAGGGCTCGGTCGGTTCAAGCGGTAGACTTTCACTGCAGTACCGTGGAAAAGCTGCAATCTCTCTGCCGGTGAATAGGCTGCTGTCAACTTTTTGAAAGCGTTCCACAATACATTGTAGCTGCAGCTGATTCGGTCGACAGGAAAGTTCGATTCGAACATACAACGATCAGTCCCAAACAGATCAATCGTGTGGTCATAGTAACGGCGGGTAGCTGTGAGGAGTTCCTCACTCCCTGGCGGTTTACTGCGAGTGTGCCAGTCGAAACCATTGATCTCCATGTTCAGACCCCCGAGCTTGGCATGGACGTTTGGGCGTTCCGACAGTGGCCCAATTGCTTTGCACCACTCAGAAAAAACACTATCCGGCCGGTCAGCGTAGCGCCCGACACCCAGTGGTCCGCCAAAGTGATTCAGAATGATTGTGGTATCTGGAAAGGCACTTGCCAGTTGGGTAAGTTCGGGAATCTGGGTGTGGTAGCACCACCCTTCGAAACTCAGGTTGCGCGGTGCCAGATGGGCAAATCCCTCTTGAAACATTTTGTTCGTGTACAAGCCTTGACCAGGATTGGTCCTGTGATCAGGCACTGAAGGGTCATCATCCCTTGCGGCCGCCAGACGAATGCCCTTGAAGCGGTTTCCCCCGGCTTCTAGCTGGGCATCAAGCACTGAGGCAACACTGTCCCCGGCACTCAAAAAAGCGGTGCCAACAATACCCGCCGCGACCCGTGTTGGCCCGTACAGGCCGGAAGCGCTTATGGCTGCCATGTCACTGGCAAACTGAGTCTCGCCGACCGGTCGCAGGTCAACAGGCCCATCGGCACTGAACATTGTGCCGCATTCAATAAAAACGCTAGAGACAATATTATGCTCACCGGTATGGATATCGGAGAGAAAATCATCCAGAAGGTAGGTGCTGGGCAAGCTGTTGGGCCGATTGCGCCACAGGTGGTGATGAGGGTCACAGATCGCCAAGGCTGGATCGATCGTTTCCTCTTGAGTGAGGGATAGCCAGTCGGGGGTTGGATTCATCTTGAGTAAGCCTGCCTTAGAGTAGCTTTGGCGGGATCATCTGAACCAGATGGACCGACCTGTAATCAAATCAGCCCATTCCTCGCTCAAATTCTTCACGGCCCGTTGCCACGGCGGGGTGTTGACGGATCGCGTCGTCATTCAGATCCGTACCCCAGCCGACTCTGTCGGAGAGTCTGAGTTCCCCATCGACAATGTCCGGGGTATGGGTAACGATATCGTCTTTCCAGGGGACATCATCGATGTCGATTTCCATGATCCGAAAATTCGGAATTGCAGCGCAGAAGTGGGCGCTCATCAGGGTCGACAAATGGCCATAAAAGTTGTGCGGCGCCACATTGACCTCAAAGCTTTCAGCCAGTGCTGCGATCTTCAGAGATTGCCATATGCCATTCCACGGTACGTCCACGATTGCGACATCCATCGCCTGGTGTTCAAAGAACGGGCGATAGCCTCGAAGTCCGAACAATGACTCGCAGGATGCAATCGGGGTCTTGGCGGCCCTGCGAATCAGTGACAGTGCTGCCGGATCATATATATCGATCTCGAACCAGTCCAAGTTCAGGTCATCGAGCGCACGCGTAACAGCGAGATAGCCCTCGGTGCGGTAGTTAAAGTTAAGGTCGAGCATGATCCCGGTATCCGGGCCAGCGCCGGCCCGGAACGCCTCGAGCTGACTACGAAGGGACCGGATGATCTGACGATCGGCATTCAGTGCCGGCCAGCCCGGTGCTCTGGCGAACCCCGGTTGGTGCATCCGTGGTGTCCCGTCAAAAAGGAAAATATTTGTTTTCAGAGCACTGAAACCCCTAGCGGCAACTTCTGCACCCAAGCGAGTCAGATCGTCCAGTGAGTTGACCGGGGGTTTGTCAAGATGGTGGGCTGTTTGCGCGAGCCGGTAGGTGCCACAGTGTGACCAATATAGCGGCAATCTCTCCCGGATCATGCCGCCCAAGAGTTCATAGACCGGCACATCCAGGTGCCGTGCTTTGAGGTCTATCAGGGCATTTTCAATGGCGGCAATGGCCTGCTGGGCGATACCCCCGTGTGCTTGCCGTGTACGGGCATAGAGTTCGGCGGAGATCCGCTCGTGCGCAAGTACATGTTTGCCGACGACCCATTGCAGCAGCCCTTCGATGACCTGCGTGAGGCCCGGACTGCCGTAGGATTCGTTGTATTCGGAAATTCCAGTTGTACCATCCTGTGCCACCAGCCGCAGAAATGAGAATTTTCGCCAGCCGGCATCGCAATGCAGTGTTTCGTAGGAATCAAGAATCATGTCAAACTCTCCCTTGAATATACGAAATAACCCCGCAGTGTGTTGGGTGACCGCGCAGGTGGCCGATTTTACGGATATGTCAGCCAATGAGTGTACACACTGTACACCAGACAGCCCACCCGGGCAGGGAGACTCATCGATGTACGATCTAGTTTTGAAACAGGCGCGCGTGATCGATCCTCAGGCAGGTCTCGACAAGGTCTGTGATCTTGCTTTCAAAGACGGTAATGTTGCCATTATTCGGGATACTATCCCTGCCAGCGAGGCACTAGAGAGTCACGATCTGACGGGTCGGCTGGTTGTCCCAGGTCTGATTGATCTACACACTCATGTTTATTGGGGCGGTGCAGCAATCGGTATTGAACCGGATGCATATGCAAAGGCGTCCGGTTTAAGTACATTGATTGATGCGGGAACTGCCGGTCCGGGGAACTTTACCGGTTTTCTAAAGCATGTCATCGAACCCGCAGAAACGAGGATTCTTGCATTTCTCAATATTTCATTCCCGGGCATATTTGCGTTCAGTACGGAGATCATGGTCGGAGAGTGCGGCGACCTGCGACTGTTGAATCCTGCCGCCTGTCTAAACATTGCGTCGCGATATCCCGACGACATCGTCGGGATAAAAGTTCGGGTGGGTATGACGGCAAGCGACGGCCAAGGTCCAGCGCCGCTGGATCTGGCCTTGGAAGTGGCAGATGAGTTGGGTCTGCCCGTGATGTGCCATCTCGACAACCCACCTCCCAGTCGCCTGGAAGTCGTCTCCCGTTTACGTAAAGGCGATATTCTGACGCACTGTTTTCGTCCGTTTCCTAATGCACCTGCCAGAATGCGAGATGGTGCGGTTCGGGAAGAAATCATTGCGGCAAGGGAGCGAGGTGTGATATTCGATATTGGACACGGAGGGGGTTCGTTCGGATTTGTCACGGCAGAAGCAATGATCAGCGCTGGTTTCTTGCCCGAGTGCATTTCAAGTGATGTGCATGTATTGAGCATAGACGGCAGTGCGAAGAGTCAACTCAACACGCTGTCAAAGTTTCTAGCGCTCGGGGTTTCTTTGAATGATGTCATCGCAGCCAGTACCAGTGGTCCGGCGGTTGCCATCGGCCGACCCGAGTTGGGTTCTTTAGTGCCGGGCAGTCCGGGTGATGCGACCGTTTTGCATCTGGATGAGGGCAGTTTCGAGTTCACCGATGTGGAAGGTCTTATCCGTACAGGCAATACGCGGCTGGCCGGTGATGCCAGGGTGCTTGGTGGACGCTGGCACAGTGCCTGATTTTTGTGCTGCAGAGTTGTCAGAGGACAATTTTCATGATTCATGAAGCTTATTGAAAGTGGTATGAGCTGTACCTGTACCGATTAACCAGGAGGAAGGTTTGTGACAGATTATGATTTTCTGCTGATAGGTGCAGGTATCCTGGGTCTGAGCACTGCACGGGAATTGCAGCAGCGCTATCCGGGCAGTCGCGTCTGTGTTATCGAAAAAGAACAGGTGCCGGCGTATCACCAGACCGGCCACAACAGTGGTGTGATTCATGCGGGCGTGTATTACACACCAGGCAGCTTGAAGGCACAGTTTTGTTTTGAAGGAAACCGCGCTATTAAATCATTTTGTCTGGAACATGATATCGAGTTCGACGAATGCGGAAAACTGTTAGTCGCGACTAACCCAACCGAAGTCGAGCGTATGCAGGTGCTGATCGAGCGGTCTAAACAGAACGGGCTGACAATCGAGGTTCTGGATCATAATCAGCTGGTTGAGGCCGAACCAAATATTTCCGGACTTAGTGCAATTCGCGTACCTTCCACGGGAATCGTTAGCTATACCGCGATTTGTCACAGGCTCGCTGAACTGATCAAGCTCGACGGCGGTGAAATTCTGTATGGAAGTGCCGTTCATGCTTTGACCGAATCCGAAAACAATGTCGTTGTCTGTTGTAATGATCGCAGGTTGTCGGCCCGCAAGCTGATTGCGTGTGGTGGTGTGATGGCAGATCGTTTGGTTCGGCTCCTGGGTGGCGAGCCAGATTTTCAGATTGTTCCGTTTCGGGGAGATTATTATCGTCTGGCGGCGCACCATAATCAGATCATCCGGCATCTTATTTATCCCATACCGGATCCGGCACTGCCTTTTCTAGGCGTCCATCTGACACGGATGATTGATGGCTCAGTAACCGTGGGTCCGAATGCTGTAGTCAATTTTTCACGTGAGGGCTACAGTCGTTTCGCATTTACATTTACAGACGCAATAGAGATGTTCAGGTTCCCAGGATTCCGCAGAGTCGTCTGGAAAAACCTTTCGGCTGCAATGCAGGAACTCAAAAAAGGCCTCTGGAAGCCGAGTTATCTGAAGGAAGTGCAGAAGTACAGTCCCAGCGTGCAGTTGGGTGATCTACAACCCTATCCACCAGGCATTCGTGCCCAGGCAGTCAGTACTGATGGGCAATTGATCGACGATTTCCTGTTTCATCAGACGGGTAACAGTTTGATTGTCTGTAATGCGCCATCCCCAGCTGCTACCTCGTGTTTCCCTATTGCTCGTCATATAGTCGATCAATTGTCTGACCAGAAGGAATAATCTCTTACTTTGCGTCACAGGCCAAACTTGTTAACAATGGTGCTTATGTCGGTCAGAAATTTATTCGAAAACACCCGCAACCAGTTTGGGCGTCGTACTGGTTGCGATCAGTGTATATCTGATTTGGGGAAGGGCCCGTTCGGGTTGGCAGTTGCCGACCAACTTAATGGCCGGAGTTGGGCAGCGTGAGCACACTGCATAGAGCGCCGCTAAAGATTGGAATCGGTGGCCTCGGCGCTATTGGTTTGACGCTGGCACGCCGTCTGGATGAAGGGATCGAGGGCTTGTTGCTGACGGCAGTATCAGCACGAGACAAAGACGCGGCCCGCCTTAGATTGAGTGGCTTTCGACAGCGGGTTCCGGTCGTAACATTATCTGAACTTGCGAAAGACTGTGATGTGGTGGTCGAATGCGCGCCCGCTGCAGTATTTAGTCAGGTTGCCGAGCCGGCAGTACGCCTGGGGAAAGTATTGATTCCGGTCAGTGTTGGGGGGTTACTTGCTAACTGGTACCTGGTCGAGATGGCAAAAGCCACTGGTGCACGCATTAATGTTCCCAGCGGGGCCGTATTGGGTCTTGATGCCGTCCGTGCAGCCGCCTTGGGCGAAATCACACGGGTAACCATAGTCACTCGAAAACCGCCCGCCGGCCTGGCAGGCGCCCCGCACATCGAAAAACATCAGATAGATCTGAACTCTGTCGAGCAGCCGCTAAAAGTGTTTGAAGGTTCTGCAAGAGATGGCGTGGCGGCCTTTCCAGCCAATGTCAATGTGGCCGCTGCTTTGGGACTCGCCGGTATCGGGCCAGATCAGACCTGGCTTGAAGTTTGGGCCGATCCGGCAGTCAGTCGAAACACGCACTCCATCACAGTGGAATCTGACAGCGCCCGCTTTGAACTCAAGATAGAGAATGTTCCAACCGATGAAAATCCGAGGACCGGTAGAATTGTTGTGTTGAGCACATTGGCGGCGTTGAAAAGACTAGTGGACCCATTGACTGTCGGGACGTAACGACCCCGTTTCCTAACGCTACGTGGGGTCAGTCAGCCACGGCCAACAAAGGGCATATTGGTCGCCATTACCGTCATGAATAGTACGTTGGCATCCAGCGGTAAATCGGCCATATAAACGACGGCGCGCCCCACATCATCGACGTTCATCGTTGGTTCCACAGCTACGTCACCGCTGGCCTGTGCGACGCCGGCGGACATTTTTTCTGTCATCTCGGTGAGGGCATTGCCGATATCAATCTGTCCGCAGGCTATGTTGTAGGCACGACCATCGAGCGATGTCGAGCGCGTTAGTCCACTGATTGCATGCTTGGTGGCCGTATAAGGCGCGGAGTTCGGCCGGGGGGCGTAAGCGGACACCGACCCATTATTAATAATTCGACCGCCGCGAGGCTGTTGCGCCTTCATCACCCGGAATGCTGCCTGTGTACACAAAAAAGCCCCTGTCAGATTGACATCAACAACGCTTTGCCATTCCTCGATGGTGAGCTCTTCAAGCGAAACAGGTCGTGCACCGAGTCCGGCATTGTTGAAAAGCACATCAACGCGGCCAAACTGGTTGCGGGTGTTTTCGAATAAATTTCTGACCGACTCAGGGTCGCTGACATCTGTGGGCACGACCAGGGTGCGTTCGCCATCGTCTTGAGCGAGATCTACGGTTGTTTTGAGTGCGTCGGATCGACGCCCGGCAAGTGCCACTGCATAGCCTTGCGAATAGAGCGCCAGTGCTGCGGCCCGGCCAACGCCTGAACCCGCCCCAGTGATGATTGCTGTCTTTTTATCAGAACCCATATTCATGACCCCGAATTGTTGTTGAGTTAGATGGCGTGCGAGAATACCCCACTGTACCTGAACTGGCGTGTCTGGCAAGGTTCCGAGGCTGGCTATCGTCTGGCTAGTTTGCAAACGGTGCTAAATTTTGGTTACAGTGATGTGTAACCTGCCAGGTGAAACCCCGTCGTACCCAGTCCAGGTAAGTTGATACGCTCGATACATTTTATCCGCACATCGGTTGAGATATACAGGTAGAAAGGAGACAAGAATGACGACACCGGTGGTTGTGGCGACTCGAAGATGGACAGAACACGCGTGCGATGAATTGGCCAGGCAGTTCGACGCTCGCCTCAACCAGGAGGACCAATCACTTTCGTTGGACGAGGTTCGACTACGGTGTGAGGGGGCCACTGTACTGTGTCCGTGGGGTGGTGACCGCCTGGATGCGAAATTTATTGCTAGTCTTCCCGATACCATAAAGCTGATTGCCTGTATCAGTGCAGGCACCGAACATGTCGATATTGCAGCGGCAGCGGCACGCGGTATCGTGGTGACCAACACCCCGGACGTTGTGACGGAAGAAACTGCTGATATGACATTCGCTCTGCTACTCGGCTTGTGCCGCCGCCTGGTCCAGGGTCACACCTTGATCAGAACCGGCAACTGGGGAGGTTTAAGTATCGATGATCCTAATTCCGGCAGCAGGGTCTGGGGGAAAACATTGGGTATTATTGGGCTGGGCGGAATCGGAGCTGCAGTTGCACGCCGCGCCAGGGCTTTCCGGATGCCAGTGGTTTACCACAGCCGGAGTCCAAAACCCGAGACTGAAATGGAGTGTGATGCTGGCTATTGCGCCACCTTAGATGAACTGCTGGAAATATCCGATGTTGTCTCTTTGCATTGTCCGCTGACGGAACAGACCCGGAACCTGATAGATGCCACCGCACTATCCAAAATGAAACCCAGCGCGGTGTTAATTAATACCGCACGGGGGGCAGTGGTGGACGAAGTGGCATTGTCTGATGCACTTATTCAGGGCAAGATCGCCGGCGCCGGCCTGGATGTATTTGTCAGCGAACCGGTTGTGGGTGAACACCTGACTAGCCTTGATAATGTTCTGCTGTCACCTCACGTGGGGACAGCTACGACGGAGACGCGTGATGAAATGGGTCTACGAGTCATCGAAAACATTAAAACCTTTCTATCGACCGGCCAACCACACGACAGAGTCGAACGCTGAACATTGTGTCGGTTAATGTGAGTGACGCGGCACAATATTCCTGAGTTTGTGATATTTTGTGGCCAGTTCAATTATACCCCCGGTAGACAGTTGTCCTACGGTATCGCGGTAGATCTCTTGCCAAGGTGTCTGGTGTTCAGGGATTTTGTTTTCGAGCGAAGCCGTGCGTGTAGCAAGTTCCTCATCAGTAATTAGAACATCCAGCGTGCCCCGGTTGAGGTCAATTTTTAGCGCATCCCCTGTCTGCAGTAATGCCAGTCCGCCACCAATTGCCGACTCAGGCGAGGCGTTCAGAATGGAAGGGCTGCCGGAAGTACCGCTCTGGCGACCGTCACCCAGTGTGGGTAGCTCACGAATGCCTTTCCGGATTAGAGCATCAGGCGGCTGCATATTAACGACTTCGGCTGACCCAGGATATCCGACTGGACCACAACCACGGATCACGAGAATGCAGTGTGCATCGACGTCCAGGGCCGGGTCATTGATTCTTTTGTGGTAATCCTCCGGGCCCTCGAAGACGATAGCGCGAACTTCAAATACGTTTTCCTGATTCGGTTCTGAAAGATAGCGTTGCCTGAATTCATCGCTGATTACCGATGTTTTCATAATTGCAGCATCACACACGTTGCCTTTTAGGACAGCAAATCCAGCGTTTTCCATCATTGGGCTTTCATAGGATCTAATCACATCGGTATTCAACGGTGGTGTGTTAACACAGTTCTCTTCAACGGTCGTTCCAGCCACCGTCATGCAACTGCCGTGCAGTCGGCCGGCTTTTAGTAGTTCGTGCATAACGGCTGGTACACCACCTGCTTGGTGGTAGGCTTCGCCAAGGTATTCGCCCGCAGGCTGCAGGTTAACCAACAAGGGGACAGCCAGCCCTATTGTTTCCCATTCACTGATATCAAGTTCGATGTTGGCGTGACGGGCAATCGCGTTCAAATGAATGGGCGCATTGGTAGAGCCGCCGATTGCCGAGTTAACAACGATTGCGTTTTCGAAGGCGTCTCGTGTCAAAATTTTCGACGGCGTCAGATCTTCTTCTACCATTCCGACAATTCGAAGACCAGTTCTATAGGCAGTTTCGGCCCGTTCTTTATGGGGTGCTGGAATGGCAGTACTGCCTGGCAAAGACATGCCAAGTGCTTCGGCAAGCGAATTCATCGTTGTGGCAGTACCCATTGTGTTGCAATGGCCGGGGGAGGGTGTGGCATCAGCGACTAACTGTATGAATTCTTCGTCGTCGATCTCACCTTCAGCCAAAAGTTTTCGGGCTTCCCATAGGATGGTGCCCGACCCGGCGAGTTTCCCACGCCAGTAGCCATTGAGCATGGGGCCACCAGACAGGGCGATTGCTGGAATATCTACAGTTGCAGCACCCATCAACATAGCGGGGGTGGTCTTGTCGCAGCCAGTCGTCAGCACGACGCCATCAAGCGGATAACCGAAAAGGACCTCTACCAGACTGAGGTACTGCAAGTTTCTATCCAGCGCCGCCGTCGGCCTTTTGCCACTTTCCTGTATAGGGTGAACAGGAAACTCCATGGCAATGCCACCGGCTTCCCGGATGCCGTCGCGGATCCGGCGTACCAAGTCAACATGTATCCTGTTGCAGGGCACCAAATCACTACCCGTTTGTGCAATTCCGATAATTGGATTGCCTGAGCGAAGTTCTGCGGCGGAAATGCCGAAATTGGTATACCGTTCGATATGGGTGGCGGTTGCACTGGGATCGCCGGGGATATCAAACCATTCCCGGCTTCTGAGGCGTCTGGATGTTTCTGTCATGGATGCTCTCCGTGAAGTATTGATCAGATTATCGTAGCTGCACAGACAAGTCAGAGTAGATTCCGCGCGCTGTGTTTAGTATAGATCAACAGTACAATACGGCTTAGTTGCTCGTACTGGGACTTAGCCGTTGACTACCCCCTAGCCGACTGATGATTACAGACGATCTACAACAAGCTGCCCAGTTGCTAATCCGGGCCTGTCAGGACGGGCAGCGAATGACAATGTTGCCTCCGGCGGTTCAGCCGACCGATCTTGAGCAGGGTTATCAGATCCAGGATATTGTGTCTGCCCGAGACGCCGTTGCTGGATGGAAAGTCGCGGCAACTAGTCTGGCAGGCCAGAATCATATCGGTATCGCTCATCCGATTGCAGGACGGCTTGGCGCTTCCTGTGTTCTTGAATCTGCAGGTACAGCTGACATGACAGGAAATCTGATGCAGGCAGCAGAGGCGGAATTTGTCTTCGAATTTTCTGCCAATCTGCCAGCTCGGGAAATATCTTACGATATTGATGAGATCATGGCTTGTGTCGGAGTGCTACGCCTAGGCATAGAGCTCCCTGATTCTCGTTATGAGCTGTTTGCTCAAGCAGGGGCACCCCAGCTTGTTGCGGATAACGCCTGTGCCAATCTCTTCGTACTGGGTCCAAAAGTCGAGTGTGATTGGCGCGGTGACGATCTTGCCAGTCAGAAAATATCGCTTTGGTTAGACGGGGTGTTGGCTACGCAAGGCAGTGGTTCTGATGCGCTGGGCGATCCCAGATGTGCATTAGCCTGGCTGGTTAACCACGTATCACAAAGGCGGATCGATCTATTTGCGGGTCAGTTTGTGACCACAGGTGTCTGCGGAAATCCTACGTCTGTTGGGGCTGTTAGCCACGTTCAGGTCGAGGTTGAGAGTTACGGCAGGGTCGAAATAAATCTTTTAAACAGCGCATAATATTTTTCTCATCAGGAGATGATGACATGAAGCGGTGCTCCCTTGGGCGGACGGGTCTGCAGATTTCTGAGCTAGTTTTTGGTGGCGGATTTGTCGGCGGAATTCTGTTGCATGCCAGCGATGAAACTCGGCGTGATGCGATTCAGTTGGCAATTCAGGCAGGCATTAACTGGATCGACACGGCAGCTTCATATGGGAATGGCCAGTCGGAAGAGGTAGTCGGCGGGTTGTTAAGTGATCTGCCGGATAATGAACGTCCCCAAGTGTCTACCAAGTTCAGAGTCGACCCCAAAGGTGATGATTACACGGGGCAGATTCGACGGTCGCTGGATCAAAGCCTACGCAGATTGCAAATGACCTCTGTCCCGTTGGTTCAATTACACAATCAACTGGGAAGCGGTGATCAACAGCTTCCTCTTAACGAAGTAATGAGGTCAGGTGGAGTGCTCGATGCTTTGGATAGAATTCGTGCGGAAGGTCTGACAGATTTTATCGGTTTTACGGCCTTAGGCGATGCCAGTGCCTGCTGTGCAGTGGTTGAGAGCGGTCGGATAGATACGGCACAGGTGTATTACAACTTGATCAATCCCAGCGCTGGATTCGACATTGAGGGGCACTGGTACAGCGACAACTACACGGGTTTACTCAAAGCGTGTCAGCAATTTAATGTTGGCGTACTGGGTATTCGGGTGTATGCCGCCGGAATCCTTGCCAGTCGTGTGCAGCATGGACGAGAGATACCGGTCACGCGAAATTCGGACTATGACAGCGAACTAAAACGGGCGGATATGGCCCGTGAGGTATTAGCCGAGATGGACGGGTCTGATGCTCAAAAAGCGCTGCGTTTCGTGCTGGATCAAGACGCGATCCATGGCGCAGTAATTGGGCTCGCGGAATTGTCTCACCTGCATGAAGCTGTTCAGGCAACCCAAATGGGCTCTTTATCGAGATCAGTGACTGAGATGCTGAAAGATCTTTGGAGCCGAGATTACCGGTGAGTATTGCTAGGTCGTGCCCTGCTACAAAGATTGAGCCTGGCTAATTAGTCGAATTCAGTCAGCGGTATCGCGTTTCGGTTCACGAAGAAATAAAGCAACGCCTGCAAATACCAGGGGCATCACCGCCAGTACTCTGAGGGTGAGATCAAGATCCCACGCGCGGTCGTAGGCGATGGCATACGGAATCGCTCCAATCGAAGCACCTACAATACCCACCATTTGTCCGACACCCTGGATACTGCCAAGATGCCGCCGTCCAAAATAGCGCGGCCATAGAAAGCCGAAAAATGTCATTGTGACACCGTTGTTAATGCCAAAAATAATTGCAAATACGACCGCACTGGGTAGGTCGCTGACAAAAGTAACCGAGATCAGGGACGCGACCATCACCAAAAGACCGCCGCAGAACATCCAGTCGGTGCGGAATTTATCCAGCATTTGACCCACAATGGGCATTGAGACCGCTGCTGTGATCCCAGTAACAGTAAACATCAGTGTGGCGGTCTGTGGCTCTAGGCCATGACTGGTCAATATGCCTTTAAAAAAAACATGCAGTGTGGTGACCAGCATGGACAATGCAGTCAGGCCGGCGGCGATGATATAAAACGTTGGAGTGCGCAAGGCCTCGCCCCGAGTCAGGCCCCAGATTTCTGGTTCTTTCCCGGACAATGAAGCAGTACTGCTATTTCTGTTGGCGCCATCGGGTTTAAGGCCGAGCAGTTCAGGTTTGCTGTGGGCCAAAAGCAGAATCGGTGGCAGAAATAATACCAGGGTGCTGATACCCAGCCATACCCACGAGGTTCGCCACCCGATCAGATCGATCAGCGACTGGCAGATCGGGGGGTGCATAGCCATAGACAGCGGAAATCCTAGCGACATGATGCCCAGTGCAAGTCCCCGCCTTTGATCGAACCATTGCGAGACCATGTTGACGCATGCCAGCATCAAAGCGCCCTGACCCAGAAAACGGAGAAAACCAAATGCAACAGCAAAGACAGCCCAGTCACGGGCCAGGCTAAAGAGGGTTGCTGTAACAGCCAGACCCACGATGACTAGAGAAAGAATTACAGTTGGACCATAGCGATCGAGCAATTTCCCCACATAGGGTAGGAGGAACGCGGCCAGGAAGGTAGCACCACCATAAGCGAAAGTAATCGCTGTCTGACGATTATCGTCCATCCAGTCGGCGGCAAACGAAAAAGTCATTTCGCGGCTGATATCTTCGAAATAAAGCCCAATCAGGTGCGACTGGCCAGGTCCAGTGCCGATCATGGCAAAGCAGGTGACTCCAAGAATTACCCAGCCATAGAAAAATCGGCGATTGATTACGTGAAACAGGGATGTTCGCAGCGAACTTAGCATCAAGGAGTCTATGTAAAAAAGACGGTGAGGGATTTAGAGTTGTGTGGCTGGACTACAGATCAGCGGCAAACAGTTGGAGTTCCCGTATAAGATCGTTAGGTACTTCCAGCGGTAGCATATGGCCCGCATGAGGAATATCTACACGCTGAACGTCTGCTATTCGGTGCATCAACTGAGTAACCACCTCGGCATCGTAGAAGACACGATCTTGAAGGCCCATTACGACAAGAACAGGACAACTAATATCCTCATAGTTCACATTCCAGTCGGCAGTACCCATGTTGCTGAGTAAGTTGTAGGCGCCTGAACTCTTGTCCATAGGCGAGTACTCAGTGTCGCTCTGAAGAAAATTGCTTCGATTTGCAGCGAGCCATTCCGGACCCCAGATCAGCGGAGTCATGATATCTCCCATCAACTGTGCTCCACCGACGTCCATCGCCCGAACCACCGCATCATTGATCCAGGCGATCCTGGGGCCAATGGTTCTCAGCGTATTCAGAAGCACCATGCCTGCTGCATCAACCCCGCTTAAGTGCGCCTGCAATGCAAACAGGCCGCCTATAGACAGGCCGACGAAAACTGGTCGGTCAATCTCCAGGGTGTTTATCAGCTGTGACAAATCCCCTGAAATCAGTTGGTCATTAAGAACTGTACCTTCCTGGTATGGGCTATCAGGCTGGCCGCGAAAATTATAGGCCAGTGTGCCGTAACCCGCATCACGTAGCGCGGGTCCCACTTCAGCCTGCCAGATATCAACACTGCCCGTAATCGGATTAACAAATACAAATGTCGGTGCGCCTGTATTAGCGGGGTGGCTATGTTCGTAATAAAGCCCGTCGTTCGGGCCAAGTTTGAGCAAAGGCATGAGATTCAGTCTATAGCGGTGCGGGTTATCCGAGTAGGTTGTAGCGTTAGACAGGTTCGATCAAGCCGCGGCAACCAATGTCGCTCATGACGCATCTGTAGAAAAATTGTCACTAAACATTATCGATGCAGGCATCATTGGACTACAAGCGGTCGATGAAAATGGTAGGACCAGTTTTGATTGTAGTTTTATGCCAAAGTGTTAAATCACGTGGCGCTTATCCAGTTGGGGAGCTGCGGTCGTGTACTTCGCCCCTGTGTCGTCGGTACAATACGGTCTATTCATATGGAATTGATCTGCCTATCGGGCTTTGAACAAAAAGACAGGGAATCAACACTATGCGTTATGAGGCGCCAGAAACAAAAGGTGAGGCGGTATCGCTGCTGGCGATGGCGGGGGGAAGTGGTCGGGTTCTAGCTGGAGGAACCGATTTGTTGGTTCAGTTACGCTCGGGCGTGGTGAAACCTGGTGTGGTCGTCGATATTAAGAAAATTGTCGAGACCCGAGAAATTACTACTGAGAATGGTGGTTTCAGAGTGGGCGCAGCGGTAACGGGCGCAGAGCTCGATGAACACAAAGCACTCAAGAAGCTGTGGCCCGGCGTCGTGGAAGCTGTAGAGCTGATCGGTTCCACGCAGATTCAGGGTCGCGCATCCATGGGAGGGAACTTGTGTAACGCCTCACCAGCTGCGGACAGCGTGCCGGCACTGATCGCAGCGGGAGCACAGTGTCACATTGCTGGACCGGATGGAGAGAGAACTCTCCCAGTTGAGGAGTTTTGTACAGGGCCCGGTGTGACCAATCTGCAAACTGGGGAGTTCCTGGTTTCGTTTACGCTGCCTTCCAGGCCACGCCATTCTGGTGATGCTTATCTTCGGTTCATTCCCCGAACGGAAATGGACATCGCTGTTGTTGGTGTCGGCGTCAGCTTATCACTTGACTCGAATGGGATTTGTGTTGCTGCAAGAGTTGGTCTTGGTGCGGTTGCGGCAACTGCTTTGCTGGTGACCGAGGCGGCAGACGCGTTAATTGGAACAAGCGTAGACGAAGGGGCAATTGAAATTATGACATCTGCAATTCGCTCCGCTTGTCGTCCGATTGACGATAAGCGCGGTACGATCGTCTACCGCACACAGGTTTCTGGAGTGCTGGCTGGTCGCGCCTGTCGAATTGCATTACAACGTGCGGAGCAGAGTTGATGACAAGAGAACACATTACTACGACCATTAATGGCGACCCTGTCGAGTTTTTGTGTGATACCGAGCAAACACTTCTGGACGTGCTCCGAGACGAACTGCGACTGACCGGCAGTAAAGAGGGGTGTGCATCGGGTGACTGTGGTGCCTGTAGCGTAACGTTGGACGGACGTCTGGTTTGCGCTTGTCTCGTGCTCGCAGCCGAAGTCGAAGGCCACGAAGTTACCACGATTGAGGGTATGGCGGTTGGTGATCAACTCCACCCACTGCAACAAAAATTCCTGGATCACGCTGCGCTGCAGTGTGGCGTGTGCACGCCGGGGTTTTTGGTGGCCGCAAAAGCTTTGTTGGATCGAAATTCTAACCCTACAGAAACAGAAGTCAGATACTGGTTGGCAGGAAACCTGTGTCGTTGTACAGGTTATGACAAAATTGTACGCGCTGTGCTGGACACAGCCGCGGTAATGAGGGGATAAACATGGCCGCAGTAGAAAAAATATTCAATGACACGATAACGGACCGAGAAACCCGGGATAAAACCTTGAAATGGGTGGGTACTCGGGCGCCCAGGCCAGACGGTGTCGATAAAGTCACGGGCCGGGCAAAGTTTGGCGCTGACACCTATCTGCCAAACATGCTGTATGGCAAGGTGCTGAGAAGCCCGCACGCGCATGCCCGAATCAGGTCTATAGATCTGTCCAAAGCGCTCGCACTGCCGGGTGTCAAAGCAGCGGTGACCCGTGATGATTTTCCTGATCACCCTGAAGGGGCGGTACAGCCAGCCGGGGAAATGGTGATTAACTACCGAGACATGACTCGGAATATCATGGCCAGGGAAAAAGCATTGTATGAGGGGCATGCGGTCGCAGCGGTGGCAGCTGTCAATGAGCGTGTGGCACGTCAGGCACTATCTCTGATTGTGATTGACTACGAAGTTTTGCCGCATGTGATTGATGTAGACGAGGCGATGAAACCTGGTGCTCCACTGATACGTGAGGACCTGATTACTGAAGGCGTTGAGCCCGCACCCGACAAACCGTCAAATGTTGCTAAACGTGTTGAATTTGGCCATGGCGACCTTGACGCTGGATTTGCACAGGCTGATGTAACTATTGAGCGTAGTTTCAAAACACAACCCGTACACCAAGGTTATATCGAGCCACATGCCTGCCTGGCGAGTTTCAGTGAAGATGGCCAAGCTGAGTTGTGGTGTTCCACGCAAGGTCATTATGTTGCGCGTGGGCACTGTGCAAGGTTGCTGCAGATGGACGTATCCAAGCTCCGAGTGACGTGCTCCGAAATTGGTGGCGGGTTTGGTGGTAAAACTGTAGTTTACCTAGAGCCTGTAGCGCTGGCGCTATCCCGTAAGGCGTGCCAGCCAGTCAAGATGGTGATGACTCGTGAAGAGGTTTTTCGGGCATCTGGCCCAACATCTGGAGCCAGCATGGATGTGCGGATTGGAGCAACCAATGATGGTCGTATCACTGCTGGTGAGGCCGTCCTTAGGTTTCAAGCCGGGGCTTTTGCGGGGTCGCCGGTCCCGGCGGCTGCCATGTGTGCGTTTGCGCCTTATGATCTTGAAAACGTTCGAACCATCGGCTTCGATGTTTTGTGTAATCGACCGAAAGTGGCTGCTTACCGTGCACCCGGTGCACCGCTTGGCGAATATGCCGTCGAGTCAGTGATTGATGAGTTGGCTAAGAAACTAAAACTAGATCCACTCGAATTCCGATTGCAAAATGCAGCCAGGGAAGGATCTGACTCATCGTATGGGCCTAAATTTGGTCCTATTGGCTGTGTTGAAACCTTAGAGACCGCCCAAAAGCACGACCACTATCGCTCATCTCTAAAACCTGGACAGGGTCGCGGGGTTGCGAGCGGTTACTGGTTTAATATCGGTGGACAGACATCAGCGACGCTTAACTTATGTGAAGATGGATCCGTCGCGCTGGTGGTGGGAACCCCGGATATCGGGGGTAGCCGAGCGTCGTTAGCGATGATGGCAGCCGAGTCCCTCGGCATAGAGTTGGACAAGGTACGGCCATTGATCGGTGACACCAGCGCGTTGGGTTACAACATGCTAACGGGTGGTAGCCGAGTCACGTTCGCTGGGGGTATTGCGGTACACGGTGCTGCGGAAGATATGATTAACCAGTTGCGTGAGCGCGCTGCGGCAACCTGGGATGTTCCGATAGATGATGTCGAGTGGCATGGCGGTCAGGCGGTGGCTGTGAATGGATACAAGGACCAGGAAGGTCCGATGGAGTTGTCAGATATTGCAAAAGACATGGCCAAAAGTGGAGGCCCAATCGTTGGCCGATGTTCCACTAACGCTCAAGGGGCAGGACCAAGTTTCGGTTGCCACATTGTTGACGTTGAGGTTGATAAGGAAACCGGGAAAGTGAGCGTTGCCCGATATACTGTGATCCAGGATGCAGGTAAAGCGGTTCATCCGAGCTATGTCGAGGGGCAATACCAGGGCGGTGCGGTCCAAGGAATTGGCTGGGCGCTCAACGAAGAATACATCTACGATGAAAACGGAAAAGTGGAGAACGCCGGTTTTCTGGATTATCGCGTACCGGTCTGCTCCGACGTGCCAATGATAGATACGGTAATTGTAGAGGTGCACAATCCTACTCATCCCTACGGAGTACGGGGTGTGGGTGAGACGCCACTTGTGCCCCCTTTGGCAGCGATTTCCAACGCGGTCGAAAATGCTTTGGACATACGCTTTACAGAATTGCCGATGTCCCCACCTCGGGTGCTTGCTGCGATCGAATCAGCAGGCTGAAGGTAACCGTGGGGCTGATCGTCTGAGCATTTGAGTTGAATGGCTAGAATTGTTCTTTCAGGCAACCTGAGGTTGTATACCGAGGGCGTAACGGAGTTAGAGTTGGAAAGCGGATCTATACGAAGTCTGATCCGAGAACTCCGCCGTCGATATCCCGATATACCAGAAGATATTGAAGATGAGTTGGCAATTTCAATAGATGGCGTACTTCACCAGGATGACTGGTTCGCAAAAATTGGACCAGACAGCGAGGTCCATTTACTACCGCGGATATCCGGAGGCTAGCGTGGAATTTACCCAGTCAAAATGCTCTAGCTTGATGAGTCCTACAAAATGATCCCTTTCTCACCGCGTGTGCTGCCTGAGCAGTTGTGCAACATCGAGCGGTTAGTTGATGCATTGACGATGCGCAATCTCGATGGTGTCGTTGTGTCTTCTTCTTACAACACATATTATCTTTCGGGATTTAAAGGGATTGCCCACAAGTCAGATGAACCTCGCCCCTATGCGGTGGTTCTCTCGCGCCATCAACCGGATCACCCAATATTGGTAGTAGCCGACTACTATGTGGGGAGCCTGATTAGTCAACCCACCTGGATTGAGGATATTCGCGCTTTTCGGGCTGTGATGCTTCCGTTGGATTTGCCGGCCCAAGACGGTGATCTGGAACGATTTCTCCCCAGGGGAATCGATGAGCTCCCATGGGCAGGTAATCTCCGAGCCCACTATGCCAATAATATTGCCCAATCTTGTCGTGAGGCGATGGCCGACCTCGGTTTGAGTTCGGGCAGGGTCGCGTTTGATGATCTTCGATTTGGCCACCAACTGGGGATGGAAACCATCGAAGTAGTCGATGGGTACGATCCAATGATGTATGCCCGCTGTGTGAAAACAGTTGCCGAGATCGAGCTCCTAAAAAGAGCGACCACCGTCAACGAACAAGCGATTTGCCGGTCGATCAAAACTTGGGGTCCTGGGATGATGTGGCAGGAATTTAACCATGAATACCATAAAGCTGTCGTAGAAATGGGTGGCTTTGTGCGAGACCCCGGTGCGATGGTCTGGGGCCATCCTTGCGGTGGGGACCCAGCGGTGACATTGCATTCTAGGCTAGACGATTTTGTCATGGAACCTGGTATGAATATCTTATTTGACTGTCACGGGACACTCGATCTTTACTGCTGGGATGGCGGCAAGACCTGGGTAGTTGATGGAGACGCGACAGGTGATGCGAAACAGTATGCGAATGCTACCGCGGATGCTGCAACAGCGGTAATGGAGGCAATGCGACCTGGGGTAACGATAAGCGATCTACAGCGCATCGGTCGAGCAGTGTATCGGACAAACGGAGTTGCAGGTGCTGACGACGTTTTGATTTTTTTCCATGGACTGGGTCTGAGTCATATGGAGCTCGAACAGTTCGGCGCCGACGGCGTGCCTAACCATGACTGGCAGCTTGAAGCGAATATGGTGGTGCCACTGCACATCCTATACCCTGGTGATGAGCATCACCGAATCTGGATAGAGGAAGTGGTTCGAGTGACACCTGATGGTGGAGAGCCGTTTTTTGGCTGGGGACTTGATCCAATCATCACCGTCTAAAAACGGAATTATCCTGTTCTAGGAAATCAGGCTTCGGTCAGTTGCTGGGCCCCGGTTCGACCATCACCTCCAGAAGTGTTGGCCCAGTACTTTTGAGACTTTCCGAGAAATAGGTGATGAACTCTTCAGGTTCGTTGATCTGCTTCCCGGGAGTGCCAAGTGCAGTTGAGAGTGCTGCTATGTCAATCGGTGGATCCTTGAAGTCCATGCCAATAAATCGTTGGTCGCTGTGGAAGGCAATGAGACGCTCTTTTAGAATTCTGTAGCCTCGATTATTAAGAATCACAAAAGTAATGGGTAGCTGAAGATGAGCTGCGGTCCATAGCGCCTGCGGGCTATACATGGAGCTGCCATCGCCAATAACTGCGACAACTCGCCGATGCGGTTGAGCTAACTGGACGCCGATTGCAGCTGCAATGCCCCATCCGATACCGCCACTGACCATGCCGAAATAGCTATAGCGATCACGCAAAGGCATGAAATCGAGCAGCGACTTGGCAGCTGTAAGGCCCTCATCAACGACAATACAATCCTCTGTGAGCTGGTTGCTCAACGCCATCATCAGCCATTGTGGTTCTATAGGCTGAATGTCAGCTTTTTTAGAAGCCTGTTGTACGCTTTCTGCTCGATTTGTTGACCAGTTAGATGAAATTAACGATTTCATTCCTGCAGATGCCCGGTCTTTCAATGGTTCTCCGCCTCGTTGGATCAGGAGGGGCACCAATGCGCCTAACGTTTCCCTGACATCATGGCGGAGGGCTACTTTTGCAGGGTAGTTTTTTCCTATTTCCCAATCTCGCAGGCCAATCTGTATGATCTCAAGCTCTGGAGGCAGTGGATCAACTGGACTCCAGACAGACATCTGCAAAATGTCACAACCCAGAGCAAGCATCAGATCGTAAGGTGCTAAAGCATTCCTGACACGCTGCTGATCCCGGGTAAGGCTTCCCATAAAAGCTGGGTGCTCAGAGATAAAATGGGCGCCACTGGGCACCGTCTGTTGGTAGACAGGTGCGCCAAGCGCCTCTGCTAGCCTGGCCACTTCATTTTGCGCATCGCTGGAGACCACTTCACTACCAGCAACGATTACGGGATTGCTTGAAGCAAGAATCGTTTTTGTCAGCTGTTCTAAAGCATTGTTAGAGGGTCGTCCTACGGTATCAACCCGGGTAGGAAGGCCGAGTTTAATCTGGCTTTCCTGATTCAGGATATCACCCGGTAGAGAAAGAAATACCGGACCCGTCGGAGCTGTAGTCGCAATTTTTGCGGCTCGGTGAATGATCCGAGGCATATCTTCAATACGGGATATTTCGTGTGCCCATTTGACGACGGGTTGTGCCATGTCGATCATCGGCCCATACAGCAGGGGTTCGGTCAAGCCGTGGCCTTGTTCTTGCTGTCCGGCAGTGATGATCAGTGGTGATCCGCTCTTGTAAGCGTTATAGATCGAACCGATTGCATTACCTAGGCCGGGTGCAACGTGGACATTGCACGCTGTGAGGGTGCCTGAGGCGCGAGCGAAACCGTCGGCCATCGCCACGACCACAGATTCTTGCAGCCCCAACACGTAGGTTAATTCCGCGTGGTCATTAAGAGCGTGCATGATTGCCAGTTCGGTCGTTCCCGGATTGCCGAAGATGTGGGTAACACCTTCCTGTGCCAACAAAGATAAGAAAAGGTCGCGGCCGTGAGGATTTGGATTATTGATTTCGATTTCTCCGACAGAGTATTCCAGACAATGGTGTGTGTTCGGTTGGAATAAAGTCTAAAACAATCACTGGATGAGTCATAGGGTGTTTATCAGCCTGGGTTTGAAGGTATGATTCAGTATTGGTGACCGCTGATAGGAAATCAGGTAATGCTTCAACTTTCGGAAAAGATGAACAGGCTCGGCACTGAAACCGCATTCGAGGTTCTTGCACGGGCTGAGACCCTTGCACGCGAAGGGCGAGATATCATTAATCTGGGAATCGGTCAGCCAGATTTTAAGACGCCACCACATGTTGTGGAGGCCGCCATAAAAGCCTTGCATGACGGCCATCATGGCTATACGCCGTCTCCCGGTATATTGCCTTTACGGGAATCCGTTGCGGCTGATCTACATTCGAGGCGAGGCGTTGAGATTGCACCTGATCGGATAGTTGTCGTGCCCGGCGGTAAAGTGACGATGTTTTTTGCGATTTTGATGTTCGGTGAACCTGGGGTCGAAATTCTTTATCCAAACCCAGGGTTTCCAATTTATGAATCGGTGATCCAGTTTTCTGGCGCGACTGCGGTGCCCACACCATTGCTGGAAGAGCGAGATTTTTCGTTTGATGCTGGCGCTGTGTTGGATCAAATCACACCAAATACGCGTCTGTTGATCCTTAACTCACCCGCGAACCCGACGGGTGGTGCCGTGCCTCGTGATGAAATTGATAAACTCGTTACCGGATTGGTTGACCACCCGCAGGTCGCGGTGCTCAGTGACGAGATCTATTCACGAATCAGTTATGACGGACGCGAGCATGTCTCTTTGTTGGACTATCCGGAGATTGCAGATAGGCTGATTCTCCTGGATGGTTGGAGCAAGACCTATGCAATGACGGGGTGGCGGATGGGTTACGCTGTGTGGCCCACGGCATTGGTGGATGGGGCAACTCGACTGGCTGTTAACTGCCATTCCTGTGTTAATGCAGCAACCCAGTATGCTGGTATCGCTGCACTTGATGGGCCCCAGGATGCAGTAGACGATATGGTGTGCGCGTTTGAAGAGCGTCGCCAGTTGATTGTTGATGGTCTCAATGCAATACCAGGATTCCGATGTCGTACGCCAGGCGGTGCGTTTTATGCTTTTCCGAATGTCGAGGGAACCGGGTTTGATGCACGTTCACTTCAAAGAAGATTATTGGAAGAAGCCGGTGTGGCTACCGTTGCCGGGACAAGCTTTGGTCATCTGGGAGAAGGGTTCATACGCTTTTCCTATGCCAACAGCGTCAATAATATAGAGAAGGCTTTGAAACGAATTGCTTCCTTGCTTGCAGACTAGTAGATGGTATAGAGGTATTAATTGTTTTGAATCGAATGTAGGGAGGTTTCGCCATGCAGGGTGTCGTATTTATGGGTGATCGTAAGCTCGAGTTTATGGAGTTCTCAGATCCAATACCGGGTCCGGATGAGGTTGTTTTGGAGATCAGAGCATCTGGTATGTGTGGCAGTGATCTTAAGTTTTATCGGGTCAGCGGTGGTGCATCGGCACTTGGATTAGGTGGCGACGGTAGTCCGGTTATCGCTGGTCACGAACCCTGTGGTGACGTTGTAGAGATTGGGAAAGATGTCGATCCGGATCGAGTGCAGATAGGGCAGAGGGTGATGGTTCATCATTACAAGGGCTGTGGTGTGTGCAACCACTGCTTGGATGGTTGGGGACAGCTGTGTCGAGATGGTATCGTAGTTTATGGTGCCACCGGACATGGAGCCCACGCGCAATATATGAAAGTACCGGCAAGCACTTTAGTTGCATTGCCGGACCCTCTAACCCACTCCGAAGGCGCTGCAATTTCCTGTGGCACGGGTACAGCCTACGCTGCACTGAGGCGCCTAGATATCTCATCTGGGGATACGATTGCGATATATGGACAGGGCCCGGTTGGGCTTAGCGCAACTCAACTTGCCGCTGCGATGGGGGCTCAGGTCGTTGCTATTGATATCAGTGCAGACCGGCTTTCTCGTGCTAAACAGTTTGGGGCGGAAGTTCTGCTGGATCCGGCTCAGGAAAATGTCGTCGAACAGATTCGTGAACTAACGGATGGCATCGGTGCAAACGTATCTCTAGACTGTAGTTCAGCTTCTACAGCTCGGCTGGCGGCAGTCCAATGTGTACGGACCTGGGGTAGAGCCTGTTTTGTGGGAGAGGGCGGTGAGGTGACAATTGATGTCAGTAATGACATGCTGCGCCGTCAGGTAACAATCATCGGGTCTTGGACATTCTCAGTGGCAGGTCAGGCGGAATGTGCACGGTTTATCGTTGATAATGAGGTCGATGTCGATGCACTATTTACAGATCGGTATAACCTAAGTCAGGCTAAGGAAGCCTACTCGTTGTTTGATGAGCAGCAAACCGGCAAGGGGGTATTTGAGTTCTAGTTAGACGCGTTTCTGGGACTAGATGCCAACTGACTTCATTATTTCCCCTTAAAGACAGGTTTCCGTTTTTCCATAAAAGCGCGGCGGCCTTCGATGTAGTCTTCACTGTTAAAGCAGTTCTCGACCACTTGTTGACAAAGATCTTGATCGAGAATTTCAGGTTTCGAGATCTGTTCGATGATCTGTTTGACGGCGGTTATCGTGAGTGGCGCATTGGCGCAGATCGACTGGCAATATTCTTGGATCGCTGCTTCGAGTTCGTCATTTGGGACCATCTTGTTGATTAGGCCCATCATCAGTGCTTCCGAGGCAGGTATTTGTCGAGCGGTGAAGAAAATATCTTTGGCAGCGGATGGCCCAACGAGGTTGACGAGTTTCTGAATACCACCGTGGCGGTAACCCACGCTAAGTTTTGCCGCGGGGATGCCGAATTTTGACGCCTCTGTCGCAATGCGCAGGTCGCAACTGACAGCGATCCCTGCACCACCGCCAATGCAATATCCTCGAATCATAGCAATCGTTGGTTTAGAACAGCTATATAGCCTGTCTGTCGCGGTGTCTGCGATATCTTCGTAGTGTTTGGTTGCGGCCGCTGAGGATCGAACCTGCTCAAATTCCGAGATATCTGCGCCGGAAATAAAGGCTTTTTCACCACTACCCGTAAGCACCACTACTTTGACAGCACTGTCTGCTTCAAATTGGTCGAGTATTTGTGGAATCGCTTCCCACATTTCAACCTTGACGGCGTTGTGTCTGTCTGGGTTGTTGAAGGTCATCCAGCCAATACTGTCTTCTATTTCGGCGATCATAAAAGGTGTTGATGACGCCAAGTTTACTTTGGGCATGGTTGCTTCCTTTGATTTGCGATGAGTCAGGAAGAGTCTATGCTAACTGACCAAGATGTGTGAGTTCTAGAGTACTATTGCCAACATGAGTAGTGGCAGTCTAGCATCTACCGTATTTACTCACTTTATATACTGGTAATCCAGCGAATGAATTCGTGAGTGCATGCCAGTATTTTTGATAATCTCGAATAGTCGTTAAACGTCCTGGGACATTTATGAGCGAATCTGCGAAAGTAGTTAGTGTCGAAGCGATACCGCTGAAAATTCCGTTTACACATGGGGGGCCTTCAGTTTCATGGGCTGGGAGCGACTGGCAAGCACTAGAAATTGTACTGGTCCGGCTCCAAACAGATGCGGGGTTAGTCGGTTGGGGAGAAGCCTTTAGTTATAATTGTCGGCGAGCAGTTGTTGCCATGATAGAAGATTCAGCTGCGAATGTTCTGGTGGGCAAATTGGTATCCGAGCGGGCGCAGATTATTCAGGAACTCCAGGTAGGGATGCATCTTTGGGGACGGTATGGGATATCAATGTTTGCTATCTCCGGAATTGACATCGCGCTGTGGGATTTGACTGCTAAAGCAGCGAATCAGTCGCTGGGGCAAATGCTTGGCGGGAATAAGAAAAAGCTACCAGCCTATGCCAGCCTGCTCAAATATCGCGATCCTGAAGTGGTTGCGGAACAAACTGCGGATGCTATCGCAAATGGATTTGGTCTGATTAAGCTCCATGAATCAACGGTTGAGCCTGTAAAAGCAGCGCGGGACGTTGCGGGTACTGAAGTGCCAATCATGCTGGATGTGAACTGTGCATGGTCGATTTCAGAAGCCAAGCAACTAATGCAGCAATTGGTCGACTGTAATCTCTATTGGTTGGAAGAGCCTGTTTGGCCGCCTGAAAATTATTCTGCTTTATCAACTTTGCGCACGGAGTACGGCATACCCGTAGCGGCCGGAGAGAACGCGTGTACACACTGGCAGTTTGAGGCGATGTTTGACGCTAAAGCTGTCGATATTGCACAACCCAGTGTGACAAAAGTCGGTGGCGTTACTGAATTTTTAGAGATCGAGAAGGCGGCTCGAGAACGCAAGGTCACCATAGCCCCTCATTCGCCTTATTTTGGTCCAGGCTTTCTTGCGACGGCTCAGTTAATCTCTGCAATGGACGAAGACGTGCCTTTCGAGCGATTCTATATGGCGCCAGAGGCAAGCCTTTTTGGAACGGCTATCGACCCAGTTGATGGAATGCTGCTTGTACCGCAAGGCCCAGGTCTTGGATTAGAGCCGGATCCTGATGTTATTCTTGAATATCGAGTTGATAATTGAATACTATTGAAAAAAATTAAACAGTCTGGAGAGACAGATCGATGAGTAGCCAACGATTTAGTGGTGTATTAGTCCCGGTGATCACGCCGTTTAACACGGATTTGTCTCCTGATGTCGAGGCGTACGTGACTCATTGCCAGTGGATGCTCGATCAGGGTGTAGATGGACTTGCTATTTTTGGCACGACCAGCGAAGCAAATTCACTGACCGTTGGTGAGAGGATTCAACTTTTGGACGCACTGGTTGAAAATGATATTCCTGCGGATAAGCTGATGCCCGGCACCGGTGCTTGTTCAATTATTGATGCCAGTGTGTTGACGGCCCATGCGATCAATCACGGTTGTGGTGGGGTCCTGATGTTGCCACCGTTCTATTACAAAGCCGTCGATACCGAGGGTCTATTCGCAAGCTATTCAGAGGTGATACATCGCGTTGGCGATGATCGCCTGAAAGTTTACCTATACCACATACCGCCGGTTGCACAGGTTCCGATCGGACTTGACCTCATCGAGCGATTGGTTGTGGCGTATCCAGATACAGTGGTTGGTCTCAAAGACAGCTCGGGTGATTGGGACAACACAAAAGCTATTCTGGATCGTTTCCCGGGATTTTCAACCTTTGCCGGTTCCGAAGGATTTCTTCTGGATACTTTGCGTAACGGGGGTGCTGGATGTATTACGGCGAGCGGCAATGCCAACCCAGCTGGAATTCGAAAGGTCTACAGTGCCTGGAAGGCAAATTCCACAGAGGCGGACGCGCTTCAGTCACGCATCAGTGAGATTCGAACGACCCTCCAATCATATCCTATGATCCCCGCACTCAAGGCGATGACCGCACGTTTTACGAAAAATCCGAACTGGGCATTGACCAGACCGCCTCTGATGCCATTGTCCGATGGACAGGTCAAGGGATTAGTATCTGACTTAGACGCTATCAGCTTCGATATTGAGACCAATGGCGACTGCGTGAACGCGTAAACAGCCGCTTGTCTATGATATCTGAGGAGTCGAAAAAGTCGTTAAGAAGCGTCATTCGGCAGTACCAGAATTTTACCAGATCTGTTTTCGCGGCCTGCATGCGCTAGAGCATCCTTGATGTCGTCAATGCTGTAAGTCGCTTCTACTGGGACATTGAGAATGCCTTGTGAGATGTCCTCGATGAGTTCTTGGTAGAGCGCTTCGATTTGACTGCGAGCCATGTCTCTTAGCCGCGTTGCAAGCCAGAACCCAGTGAGTGTAAGGTGCCTGAAGACAACCCAGTCGGGCATAACCATACACGGTTCTCCACTCAACATACCGTAGTTAACCATCACACCGCCATCGGCCAGGCAGCTGGCAAGTTCCAGGCTTGTCTGGCCTGCAACGGCATCAATGGCCAGCCGTGCACCATCTCCACCGGTTATTTGGCTGACTTGCTCAGCAAGATTGTCTGTGGCAATCAGTACGGCGTCAGCGCCCATTGTTTGTAGTGGAGTGATGAGGCTTTCACGGCGTACGACATTTATCGTTTTTATCCCTGATTTTCCGGCAAGTCGGATTACACAATGGCCAACTCCAGAGTTGGCAGCATCCTGAATTATCCAATCGCCTGGCTTGAGTTCAACATAGCTCCTCAGCATGAGGGCAGCGGTTGCTGGATTAACTTTTAGCATGGCAAATTGAAGTAAATTGTCAGAATCACTATTTATCTTCAGAAGCTCTGCTGCTTTGACCTTTCGTTTCTGAGACCAGTTCTCCCGACTCAGCAGCATAACAAGGTCGCCCGGTATAAACTCGTCAACCGCAGCGCCTATTTCACTGACACGCCCAACGGCTTCGGCACCGGGTGTATAAGGTAGCGGGGGTCGGGTCGCATATTTTCCTTCGATTGTCAGCAGGTCTGCTGGATTGATCGGAAATGCAGCCACATCGACGATGACCTCGTCCGTTGCTGGGGGAGTCGGGTCCGGGAGTTCTGCACAGTAGGCAACTTCGTTTGCAATTCCATACTTATCTATCCGTACGGCTTTCATAATGTTGGTCTCTAGGTGGTTAGCTTGACGCCAGGGTGTCTGCATTAGAGACCCCGACGTCACGAGCGGTATCGAGTATTGCACTCCACACATCGTCGGGCAGCTCAATACCGTTTGCTGTACGGTCTGCACGTCGCTGGCGTTCTATGTCTCCCGGAACTAACACATCACCACAGGGTTCGGCGGGTTTGCTGGTTTTGAAAAATTCAATGTATTGTTGCGCTTCTTGAAGGAATACCTGATCTGTATCTAGATGGTCTGGTGAGATATAGATCGAAAGCATGCCGTTTAAGATATACGGCTTGTCAGGTCCCGCGCAGCCACCACCGGTCAGCGCACCAGCCAGCATTTCACAGATGAGCGCCAGGCCCGATCCTTTGTGTTCACCCATAGTTCGTATGGCACCATCGCCAGCTCGAACATCAGTAGTACGTGCAGGATCCACGTCGCCATAGAGCGCTTTTGGATCGTCAGTGGGTTGCCCATCTCCTCTGATCAGTGAATCCGGTGGCAGTGGTTTACCGCCTGTTGCTGCAACTAGAACCTTGCCCTCGGCCACACGTGAGGTTGCGAAATCAAGGATCAACGGTTCGCTGTCTCCCAGTGGTATACCAATCGTGACGGGGTTGGTCGACATCCTTCGGGATACGCCGCCAAAGGGTGCGACCAGCAGGCTACCGGCCACATTGACGAAATGGATGGAAATCAGTCCGGCCTCTATCGCCATTTCAGCCCAATCGCCGATCCGGCCAAGGTGCCCTGATTGACGCAGCGCAACAATGGATACACCACATTTCATGGCTTTGTTGATACCAAGCTGTACAGCCTGTTCGCCGATACTTTGTCCGAATCCACGATTGCCATCGACCACCGTGAATACGTCGGTTTCGCTGATTACGCTCAGGGTCTGTCCGGCGCGGAGATTGCCGGATTTGAGCCAGCTGATATACCTGGGGACCCGGATAACACCATGACTGTCGTGACCTGTCAGGTTGGCCGATGCAAGGTGCCGGGCAATCCGCTCGCTTTCCTCTGGACTGCAGCCAGCATTAGCAAAAATATCGGTAACTATAGAACGAAGTGGATCAACCTGAATCAACATACCAACACCCTGCTGTTTGGAAGGTAACTGTATTTAGAGAGAACGGTTCTGAAGCCAACTGTTGATGCGAGTTGAATTCAATGACCGATCTGGAAATCATTGTCGCTGCGATCGCTGCCTCGCAATAACCACAGGGGTCTGGTTGCGAAATTAACCAGGTAGCCCGAGCCCTCACTGGTTTCATACAGCGATCGGTTAAAGTGGCTCGTAGCTGGCATATAGCGAATAGCGACACCTGCCCGACGTTCACCCGAAGTGTTGGGATTGGAGCCGTGAATAAGATAGACGTCGTGTAGGGAAAATTGCCCTTGGTGAAGTTCGATATCTACAGCGTCGTTGATATCTACATGTGGATCGTCGACATGCTGGTTCAATACCAAATTTTCCCGCTTAGATTTTGAATGCTGGTAGCAATACTGATCTGTATGTGAGCTTGGGATAACGCGAAGACAGCCGTTACCAACATTGCTGTCGTCAATGGCTATCCAGGCTGTACAGGTCGCAAGCGGTTGAATTGGCCAGTAGTGACCATCCTGGTGCATGGGTACCTCCATGCCATCAGAGGCTGGTTTGCAGAACACTTGACAGCCCCAAAGAACGATGTCGGGTCCAATCAACTGTTCTACTCGATCGAGTATCTCTGGGTGTTGGGCGAGCTCCAACCACGCTCTGTGACCTCGTACGCCTTCATCATTGAGGCGATCTATATGAGCACTGACCAGAAGTTCAGGTCGTATTGAAGGATTAGAGGCAATCGTTTCTTCCAACGCGGAGTCAAGCTCATTCATTGTCTCGGGTGGTAAGACATAATCGGGCACAACGAATCCATCGCGATGGTAGCGTTCTATTTCTGGGTCGCTTAACAAGTCAGCCATCACCGGTTCCTTTCCGTGTCGTGTAGTGGTTCGAGTGACTCAGGCTGGCAACGCTTAAATCGTATGGGAAGGCGCAAAAGAATGCTCGGTGCCATTTTCGTTCACCAACTGTTGCGAAGTTCCCTGAGCTTCACAAAGACAGTCTTGGGGTCAGGCTCGTCTGGCAGGTCGGGAAACTGTTCTTTGAGTCGATTGATTACCGTCGGATTTTGTAGTCGAAAAAATGCGTTAATTTCCTTTTCCAGGCCGAGCGTAGAAACCAACGCGTGTTCCGGATCCTGCGTACCGTTGTCGTTTTTCAGGTCGCGGGCTTTTCGGTTGTCCGGCTCACGGTCAAGGGTGAAATCGAGGTTGTTCTCCCAGTAATCGTGACCAGGGTAGACCCGTGTGTTGTCCGGCAGTTTTGAAAGTTGAGTGGCGAAGGTGTCGTAAAGTTCCTCTGGGTGTCCACCATTGTGGCAGTTTCCGGCACCTGCATTAAACAGCGTGTCGCCACAGAATATTGCGCGGTGGTCTGAGCGAGATAAAAGGCAGACATGGCTCATCGTGTGACCGGGCGTATCCAAAACTTCCAACTCGATAGTTTTCCCGACCTTAACCACGTCACCGGCTGTCAGACCCTGATCCATCTCTGGAATCGAATCCCGTGCATTGGCATGAGCGATGATACGTGCACCGGTCGCGGCAACCATCGGTGCATTACCCCCGATATGATCACCGTGTTCATGCGTATTGAGAATCTGTGTGATTTCCCAGCCCATCGACTGGGCTTTGGCTAAACATTTTTCATGATCAAGTGGATCCACTGCAAGTGCTTGGCCTGACTCAGGGCACGCAACTAGGTAGTTAAAGTTGCGCCAGGCATTTGCGGTCCAGATTTGCTCAACGATCACAGTGTCGTCCTCATGGTTTGTGTGGGCTAAATAATCAGTTTGACCTAACGGGTTAGCTATAAACAATAATGCTATGGCGTGTCAGTCCAAAGCGGGGAGCTGATCGGCGTGTTGAGATAATCCTGGCATGATATCTTCGGCCAGTCGTTTCATTGATGATTGCCATAAGATTGGATCATCCCAGTCGTGGGCAACCATCACGAGCGTGCCAAATCTGCCCAGTGAATCAGTCATCTCAATTAGTCGTTCGAGCACGGTCGACGCGGATCCTGCAATCACACAATCGACCAGTGCTTGGGGTACCTCAAGCAGTTCATTGAGTGTTTCAATCGGCTCGGTTTGCTTGTCTCGGAATTCCTCGATCTGACGTACGCCTCGAATGTAGCGATAGTAGTAGGCAAACGTACCATCTGGGTCAGCGAGTATATCTTCGGCCTGAGCGTCGCTGTCGGCCACGAGTATGTTCCGGCAGACCCGCCAAATTTGACGGTCAGCCGGTTTACCCAGATTCTGCCGAGTTTTGGAGTAATCCTGCCATTGCGCCACCAAATTGTCGATGGGTACAAAATTTGCCGATATGGGGATGAACGATCGTTCTGCGATGGTCTGCGCCGTCAGGCCACCGGGTCCAACCATAGCTAGAGCTATCGGGGGATGGGGTCGCTGGACAGGTTTGGCCATAGAACCCACCCCGTGGCTCAACCAAACACGTTGTTGTAAAGAAAAATCATAGAACTCACCGCTGTGGCTCAGTGGCGCGTCTTCCTGCCACAGCTTGATCATCAGTTCGAGTCCTTCCAGTGCGATGCGGTAGCGTTCTGGCATTTCTTTGCCACCAAAAAGTTCGGCATCGCTCATCAGGCCACCCGGTCCGATTCCAAGAATCAGGCGGCCATCGCTGAGTTGATCAAACTGGGCAACTTCCGCTGCGACCACAACTGGGTTGTGATACGGAAGATTAATAACGCCGGTCGCGAAGCGAATTGAGGGGGCTTCCTTGAGTAAGGTGGCCATAAACATCAGCGGGGCTGGAATCTGTTCTGCCTTGGTCGTGAAGTGCTCACCGATCCAGACTTCTGAAAAGCCTAACTGGTCAGCCAGAATGATCGCTTCGCGATCCTCGGCCAATGCCTGGTCCCAGGGTTTTTCTGGGCGATGTACGGGTTGTGTAAACAGGCCAAGTTCCATGTGAATTCCTTATGCCGTATTGACCAGTTGGCCCTACCGATCGCTGGCGATAGAGATTGGTCGACAACAAATGATGGTCAGATTATTTGGTTTATGAGGTTAGGTTGATTGTCCCACAGGCGCTCAAGGTTCTCCCAAAGTATATCAATAACGTTTTCCTCGTATTTTCGGGTCTCACCACCGGTGTGCGGCGTAATAATTAGATTGTCGAGCGTCCAGAATGGTGATAAAGCTGGCAGTGGTTCATCATTGAAGTGATCAATCGCGGCGCCAGCGATTGTATCGTGACTGAGTGCTGATAGAAGTGCAGGTTCGTTGACGCAGCCGCCTCGCGCCACATTGACCAGATAGGCCGACTGTTTCATCGCGCCGAAAGCACCTTCATTCATGAGTTCCCGGGTTTGGTCAGTCAGCGGACAACAGAGAACGACGATATCGGCGCGAGCCAGTTGATCAGGAAAACACTCTGGGGACACAACTTCGTCGGCAGGACCACTGTAGTCATCGATGTTGCGTTTGACGCCGACCACAGTCATGCCAAAAGCCTTAGACAGCGCGGCCAGGCGATTGCCTATGGCGCCAAGCCCGACAATCAACACGGTATGGCCACAGAGATCGTCTTCGCGCATGCTGATATCTGAGATCATGCCCCGCCATATTTTCTGGTTCTGGTTGTCGCGACCGGTGTGAAGTTGCCGGTACAAGGCAAGAATCAGACCCATCGCATGCTGGCTGACCGCATCAGCGTTGACGCCGGTCGCGTTGGCGAGGCTAATGCCACGGGCTTTCAGAGTATCCAGTGGAAACTGGTCATAACCTGCACCAATCGACTGGATATAGCGGAGACGGTTAGCCTGATCAAGGTATTCGTCTTGCCAGAATCCTGAGATAACAAGCACATCTGCTGCAGACAATTGAGCTTGGGTGTCTTCTGTCGACCATGCTTGAGAGTGACTTACTTGGTTGTTGCGCAAAGAGAAACAATGGGCCATCTGGTAAGCCGCGTGTGAAAAAAGGATGCGCAGTTCGTTTTTATCGGGAAATCTGTCCATATGGCACGGTGCTGAAATAACTGATCAGGGTTTCGAATTACAAACGCAAATATGATCCTTGAGGGTACCGCGTGCAAGCGTCAACAGCAAAGCTGTTTCGCGCTAGAATGAGGCCATGAATAGTCTTCATCCTGTGGCGCGCACAGCGCTGGTTACCGGCAGCGGGCGAAATATCGGACGATCGATCGCTGTAGCGATTGGTGAACTAGGCCACAATGTGGTGGTTAACGGCTCAGCAGATCGCGCAGCGTGTGAAGCAGTCGCAGCCGAAGTCGAACAGGCTGGTGGCCGAGCTGTTGTGGCCATGGGAGATGTCGGTAGACGAGAGTCATTTGATCACCTGATCAAAGTCGCTCATGATGCTTTTGGCTCGGTTGATATTCTGATCAATAATGCGGCCATCCGTCCAGAGAAACCCTTTCTCGACACCACCGACGCGGATTGGCATCGCGTGCTGGACGTGGACCTCAATGCGGTCTTTTATGGTTGTCGAGCTGCATTGCCTGGGATGGTCAGTAACAACTGGGGCCGAATAATCAATCTGACCGGAATGAATGCGATTCACGGCTATTCTGGTAGAGCACCTGTCTCCGTTGCCAAACATGGTGTTTGGGGCTTAACCAAGGCATTGGCCAAGGAATTTGGACCCAGTGGAATTACGGTCAATGCCATTTCACCGGGACCAATTCGTCCAGAGCATGACGATCCGATACAGTCTCAACATCTTCATGGGCAAGTAGGGCGAATTCCCTTGGGGCACCTGGGTGAGCCCTACCATATCGCGTCGTTGTGTGCGTATCTGATATCTGATGGGGGTGGGTTCGTGTCTGGGCAAATGATTGCCTGTAACGGCGCAGCTGAAACCTAAAGGGAATCCCTCTAGCAGTTCGGGTGACAATTCATGACGGTGAAAAAGATTGCAATATTGAGTCCCGGCGATATGGGGCATGCCGTAGGTCAAGCGTTATCTGAGCACGGCTTCGAGTTGTTGACGTGCCTTGCAGGGCGCAGCGATCGAACCGGCGCGCTGGCGCGGGATGCGGGATTCCGGATCAGCGAGACGTTGAATGAGCTGATGGTCGAAGCGGATCTTTTGCTGTCGATACTGGTGCCCGCAAATGCAGAGACGGTGGCACAGGAGATCGCCCAATCACTGCGGGAAACCGGTGAATCCACACTGATTGCTGACTGCAATGCGATTTCACCTATACGGTCGGAATACATCAGTCACATTATAGAATCTGCAGGCGGCAGGTATATCGATGCTTCCATCATTGGCCATCCACCTGGGCGAGGTGTGCCGCCACGGTTTTATGTGAGCGGACAATATGCCGATGCAATGTTAGACCTGGATGGCAAAGGTATCGCGGTAAAGGCCTTGGGTGGTGACATCGGGCGAGCCTCGGGGATAAAAATGTGTTATGCCGCACTGACCAAAGGAACCAGTACCCTTCAGGTGGCACTGCTTACGGTTGCTGAGTCGCTGGGTTTGAGCGCTGAGTTACGGGCGGAATTGGCCTATAGCCAGAAATCTGTATTAGAAAATATGGAGTCGGGAATTCCGAGATTACCGCCGAATGCCCATCGTTGGGTGGGTGAGATGGAAGAGATTGCAACAACATTTGCCGCCGAGGGTGTCACACCACATTTTCATTTGGGTGCAGCTTCTATCTACCGGTTGCTGGAACAAACGCCCTATGCGGCAGAGAGCCCTGAAAATATCGATCCCAATCGAACACTGGCCCAGACCATTACTGCTGCTGCGGCGCAGTTGTCTGGGGAGACAGTAGAAGACACCGATGACGAGTTGGAGTCGAACGGTGGTAATTGACGTTTTGGTGGAACGGGCTCCGACTCGGCGGCGGGTGCTTACGGAACTGTTGTCGCAGGGCAACCTGGTCGCCGTTGACGGTACAGACAGTTGGGCACCTTGGATTTTGGTTGACTCGCTGGTCGTTGGGATGTGCCGCTGTGACGCGACACAGAATTAGGAAGGGAGGATGAAACATGCGTATTGAAACAAATGGAATTTCGGTTCACTATTCGATTGAGGGACCGGAGAATGGACCCGTTGTGGTTTTAAGTCACTCGCTGGCTGCAAACCTTGCCATGTGGGACTGGCAGATGCCGGTGCTGGGTGATTACCGGGTTGTACGCTATGACACCAGGGGTCATGGTGGGACGGACGCACCTGCTGGTGAATACACGTTGGAGACGCTCGCAGACGATCTGTTTGGCCTGCTTGACGCCTTAAACCTGGAGGCAGTTCACTATATTGGTCTGTCTATGGGCGGAATGATTGGTCAGACCGCAGCCCTCAAAGACCAGGGCCGCTTTCTCTCTCTCGGCTTATGCGATACCTCCAGTGTGGTCCCACTGGCAGGTAAAGACGCCTGGACAGAACGCATCGGCGTAGCGAGAGCCCAGGGTATGGAAGCGGTTATGCCTTCAACTATAGAACGGTGGTTTTCCCCTGAGTACCAGCAGGATGCGAGTTCCGAAGTCGACAAAATACGAGAGATGATTCAATCTACGCCGGTAGATGGGTTCTGTGGGTGTTGCCATGCCATCATGGGCTTGAATCTGACGGATAGATTGCAGGCAATTACCGTACCTACACTTTTAGTGGTTGGAGAAGATGATCCAGGCACACCTGTGGCGGCACATGAAGTGATCCAACAGAAAATTACCGGATCGAAGCTTGTGGTGATACCGGGTGCCCGGCATTTTTCTAATGTGGAGCAGCAAGCTGTATTCAATGCGGCGATCACGGCATTTTTAGCGGAACAGGTGTGACGTATTTCGTAGGAGACAGGGTATGAACTATTTCGACCTTTCTGGTCAAGTGGCTCTCGTCACTGGAGGTAATGGTGGAATTGGTCTGGCTATGGCTGAGGGTTTGGCCGGTGCGGGTGCTGATATCGTGGTGGCCGCTCGCGATGCAGACAAAGGCGCCACAGCGGTAGCTACACTTCAAGAATCCGGTGTGCGGTCAACATTCATTCGAGTCGATGTCCGGGATCCTGACTCCATCAGTGATCTGGTTGATTCAGTAGTGGATGAATTTGGTGGTTTGGATATTCTCGTGAACAATGCGGGAACTAATGATCGTAAGCAACCGGAAGAATATACGCTCGACGAGTGGCAGACAATCATCGACACCAACCTGACCAGTGCATTCGTTGCCAGCCAGAAGGCCTATCCTCACATGAGTCGTGCAGGTGCGGGCAAGATCATTAATATTGGGTCAATGATGTCGATTTTCGGTGCTTCATTCACGGTGCCCTATGCAGCGAGTAAAGGGGGCATCGTACAGATGACCAAGGGAATGGCGTGTGCATGGGCAAAGGACAATGTGCAGGTTAATGCTGTTCTGCCCGGCTGGATCGACACAACGCTTACTCGTGAGGCAAGGCAGCAGGTTGAAGGATTACACGAACGCGTCGAGGCGAGGACACCTGCAGGTCGTTGGGGTATTCCACAGGATCTGTCTGGAATCGCAGTTTTCCTTGCATCCTCGGCATCTGACTTTGTTACGGGGACGGCAATTCCGGTAGACGGTGGATACTCCGTGCAGGGATAGTGAGTTATGGAAAATGTAAACATTCAGTTCACGCGATTTTCTGCGTTTTATTCACCACTGATCGCCACAGTCTCAGGTGGTTTTCTCGAAGAAGAGGGTCTTGTCGGTAATTTGAGCGTGGCTGAGCATGGTGTATCTGCGCTTCAGGCTCTGCTCCGCGGTGAGGTAGATCTGGTCCAGTCTGCACCCAGCCAAGCCTTCGCATCAGCCCAGAAAGGTGAAATGCCCTCTGCGCTACATTTTGCACAGATTAACAATACCGACGGGTTCTTTCTTGTGGGCCGCACCCCTGAGCCTGATTTTGCTATCAGCAAACTCAAAGGTCTTCGTGTGTTGGTTGATCACGGTGGTCAACCGTTGCTCATGTTTAATTACGCCTGTCACAAGGCCGGGCTGCAGTTGGAAGATTTCGAGGCAATCGATGCTGGTTCTGCCGATGAAATGGTAGCTGCGTTTAAGCGCGGTGAAGGAGACTATGTCCATCTGCAGGGTCCGGCGCCGCAGCAGCTTGAAGCTGAGGGGGGCGGTGTGGTTGTCGGTCAATTGGGAGACTGGGTAGGCCGTTGTGCATTTTCAAGTCTCGCGTCGCGATTTGATTGGCTTGAGTCGGATACGGCACCGGGCTTTATGCGCGCGTTTAGGCGGGCCCGGCAGTGGGTCAATGAAACTTCGGCAGCGGAGATCGCTGCTTCGGAGATAGCCTACTTCCCAGATGTCTCTGTAAAGGTTCTCGCCGAGGCAATCAGTGCCTACCAAGCACTCGGTTGCTGGTCGGGGCAGGTCGAGATCACTCCAGAACAGATCGCTGTCAGCGTGGACGTGTTTCGTCTGGGTGGCGTGATTACAGGGGATATTGATCCGGCCCTCGTTGCTGTATCTCCACCCGGATAGAGCAGGTGTAAGTTTTGGTTGCACGTGATCGTATCGACCTGATCCAGCAAGATTTTGCCCGCGATGCGGCGGCACCACTCGATGGGGTTCGGATTCTGGATCTATCCCGTTTGGTCGCCGGTAATGCACTCACCCACGTACTGGCCGATTTTGGCGCTGAAGTTATCAAGGTTGAGCGACCAGGCCAGGGAGATGACCTGCGCAACTGGCGTGTGGGAGGTGTCAGTATTCACTGGAAGGTTTACGCACGGAACAAGAAAAGTATAACCGTCAATATGCGTTCTGAACGGGGACGCGCTATCTTGCTGGATCTGGTCAAGACATCCCAAATGCTGGTTGAAAATTTCCTGCCTGGAACCCTGGAGCAGTGGGAACTGGGCCCCGAAGTGCTCCATGCGGCAAATCCCAAGTTGGTCATTGTCCGTATATCGGGTTGGGGGCAGAGTGGCCCGGATCGATCGGTGCCGGGCTTTGGTAGCCTGGTTGAAGCCCGTTCCGGATTTGCAGCGATGAATGGATTTGCCGACCGACCGCCGGTGCTGCCACCGCTCGCACTTGCAGACATGGTTGCTGGACTCTACGGTGCAGTCGCCGCACTGGTGGCGCTGCGGCATTGTGAAGTTGATCAAGGGAAAGGACAGGTTGTGGATCTGCCGTTATTTGATCCTCTGTTGTCAATTCTGGGTCCACAGGCCGCACTCTACGAATTAACCGGTGAACTGCCGGAGCGGCTGGGAAGTCGGTCAAATTTAACCGCACCTCGAAATAGCTACCGCTGTCGCGATGGACAGTTTGTGGCACTGTCAGCTTCCATGCAATCAATGTATGAACGACTGATGCGTACTATTGGTCGGCCCGAATTGATAGAAGATAATCGGTTTCTGACCAACGCAGATCGCGTACAGAATAACGACCAATTGGACCGGGTTGTTGCTCAGTTCATTGAAAGCCATGATCAGTATGATGTTTTGCAGATTTTTCGCGATGCTGGTGTCACAGTAGGGCCGGTGCACGATACGCTGGGTATGCTGAATGATCCACTGGTAAAGGAAAACAAGGTAATGGTTCGACTTCCGGACGAGGAAATTGACAGTGTCGTGATGCACAACGTTGCTGCTCGACTATCTGAAACACCTGGCCTGATTCGCTCTCCCGCTCCCACACTGGGTGAACACAACAGTGAAATACTAGGCGATATCGGCATCGATGAAACTGAACTATCTACCCTAGGGGAGCAAGGAATCATCTAATGGATATTGAACTGCCGTACTGGCGGTCACTGTTGTTTGTGCCAGCCAATCGGGATCGGTTCATCGATGGTGCTGTTAAACGAGGTGCTGATGCTTATGTACTGGATCTGGAAGACAGTGTACCGGCAGCTGAGAAATCTTCCGCCCGGGATGGTCTACAGGATGCTGTCGGGCGCCTCAGCAGTTCCGGCGTCGATGTGCTGGTAAGAATCAATCGACCTTGGCGGTTGGCGATCCGTGACATTGAAGCATCGGTCGCTCATGGTGTTACCGCATTGGCGTTGCCTAAGGTACCGGATCCGGCGTACGTATGCGCAGTTGCTGAGATCCTGGAAGAATTGGAGGTCGAACGTGGGCTAGAGTCGGGTCACACCCGGCTGATCGTGATGATCGAGACGCCGCAGGCGTACTTTCAAGCCAGGGAGATTGCATCGGCACATTCACGCGTGGTGGCCATGACGCTGGGTCAGGAAGACTTTGCGCTGGAAACGGGTATGCTGCCAGAGCCGGAAGGGCTGTTTACGCCTGTACTTCAGACCATGCTGGCGGCGCGCGCTGCCAGAATACTGCCCTTGGGGTTCGTTGGGTCCATTGCGGAGTATCGTGATGAGGAAAAGTTTCGAGCGACAATTCGACAGGCGAGACGTTTAGGGTTTGTCGGTTCTTTTTGTATTCACCCGATTCAGGTCAGGGTGTTAAACGAGGAAATGACACCGACGACGGAAGAACTCACTCGGGCGCGAGCCATTGTTGCCGCTTACAATGAGGCCAGAGCCAAGGGCCGGGGTTCCGTCGAATTTGAGGGTAAGATGCTAGATGAGCCCATCGTGAAGCGTTCAGCACAACTGCTCATGCTCGCCGAACGATTACAGCATCTCTGATGCCAAGCTATCTGTGCGTCTTAATCTTTTTCGGTCAGGCTATCGCGCCAGGCAATGGCTGCACGCAACCCTTGATCTCGGGCAATCTGTAGAAATCTGGCTTTAGTTGGCATGCCTTCACCTTCAATTTGAATGTCGACCTTAAGTGCAGCTTCGAGTGCCTGTTCCATCCCCATGATGGCATAAGCCTGGTTAATGGCTTGCTTGGTCTGAACCATCAGCGGTTGGTCGACTCGTGAGAGCTTGTTGGCGATCGACAATGCCGTTTCAAGATCTTTACCCTTCGCTACCACGCGGTTGACCAATCCAATTTGAGCAGCCTCTTGAGCAGAGATATTGTCCAGGCCAAGAAGGATGATCTCTTTTGCACGCTTAGGTCCGACCATCCAGGGCAATAACATGACGACGATACCGGCGCCAAAACGCAACTCCGGTTCACCAAAGACGGCGGTCTCATCAGCGATTGTGATGTCACAGGCCATGGACAGTTCACAGGCACCGGCGAGCGCCGGGCCGTGGACCGCTGCTACGGTTGGTTTTTTCAGATGCCAAAAGGTCATACAGGCATCAAAGTTTCGCCTTAGAACGGTTCGCCATTCGTCGATACCCTGAGGCGTGTGTTCAGCCTGAGCTTTAAGATCAAACCCGCTGGAGAACGCATTACCGGATCCAGTCAGAACTACAGCACGGACGTGGTCGTCTTGTTCTGCACGTTGTGCAGCCTGGTTCAACGCCTCCAGCATCGGCTGATTCATTGCATTCAGACGCTCAGGACGGTTGAGTGTGATTAGCGCAACCGCGTCGTCACGTTCATACAGTACGAGTTCGGACATCGGTTCAGTCTGGCGGCAATGTAACGCCGTTTTGCTGGGTGATGAGGGTATAGTGCTCGATACGACGGTGGCGGCCAAAATCAAAAATTGTTTGTTTGCCAAATATTGTTGCATCGAGGTCACAGTCTGCGATCGCCAGTTCGTCGTCCAGTGTCAAACATTGAGTCACCAGTTCGCCACTGGGTGCAATGATCGCGCTCCCGCCCATCAACGCATGACCGTCTTCATCTCCTGCTTTCGCAACCCCAATCACCCAGGTGCTGTTCTGATAAGCACCAGCCTGCATGGACAACAAATTGTGGAAAGCACGCACATGGGGTGCTTCATTAGACTGGGAATTTGTAGCCGGTGTGTTATAGCCGAGAATCACCATTTCTACCCCTTGAAGACCCATTACACGATAGGTTTCGGGCCAGCGACGGTCGTTGCAGATGCACATTCCAAAGAGTCCACCCAAAAAGCGCCAAACCGGAAATCCTAGATCGCCGATTTCAAAGTAGCGTTTCTCAAGATGTTGGAAATCCCTGTCCGGATCGAATTCATCATGACCAGGCAGGTGAATCTTTCGGTACTTGGAAGCAATTTCACCTTTTTTGTTAACCAGAATTGCAGTGTTGTACCGGTGGGTATGATCGGATTCTACCGACAACTCAGCATAACCCAGGTGAAAGGCCATATTCGCCTGTCGCGCCATGTCGAACAACGGCTGAGTGTCCGGGCCTGGCATTTCAGATTCGAACCATTGATCAATCTCACTCTGATCCGTCATATACCATCGAGGGAAAAAAGTAGTGAGAGCGAGTTCCGGAAACACCACCAAGTCACACCGTTTTTGTTTGGCAGCGCTCATCAAAGATACCATGCGCTTGACGACGCTCGCTCTGCTTTCGGATTTCTGAATTGGGCCCAACTGTGCTGCGCCTACTGTTAACACTCTAGCCATGGTGGTACTCCACGGAATTTAGTTACTGTAAAGGTTTAAGAGACGTTATATCAGACACTCACCTTGTCGGCTATACGTAGATTTCAAGATCCTACAGTTGTGCGAATTCTAGGACTACTTGATGACTAGACGGCGATATAATCGTGGTTGGGATACTGACATAATGTTTGTGTGAATAACATTTGGCCGGCAAAGGAGAGTAGTCGTTCATGGAAAAATCGAACCCTACTGGGCGAATTACTATTATCAATCCAAATTCATCTGAAGCGGTCACCAAGAGTATAGATGAAGCGGTTGATCCATTGCGGTGGTCTGAGGGTCCTGTGATTGACTGCCTGACGCTAAAAGAAGGGCCGCCCGGCATAGAGACGCAATGTCATGTTGATGGGGTAGTGGCACCGTTATCTGATCTGATCCGCAAAGAGGAGGCCACTACTGATTCATTCGTTATCGCTTGTTTTAGCGATCCAGGACTCCACTCTGCTCGAGAAATCACGTCCAGTTCGGTGTTTGGGATCGCGGAAAGTGCCTATTCAATGGCTTTGAATTTGGGGGAAAAGTTTGGGGTGATTGCAATTCTTCGAGCATCAGTGATCCGACAACAAAGATACGTTCGCCAACTGGGATTATCGGAGCGTTATGCTGCCAGTCTGCCGTTGGATACGGGCGTGAGTGGTCTTGAAAGTGACACAGCAGGTGAACACTTACTTGCGGTTGGGCAGGAACTCATCGACAGTCATGGAGCTGACGTGCTGATTCTCGGATGCGCCGGTATGGCTCGATTTCGGCGGCGTATCGCCGCTGATCTGAATGTGCCCGTTATTGACCCCTGTCAGGCGGCAACAATACAAGCGGTCGCTTCAGTCCGTCTTGCGATAGCGTCTTAGTATCGCTGCGCTACGATTTGCTGCGTCTTTCTCGGCGATACTGTTCGATGAAATCTTCACTGGGCGGGTAGTAAGTACCGGGCGATACACCTTCGGTTTGAACTTTTTCTAGGATGTGAGCTTCAACTTCTTCGTATTCTTCTGCGAATGCGACGATCTCTTCGGCTGCTTGTTTGGGAACGACCACAACGCCATCGTCGTCGCCAACAATGATGTCACCCGGTCGCACCAGTACGCCGCCACATTGGATATCAACGTTTTCGTCATACTCCGTCATCACCCCTTGGGCCGCTTTTGCGGTACGACCGGCGGCAAATATCTTGAAGTCGTAGGTTAGTACTGCGTCCAGATCCCGAATTGCGCCATCGGTAATTATCCCTTCTGCTTTTTGCATTTTGAGGTGAATGGCTTTGACATCACCGATATTTGCTGCGCTACTGTGTCCCATCGCATCACATACCAAGACATCGCCTGGACCGCATCGGCCCATGGCTCGGTATTCTGGGGCCTGGGGGTTGTTTTGTTCTCGCCAGGCACTAAAAAGATTGTGAACATCTAATTCTCCTTTTACGCCACCGCGAATTTCTGCAACCAAATCCACACGGGGTGGCAGGTAGCGTAGGGTTCGTGCTCGACCTACCAGTTTCTGTCCAGTGGTGTAGTTCTTTACACCTGTCATGTAACAAGGGTGGAATCCGTGCCGGATCGTACCGGTATAGATCGTTGATGTAGGTATTGGCAGAAAACGTTCTAGAACTTCGGTGGGCACGTCATCAACTGTCATGGCGCTGAGTTCTCCTGGATATGTTGTTGATCAGCTGGAACCGATTTGTTACGAGATTTTGTAGTATTCAGGATAGCAGATGTCGGCGGAATAGCTGTTTTCGCTCGACGGCGTCGAAGTTGCGCCCATAAGTTGGCGGAGGGTTGTCGTTGACCCGCAACAGCACAAACCGAGGCGCACCGTCTTCGCGTAGCAGAGCAGCCGCGGCCGCATACTGCGCCTCGGAATGCACTGTCAGCGTGCTGGCGATGCCGCAACCCTGGGCGATTATTTCAAGGTCGGCATTGCGTGCAGTGTGCGTTAGCTGACTCCCGGTCTCGCCGTAGGTGCCGTTGTCTACGCACAGCATTGAGAGGTTTTTCGGTTGCATGAAGCCCACCGTCGACAGGCTGCCGACGTTCATCAGGCATTCGCCGTCACCGAACACAGCCAGTACGGGCCGTTCGGGTTGAGCCAGAGCCAGACCCAACGCCATTGTTATGGCACCGCCCATACCTCCGCCCATCAGGAAGGTGTTGGGCCCCTCGCCGGTCAATTTTCCAATATCCTTGGCTGACCAGGAGAGTCCCGCGATGATCAGAAAATAACCGGGGTCACCGACTACTGCCGGTACGGCCTCACCCCGGTCCAGGGTGAAACTGGTCTGTGCACTTGCTGCCTGTTGGGATGCTGCCATGACCTGTGTGTATCCTTGGGTTGGGTTGGGTTGGGTTGTAGTTTTGCGTATCTAGAATGGCTTGGCGCCGATCAGTCTTTGCGAAAGCAACAGGGCAACGGACTGATCCGAGCGGTAGGCCATGTTGACCGCTGCTTCGATTGTCGGCACTACGTTGTCCGGAGTTTCGACCCGCAGGCAAATTGTACCCATGGCCTCCAGGCACGGTTGGGTACCCTGGCCCATCGGAAACTGCCAAGGATTCTGTTCGCCGTAATCACCGCGCATGCTGACGATGGACACCAACGGAAACCGTCCGATATTGGTCAGGGACAGCATGTTGATGCAGTTACCCACGCCGCTGCTCTGCAACAACAAGACGCCACGACTGCCGCCCAGGTGCGCGCCGGCAAGAAGCGACACGCCTTCTTCCTCAGTTGCGAGCGGCACCGAGGTCACATCGGGATCCGCCAGTGCACGGTTGATCATGGCGCTGTGGCCGGCGTCAGGCACATAAGTAAACAGGCTGATGTCCATCGAGCGTAGCTTGTCGTAGAGATTGTCGGACCAGTTGTCCTGGCTGCTAAAGCTTTTGATCACGCAGACTTCCTCGGGATATCAATGTTGGTAGGAATTGTCGATTCGATCGATCTTTCGCAGTAGAGCGGCGAATTCGAGTTCGCCGTAGTCGCGGGTCGATTCCATAAATCGGTTGACATCGTGGCCAGACTTTCGTGCCACGGTCTCGTCCAGTAGATTGAGTTCACCAGCCGCCGCCGCATCAAGTTGTGTTTGACAGGCACGTTCGAGTCGGTAAAGCCGGAGGAACGTCTCGGCAACGGTTACTCCGACCGTGACCAGCCCATGGTTTTTGAGGATCAGGGCCTTTTTGTCGCCCAGTGAGGCTTGCAACCGCTCGCGTTCGTCCAGGTACAGACTGGGGCCTTCGTACTCGTGGTAGGCCAGATCCTCGAAGAAGATGGTTGCACCCATGCTGATTGGCAGCAGTCCGGCCTTCAAGGCGGCGATTGCCATCCCGGATCGACTGTGCGTGTGCATCACCACCTGGTTCTGGGTCTTCGGCTGCATGTGGATCGCTGAGTGAATGATGAAACCAGCTTCATTGACCTGGTGGTCAGTCGGTTCCACTATTTTGCCGTCCAGATCGATTTTCACTAGGTTCGACGCGGTGACTTCGTCATAGTTCAGCCCGTATGGATTGATCAGAAAGTGCGGTTCGGGTCCGGGCACGTGGGCTGTTAGGTGACCATAAATTAGTTCGCACCAGCCAAAGTAGTCGACCAGCCGGTAAGCGCCGGCGAGTTCTATACGCAACACCTGTTCGGCTTTGACAAGTTGGTCAGGTGATAGCTCAGTGCTGTCTAGTGCTTTGTTCATGTTCGGTCTCCTTGGGTTCTGCCGACCAATTTTATCTCGGTTTTGGAGTTGATACACAGATTGGAGACGATAGGCTTACAGCATCTGGCCACCGTCTACAGCAATGGTCTGACCTGTCACCCAGCAACCACGATCCGAGGCTAGAAACACAGCTACGGCAGCGACTTCCTCGGGTGTGCCGTAACGTCCGCTAGGAATGCTTGCAAGAATATTCGCATAGAGTTCCGGGTTGGCGGTTTGAGCTTGATCCCACAGGCCGCCGTCGAAATAAATCGACCCCGGGGCGATCGCGTTGACCCGAATCGATCTTGGTGCGAGTTCCAGGGCTTGAGTCATCGTGTACTGATTGAGGGCCGCTTTTACTGCGCCGTAAGGAGGAGTCCGTTGACTTTGGGTTAATCCCGATATCGATGAAATATGAATGATTGCGCCACCACCAGATTTTTCGATTAAAGGGATTGCCGACCAGCAGCCTCGTACCGAAGCCATCAGGTCGATGTCGATCGACATTTTCCAACCCGCTTCATCGTCGGTACGCCCGAACCCAGAAGGGTTATTAACCAGTACGTTCAGGCCACCGAGTGCGTGATGTGCTGCCTGGATGTAGTCATGGAGTGCCACTGGATCTGATACATCGCAGGGTAATGAATGAACCGTGGTTCCGTAGGTGTCAAGGGAGGCTCTTGCGCTCGACAGAGGACCTTCTGATCTTGCGCAGATAGAAACGTTGGCACCTTCTTGAGCGAATGCTTTCGCTATAGCAAGACCAATGCCACGGCTGCCACCGGTGATAATTGCGCTTTTTCCCGTAAGTCCAAGGTCCATGGTGAGTGGCTCTTTTAACTTGTCGACTGGATTATGTAGCCGGCATTGGAATACTGCCAGCGGGTTTTGGGACCTGATAACCGGACTGTACAGCGGGGCGCTCGGCGATGGTTGTATACCATCGAACAATATTTGGGTAGTCGCTCATGTTAATGGTCTGCCATTCAAAACGGCTGATCCAGGGCCAGACCGCGATATCTACCATTGAATAGTCATCTACAATAAATTGGTGGTCCTGCAAATGCCGGTCGAGTACACCATAGAGCCTCTGTCCCTCCTTTAGATAGCGTGCCTGGGCATATGGGCTCTTGTCCGGATTGAACTTGGTGAAGTGATGGACTTGACCGAGCATCGGTCCTGGACCGGCCATCTGCCACATCAGCCACTGCATGGCTTGCCAGTAACGCGACTTGTCTGTTGGCATCAATTGTCCTGTCTTTTCGCTGAGATACAGCAGGATCGCGCCAGATTCCATCATTGAGTACTGATTATCATGATCTACAATGGCTGGGATCTTGGCATTGGGTGAAACAATCAGAAAATCCGGTTTGTGCTGTTCCCCCTGGGTGATATCGATCGGATAGGCAGTGTACTCCAGTCCAAGTTCTTCCAGGGCGATGGATACCTTACGGCCATTCGGTGTCGTCCAGGTATAAAGATCGATCATCTTCTGTCTACCATCAGTGTGTAACCGTTCATCAGGTTAACATGGCATGAACTGTTTCTGCTTGACGACGGGCCGAGTCAGCGAGAAAAGAAATATCGTTTCCGGCCAGAATCAGTCGAGCACCCATGTTGATATAAGTCTGCATTAGATCGGAATTATAGACACCGCCCATGCCGGGATATTTGTTGTGTTTTGCACAGGCAGCAATAACATGCTCGTACGCATCTACGATCTTGTTGTGGCCGAGTTCTCCAGGTATGCCCATTTCCATGGTCAGATCGTTGGTGCCGATCAGCAAAGAATCGATGCCGGGTACGGCGGCAATTTCTTCGGCATTCTGAATGGCATTGGGCGTCTCTAGCATCACCACAATCAGTGTTTCTTGGTTTATGGCTTCTGTTGCCTCTTTTAAGGGATGGCTTTGGAAGCTGAGTTGCGGCAGTGCCCCGGTAATGGAGCGATGCCCAATGGGTGGATAGCGACAGTTCGAGGCTATTTGGGCAGCTGTTTCGGCATCGTCAACGTGAGGAACAACGATGCCCTGGGCACCTCCGTCAAGAGCACGTGTGGCATGGTAGTGTTCATAACCTGGAACCCGGACAATCGGTGTTATTCCAGTTTCCTGTGCCGCGACGCTGATTTGCACCGCCATGTCCATGTCCATGGAGTTGTGTTCCATATCGATGAAGAGCCAGTCAAAGCCTGCCGTATACATGATCTTGGCCACGTCGACAGTTCTGGCCTGACGCAGACCGACACCGATAGACAGTTCGCCGGCTCTAAGTTTATCCAAGGCAGTGTTCTTAAGTTCAATCATGGCAGCATCTCCGGTAGTGTTGGGCCTGTTATCGGTGCAGTATGCGTTGCGCGATTTTTTGACCAGCATCAGTTGCAGTATTGGGGTTGACCGAGACCAGGGTCGGTTTCACGGAAGTCTCGACGGCATAAATCGCAGGGACTCCTTTTAGTCTGAGTCGCGCATCGACTACAACCACACTATCTGTGCCGGTCGTGTAGGTCCATGCTGGATGGTAGACCTAACTGCCGCTGTTAGCCATATAGGTTAACAGATCGCTGACCGGCTGGTAGTCGATGCCAGTGCAGTCGGTCGATCGAAAGCACAGATTATTCCGTAAGGCTGGTGGGTATCTGGGATTCACGGTACAGGACATACAGTCCGGCCACCATGATCACGATACTGCCCAGTAAGGTATTTATCGTGGGCACATCGTCAAATAGCACAAAACCCAGGATGCTCACCCAGAGAAGCTTGGTGTAGTTGAATGGTGCGAGCAGCGACGCTTGGGCTAGACGGAAAGAATTTACTAGGCACAGATGGGCTGCAGCGCCCAGAATACCTGTACCGAAGAAAACACCCCAGTGAGTCAGTTGTGGTGTTCGCCAGAAGAATACAACGGCGATTGAACTCCAGATGGCACCAGTAAGTCCTGTGTAAAACACTATAGAGTGCGTGTTTTCGGTCGCGGTCAGCATACGTGTTGTGATCTGGTAAAGGGCGAAACAGACAGCGCCGATCAGTGGCATCGCGGAGGCCCACTGCCAAAGGCCGCTGCCAGGTCGAACAATAATACATACACCGATCAACCCCGCAATTACAGCTAGCCAGCGATGCGTGCTTATCCGTTCGCCTAATAGCGGTATCGCTAGTCCAGTGATAAACAATGGCGCCATGAAACCAATCGCAGTCGCTTCTGCCAGTGGCAGAAATGTCAGTCCAACAAATAGAGACATGATCGAGCCTGCCAGGAAACCGCCTCGCATCCATTGAAGGATTGGCCGGCTTGTCTTAAAAAGTGTAGATAAAGGCTGTTGCCGGATAATGAAATACAAGGATAGTGTCACAAATATCCCAATAAAATAGCCCCAAACCAGTTGGACCGCGTGTAGTTCATCGGTGAATGCTTTGCACGTTGCATCGACAACCGAGATGAACCCAATGGAAACAATTATCAGGAGAACTGCGACATTTGGGCGTGAATCGTTTGTGTTGTGCATGTCACGTTCGAGATGGTGTTTTTTTCGGAGGAACGAGCAGATCAACGTAGCAACCTACCATTGTTTACACAGACGACATCAACCTGATGCGGTGTTCATTCCAAGAATAGAGCCACCAGGATCGGTTGCAGTCTCGCGAACGGGCCAACGTCCGGATTTAACCTGAATCAGAAACTGGTCGACTGTATTATTAAAAGCATCAGGTTCCTCTAGGTTAATGGTGTGGCCCGAATTTGCCAACATCACTAGTGCTGAACTCCGAATCAACCGTTTCATAAAAATTCCAGGAACAAGACAAGGTTCGTCTTCATCACCTGTCAGGATCAGCGTCGGCACACGAAGTTCGCTCAGCTTTTGTTCAAGATCGAACAGGGACGGCCGCTGAGCTTGTACGCCCCGCATCGTTAGGACAGAACCCTGGGCTGAATGCTCAGCCAACTGAGATCGGAATTCGGCCCATCCACGCGGGTCTTTATTCATGAACTGAACTCGGGTGGGCCCTTCAGAATAGTGTTTTGCAAACTCATCACTGGAACTTTCTTCTATGAATGCGGCGCTTGTTTCGGCTTCTACTCGGAACTGATCTTGTTTCTCTTTCTCCGCGCCGTAGCCGCAACCCGCCACGACTAGGGACAAAGCGCGATCCGCGTGGTGGAGCCCAAAGTGTAGGGTTGCGAATCCACCCATGGAAAGACCGCAGATATGTGCCTTGGCAACGCCACAGTGGTTGATCACTGACAGAATATCGAGTCGCGCTCGGTCTTGGGAATACAAACCGCCATCGTCTGGTACGTCAGAAGGTGGATAACCCCGGGCATTAAATACAATGCAATGATATCGGCGGCTGAAAAATCTAATCTGTGGCTCCCAACTGCGATAATCTCCTGCGAATTCGTGGACAAAAACTAGAGTGTCGCCTTCTCCTGACTGCTCGTAGTAGAGCTTGATCCCATCATCTGTTGTCGCGTAGGGCATAAAGTGCTTCCTTTGCGGTGTCACCCACAATCAAGTACTGGTTAAATGGTTTATAGGCTATTTAGAATGTCGTTCGAGTGCTTCGTAGTCGATTTCTGGCCCATGTAATACCTGGATGGCTTGTGCATTACGAGCCTTAATCAGAAGGGCCAGAGCTTCATTGAAAGGCGTGCTGACACCGAGTGCGCGACCTTCGCGGACGACAGCGCCATTTAGAGCGTCGATCTCAGTGGGTAGGCCAGCATCCATATGTTGGAGCATGGAGGGGCGGTTGAAGAGACGGTCAGTAAAACCTTCGACGGTTGCCCTAGGATCCTGGCCGATAAGTGAAACACCCCGGGCGTCGACAACTTGCAGTACTTCGTCAAGGATTCGCTGCTGAAACTCCCGCGCGGCGGAGTGGGCGCCAATCTCTCCAGTTCGAAGCCCAGTGATTGCACTGATCGGGTTAACGGCGCAGTTGAGTACGAATTTGCTCCAGATTACCCCAACGATGTCGTCGGCGATCTTGACATCAAAATCTGCATTCCCGAGTGTCTTTTGCAGTCCGTTTATTCGGTCACTGGAGGTCTTATTGATTTCGCCTATCCAGGTCTTACCGGCATTGGTATGAATCGCGTGCCCTGGAGAGGGCGACGCCGCGCTATGGTAGCTGATTCCTCCGGCCACTCGGTCTGTTCCTAATGCTTCCTGTAGTTTCTCAACGTTGCCGATACCATTTTGAAAGGTGATACACCATCCACCGTTGGCATCGAGCACGTTTTTGGCATGAACAGCCGCCCCTGAGGTATTGTTGGTATCAGTATGAACGAAAACAATATCCGCCGGTGCAAAGTCGCTGGATTGTGTCGAAGCGACTGCCCGGATCCAGTGCTCGCCATCCACGCCCGTTAAATGGAGGCCTTGGTTATTAATGTTATCGACTACGAGTTGGCGGTTATCTACAAAAACGACTTCTTCGCCGGCCATGATGAGGCGAGCGCCATACAGCCCACCCATCGCACCCGAACCCACAATGCAGATTTTCATGAGTCAGAAATCCTCCTGCTTTCTTTACCTGTGTATCTAAATAGACCTGTTGCGTCGTCATTCGGGGACGATGTAACGAAATTGTCCCACAGTTGGACGACCGTGCGACTGATCTCACCCGTTATTCCGGCTTCATCACAGCCTTCAAGGTAAAGAGAGATATCTTTGAGCAGTAGTGAATTGCTAAATCCAGCATTAAAACGATTGGTAACGACCTGATGGGGTATTTTGTCTAGAGTTGCGGTATTCATGCCGGTAGAGACATTAATAACGTCACACATTTTCTGCAGGTCCAGGCCCTGTGTTTGTCCAAAATGTAGTGCTTCACAGGATGCTGCAAGCGCGGTCGCAGAGAGAAAATTATTCAGAACCTTGAGTGTCTGGGCCTGGCCGGGTTCAGGGCCGATTAGGAATTGATTGGCACTGAAGCACTCGAGAATTGGTAATACCTGGTTGTATAGGTTGTTTGGTCCAGCGCACATGACAGCCAGTGTGCCAGCAACGGCACCTCGAACACCACCGGATACCGGGCTATCTAGGTATTTGAGTTTAGAACTGCGAAGCAATTGTTCGACAGCCTGGCTTGCTTTGGCACCAATGGTCGACGTGTCCACGACGGTAATTGACCGGTTTGCATCGGCGTTTAGAAGTTGTTCGAAGATACTCTGGACAGTATGGCCGTCTGGTAGGCTGAGCAGTAGCACGGAGGTTCGTTGGATCAAAGCCTCTAGACTATTGACGTATAACAGATGGTCTGTGGGTTGCCACCGAGCCTGATCTATCTCGTACCCCGCAATAGCGTAGCCCGCCTTTATCAGGTTCTGCGCTATTGGATAGCCCATATTACCGAGTCCAACAATGCCAATGGTTTCACGTAAATTCATAAATTAACTGTCCTGTTGGTCAATAGGGGATCCCAAGGGTTTTCCATGGGTGAGCGGGCTGTATTTCCCCTGTAGTATTCCTGGTGTATAGAGTCACTGTAGACTTATGCTTTAGATGCCCGCGTCCGGACAATGGCGTTTCGGTCAGGCAGACAACAATAGCTCATCCTGGAGGAAATATCATGGCTGATCCTGAGTCTTATGAAGTATTTGCATTGTGTTATGCAGTGCGTACCAATCGCAAACATCATGAGAACTTTATCGGCAGTGCCTGGACTGACCCTATGCACGACCAGGAAGAACCGATTGCCTATTATGTGTGGGTTCTCAAAAATGCCAACAGGACTGTGCTCGTAGATACTGGCTTTGATAAAGCCGAGTGGAGTCGACGGACTGAGAGCTCCGGCGGTATCTGGCAGTGTGAATACGATCAGTCACCTGCGGAAGGACTAGCTGGTATGGGCGTTGATGCGCGGATGGTCCAGGACGTGATCGTGACACATTTGCATTACGATCATGCGGGCTCACTCAATGATTTTCCAGCCGCGCGATTTCATTTGCAGGAACTTGAGATGCAGTATGCGACCGGCCCACATATGGGACATGGCTATTTTTCCGGTGCCTACACAGTGGATCATGTGCTCGATATGGTACGGAACGTGTACAAAGGGCGGGTGGTTTTCCACGCAGGAGACAGCGAGATAGCACCCGGTATCAGTGTTCATCATGTGGGTGGACATACCATGGGCATGCAGTGCGTAAAGGTTATGACAGCGCGAGGTTCGGTGGTGCTAGCCAGCGATGCCAGTCATTTTTATGCTAATTTCGAAGACAACGCGCCCTTTCCGATCGTTTATAACGTCGCGGACATGCTAAAAGGGTTCGACACGATTCGGAGGCTTGCCAGCACGGTCGATCACATCGTGCCGGGTCATGACCCTTTGGTAATGGTACGCTATCCGGGTGCTAAAAATCCTGGTATAGGTCAGATCGTGAGACTGGATCAAAACCCCAGAAATCTTTGAAATTTTGAGTAGGACTAATTCTATAACGTTGAGTGCTAGCTATGACTGAAGAAAATATTCCAGCAATCTCGCAATGGTCGAACGATTTCCAGAGTGGGAAGGTGACACCCCGTGATGCGCTTGAACTCTGTCTCATTCGAATCGATCAGCTTGACGACAAATTGGGAGCGTTTGAGGTTGTCTATGAACACGAGGCGCGCCAGGCGGCCGACGCTGCAACAAACGCATTTGACAGTGGTCATCGTATCGGTCCGTTTCATGGTATCCCTTTTGCGCTCAAAGACATCATTGACCTGGAAGGGCGGATCACGACTGGCGGCTCTAAGGTGTTTGAGGATCGAGTCTCGCCGGCCACAGCGACGGTTGCAAAACGTCTGATTGCAGCTGGAGGAATTCTTGTTGGTAAAACAAAAACGGTCGAGGTTGCCATGGGTGGTTGGGGCACTAATCAACAGATGGGCACGCCTTGGAATCCCTGGGATCTCAAAACCCACCGGACACCCGGTGGCTCATCAAGTGGTTCCGCCGTGGCGGTGGCGTCAGGAATGGTGAGCTGCGCAGTCGGAACGGATACCGGTGGTTCGGTACGAGGGCCTTCAGCTTGGTGTGGCATCGTGGGTCTTAAGACAACCGAAGGGCAGATCCCAACTGATGGAATCATACCGCTGTCGCATACTTTGGATACAGCAGGACCAATGGCTCGTAGTCTGTCAGATGCGGCATTGATGTACGAAGTGATGCTCGGACGACACCCAGTGGATATTGATCGAGACAGGTCCCAGGGTCAGGGTCTTTATAGCGGGATGTCACTGGGGGTGGCGGGTCTTCGTTTGGGGGTGTTGAACGAACTCGAGCGAGAGCACGTCGCCAGCGATATTTTGGGCCTTTACGATGGAGCCTGTGAGGCGCTCGCACAGTTGGGGGCAGAACTCGTGACCTTCAACGGCCCAATGGGCTTTGATGACATGAAAGATGCTACCGGAGTGATCATCTTTTCTGAAGGGTATTTTCACCACGGTAACATGTACGAACGACAAGGTGCCAAGGTCGATACCGACGTACGACCTAGAATTCTGTCAGGTCGGACTTTTACAGCTCGAGACTACGTTGCTGCACTGCAACAAAGGCGCCAGGATCAACAGCAATTCTTGCAAAGTTTGACAGGATTATCAGCACTGCTGACCCCAACGATGACCACACCACCTATACCGTTGGACGAGGTCGATCAAGGGTCTACGCCGGGTTACTTCACCCGCGCTGGCAACTACCTCGGGTTATGTGGATTGTCAGTGCCCATGGGTCTCACTGGCGATGGCTTGCCGGGCGGACTGCAGATTCTGGGCCGAGGGGGTGAAGAGGAAATGACGTTACGGATTGGTGTAGCTTTTGAACAGAAGGCGGGGCCCTTCTTACACCCACAGTTCGATAGATAGATTATTGATACTGGCCCGTTGGCTTTCGTTGTCGCGCTATATTGTGGCTAGTGTGTTAATCCGATCCTGGCCTACACCGACTGATAATCCCGACTCCACGAACAGTCGCCAACTTTCTTCATCTATCGGTATGCCCGACTGACGTCTCGCTTCATTACTCGCACGTTCCGGATCACCAGGTACCAGCACAGGTTCTTCGTCTACCAAAGGCGGTGAAGCTTTGATGTGGGCGATTGTTGCGTCGGTTTCCGCGTGAATAAACTCTTTGTCGATAAGCTGTTCAGGGTTGATAATTACCGAGAACATATTGTTGAGGATGGTGTCGCGATCGTGTTCCGTTTCCGGCCGGCATGTTCCGCCTCCGCTGAAGACGCCTGCAAGCAGTTCATTGATCAAGGCGAGTCCATAGCCTTTGTAGGTCCCAAAGGTTTGGATCGCACCAGGGGGCGAATCAAACATGACCTGAGGGTTGTTTGTGGGTTGCCCTGTTCCGTCGATCAAGATGCCATCCGGCAGTGACTCACCTTTATTTTTCGCCACCCGGATCTTGCCATGAGCAATTACGCTGGTCGCCATATCCAGCACAGTCGGTGGGTTGGTGGCAGTCGCAGGCAGTGTGCAGCAGTAGGGGTTAGTGGCGAACCGAGCATCCGTCCCACGATAGGGCGCAACCAGTCCGGGATGACCGACGACATTGACATGATGCATCGACAAAAATCCAGCAGCAGCACAGCGTTCGCCCCAGGCACCAATGCGGCCCAGGTGAAAGGACCGCCGTATGGTCATCACGCAGACCCCATGTTCTCGAACTCTATCGATAGCGATATCCATAGCTTCTTTCCCAATGACCTGTCCGTAGCCGGCGCCTCCGTCTACTGTCACCAAGGGGCCATTATCGATGGCGATCTTAGCGTGCTGATTGGGGACGAGTTCACCGGTTTTTACAGAGGCGACATAACGGGGGAGCATGCCAATACCATGACTGTCGTGACCGGCCAGATTTGCCTCGACTAGATTGTCCGAGACCAGTTGAGGTTCGTCGCCCGTGCTGCCGGCAGCAGTCAGTATTTCTTTCGCCAGTGTTCGAAGGTTTTCATGGCAAATGATCATGGACAAAACTCCTGTGGCTCGTTTAGAAGGTATAGTTAGGGTGGCAGTTCAATAGCTACTTGGATACAAAGCCGCCATCTACCGGCAGGGCAACGCCTGTAATATAGGATGCCTCATCCGATAGCAGAAACAATGCTGCATTGGCAATTTCTTCGGGCTGTGCTTCGCGGCCCAATGGTGTCAGGGTTCTCATCATCGCAAGGTTGGCTTCTCGATCGGTTTCCTGGTCAGGACGTGCCATAAAGATATTCAGCATCGGTGTATCCACGACACCGGGACAGACACTGTTTACACGGATGTTGTCCGTTGCCAGTCTGCCTGCGAGTGAGGCCATCATGCCATTTACGCCCCATTTAGCGGCAGAATAGACGGGACTGAAGGGAGATCCAATCAAACCGGCAATTGATGCAGTGAATAGAATACTGCCGCCACCACGATGACGTAGATGCGGTATCGCCCGCCCGGTGGTCATAAACACCGAGCGCACGTTCAGGTTCATTGCGATTTCATAGTCATCCGGGTCAATTTCTTCGACGGCCGATGGACCGGGATGCCCAACGTGGTTCCATAGCAAATCCAACCCACCAAAGGCCTTGATTGCATCATCGACAATACGATGGCACTCATCATCTTTGGACAAGTCTGCACAGATTGCGACAGCGTCGCCGCCGGCATCAGTCACTTCTTTAACTACCGCATCCAATGCTGCCTGGTCGATATCTACCGCGGCTACCTGGGCACCTTCTGCTGCAAAACGGACCACGCCAGCGCGTCCCATACCGGACGCAGCAGCTGTTATCAGCGCAATCTTGTTCTCCAATCGCATAACAATTTCTCCTTCAATAAGAATCGGATTATAGGGTTGCCAGAAACTTCCTTGCTTTGAGCGTACAACAATTAGTGTCTTTTGGGGAAGCTAGTTTGCTGTCGCATAGTTTCCGCGGCTATATATGCGCTGATCACCACAAAACTGTTTGGGTTCATACCAAGGTAGGAGAAATTTCAATCTTCTGGAGACACGCCAGCTCTGAATTTTGAGTGAGACATGAGGCTGGAAAACGATTTGATGACATCAATGAGACTGCTATTCTTTATCTTAGTTGGAGCTGGGAGGCGTCTCAGGATCGAGTTCGATCGGTAGGGACAAAATCAGGAAACTCCATGATTTTCCATGACTGTCAAGATTCAGTGATTCGTTGACTCCGCCTCCTAGGGCTTCATCCATGACCAGGTTTATGCCATGAAGTTGTGGTAGGGCGTAGCGGTGAATCTCCCCTAGCAGTAAGTGTCCAAAATGTAATTTCACGAGCTCGGCCGTGACCTGGGTCAAAATGAGTGGGAAGTCTTCTGGCTTATAAGAAAATACCGAGACATTGGAACGGTTTCCCTTGTCGCCAGCCCGTGCATGGGCAATCTGCCTGAGTTCGATTATCCGAGTCATACAGATAGGATTTCTATTTCGGGTGTTACCTGGTTACGCTTTACAAAGGTTGAATAAGTCAGGACGCTGGGCTCGATACGACCTCTGTAGCCGGCACCTCCGGCTGGCCCGCAGCACAGCAATGCCTCGACTTCCCAGAGTAGAGCCTGAGCCGCGTCGTGTTCGTTAGTGCGCAGTGCAGTACGAAGGCGAACGTCCTGAATATTAGGAGTGAATTCAGTTTCGATCTGGTGAAGGGCGTTTAGTCCAATCAAATCTGTACGACACGATGTTTGTATACCATGAACTTTGTTGATTCGGTCTTTGATAATGACACCAGCCAGGGCAGCACGGTCGGCTGCACCTGGCCCTGCGTAAGACACTTCAGCCTCTGCCAGATAGCCACCGTCGAAAGCTACAGTAACCTTCAGTTGATCCGGCCGAGCTGTACCACTGGCGTTAGAAACCTGCACGCGATCGGCACCAACTTCAGAGACATTAACTCTGGAGAAATCAGCCGTGACATCAGGGGTCAGGTAGGCCGTTGGATCATGTACCTCGTACAGCAGTTGTTCCTTGACAGTTTGGGTAGTGACCATCCCGCCCGTGTCTGCTAACTTGGTGATTACAGCGGTGCCGTCGGCGCTGACTTCTGCAATTGGGAAGCCCACATAAGCCAGGTTGGGGACTGATTTGAATCCTGGATCGGCAAAATAGCCGCCGGTGACTTGGGCGGCACATTCCATTAAATGTCCAACCAAGGTGCCAGCGCCGAGCCGAGTCCAGTCGTCTGTAGTCCAGTTGAAGTGATGCATGATAGGCGCTAGAAACAACGACGGATCAGCCACTCGGCCAGTGATGACGACGTGTGCATCATCTTCTAATGCCGGAATAATCGCATCAGCACCCAGGTAGGCATTTGCCCCAAGAATCGATCGGCCAGTTTCGGCGACTGTACACGATGGTTCGTGTAACGGGCTTTCGTCGTGAATCAGTGTCCGTACATCGTCGCCGGTCACAGCAGCGATGCGAAGTCCACTTAGCCCCAGTTCCTGCGCGATCCTGACGGTCAGTTGTGCCGCAGCGTCCGGATTGGCAACACCCATGTTGGTGATCAGTCGGGTGCCGTGTGCTTGGCACAGGGGGAGGAGGGCCCGGAGTCGGGTTTCAAGTAAGGCGTTGTAGCCGAGGTTGGGATTTGCCGTACGGTCACGATGCCCGAAAGCCAGGGTTCTTTCGCCCACGCATTCAAAAATGATCGTGTTGAGCTGGCCTCGCTTCACCAGGTCAATGGCCGGATCCAGCCGATCGGATGAAAATCCAGCTCCGGTGCCGATTCGGTATGTTCCGTTCTGGGGCATCGTGCGGCCTGGCCTAGAGTTGTGGATTTCTCAGGTTACCTCAATTTCAGTCAAGTTGTCCGATTGCAGAAATTGAACGAGCACGAGACCAGCCACCGCAAGCCCGGCCAAACAAACAAAAACTGGCTGATAAGATCCCACCGTGTCGAAAACATAACCCGCGATCAGCGGGCTCAAAGCACCGCCAATCGTCCCATGAAACAAGACGATAGCGAATATAACGCCATGCGACCGGGTGCCAAACAATTCCGCGATCGTGGGAGATATGAGTGTGAAGAATGCACCATGAGTAAATCCATATACCGGGGCAAACAAAAACAGAATCCATGGTTCGCGGATAAATATCAGCCAGATCAGGCTCGCGCTAAGAAGCGTGTAAGCGATGATCAACGTGCGCTTGCCACCCAATCGATCAGCAGCTCCACCCAGAATGATTCGTCCGAAGATGCTCGCAGCGCCGATGGTTGAGAGTACTTTTGCTGCTTGCATTGTCCCGAAACCGAGATCTCGAGCGTGGGGAGCCACATGAATCATTACGACCATTAAGCAGGAAAAGATCAAAAACTGCCCCAAGCACAGAATCCAGAAATTGCGTGTAGTAATCGCTAGTTTGAGCGTCAGTCCAATTTCGGCTTGTGGCGCTGGTGTCGAGTCTGCCTGTGATGGCACTGGTGTCGATGGTGGGTTGCGTGTCAAAAACTGGGCGAGAAAGGTCAAAATCAAAGTAGACGCTGCACCAACGACAAGACAAGCGATTCGCCAGTCCCAAACCGAAAGTAGGGTGGTCAGTAGTATGGGAACCACGAACGTTCCCGCACCGGCCCCGGCTTTGACGATTCCGGACATCAGGCTTCTTTTGGCAGTGAACCAGCGGGCAATAGTCGACAGCGTCACAATATCGTGTGTGCTGAAGCCAACTGCTACGAGCACACCATAAAAGAAATAAAGCTGCCAGGGTGCCTGTATGAGAGACATCAGTGCATAGCCGGCGCCATGAATCAGTGCGCCAGCAATCATTATCCTTCGAGGACCGAAAAGATCATTCAGTTTCCCCATGGCTATACCGATAAATCCGGTCCCAAGGAGAAATACAGAGAATGCGCCTGAAATCATCGCACGGGACCAGCCGAAGGTTTCCTCGAATTCAAGAAACAATATCCCAAACATAAACAGCAGTCCCACATAAACAGCCTGGACTAGAAAGCCTGTGCCGACGATTAAGAATTGTTGGTTGCGATGGCTGTTCACGAACTTAACTTGCGAGTAAGGCTCCGTTTGAGAGGATATTGTGATTCATATCACAACACCGCACCGGCGCGATCAGAAGACCAACCGAGACGAAACCTCTGTTTGATTTGTACCTTAAATTAGGCTGAGACCCATCAGTGCGTTGCGAATGAGAACTTGCTGGGGTTCGCCAGGCATAGACATTGGCTGACGAGGTAGCCCTGCGGGAATACCCTGAAGTATCTGTGAATACTTGGTCGTTGCCGGTAGATTGTCGCCAACGATTGCGTTCCACAAGACCAGCAACTTCTCGTGCAGGTCCAGTGCTGTTGCATGATCTCCGGCTTTGACTGCGTTCCAGAGTTGGACGCTTGGGCGAGGTGCGGCGGAAAGAATAGCTGCAATAGATCCTTGGGCACCCAAGCAGTAACTGGCATACAGCAGTCCGTCTACTGCACTGAAAATCAAGTCGTCCGAGCCGGCTGAAATCATGAGATCAGCAAAAAGTTTCATATCGCCAGCACTTTGTTTAACGCCAATAACACCCGGAACCTCACGCATAACCCTGCACAGCAATTGAGGTGAAAGGTAATTCCAGGGGATGACGTTATAGATAATGATCGGCATTCCCGTCTCGTTACTCAATGTTCTGAAATGCTCGACGGTGTCATCATCGCCTGGCTTGAACACGTAGTGCACCGGCGTGACCTGTAATGCGGCCACGCCTAAATCCTGGATCATCTGCCCGCGCCGTACAGATTCCCGCGTCGAATCAGTGATAATGCCGGCAACCACGTCGATACGCCCATCAGCGGCTTCGAACGCGACATTAATGAGAGTCCTAAATTCGTCAGCCTCGAGGGCATGACCTTCCCCCGTACTGCCGCCAACAGCGATCCCGTTCACGCCACAGTTAATCAGCCAGTCAATCTGTGCTTTAACCGATGTGTACTCGATGTCTCCGTGTTCGTTGAAAGGAGTGGTCACCGGCGGAATGACGCCTGAGAGATTGATTTTGGTCATTACTGTTGTCCTTTAATGTTGTCCTGCTGACGGATAGTGTTGTTACCAGCGCAGGCGAAAATCGTTTTCTCCGGTCTGATCCGTTCCACGCATCAAGAAGAGTGTTCGGTCTTGATGCGCTTTAAAGCCCATGTTTTCAGATTGTGCCACCGCAAGCTCTCTATCAAAGACAGACGTCAAAGGCATGTAGCGCAATGTCATACCACGTCGTGGATGCGCAGACATGTTTGCTTCTGAGCCGTGCACGATTCGAACATCGTGCAGTGACATTTGCCCCGCCTCCAGGATCAGGTTTATAGTCTTCGATTCATCGAATTCTGAGCTGAGGAGTTCTTGGTTCAGTGTCAAATTCGGATTTGGATTCGTCTCGTGCTTCAACAACGCCTCTTTCTTATGCGAGCCCGGGATAAGTTTCAGGCAGCCATTGTCCGTGGTTGCATCATCAATCGCGATCCAGACGGTGCAGGTGGCAATGGGCCGTATAGGCCAGTACTCGCCATCCTGATGCCAGGGCGTTGCTTTACCGTTGACGGCGGGTTTGGCAAAAAAGCTGGAATTCCACAGCGCAAAGTGACTGCCAAGTACTTGCTCCACCATATCCAGAATCTCCGGGATACGAGCGTAGTTTAGGAAAGCTAGATCGTATGCCAGCACACTGGGACAGTAGTCTCGGAATTCGGGCAGCCGTGAGATAAGTCGCTCATGGTGCCCTTTGATTGTACCCAGCGTCTCTTTGTCGAGGCAAAAATCAGGAATTACAAAACCCTGCGTATTGTAGTGATCAATCTGAGTAGTGCTGAGCATAGATCTACCCTTTGAGTGCAGTGTTGGTCACTCGACCTAAGTAAGAAGCGCAGGACGGTTTAGGATGGATTTACAGAATGGCACCGACCATCCAGGGAACAAATTCTTCTTCACCCATACCCATCATCTCGGATTTGGACTGCTCACCGGACGCGCAGGCAATGATCTTCTTGAAAATCTCCTGTCCTTTTTCCTCAACGCTCGACGTGCCATCGATGATGTCACCGCAGTTGATGTCCATGTCATTTTCCATCCGCAGATACATCGGTGTGTTGGTGGCTAGTTTCAGGCTCGGCACAGGTTTGCCCCCGAACACCGAACCTCGACCGGTTGTAAAGCAGGTAATGTTGGCGCCACCCGCCACCATGCCAGTGATCGAAGCGGGGTCGTAACCTGGCGTATCCATAAAGACAAAACCTTTTTCGGTAATTGGCTCTGCATATTCATAGACATCAATCAGATTAGTCGTACCGCCTTTCGCGACGGCGCCAAGGGATTTCTCGAGAATTGTAGTCAGACCGCCCGCTTTGTTACCAGGTGCGGGGTTGTTGTTCATTTCGGCATGGTTGGCTTGGGTGTAGTCTTCCCACCAGCGGATTCGGTCCACCAGTTTCTGGCCGACTGCTGGGTTGACTGCTCGCCGAGTGAGCAGGTGTTCAGCACCATAGACTTCTGGTGTTTCTCCCAGACAGGCCGTACCCCCATTCAGGACGAGGAGGTCGGCTGCTGAACCAAGTGCCGGATTTGCAGAGATGCCCGAGTAGCCGTCTGAGCCACCGCATTCCAATGCCAGAATCAGGTCACTAGCAGGGCGTGTCACCCGCTTAACCTGGTTCGCGTCTGTGAGCAGTTCACGGATCAGGCCCTCCCCACGTTCGGTTGCAGCAGCGCTGCCACCTGAATCCTGGATCGTAAAGGCGTGGAGTGTGTCGCTCGGATTGAGTTGTTCAGCTTCCATCAAGGCGCCGATCTGATTGGCCTCGCAGCCCAGGCCAATAATCACCACGGCATAAAAATTAGGATGTCGGGAGTATCCCGATAGTGTCCGTTGTATATAGTTCAGGCCGATTCCGGCACAGCCGCCACAGCCATGATCATGTGTTAGCGCGATGACTCCATCGACATTAGGAAACTTCGCCATGACGTCTTCTTGAAACCGTCTGGTGACATGTCGAGCAACGCTGGCAGAGCAATTGACACTGGTCAGGACGCCGATGTAGTTGCGGGTGCCAACACGGCCATCAGAACGAACAATGCCCTCAAAAGTTGCAGCGCGCTCGGGTGGTACGAAGTCGAGGCTTCTCACAGATTCGCTGAACCGGTAGTCGCGGTCGAAATTATCCATAGTTAAGTTGTGAGTATGAACATGCTGACCCGGGTGAATATCAGTTTCCGCCACGCCAATGATCTGATCATACTTGCGTATCGTGTCGCCTTTCGCGATGGCTTGGGTTGCCACTTTGTGTCCCGGGTCTATTGGATCGAGCGTCGTCAGTGCTTCTTCCTCAACTCGGGTATCTGTGCGCAGTGCAGCACGGGCAACCACAACATTGTCAGCTGGGCTCAGTCGTATAGTTTGGGTCACAGGTCCACTCATTGGCTTTGCATCCTTGGCTTTTAGCCTTTTCCAACGTTAATATATATCAGAAACCATTGTTGCTAGGACTAACTGATAAACGTGAAGTTTTCAAATGACTTTGACGGTAAGGTAGATGGACGTAGATATTGCTCGACTGAGCGTTGAAGACCCGTACAACTGATAAAACTGCGAGGGCATGAACGTATGATAGGCCAACCTGTGATGCTTACCGTCAGGCAAAATTTCGATCGACCGAGCAGTGATCAGATCGCTGCGTTTCAGCGAATTTCAACCGGCTTTTTGGTCGATGCGCAAAATGGCACCGGAGCGCTGGACTATCGAATTAAGCCGCTCGCGACCGACATGGCGTTTGCCGGTTCTGTAATTACGGTTCATGTTGAACCCAGGGATATGCTGGCTGTTCAGCCGGGCATAGCGCTGGCACAGCCTGGTGATGTCGTTTTAATTGAAACAGGTGGTTACGACGGCGCAGCTGTGATCGGCGACAACGTCGCCATCATGGCCAAAAATAAAGGAATCCGCGCCATTGTTACCGATGGCTTGGTTCGGGATGCGGAAGGCATATTGGCGGCAGGTATTCCGGTATTTTGTGCGGGCGTGTCCCCAAACTCACCGTATTCTCTGGGTCCAGGTTCAGTTGGTCTGCCAATAGCTATCAAAGGTGTACCCATCGGGTCGGGTGACATATTGGTGGGTGACCGCGATGGTGTCGTTGTCGTACCAAGATCCACCATCGATACAGTGATTGAGTCACTCGCGATCGTTACCGATTTAGAGGCGGAATTTGAAAAGAAAGTCAACGACGGCGCTACCGCGTCAGACTGGGTACAGGAATTGCTAGATTCAGATAAGACCCGCTACGTCGACTGAGTGCCAAAGTGAATGCGGTAGTGCTCAAGCTTCCGCTGGAAGGTTGGTTCATCAGCGACACTGGGGTCTGCAAGTGCCTGAGGGACCTGTCCATTTTTTATGGCAAATACATGCTCTAGATCCTGCGCTCCTATGCCCGCAAAACACTGGTCTGTCCAGCATAGAGCATGAGGCGAAAGAATGACATTATCCAGCTGTAGCAGTGGATCATCGGATTCGGGTGGCTCAGGATCAAAGACGTCCAACCCGGCGCCAGCAATTACGCCTTGTGTCAACGCCGTTACGAGTGCTGTTTGGTCGACAACGGGCCCACGTGACGTATTGATCAGGTACGCAGTAGGTTTCATCAATGTGAGCCTGGCAGAATTGACCAGGTGGTGGGTCTCTTCGCCTAATGGCACGTTAATAGTCAAAAAATCACTCTCACGGAAGACACTCTCCAGCTCTTTGAGCTCAACGTTAACGGACTTGGCGACCGTAGGATCGATATAGGGGTCGTGCGCGATGAAGTTCATATCGAGCGGTGCACAGAGTCGAAATATTTCAGTACCAATGTTACCGAGTCCAATCGAACCCAGTGTCTTACCCACCAGGCCTGTTCCCATGTGCTGAGCTCTTTCAGAAAACGTTGATGGCCCACCTCGAACCAGAGCGTCTTTGGCCATCAGTCTCCCGGATAGGGCGAGGATGTAGGTCAGTACTGATGCTGCGACTGGTCTTCTGACGCCATTAGGTGTGATTCCAACTGCGATTCCTTTGCTTTTGCAAGCCTCCACATCAACCGTATCGAAACCTACGCCAAATCGTGCAATCAGTGCCAGGCGGTTACTTGTTGGAATGCTATGGGCATCAAACCGCTCCAGTAGTAGTACCAGTGCATCAAATTCTTCCAGTGATTCGGCACTCATCCGACCATCAATACCGGCGACATACTCGAAGTCGATATCCTGGTCATTCGATAGCGGCCCTAGATCGAACATCGGGAAAACCGGGGTGCCATCTTGATTCTTAAAGGCACCAGACAGAGCTACTCGAAATTGTTCTTGATTCTTCATGGCTTTTGCTTTGCTCTGCCGATCTTGCACCCTTTCTGAATTTGTTTGATACCACTGGTCAAAGCCTGTGCGTAGAGAAGCGTGTCCATCTGGTAGCAGATGACATCATATCCTTTTCGAAATCGATCGATACCCTGTTCTGCGGAGACCACAAGAAATCCCAGTGCCTTGCCGTGTTTGCGTGCTGCTTGTCGAATTCGGCGTTCGGCATGGAGAAACTCCGGGTGATCGAATTCGCCCGGGATGCCTAGGGATGCACTGAGATCAAAGTGTCCCAGCCAAATGCAGTCGACGCCATCGACTGCCGCAATTTCATCCACGTTTCGCACTCCTTCCACAGTCTCGATCAATGTGGCTATGCCAATCCTTCGATTGGCAGATCGCAAGGCGACATCAGGCGATACCGCGCGGTAGCCGTCATGTGCAATTCCGAGTGCGATTCCCCGGTGTCCGCGTGGTGGATAGTTTGCATGTTGAACAATGTCACGTGCCTCCTCTGCGGAGGCCACCATAGGCAGTAGTAGTCCATCAGCGCCCGCATCGAGCGTTCGAGCGATATGGTGATAGTGTTTCGATGGCGGTCGTACCAGAGCGGGAAGGTTGCCAGCTCTCAAGCTGGTGACAAGTTGCTTGATTTCGGAGATTCCAAAACCCGAGTGCTCCATATCAACAAAGACAAAATCCATACCTGTTCCGCCAAGAATCTGGCCGATGCCGGGTGTTGAAAACTCAAATAAGGCGTGTCCGATCTTGAGTTTTTCGCTAGCGAATAATCGTTTGAGATTTGCTCTGGGCATTATGTTCTCGGTTTGATCAGTTGATAGGTTGAAAATATGAATGTCGCAGTCAGTGTTTAGTCGATACAGTCGGTGGACTCAGGCACAGGATAACAGCCACGCAGGGCAAACGTCATATGCTATCTCTCGACGCTAAATTGTACGATGGTCAGTGACATCAGTGTGTGCTTGCTGAAGTGGCGGTTTAGCAGTCACAATCAGGGCCTGACCAGCCAGACATTGGCTGGTCAGGCAGGAACCGAGAAAACTATTGCGTGATCGAAACAAAGCCGGAGATTTACCATGATAAGTCACAGTGCAGTCGAGGAAACGCGGCGTTGTCTTAACAACATTGAGCGGTTTGACTCAGTCGTTAACGCCTACATTTCTGTGCTTGCCGAGAGTGCGCTAAGCGAGGCGGAAGCGATAGACCGAGCACGTGAACAAGGCACAGTTGCGGGTCTATTGACGGGTGTGCCGATATCGGTAAAAGACTGCATTGATGTCGCCGGGATACCTTGTACCAACGGGTCGACCTTTTTCGCCGACTATGTTCCAGAAAATGATGCGCTGATCGTTCAGAGACTCCGCGAAGCGGGGGCCGTGATTCTCGGTAAGACCAATCTGCATGAATTTGCTTATGGGTCGACGACTCAGAACCCACATTATGGTTCAACCCGAAACCCTTGGGACCTGAATCGAATACCCAGTGGATCCAGCGGAGGCGCGGGGGCTTCTGTGGCAGCGCAGATGTGTGTTGGTGCAGTGGGGTCTGATACAGGTGGCTCAGTGCGAACGCCAGCCGCGATAAATGGTGTCACTGGTCTTCGGCCATCTATGGGGTCAATACCGATGACGGGTAGTTTTACGCGGATCTGTCCCGCGATCGATACAGTCGGTCCTCTGGGAGAGTCCGTCGAGATAGTCGCCCGCATGTTCGCGGTAATGGCTGGATACGACGACGACGATCTCTATTCCGTTCGCAAAGAGCAACCGGATTTCCTTGGTCGTCTTGACAATAGTATCAAGGGCACTCGGATTGGACTGCCACGTAAGTTCTTCCTGGAAAATCTTGAGGTGGGTGTAGGTAGTGCTGTTGAAGCAGCTGCTCAACAACTGGCTGCGCTTGGTGCAGAAATTGTTGATGTTGAGCTTGAAGGTGCTGAGAGTGCTCAGCAGTCGGTGATGCCTATGGTCTGGGCCGACGCGTACCAGTACCATCGTGAACGGGCAGAAACATCCCCAGCGCAATTCGGTCAAGATGTTCTAGATCGAATTCTTCTTGGGCAAGACATCACCGGTTATGAATATGCTGCAGCCCTGCGTGCGCGCGATGGCTGGAACCGAATCGTCGACCGAGCTTTGGAGCAGGTAGATGTGATTCTGACACCGACCACGCCGATTACTGCCCCGTTGGTTGAAGAAAGTAGCGACATGTTGTCCATAACACACCATTTGACTAGATTTACTTACCTATTTTCATGGGCGGGTCTACCGGGACTGTCAGTGCCTTGTGGATTCACTTCGGCTGGGATGCCCATCGGTATGTTGCTCAATGGTCGACCTTGGGAGGAGGCGCTATTGTTTCAGATCGGTCATTCTTATCAGAACGATACTGACTGGCACAGTCAGCGTCCGCCCCTGTTGAATGCCGTGGTCTGATTTGCAGACTATTACACCTAGCTTTGTATCTGGGATACAAGAGGATAACCAATGAAAGTAGTGATTACTGGCGGGATGGGATTTATTGGTGCCCGTCTCGGGCGTGCTCTATGTGAGCGGGGTCGGTTGACTGGGGTGACTGGACAGGAGGAACCCGTTGACGAACTGGTGCTGTTTGATTCAGTCGAGGTGCCGGGTCTTTTTGAGGAACGTGAGGGCGATACTAAGGTCACAATCGTTGCCGGAGATATATCCGATGGACAGACGGTTAGGAAACTCGTTGATCGAGATGATATTTCGGTTTTCCACCTGGCATCAGTTGTCAGTGGGGGGGGTGAGAAGGATTTTGACCTAGCCATGCGGGTGAATCTGGATGGTGGTCGACATTTACTGGAAGCTTTGAGGGCTAGAGACAGCGAAGCACGAATGGTATTCGCCAGTTCAATTGCAGTATTCGGTGGATCCAGGATGCCCAGCGTCGTAGGGGATGATGTCAAACAGACGCCTCAGACAACCTACGGAATTACCAAGACGATGTGTGAGTTGATGGTCAACGATTACACTCGCAAAGGGTTTATTGACGGCCGTTCAGCACGCCTACCCACCGTAATCATAAGACCTGGCAAACCCAATCAGGCGGCATCTAGTTTTGTCAGTGGTGTATTTCGCGAGCCACTCAATGGGATTGACTTTGAATTACCAGTGTCTGTGGACACCGTCATGCCCCTTCTGGGTTACCGAGCGATTGTGGAAAACATCATCCGTTTGCACGAACTGAAAAAAGACCAGCTCATGGATGACCGAGCGGTGAGCCTGCCGAGCCATACCGTTTCAGTTCAGGATATGATCGATGCGCTCCACGCCGCGGCAGTTCATCGTAGTCTGGGCCAGATCACAGTGAGCCCCGACCCTTTTATAGAACAGATTTGTGCAGGGTGGCCCCAGGAATGCGAGCATGCCCTTGCGAGTTCACTTGGTTTTACGAAGGAAGACGCCCTCGAGGAGATCGTTAGTTACTACATCGAAGACTATCTCTGATACAGAGCAACAGGGAACTGAATCTTAAGATGACTGTGGTAGAAGACCGTCTTGGATGGCGGTCTGGAAATGTCGAATGGTTTTTTCAACACCGACTGTAAGCGGTGTATCGGGAATCTCGCCGAGGGTTTGTCGAAGTTCGGTGTCGACCTGCCCGTCCGGGAACGGCAACCCGTCGGACTCATGGGTGACTTCAGCATCCGGCAACACTGCGTGAATTGCTGCCACGACCTCTGACATGTGTGCAACCGCGCCACGAATATTGAACACATCTGAACCTTCGATAGCGTGTCTGGCCGCCTGAATAAACAACTTAGCGATATCGTCGACAAACTGAAAACCGTTAGAACCTCCAAAGCTGATGTGGTAGGCCTCTCTGCGGGCGGCAGCGAGCATTGCTTGGGTTGGAGTAGATGTCATTCCTTGGTCGCGGCCGGGTCCATAGACGGTATAGGGTCGAAACCCAATGCTGGCAATTTGGTTATCGCGCCAGTAGACCCGGGCTGAGCCTTCATTGGCTTGCTTGTAAACACCGTAGTGATTGAGCGGGTAAAGCGGTGTATCGTGTTGTACTAGATTTTCCGTGTACATATCTTTGGAGCCATAGACACCGACGCTGCTGGCATAGACTAGTTGTCTGATCCCTGCTGCCTTAGCGGCTTCGAACATGTTAACTGTGCCTAAAACGTTCACGGCCGCACCCACTGGTGGATCGGCTTTGCAGAAGGGAACCTGTAGGGCGCCCAGGTGAATAATATGGGTTGCTTCAGAGTCGGTTAATGCATCCCGGACCGTATTTGTCTGTGTCAGATCACCCTGGATAAAGCTAACACGTGCCAGCTCATCAGCCGTCATAATTAATTCTAGGCGGTGGCGATCCGTACTGAGGTCGAACACAGTTACCGATGAGTTGTCCTGGACAAGATTGCGGACGACCCAGGCTCCGATACAGCCCATTGCGCCGGTCACGAAAAAATGCTGTTGTGCCATGCGGCTATCTCCTTGCTTAAATAGTTACTTTGCGGTGTCAGGATTGATTATCATTCGGTTGGAGAGCGATTATCTCGGAATGAGGTACTTGTTCACTCGCAGTCTTAACCCAGCTGGCATCGCTGCTTCTTTCCCATGCATCTCGCCGCCAGTCGCCACTATCCTGACGGTGCCACCACCAGTTGCGCCCCCCGAATTCGCCCAGCCACACCCACAATATAAGGACAGGTCGGTCACCCATGGTGAGGGCATGAAGCCGGTTTGGCGGCGTCAGTGAAACCTGCCCTGGTAAAAGAGTTTTGGGTTTGCCGTTGATGTCATGCTGAATTTGGACTGTTCCCGATGCCGCAAAATAGATCTCAGTACTCTGGTGCTGATGAAGTGGATAATGAAGACCTTTTCGAAGTAGAAATAATCCGGCTAACATCTGATCAGATTGAACTAATCCCCGATGTGGGCCAATCAAGCGTGCTGCGTACATACCTGATGCCAGATCCCGCATCGGGCTGCTTTCTGTGTTATCCGAAGCCGCATCATCGTTGTAGATCTGATACCAACCGGCAGCTTTGGCAGCCATCGCAACAGCGTCATTGAACGATTCAGTTCCATTTAGTTCGCCGAGTGCTTCATTTAACCAATCTGCTGCATCTTGCGGCAGAGTAGATCGGGACTCCTGGGTATCGTCGGCATCACCCACCGTCTCTAATGCGTGTCGGAAACGGTCAATAGTGTCTTTGACGTTATCGCTTGGCTGGTTGGTTGGTGACTCTGCATCGGCTAGTGCAGAGGCAAGCTCGCAAGCAAATTTTGAAGCGATCTTAGTCATATCAACGACATCTCGGTTAGGGGTGGGATAGAGGGGCCTAAGCTTCGACTACGGTTTGGTTCTGGATGCCTAATCCGCCTACGCAAGTCTGAACCGTATCACCGGCTTTAAGAAAAACCGGTGGATTCATCGACTGGCCAACGCCTGGCGGCGTACCGGTAGCGATAACATCACCGGGTTGCAGACTCATGCACTGACTGAGATAGGAAACGATAGTCTTGACAGAAAAAATCATCGTCTCTGTATTTCCGTCCTGCATTCTCTGACCATTGACATCGAGCCACAAATCTAGAGCCTGAGGATCAGACACCTCGTCTCGCGTCACCATCCAGGGTCCAACGGGGCCGTAGGTATCACCGGATTTCCCTTTGGTCCAGTTCCCCTGGCGTTCGAGTTGCCAGTGTCGCTCTGAGATATCATTAACCACGCAATAACCAGCGACATGATCCAGCGCATCGTCTTCAGTCACGTATTTGGTGTGTGAGCCGATCACTATTCCCAATTCAACCTCCCAGTCTGTTTTTTTAGACCCTCGGATCAACTCGATGTTGTCATTGGGTCCCGAAATGGCACTTATCGCTTTCATAAATACGATCGGTTCTGTCGGTATCGCCATGCCAGATTCTTTTGCATGGTCTGAGTAGTTCAGGCCGATACATACGAGTTTGCTGATGTTGCCGACGCAAGTGCCAAGTCGTGGTTTACCTGCCACGGTCGGCAGCGATTCTGGTTCGATCCCGGACAGCTGTTGAATCGATCGAGGTGAAAGTGTCTCACCATCGATATCGTTAATGACGGACGACAGGTCCCGAATGCTACCATCCTGATCGAGTAGGCCGGGTTTCTCCTTACCTACAGAGCCGTAGCGGAGCAGTTTCATGATAATCCTCGTGTATGACTGGTTTCACCAGGCGTGCTTATGAGTGACCTGGAATTTGTAATATATCTGAGTCAGGGGTATGCTGCACCGGGTGGGTCATCGACATTGGGAAACTTAACTTGGTACCTCGATGATCCATGTCTGTATCCATAACCGAAACACTTGAAGGAGGCAAAAAATGTTGGGAAAAAATATTAGAAAAATTCTGAAAGTTGGTGTCTGCTCGGTCTTTGCGAGTATGGTTCTCGGTCTCAGTGTCGGGCCGGCAATGGCGGAGAAAGTGCTCCGTGTTGCGGCGCATGCATCTCTCAAGAACCTAGACCCGATCTGGACCACGGCCTACATCACACGAAACCATGGCTACATGGTGTTCGACACCCTGATCGCGATGGATTCTAACTTAAAACCCCAGCCGCAGATGCTCGAAGGCTGGGAAATCAGCGATGATAGTATGACCTATACATTCACCTTGCGTGAAGGCCTGGCCTGGCATGACGGTGCGCCCGTGACATCGGCAGACTGCATCGCCAGTATTCAACGCTGGGGTAAGCGAGATGGTATGGGGCAGAAACTGGCCAAGTTCACCGAATCCTGGACGGCCAACAATGACAAGACTTTCACTCTCAAGCTCAACGAGCCTTATGGTCTGGTGCTCGATTCACTCGGTAAGATCTCGTCCAACGTACCGTTCATGATGCCCGAACGGCTGGCCAAAACCGATGCATTCGAGGCGGTGCCAGAGATAATCGGTTCAGGACCGTTTGTGTTTGACATGGATGGCTATATACCGGGCGTCAAAGTTACCTACCGGAAGAACACCAACTACAAGCCGCGCTCTGAGCCTGCCAGTTATGCTGCCGGCGGAAAGGTCGTCCACTTCGACACAGTCGAATGGCTTTATATTCCTGATCCGGCGACTACGATGAACGCCTTGATTGCAGGTGAGATCGACTTTTGGGAGACCCCGTCTCCTGATCTGGTGCCGGGAATGGAAGGCAACCCCGATATCACCATCAAGGTGATCGACCCGCTGGGTACCCAGGGCTGGTTACGACCGAACCACCTAAATCCCCCGTTCGATAATCCAAAAGCACGCCAGGCATTGCTGCACATGGTTAAGCAGGAGCACTACCTGCAGGCTATCATCGGTGATGAGAAGTTCTGGCGAGCTTGTGGCGCATATTTCATGTGTGACACACCGCTGGATTCCGATGTGGGCGCTGGACCACTGATGAATCAGGACCTGGAAATGGCAAGAAAGTTGCTTAAAGAAGGTGGTTACAACGGTGAGACGTTGATCCTAATGGATCCGACCGACATCCCAGTACTGCACGGTGCTTCACTGGTGACGGCGCAGATGTTGCGTAAGATCGGTGCCAAGGTCGAGGTGCAGGCGATGGACTGGAGTACTTTGACTTCCCGTCGTGCGGAAACCAAGAGCATCGCTGACGGCGGCTGGAACATCTTCCACACTTATAGTACTGGCGCTGATGTGGCCTCGCCAATTGCTAATATCGGTGTCTCTGGTGGTTGCGTGGAGGAGGCCTGGTTTGGTTGGCCCTGCGACAAGATGCTAGAAGATTTGCGTGATCAGTTCAGTCGTGAAAGTGATCCCGCGAAGCAAGTCGAGATCGGAATAGCGTTGCAGAAAAGAGCCTACGAAGTCGTTCCGTACGTCAACTATGGCCAATGGTTTCAACCAACGGCCTATCGCTCATCCCTCAAGGGCGTGCTGATATCACCGGTACCTTTTTTCTGGAACATCGAGAAATAGGGCAGTCCTGATCTGAGGCCAGATCGTTATTGGCACAGGTCGGAAATTTGATTGTATCCGGGCCACCATCCCTTGTAGAGGGGTGGTGGCCTTGTTTGTGTGCCTGTTAATGACGTGTGCAGCTCAAAGACAATCGAAATTATGGATTTTATTCTGCGTCTATGCTTTGTGATCGATAGATGATGATTTAAAGGCCGGGCTATGCTATCTGGGCAGGCGCAGGCGTAACTTAAATGGGCAAATTTCCTCCAATTCAGATATAAAAGACCCAGTGACTATCGAATCTGACAGCCCACTGAAAAGGTCAATGATTAACAATTATGCGTGATGATCTTGTCGTGACCCTGGGGAGTCAAACCTACGCCGTCGAGTGTCCATGGGGGGCATTACCTGATGGACAGAAATTTGGCCCGGTCAGTCAGCTCGCTGTTGATTCGCAAGACCGGGTGTACGTCTTTCAACGCTCGAATCCTCCGGTGCTGGTATTTGATCCGGACGGAATCCTGGTTAACAGTTGGGGTATAGGTGAGTTCTCTGATGCTCACGGGATTTTCATCAACCGCGATGATCTTGTTCTGCTGGTTGACCGTGATGCACACGAGATTCTGGCCTGTGAGACCTCAGGCGCGGTGCGCTTCCGCCTGGGTCAAAGGCATCGACCGAGGTTCAACGAGCCTTTCAACCACCCGACTGATATCGCCCAGGCACCGAACGGTGATTACTATGTCTCGGATGGTTACGGCAACTCGCGGGTGCACTGTTTTGCGGCCGACGGATCGTTTCGCTTTTCCTGGGGCCAACCTGGAGACGGTCCAGGGGAGTTCACCACACCACATGCGGTCTGGGTCGACCCAGCCGAGCGGGTGCTGGTGGCAGATCGAGAGAATAACCGTGTCCAGCTGTTCGATCTGAAAGGCCAGTTCATCGAGGCCTGGACGGATTTCTTTCACCCGATGGATATCTACGTAGACCCCGCTGGTAATGTCTTTGTGACTGATCAGATTCCAAGGCTTTCCATGCTGTCGCCGGACGGCACCCTGATCGGACGCTGTCGGCCAGTTCTCTTCGGCGCACACGGGGTGGGCGGGGACACTGCCGGAAACCTATACTTGGCCGAGACCGCACCGCTGAACTGCATTACGCGGTTGAGACTGTTGTAAAAGATGACGTAATCACCTATGGACACAACATGAACAAAACACTAGATCGGTGCGACCTGCTGATCACCGGTGGGCAAGTCATCGACGGGACAGGTTGCCCTGCGATAACAGCCGATGTTGCGGTACAGGGCGATCGTATTATCGCGGTTGGTGACCTGACCGTGGAAAAAGCGGATGCAGTGATCGATGCCCAAGGCAAGGTGATCACGCCAGGGTTCATCGATGTCCACACCCACGATGATCGACTGCTGCTGTCTAACTCGGAAGTGACGCCAAAGCTGAGTCAGGGTGTGACCACTGTGGTGGTTGGCAACTGTGGTGTCAGCCTCTCACCTTGGCTCAGCGACCGAGCACCGCCGCCGCCGCTGGACCTGGTGTTTCCGGATGGGAAAAATGGCGCACACTTTTCAACATTCGAATCCTATTCGACAGAGCTCGCCCGCCGGCCGGCAGCAATCAATGCACTGCCGTTGATCGGGCATTCGACGCTACGCTGTGGGGCGATGGATCGGCTAGACCGGCCAGCGACCCAGGCCGAGATCGAGCAGATGCGTACTCTCCTTCGTGAGAGTCTTGCCGCCGGCGCAGGTGGATTTTCCACTGGGCTGTTTTACCCACCCAATAAAGCAGCCCCAGCGGCAGAGGTCGAAGCACTGGCCCGAGAGTTGCCTGCGTTTCAGGGGGTCTACGCCACCCACATGCGAAACGAGGGCGACCAGCTGTTCGAATCGCTCGATGAAACTTTCGACACAGCCCGCCGGGCGGGCTGTCCCGTGGTGGTCTCTCATCACAAGTGCCAGAGCAAGGCGGTGTGGGGTCGCAGCGCCGAGTCCTTGGCCCGTATCGAAGCGGCGGCCGCTGAACAGCCGGTCGGATTCGACGTATATCCCTACGTCGCAGGTTCGACTGTGCTGTTGGAGGAGATGATAGAACCTTCTCGTCGGATTATTGTCAGTTGGTCTGCTGCGGTTCCTGACGCGGGCGGCCGTGATTTGGCAGATATTGCTACGGAATGGAGCTGTTCCTTGGCCCAGGCCATGGCGCGCCTGCAACCAGGCGGTGGTATCTACTTTTGTATGGAAGAGGAAGATGTCGAACGAATCCTTGCCCATCCCATGGGCATGATCGGTTCAGACGGTATCCCTCACGACAAGCACCCCCATCCACGACTGTGGGGGACATTTCCTCGTGTTCTTGGCCATTACAGCAGAGACCGCCAGCTGTTCCCACTCGAAGAGGCAGTACGCAAGATGACAGGACTATCGGCACAGACTTTTGGTCTTACTGATCGCGGCGTTCTCGAGGCGGAGGCTTTTGCCGACCTTGTTGTGTTTGATCGGTCCCGCATTTCAGATTCGGCAACATTCGAACAGCCGACTCTCGCTGCGGCTGGTATCGTTTGCGTGATTGTGAATGGCGCCATCGCTTGGCAGGGGGGTGCCGGCACTGGCTCCCGGACGGGGCGTTTGCTCAAGAACCCCAGATCAACTGAGAACGATTAGCCATGAATGCCGAAGAAATTCATCGAAATGCGATTGTCGTTGACGGACTCGTTATCTCTAAGTGGAGTCGCGAGGTCTTCGAAGACATGCACAGTGGTGGCATCACAGCGGTTAACTGCACCTGCAGTGTCTGGGAAGGGTTACACGACACGCTAGTCAACGTGGCTCGATGGAAGTCATGGTTTAGCGAGCACGCAGACATCCTGCTGCCAGTACATACGACGGCAGACATAGAAAAAGCCAAACGCGAGAACCGAGTTGGCATCATCCTCGGCTGGCAAAACACCAGCGGCATAGAAGATAGATTGGAACTTGTTGCCGTGTTCAAGTCGCTTGGGGTGGGGGTGATGCAGTTGACTTACAATACCCAGAATCTCGTCGGCAGCGGCTGTTATGAAAGCCATGACAGCGGCCTTTCAGATTATGGGCGCGGTTTGATCGATGAGATGAATCGAGTCGGCGTCGTGGTTGACTTATCGCACGTGGGTGCAAAGACCAGTGAAGACGCGATCCGCTATTCAAAGGCACCGGTGGCGTACAGCCACTGTTGCCCGGCTGCGCTTCTCGATCACCCCCGAAACAAGACCGATGCTCAGCTGAAACTGATCATTGAACACGGTGGTTTTGTTGGCGTCACCACCTACCCTACATTCCTACCTCGGGGTGCTGAGTCGACTGTTGATGATTGTGTTTCGGCATTTGACTATGTGGTTGATCTGGTGGGCGAGGATCGGGTTGGAATCGGCACGGATTTTACTCAGGGTCAGGATGCTGCATTTTTTGACTGGCTCAGCCTCGACAAGGGTCATGGCCGTAGACTGATCGTCCGAGACTGGGATATCGCGCCGCAGCCGATCGGCCTGCAGCGGCTTTCAGAGTTTTCCAATTTGACTGCCGCGATGGTCCGCCGCGGTTGGTCCGAGACTCGAATTCGCAAGGTGCTGGGCGAGAATTGGGTATCGTTTCTACGCGAGGTTTGGGGCGAGTAAGCTCGATGTATTCCAACGGCCACCTCGGCCGTATTTCCAATGCCTCTGGGCGGACCCTGCACGGGTGTGCGCGGGGCTGTGTTTGTTTTTCACTGAACATAAATCGCATGATTTGTCCGGATCAAGTAGATGCATTGCTGTCGATTGGTGTGGGATGACCGGGTTCTATGTAGGCATTAAGAGCCAGAGGGAATACCGGTTGGACAAAAAAGCTCAGCCAAAATGGTTCGGTTAGAATGCGCCGCTATCGTTAGCATAAGGAGACGGACAGGATGACGGATGAGGCGCTGGGCCGAGTGGCTCTTGTGACCGGTGGATCTCGTGGTATTGGCCGCGCCATCGCCGAGGCCTTGGGCAAACGGGGTGTGAAGGTAGCGATTAACTGGGTTACCAACGAACTCGCGGCTCAAAAGACACTCGAGGAGGTGCGGGCCGGTGGCGGTGACGGTGCCACATACCAGGCGGATGTCGCCAGTGAGCGAGAGGTTGGCAAGATGGTCACAGCCGTTGAGTCGGACCTTGGGCCGATTGATATGCTGGTCACCAGTGCCGGCATCATGGAAGCTGGCGGTTATCAGCAACTCGACCTGGAGACGTTCCAGCAGGTTATGCGGGTCAACGTTGAAGGAACCTTCCTGCCCGTGATGGCGGTCAAGGACGGTATGATTGCTCGGGGCCGCGGCAGCATCGTCTGTATCTCGTCGATCGCCGGGTTGCGCTCAAGGCCGCGGGTAATTGCCTACAGCACCTCGAAGGCCGCAGTGATAGGATTCGTGCGCAGTTGCGCCGGTGCATTTGGTCCCAATGTTCGGGTCAATGGCATCGCGCCGGGTCTCATCCGGACCGACATGACCGAGAGTATGGACCCGGATGTTCTAGCCGGAATGGAGCAAGAAGCCTTCGTCAAGCGACTGGGTGTTCCATCAGATATTTCCGCTGCTGTGTTGTTTCTGTTGTCGGATGGTGCTGGATTTATCAGTGGCCAGACATTTGTAGTGGATGGGGGAAGAGTGACGCTCCCTTGAAAATCATACGCGCTTAATCTGTAGATGGATAACAGTTCTAGCCGCCCGTTAGCGCTGCCTCTGCAAGCCGTACTGGCAAGTATTGCAATACATGCACTGTGGGGTGGAAACCCCGTGGCTGTGAAGCTTGGCTTGACGGTGTTTCCGCCGATGTGGAGTGCCTTTGTCCGATTTTTTATTGCTACGATTTGTGTGGTGATGTGGGCTCGCTATCAGGGGATTAGTGTCTGGCCGCGCAAGGGGCACTTCGCAACGCTACTGATTGTCGGTACCGCCTTCACGGTTCAGATTACAGTGATGAATATCGGGTTCAGCCTTACCAGTGGCACGGTTGCGTCTATTCTGCAGTCAACCAATCCGTTGTTTGTCGCACTGTTTGCCCATTTTATGGTCAGTGGCGACCGAATGAATCTCAGGAAGTCGACCGGACTCGTGCTAGCGTTTATGGGTGTGGGACTGGTGCTGTTAAAAATCACCGACTTGGAAAATATTGGTGTAATAGGGTTTGGCGGTTTCATCGTTCTCGCCAGCTCGATGTTACTGGGACTACGACTGGTATTAATGGTCAAGCCGCTGCGAGCCTTGGACGAGGTACCGGTCGTATTCTGGATGATGGTAATCGGATTGGTGCCTTTTGCCGTTGGTGGGCTGTTGTTTGAGACCGTGCACTGGGAGAACCTTGGCTGGGTTCCGGTGGCCGGGCTGCTGTATCAAGGAGTCGTCATTGCCGGTCTGGGGTTCATGGTTTTCTCCTATCTCATGAAGCGTTACTCGCCGAGTATCGTTGCAAGTTTCAATTTTGTTTCACCCCTGTCGGGTGTATTGCTGAGCATGCTGCTTCTAGGGGATGAGTTGACGGCCAGTATTGTATTTGGGGTGGTATTCGTGGGAATAGGTTTATATTTGATCGCTGGTCGCCGTGCGGGCTGAGTGTTGCTGGAATAGGGGGTATGATAGGCCAACCACAACGCATATTAGAAAGGAGAGCAATCATGTCTGATAAAGAACGGTATCTATTTACAGCCAGCATGGATGTTGACCCCGCGAAAGAAGATTTATTTAATGAGGTGTATGACACCGAGCACGTTCCATTGCTGTCGAAGGTCCCGGGTGTAATTTCAGTCCAGCGTCTGGTCAGCCAGCCGTTTCAGATTTCCATGGGCGGAGAATTGAAAGCGGTGGACCCTTCGAGTGAACCGCGTTACAGCGCTACTTATGAAATTGAAAGTCCTGATGTCCTGACTACCCCACAGTGGGCTGAAGCTGTTGAGCAAGGGCGGTGGCCAACTGAAGTTCGACCTTATACTCGCAATCGACACCATACTCTTTATCGCATAATGGCCAACGACTAGAAGAGCTGTTTGTAGTATTTCTGCTCGTATTCGAGGCTATGAGATTCCTCGTCTGCTCTACATACCCAACGGAGGATTTATGTCTACCACGCTGATTCGAAAAGCTGACTGGAGTGCTGTCTGGGATGTATCTCTAGGAACCCATCGGTACGCACGTGATTCAGATATTGTTTTTTCTGATGACAGGATCGTGCATGTGGGTCCTGACTATGATGGAGATTGGGACCAGGAGATCGATGGGCGCGGGAGCTTTGTAATGCCCGGTTTGATCAATATCCATTCGCACCCACAGCACGAGCCGGCTTACCGAGGTATCCGGGAAGAACATGGACGGCCAGAGATGTACGACACGGGTCTTTACGAGCGTTTACAGGCTTTTTCTCTAGATGATGAAGGCCGCCAGGCCGCTGCGGAACTGGCCTACGGGGAGTTATTGTTGTGCGGAGTCACTACGCTGGCAGACCTGTCGTCGATGTCGCCCTGGTGGCTTGACCTGATCGCACGCAGCGGCCTGCGTGGATTTATTGCGCCCGGGTTTGCGTCTTCACGCTGGTATATGGACAGTTTCCACGAATTAAAATTCAACTGGAATGAGCAGGCCGGCCGAAAAGCTTTTGACGAAGCTGCTGAGTTCATGACGCTGGCCGAAGCGCATCCCAGCAAACGCTTGCAGGGTGTGGTTTTTCCGATGCAGATCGACACTTGCAGCGAGGATCTTCTGAGGGACTGTGTTGCACTGGCAGAGGAGACCAACCGCCCGATCACCACCCACGCATCCCAGTCGCAAGTCGAGTTTCTGTTAATGGCAAAGCGCCATGGAGTGTCTCCAATCAAATGGGCATCAAATATCGGCTTACTGAGCCCGAGGACAACTCTAGGCCATGCAATTTTTATAGATGATCATCCGTCAATCGACTGGCGAACGAGAGAGGACCTAAGCTTGCTGGTTGATTCTGGGGCTTCCGTCGCACACTGCCCGTCACCATTTGCACGCTATGGTCACGCAATGGCCGACTTTGGCCGTTATTATCGAGCAGGTGTGAATCTTGGTTTTGGTACGGATGTGACACCACACAACTTGATTGAAGAAATGCGACTCGCGATTATCCTTGCGCGTGTTATGGCAAATAATATCAAAACTACCGATGCCCAGATGGTATTTCACGCAGCCACAGTGGGTGGCGCAAAATCGCTGTTACGTGATGACCTGGGCAGGTTGGAAAAAGGAGCTAAAGCCGATCTGGTGATGGTGGATCTCACGCAGACAATCATGCGGCCTGTTCACGACCCGCTCAAGAGCCTGATTTACCATGCGGCCGACCGAGCCGTGAAGACAGTGTTTATTGATGGCGAGTTGGTTGTGGATAACGGGAGCGTGGTTCATCTCGATATGTCAGATGCTGCCGGTCGATTAGAGATCGCACAGCAACGTATGCTTAAGGACGTGCCTAACCATGACTTTCTGGGTCGAGAAGCGAAGGACATTACGCCTCTTTCACTAAATCTTTAAACTGGACGCTGGTTGGTGGCCAGCGGTTCATTTTGGCAGCTGTGTTTCGGCTAATCGTGCGAAGAATGTCGCGCCTAAAGGCAGTATCTGATCGTTGAAGTCATAGCCCGGGTTATGCACTTCACAGTGACCTTCCTCACCGCCGTTGCCAATATTGATGTAGGCGCCCTTGCATTCATTGAGCATGTAAGAAAAGTCCTCGGACGCCATGATTCCGGGTCCGTGACGGTTAAGGTTGTCCTCAGATACGATTGATGCGGCGACATCACCGGCTATACGTGTGGCGTCTTCATCATTAATGAGTGGTAGGAAGATTAACCGAAATTTGTAGTCCGCGATGACGCCCAGGCTCTGTGCGATACCCGTTGCAATCTCGCCGATTCGTTTCTCCATCAGCTCGAGGGTAGCGGGTTGGAAAGCACGAACGGTGCCGCCAACGGTAGCTTCGTTTGGAATCACATTGTAAGCCTCACCACTGAGCAGTCGGGTGACGCTGAGTACAGCAGTATCCTGTGGGTCCACGTTTCGAGAAACCACACTTTGGAGGGCAGACACGATCTGAGATGCTGCCACGATTGGATCAGCGCTCGATTCCGGCCTTGCGCCATGAGCGCCCCGTCCTATAAGTTTGATGTCGAAGAAACCGCCGCCGGCCATCATTGGCCCAGGTCGAATCGCAAAGCGGCCTACGGCCATGCCTGGCTTATTGTGCATTCCATAGATACTGTCCATGGGGTATCGCTCAAAGAGTCCGTCATCAACCATTGCTTTAGCACCACCAAGACCTTCTTCTGCAGGTTGAAAAACAAGGTGAATACAGCCGTCAAAATTTCGTGTTTCCGCAAGATACTTGGCTGCACCGAGCAACATCGTGGTATGACCATCGTGACCGCACGCATGCATTTTTCCATCTACGTGGGAGCGATGATCAAACTCGTTGGACTCGTGTATCGGCAGTGCATCCATATCTGCACGCAAGCCTATTGCCCGAGAACTTTGCCCATTGCGTAGGGTTCCAACCACACCGGTGCCCCCAACAGCTCTTTCCACCTGATAACCAAAGCCCTCCAGCCGATCAGCAACCAGCTTGGCCGTACGTTCTTCTTCAAAACCGAGTTCAGGGTGCGCATGAATGTCTCTGCGCCAGGCCGTGAGTTCTGTGTGATTGTTTTGAATCTGCGGTATGACTTTCATTACGAGTTCTCCAGATTTGGTTGAGTGTCGTGTATGTCTGCTTAGAATGATAAGGACTCGGTTAATTCAGGTCATTTCAACAACTGACAAGGTTCAGGTCAAGAGGTACAGGCACAAAATTAGTGAATTGGCTGCCCACCAGTACCTGTACAGTGGTCCGGTAGCAACGTGCGAAGTCTGTGTGGTCATGTTAATTTCACCCAACTGAAGCGCGAAATGTAGAGGAGACATTTGATGCGGGTCCTGATTGCAATGATGAAGCATGAAACGAATACGTTCTCACCGGTACCGACCGATCTCACTCGGTTTAAAAACTGGGCCTATTACACGGGTACCGACGTACTCGACCAATTTGGCGGTACCAATACGCCCACTGGTGCGTATATCGATCATGCCCGAAAACGGGGTTGCGAGATGGTAACGCCCCTCGCGACGGAAGCTATGCCCAGCGGACCTGTTCACCAAGATGTTTACGAGCATATGGTGCAAACGATTCTTGCACCCCTAGAAG